>ERZ779852.634-NODE-634-length-37161-cov-80.020158_pt1 | contig 37161 bp, 30 predicted proteins | sample MGYA00511559_ERZ779852 | MGnify/ENA primary metagenome ERZ779852 (study PRJEB29588, sample SAMEA2157977) | human gut metagenome | biome: human gut; feature: human-associated habitat; material: faeces | place: Denmark | collected 2008/2010 ...
CTTATGACGCCTCCTCTTTGTCATTTGGTACATACAGAATGGCATTTCATACAAGGTAGGTTTAGATATTTGGCTGATAGAAATAATCTTCTTACTTTTGCGCTCGTAATCGGGAAGCGGTAGAAAAGAAAAATCGTGGAACGGGGAACATGAAGTATAACCCTTTAATATATAACTGAGCCCACTTTAAAAAGGGGCATATTTTGAATCCAGTCTGACCAGTGTGGTCATTCTGAGTGAAACATAGCAATCGGCTCCGCTGGTGAATATCTTTCGTGAAATCGCTTTGAAAGAGCCGAAAGCTTCTCTAATAGGCCCGAAAAGGGCAAATATCGATCTTTGAAATGTTGAAATCTGGAATATTACCATCCTTCGGAGGTTCATCCACATACATCTGCTATATGCATGCATACGATGTTTGAGCAAACCCCTATATCGGGTCTTGCCATTACGTGTATGAAAACTGTATTGGAACATGGCAGCTTCTACGTTATTCCGTTTATGCTGTTCCTCTAAAGGAAGGCTTTCTATCTGCTTCCTTAGCTGATAGGCTTTAATGTCTTTGTCTTCAAAGTAACGCCAACCGGTTTTGTTGTTCCATGGGATTCTCCATCGCTTTCTGGAGCCTTGCTTTGTGACGGCTTTGACGGCCTCATAGGTGTTGCCAGTAGCAATTTCCCTGATGGTCAGACCATCCTCGTCATGTGGTATCAGTTCCCATCTACAGCCACCTTGCATCTTACCTGTCTTGAGTTGCATGGCATTGTGATTCTTCGCAAACTCTCGATTGTCTGGACTTTGATAGGCACCATCTGCATAAAGGTCTTCAATGGTAGAATCTGTGACACGTTCACTGTTTTCCACAGCCTCCTGAAGGAAATGGCAGTCTGCAAATACTGCAGTTTCAACCTGAACGGAAGTGATGATGTTAGGCTTGCCTTCCTCTACAGTCTCTGTGATGTTGGTCACGTAGCCTTGCACCTTCTGGTCATTCTTGGCACGATAGGTTGCATCAGGATCGTTAGGATTCTGAAGACTGTCTGCCTTTACCTCCTTCTTGTCTCGAAGAACAGCCTTTCCGTCCTTTACGGCATACTGTTCATCAAACAGACGTTGAAGAAGATCATGTGCAGGGGAAGTGGCAGGAAAAGTTGCCAGCATCTCCATGATGAAATTGCCAATTCTGGCAAGATTGCTCTGAAGCGTATCGGAATCAGAGCGGTAAACGGTCTTGGAGGAATCCTCTTTCAAGTATTCCTTTGCCCGCTCTTCCTGCTCTGGGGATAGGTCGGAAAGCGTGCATGTCTTGAGGAACTTGACCAAAGTTGTATGTATCAGTTCATAACGAGACTGGCGAGCGATATTGCTGCCGATAAGCTTACTATCCATACGGACGCACTTGCCTGATATCTTGAGAAGACGTACCTGATTGCCAGCAAGCTGTTCGAAGCAGAGCTGCATCAGATCTATACCAGTTCTTTCCTGATATTCGCAGATGCGGCGGCGAAAAAGATAATAGGTATCTATTGATGGAGTAACATCTGTCAGAAGTTCCATGCCAAGAGCCTTTCTGGTAAGAAGATCAAACTCGCACTTCTCGAACAGATCCTCATCACTACAACCGAAGCCCTCCTTCAAGGCAGACATAGCTACGAGAATGCGAATGGAGGCATTTGGGCGGCCGCACTTCTTGCCTTCTGGGAACAAAGGCTTGAATATCTCCTCGTTAATCTTGGTTGTCACGAGGCTATAGAACTGGTTATGCCATGCGTTGGGGTCAGAATACTTCTTAGAAGCACGACTTCCTAACTGCATTGAGGGAGCCGTGAATATATCTAACTGAGGATTCGGATCTGTCTTTTTAAACATAGTCATTCTGTTTGATTGATGGCATAAAAATACGAAAAATATTCCAGATAACGGCATAAATCAGAGATTATTTTCGTGAAATATAAACATTTTAAACAGGCCTTACTTTTTAAAGTGGGCTCAAACATAGTGCATCTCAATCCCAAGGTGGAATCTATAGTTTGAGCTAAAAGAGCATCAAATTGCTTCATAATCGAAAAAAATCCCCCAAAAGGAGTGAGTTTCTCTGATTTTATTTGTACTTTTGCCATGTCATTCAGAATTTTGTTTGTTTTTATTTAGCAACACTAAGATAAGTGAAATTTCTGACATGGCAAAATCCTGAGCAACTTTTTGTTGCTCAGGTGCTTATAAAAAATATTAAATTATAGTGTTGCGGAAATTAGGAACAAAGTAAAAAAATGAAAAGATTGCTATTCGTTACTCTTTCTGCGCTGTTATGCAGTTGTCTTTTGGCACAAACAAGAATGATTGTGATGTCGGATATTGGAGGGTCAGATCCTGACGACACACAGTCGATGGTACATCTGCTTGTTTCACTCGATAGAGTGGAACTTGAAGGCTTTATTTCTCAACATGCATGGGTGCCATACGGAAATGGCGCTGTTACCCTTATCAATCAAGTGATTGATGCCTATGAAGAGGTTTATCCTAACTTGCAAGTGCACAGCAACAAGTTTCCAACGGCATCGTATCTACGGTCTGTTGTAAAGGTCGGACAAGCGGAGGCAGCCATGCACGGTGTAGGAGAAGGTAAGGATAGTGAGGGTTCTGAGTGGTTAATCAAAACCATCGATAAAGATGATGAACGTCCTATATGGATTACAGCATGGTCCGGACTCAACACTTTGGCACAGGCACTTTGGAAAGTGAGTCACACTCGAACGGCAGAACAAGTGGAGCGATTTGTTAGCAAGGTCAGAGTATATGATGTATTGGGACAGGACGATGCAGGAGCATGGATCGTCAAAAACTATCCCAACCTCGTCTATATCCGCAATACGGAGATTTATGGATGGCCACCGTCCGATGAGTGGGTTTGTAAAAACGTACAAGAGGTTGGGCCCTTGGGAAAATGCTATCCTAATCGTATCTGGGCCACAGAAGGTGATTCTCCGTCATTTATGTATTGTCTAAGCAATGGCTTGAATGACCCCGAACATCCAGAATATGGAGGATGGGGTGGTCGCTTTTCTACAGGAAAGGTTGCTGGTATCAGAGGTATGGACTGGGTGAAACGCAACGGTCTTGACGAACCGCAGTATGATCCTTACTACATGATTCCTGCAGCGAAAGAAGGTAGTGCGGCTATCACCAGATGGAAGGATGCAATATATAATGATTTTATTGCCAGAATGCAATGGACGGTGAAGGCAGACTACAAGGCCGCCAACCATCATCCCGTGGCAGTTGTTGGTAAAGACGGTTCGCTAAACAGTGTGCATGTCACTTGCAAGGCAGGGAAAACGATAGTATTGAATGCCTCCAAATCTTCTGATCCTGATGGAGATACTCTTACTTTTGATTGGAGTATCTATCGTGAGGCAAGTGGATATCAAGGGGATGTCACTATCATAGAAAAAGACCAAAACCGTTGTCGGGTAATGGTTCCCGCTGATGCCAGAGGCAAAGACTGTCATGTTATTCTGCAGGTAACAGATGCTGGCATCCCTGCACTCACGTCATACCGAAGAGTTATTCTGAATATTAACTAAATAGGCTTGATGCTCACACAAATAAGATGAAGTTTATGTGGAGGAGAAAGGCATCCAGGGAAGATGGAAGGGACGACAGCTGCAGGATAGCATACAGGTGTTTGCTGACTTGGTGAAGAAACACTATGGCAAGTATCCTGTCATCTATAGCAACGAGAGCTTCTATAATAAGGAGATGGGGGCGAAGTTCAATCGCTATTATCTCTTCATCGCCAATTATAACTCCCGACAACCCTCTATCGACGGCAGAGGAAAGTGCAATATCTGGCAGTATTCAGAAACCGGACATTTGCATGGTATTGGAGAAAGGGTAGATTTAAGCAGATTCATGAATGGTACAACCATCAAGGATTTGATGCTATAGGCTTTGATGATTTCATACACATAAGCGAGTATTTGATACAATCCACGTATGGATAGCATCATTACTTGCTTATTTTTTTCTACTTTTGCACTATTATGAAGAAGTTATTGATCATATTGGGAATACTGGTTCTGCTTGTTATCGGTGTTCTTTTCGTTCCACCTATTTATAATAGGTTCACAAAACCGTTTTTTAAGAATACAGTGGATGCTAAAGAGTGGTATCATCAGGTGGATTGTGAGAACCTGACGCAAGTAAGAGATTATTGCGACAGACGAGGATACAGTACGGATTACTATATCCTAGTGGATTTCTCCAAACCATCTGGCAAGAAGAGGTTCTTTATCTATGACTTGCAGCGTGGCATAAGAGTAATGAGCAGCTATTGCATGCATGGAAGTGGTAAGGGAAATACAGCAGCCCAACCAAAGTTCAGTAATAACCCTGGAAGTGGATGCACGAGTCTTGGAAGATATGTCATGATAGGAAAGGGGGAATGAAGTTCAAGAACTGCGTTCGCCTTCGAGGGCTCGACAAGAGCAATTATCTGGCAGAAGCCCGTGGCATCCTGATCCATTCTGCTGGCAAGGTGACAAGATTCTCTGGTGAGAAGGAGTATATTCCGCAGGGAACAGAGAGTCGTGGCTGCTTTACTGTATCAAGGAGCTGCGTGGAGAAAGTGATGCAGATATACAAGGAATCTTCTAGGAGAAGACCGGTATTGATTTATGCAAAATACAAATAATAAAGAATATTCTATGAAGAAGTTATTGTTGTTTATAGCAGGAATCTCAATCCCGTTTTTAGCAGGTTGTTACAATGGAAATCAGAGCCATGGCAATGAAATCATGGGAGACAGCCTCCCTGCTGATCCTCCATTGGGTTATGTCATAGAGTTAAAGCCTTTGGGAAATTTCTCACATCAGGAGGCAGAACAGTTGAGAGAAGAACTCGTGAAGCAATTGGGTATCATTCTCTATACGAAACCAAAGGCTTGGGTGGAGGCTTCTGTATTTGTAGGAGACAAGAAAGAAATACCTGCCTCATGTTTCTACAAACCAAGAAACAGGTATTGGGCTGGGGGAATCCTGAAAATGTTGCATGAAGAGCATGGAGGTAATGATGAAATCGTAACGATAGGTTTGACGCATCGAGACATCTCTACTTCTATTCATGGACAATACAACTATGGAATCATGGGATTGAGTTTCCGGCCAGGTGACGCCTGTGTGGTTTCAACCTTCCGATTGAAACGAAAGGATGACTTATGGAAAGTAACAATCCATAAATTCCTGCATTCTCGCGGCTTGCCGCATTGCAAATAGCAACTATTTTTCTCCGTTTTTATGCATATTCTTGCAGAAAAGTAAGCAAAAAAGATAAAATTGCAGCAAAAAGCAATAATTTTTGGGAATTTATGCTTGATATTGTAGAAAAAGTCTTAACTTTGCAGCGGATTTGAGAAAATAAGCAGTTTCCGGCTATCAGAAGATGAGAAATCATGAAGCTATCAGAAAATGAGAAATCATGAAGATGATAAGGGGGCTGGCTTTCTCTTCCACAGTTTACACTTATAACAACTTTATAAATTAAAAGATTCGATTATGAAAGTAGCAATTGTTGGTGCAAGTGGCGCAGTTGGACAGGAATTCCTGCGTATCCTTGCTGAGAGAAATTTCCCTATGGATGATTTGGTGTTGTTTGGCTCTGAGCGTTCTGCCGGACGAAAATACAACTTCAAGGGAAAGGACTATGAGGTCAAACTTTTGCAGCATAACGATGACTTTAAAGATGTCGATATTGCTTTCACATCTGCTGGTGGCGGCACTTCAGAGGAGTTTGCCGAGACTATCACCAAGTATGGTGCCGTGATGATTGATAACTCTAGCGCATTCCGTATGTGCGACGACGTGCCTCTGGTTGTACCTGAGGTAAATGCTGAGGATGCCCTGAACCGCCCTCGCAACATCATCGCCAACCCTAACTGTACCACCATCATGATGGTTGTAGTGTTGAAGCCTATCGATAACTTGAGCCATATCAAGAAGATTCATATCTCTTCTTACCAGAGTGCTTCAGGTGCTGGTGCTGCTGCCATGGCTGAACTTGAGCAGCAGTATAAGGATATCCTCGAGACCGGTAAGACTGAGCATATCAATAAGTTCCCTCATCAGTTGGCATACAATGTCATTCCACAGATTGACAAGATGACTCCTAACGATTACACCAAGGAGGAGATGAAGATGTATAACGAGACCCGCAAGATTATGCACTCTGATGTTCGCACCAGTGCTACCTGCGTTCGCGTTTCTTCACTCCGTTCTCACTCAGAGAGTGTTTGGTTCGAGACAGAGAAGCCATTGGCAGTAGAGGACATCCGCAAGGCTTTGGAGGCTGCTCCAGGCGTAACCGTAAAGGATGATGCCCAGAACTACGTTTATCCAATGCCATTGGAGAGCGCCGGCAAGGACGATGTTTATGTAGGTCGTATCCGCAAGGATCTGGCTGATGACAATGGTAACACATTGTGGTTGACTGGCGACCAGATTCGTAAGGGTGCTGCCCTGAACGCTGTTCAGATTGCTGAGTACTTGATTAAGGTGGGCAACGTAAAGTAAGCCATACCTTATTTATATAAAAGAATATGAGGAAGTTAAGGGATAATGAATTTTATCTCTTAACTTCTTTTCGTCTTTATACGATTCTGAATAGGAAAGTAAGAATATGCTTGAAAGATTCAAACAATTACTCGGTGAGATGAACCGGGGCATTTATGAGAAGGAGACGGAGATATCGCTCTCGCTCCTGGCAGCTCTGGCAGGTGAGAGTATCATCTTGCTGGGACCTCCGGGAGTGGCAAAGAGTATGGTAGCCAGACAGTTGAAGACGGCGTTTAGGGATACTCAGAGCTTTGAGTATCTGATGTCGAGATTCTCTACACCCGATGAAATCTTCGGCCCGGTGAGCATTCAGAAACTGAAGACTTCGGATACTTACGAACGTGCGATGGAGGGTTATCTGCCTACTGCCGATGTGGTTTTCCTGGATGAAATCTGGAAGGCGGGACCTGCGATCCAGAATACGCTCCTTACGGTGATTAACGAGAAAATCTTCAGAAATGGCAATCGGGAAATGCATCTTCCTCTGAAACTTCTCGTGGCGGCAAGTAATGAGTTGCCGGCTAAGGGAGAAGGACTGGAGGCGCTCTGGGACCGATTCGTCATCAGAATAGAGAGTAGACCGATAAAACTGGAGAAGAATTTCCGGGCGATGCTCTTGGAATCTCACGCAGATTTCTCTGGTTCTACAGGGATTTTAGGTCACGCAGATTTCGCAGATAACGCAGATTTTTCTGATTTGAAGATTACTGCTGAGGAGTATGCTGAATGGGCGGAGAAAATCTGTAAGATTGGCGTGAAGGAGGAGGTGCTTGATGCAATTTCCGCTATCCGTAAATCTCTGAGAGCCGTGAATGTGGATGAGGCTGCCGAGCGCAGAAACATCTATGTGAGTGACCGAAGATGGAAGAATATCGTCCGCCTGCTTCGCACTTCAGCCTTTATGCAGGATAGGGAAGAGGTGGATATCTGCGATTTGCTGCCTATCTACCATTGTCTGTGGCAGGAACCGGAAGAGCGGGATGCTATCCGAAACATCGTGATCCGTGCCCTCTTTTCTCCTTTTGCAGATAAACTCGTAGAGATGAAGAATGCGCTTGCTGAGGATATTAAGTATCATCGTGTACGCAGGAATCCGGAGGATGGAAGGGATTACGAGGGGGAGATAGAAACTCTTTCGGATGGCTTGAGCTCGCTGGAAAGGCAGTTGGGCGAGAATCTCTTCGCATCTGCTGATGATAAGGCGGAAATATCGGCTTATCTCCGCGATTTTTATAAGGAGCTGGCGTTTACCCGTCAGGATACGATGAAACTTTATGAGGTTTAATCGCCTCCTATTACATTATTATATATAGAAGAATCTTAACATGATGAATGAACAGAAAATATTGACTCCAGAGTTGGAGGCGCGTGTTCACCAGGCTGTGGATAACTTTATGCAGGGCTATGGCTGCTGCCAGTCGGTAGTGGCTGCCTTTGCCGATTTATATGGTCTTGATGATGAGATGGCGAAGCGCATTGGTGCCGGCTTCGGTGGTGGAGTAGGCAGAATGAGAATGATGTGTGGTGCTGTTTCGGGCATCGTGGTGCTCGTTGGCTTGGATTGCGGACAGACCGAGGGGGATGACCGTGAGGGCAAGTCGGCATGCTATAAGGTGGTGCAGGATTTGCTCGCCAAATCGAAGGAGCAGAACGGTAGTATCATCTGTGCCGAAATCCTCGGCTTGAAGGGTCACGAGAAAGCGCAGTCCAGCTATGTGGCTTCGGCAAGAACGGCAGAATATTACAAGTCTCGCCCTTGCGCAGCCAAAGTAGAGAGTGCTGCAAGAATCTTCGCAGAATATCTGATGGAGAAAAAATAAGGATTTACTCCTATGAAATATCAGAATAACAAGGACTTGGCGGAGGCACAGTATTACTTGAAGATGCTGGATGACTTCTGCAAGTCGGGACAGGTGAAGGTTCCTGATCCGACAGGCACCGCCATGCCTTGGAATTTAAAGGAAGACCCGCTGAAGGATTATCTCATTCATCTCTTTACCCTGAAAGTAACCATAGAAGAAACTGGCGAAGAGGTGCAGAAATTCGTGCGACAGGTGGTGAACAGCAAAATCAAGAGCAAGGTGTTCTATGATAGTGTGGGAAAATTCATTGTGGAATGCGTCCACCACATGCGGTTCCAGCGCCAGCGTGCCTGGACCGAGAGTCATCGGGCTGATGATGTGCTCGATTGGGCTCCCTTCAAGCGGATGGATGAACAGGTGTGGCTCCCCTTGCTCGACCAGCTGGAACAGGAACATGCTGAAGATGGGTTCGATAAGCCTTTCTTCCTCAAGCTGATGACTGGAAACGGGGCTTCGAAACCCGAAAACTGGGAAAGGCTGGTAAGAGACTGGAAGGTCTGCATCGACCATCAGGTATTGAACAAGCTGAAGGACTTTATCTCGCTCCGTCAGAACAACTTCGAAACAGGACTGGTGCGCATGATGGACCAGATAACCCGCAACATGAAGACGAAGGGCGTTTCGGAACAGCGCGCCGTACAAGCCTGGGAACTGATGACGAACGGATGGACCGAAACGGAGTTTGAACGCCGTCTGAACCAGGTGAAGATTCAGGACAAATATCCCGAAATCAAGGAAATTGTGGCGAAGATGGGACGAGTAGCCGATGCCAACGGCAAAGACCGGCTCACCATCGCATCGGGCGTAGAGATGAAGATGGAGCATTCAGCGGGTAGCGATATCGAGGGCATTACCGTGGGCGATGATCTCAACTCCCTTCTCCCCCTCGAACTGGCACAGTACAGCGATGAAGATATGGAGGGCCTCTTTATCTATAAGTATCGCACGCGAAGACTCCAGACCTTCCGTTATAAGAGCGAAATGTCGAAACCATCCCGCAAACTGGGCTTTGCCCATGCCTCCCGCAAGGGTCCGATGATCGTCTGTCTGGATACCTCAGCCAGTATGTATGGCACGCCTGAAAGGATATCCTCTACACTCATCTCTCTGCTGGAAGAAACGGCAGAAGATCTGGAGCGAGACTGCTTCCTGATAGATTTCTCCGTCAGTACCCATGCCATCGACCTGATGGCGAAGCGCAAGGCAGAGCGCCTGAAGAGAATAGGAATCACTATGATGGAATCAGCCGAAGCAGATACAGCTCCGTCCGACGGAGATGGACAGGCACATACCGGGCGAGGCATCCGGCGGCAGCCTACCACAACCCACCTTCCATTTATCGGAGGCGGAACATCGGCAAAGAAGATGATGATCCAGATGTTCGACCTTCTCGACACCGACGGACTCCATTACGTGAATGCCGATGTGCTTTGGATTACCGACTTCCTGATTCCAGATCCGCCACAGCAGCTGTTGTCGAGATTCCGGGAATACAAGGAGACGGGTACCCGATTCTATGGCATCCGCATCGTGCGTGATGACGACAAGGAGTCGAACAGCTGGAAGGAGTACTTCAATCAGATTTACACCATCCGGTACCGCCCGCTGCGAAGATATTAAAGAAGATGTTAAGGCAGAAAAGGGGTATCAGATGATAATAGAGACATGTATGAAATGTATCAAGAACTTTATCATATGTTACATTTGGCGCAGAATTTCGGTTTTGCGCCATTTTTTTGAATTAAAAATTCCTTAAAACGCTTGGTGATACAAAATATATTTGTACCTTTGTGCTCGGAACAATGAATAATTGTCAGCCGAACAATTAGAAAAGAATCAATAAATATAAGCAATTTATACAAAAACTTAAGTAATAAACTAATTATGGTAAGCAACAACATTCCACAAGTAAAGCTCGGTATTATTGCCGTTAGCCGTGACTGTTTTCCAATCGCGCTTTCTACTCAGCGCCGTGAGAACATCGTAAAAGAGTACAAGGGTGAAATTTTCAACTGCCAGACTACAGTTGAGAACGAGAAAGATATGCTCAAGGCTTTGGGCGAAGTGAAAGAGCAGGGCTGCAACGCTTTGGTTGTATTCCTCGGTAACTTCGGTCCTGAGACTCCTGAGACTTTGATTGCAAAGAACTTCGATGGTCCTTGTATGTTTGTTGCAGCTGCAGAGGGTGACGGCGACATGATCAATGGTCGTGGCGACGCTTACTGCGGTATGCTCAACTGCTCTTACAACCTCGGCATGCGCCACCTGAAGGGTTACATCCCTGAGTATCCTGTAGGTACAGCAGAGGACGTAGCTAAGATGATTCAGGACTTCGTACCAGTAGCTCGCGTTATCCTCGGTTTGAAGGGCTTGAAGATTATCACCTTCGGTCCACGTCCACAGGACTTCTTCGCTTGCAACGCTCCTATCAAGGGCTTGTACGAACTCGGTGTAGAGATTGAGGAGAACTCAGAGCTTGACCTTCTCGTAGCTTACAAGGAGCACGAGAACGACCCACGTATCGAAGAGGTTTGCGCTGATATGGCCAAGGAGATGGGCGAAGGCTGCTACTATCCTGACCTCAGCCGCAGAATGGCACAGTTTGAGTTGACATTGCTCGACTGGGCAGAGGCTCACAAGGGTTCTCGCCAGTATGTAGCATTCGCTGACAAGTGCTGGCCTGCATTCCCAAGCCAGTTCGGTTTCGAGCCTTGCTATGTAAACAGCCGTCTCGTTAGCCGCGGCATTCCTGTAGCTTGCGAGGTAGATGTCTATGGTGCGCTCTCTGAGTACATCGGTATGTGTGCTTCTGACGATACCGTTACATTGCTCGATATCAATAACTCTGTTCCTCAGTATATCTATGATGAGGACATCAAGGGCAAGTATGATTATAAGTTGACTGATACCTTCATGGGCTTCCACTGCGGTAACACTCCACAGTGCAAGATGTGCTCTAGCCGTAAGATTAAGTATCAGCTCATCCAGAACCGTTTGTTGGAGAATGGTGGTAAACCAGACTTCACCCGTGGTACTTTGGAGGGTGATATCGCAGCTTCTGACATCACATTCTACCGTCTGCAATGCGATTCTGAGGGCAACCTCCGCAGCTACATCGCAGAGGGTGAGGTTCTCGATGTTCCTACCCGTTCATTCGGTGGTATCGGTATCTTCGCCATCAACGAGATGGGCCGCTTCTATCGTCACGTATTGATTCAGAAGGGTTATCCACACCACGGAGCCGTAGCATTCTCTCACGTAGGTAAGACCTTGTTCGAGGTATTCAAGTATCTCGGCATCAAGGATATCGCTTACAACCAGCCAGCTAGCCTGCCTTACCCAACAGAGAATCCTTGGAAGTAAATTGAGTGAAGAGAGAAGAGTGAAGAAACAAAGTTCGGCGGCCGAAGGGTAAGCCAATTCATTTGCTCTTCTTTCTAAACTAAGTTCATAAAAGATAAAGGCGATTGCTTATCCCTTGTGTGGGGAATAGCAATCGCCCTTTTTATGTTTTCCTGGAAGGAGATTACCTGATGATAATCTCCTTTACGAATGGTTTGCTTATTTCGTATTTTCCAACGCTTCCTGTTTCTGCGGAATCACCACCGAAGCCCCGATGCTGACGAGCAGTACGAGGATGATGAATACCAGCGAACTGACAGCATCAATCTCGAAGAAATCGTGGATGAGCATCTTCACACCGATGAACACCAGCAGCACACTCACACCCACCTTCAGATAGCGGAACTTGTCTGCTATCGCTGCCAGCAGGAAGAAGAGGGCACGCAAGCCCAGGATGGCGAAGATATTCGAGAAGAACACCACGAACGGGTCGAGCGATACCGAGAATACGGCTGGGATGCTGTCGAAGGCGAAAATCAGATCACAGAACTCGATGAACACCACCGTCATCACCAGCGGACCCAGATGCAGGCGCTTCTGCATAAACTTCACTACCGGATGCTCCAGGGCATTGATTTCCTCCTTCTTGTTCCTGTTGAGGAACATCTTGGCACCGCTGTAAACCAGGAATCCTCCGAATACGAGTAATATCCAGGCGAACCGGCTGATGAGCGCAGCACCCGCGAAGATGAAGACGAAGCGCAGTACGATGGCTCCCAGAATACCCCAGTTCAGTACGTGCTGGTAATCTTTCTTGTTTACTCCGAACGAGGTGAAAATCATCATCATCACGAAGAGATTATCTACCGAGAGCGTTTTCTCTATCAGATAACCCGAGATGTAGGAGATGGTCATATAGTGCCGGTATTGCTGCAGACTCCCCTCATAGTCGTTCGGGTCCATTTTGAGATGCGAAGCATAGCGCGAGGCTATCAGCTTCAGGTCGTCGAAGTTCTCGATGCCGTGCACCATGTCTCCATGAAAATAGATGAATACGGCGAAGGCGAGCGCGAGAATAATCCATACAGCCGTCCATGAACCGGCTTCCTTGATAGACACCACATGTGCCTTTCGGTCGATGACCAGCATGTCTAATACGAGTATGGCGGCGATAAATATCACGAAGCCCACCAAAAACATCGATTCAGTAAAAACATGTTCCATTTTTCTTTATCCTTAATCTATTTAGTATATACCATTGAATCTTAAAATCATTTCATCTGTTAGAAACGTGGGCGCAAAATTAGGAAAAATATCTGGAATAGCGAAGGTTCCTGTGCAAAACTTAATTGATTTTAACTTGAAAGGCAGGAATGTAACAGGTTTGTAATAATAGCGCTGTGAGAACCGGCAAAAAAGGCGTTTTAAAGATAAAAGGGTAAAAAGGTAAAAAAGTAAAAAGGTAAAAAGAGCCTAGCGGAATGTTAAGCTAGGGGGCTCTTTTTACCCTTTTACCTTTTAAAGGCTCTTTTACCTTTTCTTAGTCAGTACATAGTGTTTAGCCATGGCGCCTTCCGGCTCTGTTCCGAGTGAATCGGTCATGATGAGGCTGTTGGCATCCTTTACCTTGTAGTAAGATGTCTCGCCGCTCGATGGACGGATGATTTCTACCACGTTGTTAGCCAATACCTTGAAGATACCGCTCGCTTCGTCATGACCATCCTTGCGCTCCAGATAGTCAGCTGAGTACTGGTAGGTGCTGTCGGCGTTGAGCGTCAAAACGGTCTTGATGCCCGGACAGTCGGCAGCAGGGAGAGTTCCCTCGTAGGTGCCGGCGATGGAATCGAGAATGACATCGTTGGAATTGAGCGAATCATTTTCTGCATAACTGAGGCTATCCTGGTCAGCCCCCTGGCTATTTGTCTTCTTGCCATTGCAGGAGACAACTGATAATGCTGCGATGACGGCTGCTGTCAAAACTAATTTCTTTTTCATACTATACTGCTTTTTAATTGTTACTTATTTACGGAATCTCTTCTCTTAGAGAGCACTTTCCCCGAGAAGGATTTCTCTTCGCAAAAATAGTGTTTTATTCTGTTATCCGCAAGTTTTACACAGAAAATTATAGAATATTATACTATTTTCTTAATTGATGATGACTGGCACAAACTCTTCTTCGCTAGGCCAATGAGGCAGATAGAAGAGCGGGCGAGGGGTGCCGCCCAAGCCCGTCCAGTCTATCTGTTTCACAAAGTCGAAATCGGGAGGGCCGAAGTCGAAACTTCTGCCGTAGAGTACGATGGCGCCTCTGCCTTCATCTATCTTCCACAAACCGCCCCCGTAGGTGCATTGCTCGCCGGGTGACAGCATGTCACGGTGTAGGTAGACACGCCCGAACTTCAGTACTCCGTCTCTGTTGATAATGAATTTCTGAAACATCTCTATTTCTGGTTTATTCAATGAAATCTGTATTCCGATTGATTCAATGTAATGAGAGAATTATTTCTTCTCCCAAAACAGTTTGTCTATGAAATCATAGCGCTTCTCCATCTGGGCATCAGTTTTTACGACGGTATTCACGTCTATCTGAAGCACAGGGGCTACTGCCTTGCCGTTGGTGGATGGCCACTCCGGCAGCCCCAGACCGTTCGGATTGCCGGTCTTCACGAAGTTGACGTAATACTGGTTGAAGATGTCGCTGATCATATAATCCTCCGGCTGCCATTTGAACACGTGGTTGGTTGGCAATGTACCCATTGCATACTCGATGTCGGCAGAATGAACGGCTCCCTTGTCTTGTGGCGCAGGAGCCGCATCTTCCTTGGCATCTACCACGCCGCCAGCCAATGCAGCCACCTTACCCTTGATGGCCATAGCAGGACGAGGATGGCAATAGCGGTAGCGGTAAACAGGCTGTCCGCCGGTCAGCTTGTGCATGTTGCCCCACTTCCATGTAGAATAATCGAGGAAGATATCCGAAGCTAGGTTCACGCCCGGCTGCTCCAATACATCCTTATCGCTGTTGATGCCGTAGAGGCAGAAGAGTTCTTCGATGTTCTCTTCTCCAAATGTAGCCTTGGCACCCGCCTTCAGATTCTCGACGGTAGGCTGCTTGCCCATCAATACGGCTGCAGGAGTCATCTCCTGGTTGTTGCCGCCGATAAGCAGAGGCACCTTGGTCTGCTCGCCCTTGACAAATACCTCTACAGGCTGTTCTTTCATGAAATATCCGTCGATATTATAGACAGGAACCGCTCTTACTTCCGCCAGCTTCATCAATTCCTCGGCAGGAAGGGCACGAAGTTCGTTGAGGTTCTTCATTCCTGCGTTCTTTTTCACCTTCTTTCCGGTTTCCTTACCCATCTTCTCGGCTATTTTCTGGGCAAGCTGCACTCCTTTCTCCTCGGCCTCCTTCAGCGTAGCCACCTTCTTGAATCCCATCACCGAACCGCTGGAACCCATTGCCTGGGCAAAGAGTCCCTGACAGAGAGGGGAAGCCATCAGGGCGCTGACCGACATGGAACCTGCCGATTCGCCTACGATGGTGATGCGGTTAGGGTCGCCGCCGAAAGCCTCGATGTTATCCTTTACCCACTGGATGGCAGCCACCTGGTCCATGAATCCATAGTTGCCGGAACCCTTGTAGGATGTTTCCTTAGAGAGCTGTGGGTGGGCGAAGAATCCGAAGATGCCCTCACGATAGTTGGCTGTGATGGAGATGATGCCCTTGCGTGCCATCGCATCGCCCGCATATCGAGGTTCGCTTCCGCTACCCGCCATCAGTCCTCCGCCGTTGAAATAAATGAGTACCGGCAGATGCTCCTTCATGGTCTTTGCCGGTGTCCATATATTAAGGTAGAGGCAATCCTCGCTGTTGGTCTTCGTACCGAAGTTCATATCGCCGAAGAGAGGTTCCTGCATCGGGTTCGGTCCGAACTCCTTGGCCTCGCGAACGCCCTGCCATTTCTGTACAGGCTGTGGAGCCTTCCAGCGGAGATTTCCTACAGGAGGGGCAGCGAACGGAATACCCTTGAATACTGTGATGCCTGAGAGGTCTTTTCCTTCGAGGATACCTTTGGCAGTCGTTACCTGAGTCTGCGCCATCATTCCCATACCAGGGAGCAGAAAGGCGATGGATAAGAGTAGTTTTTTCATATCGTAAATCTGTTAGTTTTGCAATAATACTGCAAATATAATAAAAATATCGTTACCTTGTCTTATTCAGTCCCATTTTTAAAATCTTTTTGTAAAAAGGCAATGCTTTCACTCTTCTTTCATTTCTTTGTAACACGATGGCAACATCCTTTAAATACCTTTGCAGCGGTAAAAAGTATTACAGTATTTTTGAAGAAAGAAATGAATAAGGTATTTAGTTTTATTGCGTTGGCATTTCTGGGATGCGGCTCTGCTGCTGCCCAACAGGTGAATGTTTCTAACGTTCAGCGCCCCAAACTGGTAGTGGGCATCGTGGTTGACCAAATGCGATGGGATTATCTCTATCGCTATCAGAAGCGCTATGGTGAAGGTGGATTCAAGCGACTGCTCAACGAGGGCTTCTCTTGTGAAAACACCCGTATTCCGTATGTTCCATCGGTTACCGCCATCGGTCATACTTGTCTCTATACAGGCAGTGTGCCTTCTATCCACGGAATCGCCGGAAACAATTTTGTGAAGAATGGCAAGAAGGTGTATTGCACGGATGATGAAACCGTGAAGCCGGTGGGTTCCAACAGCAAGGCGGGCTTGATGTCGCCTAGAAACCTCTGGGTTACGACTCTCGGAGATGAGATGAAGATTGCATCCAACGGCAGAGCCAAGGTAGTGGGCGTGGCATTGAAAGACCGTGCTTCCATTCTTCCTGCAGGTCATAATCCGAACGGTGTCTACTGGTTTGATGATGAGAGCGGAAAGTTTATCACCAGTTCTTATTATATGAACCAGTTGCCCAAGTGGGTGGACGCGTTCAATAACCAGCATCTGCCAGAGCGTTATCTCTCGGAAAAATGGAACACACTCTATCCTGAGAATACTTACGTTGAAAGTACGGAAGATGAGAACGAGTATGAGGATGGCATCCGCAAGGGCATGAAGGCTACGCTGCCGCTCAATCTTCCAGCCCTTTATAAGAAATATGGTTACAGCATTATCCGCAAAACTCCTTTCGGCAATTCGCTGACGATTGATTTGGCAAAGGCGGCGATAGACGGCGAGCAGTTGGGTGCAGATGATGAAACCGACTTGCTGGCAGTAAGCTGCTCAAGCACGGATTATATCGGTCATCAGGTGGGAACTCATGCGGTAGAGACCGAGGATACTTATCTGCGTCTGGACAAGGCGATAGCCGATTTCCTTTCTTATCTCGATGAGAAGGTGGGCAAAGGAAATTATCTGGTTTTCTTGAGTGCCGACCATGGAGCGATGAACAACGCCCGTTTCCTGCAAGACTGCCGCATTCCAGCGGGTAATTGGGATGGTGATGCGGTGGCTGAGAAACTGAATCAGACCCTGGCTCAGGAGTATCCTAACGTGGGCAATCTGGTGAAGACCGTGATGAACTATCAGGTGTTTTTCAACCGTAACATCATCAAGAAAAACAAGTTGGATTTCGCCAAGATCAAGCAGAGCGTGGTGGACGTGTTGAAGGAAGACAGTTGCGTGCAGTATGCCTGCGATATGGAGAAGACGATGACCGAGAGCATTCCTGAGGATGTGAAGATGCGCATCGTGAATGGTTACAACCGTGAGCGAAGCGGTGATGTGGCTATCGTATTGAAGCCGAATTTCTATGCCCACGGCATGAAGGGAACCGATCATGGTGAGTGGAATCCATACGACACCCACATTCCTTTGATTTTCATGGGTTGTGGAATCCAGCACGGTGCAACCACCAGGCAGACATTCATGACCGATATTGTGCCAACCATCGCCGCCCTGCTTCATGTGCAGGCGCCAAATGGTTGCGTAGGTCAGCCGATATTCTAGATTTTGATTTTATGTTTCTGAGCCCTATTCCGAGATTCCGATTTTGGAATAGGGCTCTAATCGTATTCTAACATCATTATTCTAATCGTATTCTAATATGCTCTTATCGGAAAAATGATTACCTTCTTCGGAAGTATGCAATCTCGGGAGTTGATGCGGATGAACTATACGGCAGCCGCGGAGACTCTGGTGCGCTCTTGGAATGATATAGCTGTAGAAGTTTTGGATAGATATCAATATTTAATAGACAGACAACAAAATAGATTGGCCATTTAATCGTTATATTACTATATATAAAAAGTATAGTTTTATTTTGAGAGTAATATGAAAAAATGGCATTTATGGTTGGCGGTTTCCATCGGACTGGTGGTCATCGTTGGAATGATGATTCGGGAGTTTGATGTGGAAGTTCTGAGCAGGATAGATTTATCTCCCAGGTTCTTTCTGGGGGTAGTAATGGGCGTGTTGCTCTTTGCGGTCCAGAATCTGATGCTCACCCTCCGTTTCCGTCATCTCTGCCAGCGTAAGTTATCCGTAGCCGAGGCGTTTCGCATCAATGTGCTCTGCGAGTTTACTTCTGCCGTCACTCCTTCGGCGGTGGGGGGAAGTGGTTTGGCTTTTGTCTATCTCAATCGCGAGGGAGTTTCTATGGGCAGAAGTATCTTCACCATGTTTGCAGCCCTGCTGGCTGATGAGGCTTTTCTTGCCATCAGTTGCGTGTTGCTCTATTTCTGTGTTCCGTCGCATCTCTTGTTCAGCTTGGTTGATGGAGTGGGGATTTCTGTAGATGCTACGAACGAATGGATTAAGGGCGGAGTGCAGGTTATCTTCATCGTCAGCACCCTTATCGTTGCTGTCTGGACGGCCATCCTCTACCTCTTATTGTTGCATCGTCCTCAGATTCTGGGCTGGGTATTGAAGGGATGCTGCAAGATTCCTTTCCTTCGCAGATTCCTGCCCAAGGTAGAGAAGTTTTCCGAGGAGATGACGATGGCTTCGGAGGAGGCAAAGCTGGAGGGCGGAAGATTCTGGCTGCAGCTGATGGGTTATACTTCCCTGGCGTGGCTGTCGAGATTCGCCATCGTGGTAGCTATTCTCATTGCCTTCCATTGTCAGGGCAACATGCTGGTGGCTTGGTGCCGCCAATGGGTGATGTGGATGATTTCCATTCTGAGTCCTACGCCTGGCGGAAGTGGCGTGGCAGAGTTGATGTTCCGCCTTTATTATGCCGATTTCCTGCCCGATGCCTCAGAAGCCATCCTTGCCGCCATGCTCTGGCGCGCCATCTTCTATTACCCTTTCCTGGTGATGGGCACCCTGGTCTTGCCGAAATGGATTGCTAGAAACTGACATAGAGTCGGGCACTGAGCGCCGTGAAATCTCCATTGTCGTTTTTGATGTATTGGAACGATGGCTGAAGGGAGATGGGTTCCGTCAGCTGTCTTTTCCATGTTACTTCCAGCGAATATTCCGAACCTTGCTGGAAGCGGGCATACTGGCCTGACAAGCCGCACTCGTTCTTATCGTCCTGATAGGCGCCGCCAAGTTCGGCGTATCGGTAGCAGGCATTCTGATGACTGGTGTTCTCGGAATATTGCACCATGCACGAAATGTTCTTGTCGCCAGCCTTCCATACACTCTGCTCTCCGTAAATCCACCAGCCACAGGTTGTTTTGCCCTTGGATTCATCGGCAGAAGCCATTTCGCCATCCTCGTTGATTGGATATTGACGGGTATGGACGGCAGCACCCGCAAAATATTTTCCACCTTTATGTTCATACTCCAACTGCGACATGTTGAAGATTCCATCCTTCTTCGGGCGAACCAGGAAAGGATTGTCGTGGGCTTTCCAGCCATTATATCCTACGCCGTTATACAGACTGTTTCTGAAAGTCCATCCCCCCTTGGTTACATCAAAGTAAAGGGTCAAGCCCGAATACGGATAGTTGGCTATCGGATAGCTGGAAGCAACCGTAGGAAAAATTCCTTCAGAACTGTTTTGGAAAAGTGCCGTAACGTCAGAGGTAAAGAAATCCTCGTTTACATTCCTCACACCCACAAACAGATGGCCCGAATTCCACTCGTGCATGTAACCCAGCACGGCAAGCATGGCGAAGTTATTATCCGCATCTATGTTCGAAAAGCCCTGCCAGTCGTCAATAATGCCATCGTTGGTCTTTGCCACATGCAGCGTAGCCGCCTCGAACGAATCCTTTCCTTTTCCTATCGGAACACTCAGTTCCAATCTCAGCTGATTGGTCAGATTCGTATTTTTGTTCATGTCCCATTGCCATTCCGAAATATATTGTCCGTTAAAGCTCTGTGCATAAGCAAGGCAAATATTGATGCAGCCTAAAATAATAAAAATAATTCTCTTCATTTCTTAATGTTTTGTATAATTTCTTGTTCACTTGCCCGCTGTCTGCGAGCATCTTTCTAATTCACGCTGCAAAGATACTTGATATTTTAAAATCCTGCAATACTTAATAATTAGTATTTTTATTTAGTCTAAATAGACAAGTGCTCTTTGTTATCCCCATTTATAGGTATTGTGGTTCTCTTATATGGATGGAAGGTTCTGTTCTGTTCTTATTTTTAGGTATTAAACGGCTACCAACAATAATATTTTTTAAAAACTTTGTCTTATCAGATATTATTCGTACCTTTGCATTGTTTAAAAAAGTTAGAAAATGAAGAAGATATTAAATCCATATTTGAACAAGGAGGGTTACAACTGCGTTTGCTGTGCCCCAAACAATCCTGTAGGATTGCATCTTGAGTTTTGGGAAGAGGGTGAGGATGTACTTACCATCTGGAATCCCGGCGAGAATTACCAGGGCTGGATCAACACCCTGCATGGCGGAATCATCAGTATGCTGATGGATGAAGTGGCAGGCTGGGTTATCAACCGCAAACTGCAGACCACGGGTGTGACGATGCAGCTCAACGTGCAGTACAAGAAGCCTGTGATGACCACCGATTCGCAGATTACGGTGCGTGGTCACATCGCCAGTCAGCGCCGCAACATCGTCACCATCCACCTGACTCTGGAGAACTCCCAAGGCGAGGTTTGTGATGAGGGCGAAGCCATCTACTTCACCTTTGGTCCTGACAAAGCCAAGGAGATGGGGTTCGACAGCTGCAAGGTAGAGGGGGAGGAATAACTCTCCCCACTTGTTTGTAATGCTGGAGTCTTTCTTGAAGTTGATCATGCTCAGTCTGCGTTTAAGAGTTCCTTGAATCACAATTCCCCAGAAAGCCGTTTCCTGCCCATTTTGTGGTCTTCATTGATGACCGGCGCCTGCCATCTATTAAGACCAGCCTCGGTCGTCATAGATGACCGACTTTTGGCACAAGAAGGCTGTTCTTTCGATTGCCGGTGCAAAGATACAAAAATTCTAAGCAGAAAGCAAGCTTTTTCCGGTAGAATGTTGGAAAATAGTGCGTAAGTAGCTGATGTGTAGAGATATAAGTGTTTTTGATTTGTGCATCTGATTGCAAAAGTAACCTTGGATTGCTTTTGATGATTGAAAAGCGGGGAAATGTGGGGTGGTGTCATTAAGGGTCAGGGTCATTAAGGGTCATTAAGGTTTTCGGGGGCGCAAATGTCTCTATAGTATAATAATAAATATATATTTATATTATACTATGGCTCTAAATGACATTTGCTTTTTCTTAATGACCCTTAATGACCCTGACCCTTAATGACACGATAGAGCTTCTGAAAGCTATTCTAGAAGAATGTGGTATTGAATGTATCGTGTTGATAATCAATTTGATAGTAGCTTGTAGAACTATTCTGGTTCCCTCGTTTAATGCTATTAAAACACACGGAATCGCCTTCGCTCTACCCAAGCTTTTCTTGCTGTTTTACGAGAATCTTGACAAAATATATCAAGAAATTCCTCGTTTTTCCCCTTTCATCCTACCTTTTACCCCTCTTATTTTAGCTTTCTGAAGGGGTTAAAAGTGTTATCGGAACCACTTTTTCTTGCTCCTAAGAGCATTTTTCTCCTTCTTTCTCTGAAAAAAACAATCCTGCCTTTTTTGTCATTTTTGCTTGGGTAATGTGATCTTCTGTTGACAATGGAGTCTGGCTATTTAGGGGATAAGGTCGTTAAGATCAAGGTCATTATCGGTCATTAAGGTTTTCCAATCCCTTAAAAGTCCTTTACGATTCGCTATGAAAATCGCCTTAACTAAAAAGGGTAGTTTATGGGTTAAAATCCATGTTTTATAAGGGTAAAATACCGCTTTTTTCGGAAAAGTGTGGCTTCCAACCCCCTATTTTCATAGGATAAGTGTAGTTTTCGACTATTGGTTTTATCGGAAAAGTGTATTTTGGATTTCTTTGGGCATTACTTATCTGCCTATTTATTATAAATGTGTTTAGAGGACAAGGAGGTGGAAAATATAATATTTTAAGAAAGAAAAATCCTTGTGTGGTATAGATTCTCCAAAAAATGTTGTATATTTGCAGTTGATTTTGAGTATATTGATATTGCTATAAAACAAAAGCATTGTCGATAGAAAAAAAGATAAAAATAAAAAATATATGATTACAAAAGATAATATACAAAAAGTCCTTTTGGATTTGAAGTTTTTTTCAAATCATGGTGTCTATACCAGACATTTTGGCTCGGCTGACGAAGGCTTTGATTTGGAATATAACTATAATACTGGTAAATTCAATTATCCGGTAGGATTACAGGCTGATAGAAATACAACGCAAGAAGATTATCAGAAAGAAAGTTATGTTGTATTTGTTTGTGTTGCCCAATTGTTTGAGCGTGGTTATCTTCCTCAACATATCAAGTTGGAGGGAAGAAATTATGCTGGTGCAGACACGGGATACTGTGATATTCTGGTAAGCGATAATAATGGTGAGCCATATCTTATTGTTGAATGTAAAAAGGCAGATATTGATAAGAAAGAGGATGAGTTTCGTAAACATTGGGCAAGGACTATGCGTGATGGTGACCAATTGTTTCGTTATTTCAATACATATCGTAAAGCCCAATATCTTTGTATGTATGCGGCGGATTATCCAGAATACAGCAAGAAAGGGAAAAAAATAAATCGTCTTGAGATCAACTATCATATTATTTCTTTGGTTGATAATGAGGAATATCTGCAGACGGATAATAAGCTCCATAGTTTCCAGGAAATGCGAGAGCAGCAAGGTGGAAGTGAAGACTTTTTTAATGTTTGGAAGCAGACGTATAAGCAGGATTTTACAACTCGTGGTTTGTTTGAAGAAGGTATTGACGCTTTCAACATAGGAAAGAAGAGTTATGGCATAAATGATTTGAAGACTATTGATGAATACTCATTGGATAAGAAATACAATGAGTTTGCATTAATACTGCGTAAGCATACTATTTCGAGTCATGAGAATGCCTTTGACAAATTGGTGAATCTTTTCCTGGCGAAAATCATAGATGAGCGTTATCATTCTAATGAACTTCAGTTACTTTGGAAGGGTGCGGCTTATGATGATTATTTCTCGTTGCAAGACCGTTTGATCAATTTGTATAAAAGAGGAATGAAGGAGTTCTTCGATGACGAGGTGGCTTCGGTAGAAAATGCAGAAATAGAAAATGCGTTTAAATTTCTTACATCTAAAGCTGATGAAGCAAGGGATACGATTAAAAGGTATTTCCGTAAATTGAAATATTTCAATAATAACCCTTTTGCCTTCCTCGATGTGCATAATGAGCAGTTGTTCTATAAGAATGCTGTCATATTGAAGGATACCATCAGTATGTTGCAGGATATTTATTTGACTAAAAATACGGATAATCAGTTTTTGGGAGACCTTTTCGAGGGTTTCCTTAATCGTGGTGTGCACCAAAGTGAAGGTCAGTTTTTTACTCCAATTCCTATAGCTCGTTTTTTGGTTTCGTCTTTGCCTCTTCGTCAAATTCTAGAAGGTGGTGAGATTCCTAAAGTTATTGATTATGCTTGTGGAGCAGGACATTTCTTGACAGAGTATGCTCGTCAGATCAAGCCGATTGTTGAGGAAATGGCTCATCTTGAAAATATATATGACAAGAGAGCTAAAGAAGAAAGGCTTATTTCTGTGCTTCGTGAATATTATGAGCAGATAGTGGGTATAGAAAAGGATTATCGTCTTTCAAAGGTAAGTCAGGTTGCTGCATTTATGTATGGTATGGATGGTATTCATATCCATTATGGAGATGGATTGCAAGAAATGTCGGGTATTCAAGATCATACTTTTAGCGTATTGGTGGCTAACCCTCCATATTCTGTATCTGGCTTTTTGGAAACATTACCTGAGGAGGATAGAGAACGATATACATTGAACAATTTTATTAGTAATATAGAGAAGAATAACTCTATAGAGACATTCTTTATCGAGCGTGCTGCCCAACTCTTGAAGTCGGGTGGTGTGGCAGCTATTGTCCTGCCGTCAAGTATTTTGTCGAAAGGCGGTCTCTATATGCGAACACGTGAACTTCTCTTGAAAAACTTCGATATTGTTTCTATTTGTAGCCTGGGACCAAATACATTTGGTCAAACCAATACAAGTACGATAGTATTGTTCTTGCGCAGAAAAGCTTTGGAGCCAGATTTGTCTAAACATTTACTCAACCGCATTACGGAATGGTTTGAGGGTAATATGGTAGATAATGGTGCATATAAAGATTCTCAAAACTTGGATGCTTATATCAAACACATGGGATATAAGCACGATGATTATATCCAGTTGTTGAAAGGTGAATTAACGGATGGCTTCATGGATTCTGATATGGCAAAGGAATACGTGAAAGCTCTAAATATCAAAAAACAAGGAAAGAATACAGCTTCAACAGCTTTAGTTGCTGAGGCAAAGAAAGTACGTGACGAAGCCCAGAAGTTTGTAAAGAGTCGTGCTTATGTGGCATTGACTCCAGCAGAGAAATTGTTGGAGGAGAAACGTTTTACTCTTAAATTCATTCGCGAAATAGAGAAAGAAAAGCTCTATTTCTATATGCTTGCTGCTTCAAATCCGCAGCCGGTATTGGTGGTGCAAAGCCCATCTGACAAATCTTTGGAAAAAAAGTTCTTGGGATATGAATGGAGTAATCGAAAAGGTGCAGAAGGTATTCATTATCTGAATACAGGAAAAATCAAGGATTCTTCCTCTGATGATGAAGCAGCAGATGATGATACTATAGAGCAGATTAAAGGAATAGAAGGTATTATGACCCCATTGTTTGCACCTCTAAATCTGGACGATGAAAGTAAAATTAATGCTTTGATTCGTAATAATTATTGTGGGGTAGATAATTCTATTTTAGATGAGTATGTAGATGTTGCTTCTGAATATGAATTAGTGGACTTGTTGGATTTTTCACGTGTGAATTTCGATAAGACAATAAAGACTGTTGCAACACTATCTTATCCGGAAATAGAAACAAAGTATCCCAAGGAAAAGTTAGGAAAAATAGCTCCATATTCAAGTGTTAAAATAGCATTGTCTGGTATAGATGTTAAGACTTATATCTCTACAGAAAATATTCTTCAAAATTGTTCGGGTGTAAAGCCATATGTAGGAATGCCTAATATAGACAAGATAACAGAGTATCACAAAAATGATATTTTAGTATCTAATATCCGTCCTTATTTGAAGAAAATTTGGTTGGCAGAATATGATGGTGGTTGTTCAAATGATGTATTGGTATTTAGAAATGAAAGAGTAAATGAAATATTGAATGACTACCTGTTTGAGGTATTATCAAGTGATATTTTCTTTGAATATATGATGGTTGGAAAAACTGGAATAAAAATGCCACGTGGTGATAAACGAAGTATTTCTAATTTTGAGGTTCCACTTCCTCCAATGGATATTCAAAAGAAAATCGTGGAGGAATGTGAGAAGATTGATCAAAAATTCAAGCAACAACAGTTTGAGTTGGATTCTTTGAATAATCGTGTGGAATCAATTTTTGATGAAGTTGCAGGTAGAAGTCAAAAGTTGGAGAAACTTTGTTCGGCAATCAATCCGTCGAAAGCAGATGTGAAATCTATAGAGTCTTCAACAATGGTCTCTTTTGTCGAAATGTCATCTGTAAGCAATGATGGATATATTGAGCAAAAAGTAGATAAACCATTGGTTGATGTTCGTAAAGGTAGCTATACTTATTTTGCAGAAGGTGATATTATTATTGCTAAGATAACTCCGTGTATGGAGAATGGTAAGTGTGCGCTTGCTACTGGTTTGACGAATGGTATTGGTTTTGGTAGTTCTGAGTTTCATGTACTCAGGGTGAATAATAAACTAATCAATAATGTTTATCTCTTTGCTTACCTAAATAGAAAAGAAATTCGAGAAAGGGCTGCTGCTGTAATGACTGGCTCAAGTGGTCACAGAAGAGTGCCGATTACATTCTATGAGGAGTTGGAAATACCTGTTCCTTCTATGGATGAACAATTGAGAAAAGTTGCTGAGTATCAGAAAAATATTTCAGCGATAATGGATTTAAGAGAATCTATGTCCAATGCTTCCTCTGCCAAGCAAGCCATCTTGGATAAATATTTAAAGTAACGAAACAATGAACAAAGATAATATCGGTTACGTTTATATCCTCACCAATCCGAGCTTTCGCGAGGATTGGGTGAAGATAGGTAAGAGTTCACGGCCGGTGGATGTCCGATCGAAGGAACTTGATAATACGGCTGTGCCTCTGCCTTTCGAAATCTTTGCAACCATGAAGACTGCAAAGTATAACGAGGTGGAGAAGTTGGTGCATAAAACGATAGATCGTTTGACGGATTTGCGTATCCGACAGAACCGAGAGTTCTTCAATGTCGCCCCACAAATAGCTCTGGATATCTTCAAAGATATTGCTCAAACCATAGATGATGCGGTGGTTACGGAGTATGAGGATAATAAGCCAAAGGTTTCTAATGAGCCGAAAGTGCAGAAGGATGTGGAGAAAACTCATAAACGTCCACGTTTTAAGTTTAGCATGGTTGGTATTAAAATAGGTGAGATAGTTACTTTTATTCCAACTGGTATTGAGGTTAGAGTGGCAAGTGATGATACGGTGGAGTATCAGAACAGAATCTACAAACTCTCTCCTTTTGTAGGAACTTTCTTGCCGATAGAGAAACAAACTCCTTCTGGCGCATATCAAGGAGCTAAGTACTTTTCCTATAAAGGTAAGGTACTTGACGAATTGAGAAAAGAGAAAGAGCTTTAGTCAAAATATATAAACGAGACTTCTTGGCATTCAAAACAAGAAGTCTCGTTTATATATTATGGAAGTCTCAGACTTTTCCCATTTTCTTTCATTTTACGCCATTCTCAACCTCAGCGAATTAAGCACTACGCTTACGCTGGAGAAGGCCATCAGGGCACTTGCCCACATTGGGGTTATCTGGAAATCAATGCCGAAGATATGAAGGGCGCCGGCTGCCAACGGGATGCAGATGATGTTGTAGATGAACGCCCAGAAGAGATTCTGCCGAATCATGTGAACCGTCTTCTGGCTCAGTTTTACGGCTTCCGGAAGTGCCAGGAGGTCGTCGCTCATCAGCGTAATCTGCGCCACATCCATCGCCACATCCGTTCCCTTTCCTATCGCCATACTCACGTTGGCAAGTGCCAGGGCCTGGGTGTCGTTGATTCCGTCGCCCACCATCGCTACCTGCTTGCCTTCGTCCTGAAGTTTCTTTACCAAAGCCTGCTTGTCGCCAGGCAGCACCTTGCTCTGGTAATGCTTGATGCCGGCTTTCTCTGCCCAGTAGTGAGCCGCTTCTTCCTTGTCGCCACTCATCATATAGACCTCTATTCCCCTTTCCTGCAACTGCTTCATCGCTTCCTGGGCATGAGGCTTGAGGGTCTCTCTTGTCTCCAGATCCAAATCCTCCTGTTTGGTGAAATCGATGTTCTGGTTAGGAATGGTGAGGGTGCCGGTCTTGTCGATGACGAGGGCGTTGATCTTGTGGAGATTCTCCAGCGCCGACGCATCTTTGATGAGAATCTGCTTCTGCGCCGCCTTGCCGATGCCCACCATCAGGGCGGTAGGAGTAGCTAAGCCCATGGCGCAAGGACAGGCGATGACCAATACGGCTACGGCTGAAAGGATGGCCTGAGGAAGAGCAGCGTTGCCGCCTATCAGCCACCACGCCAGGAAGGTGATGAGGGCGATGGCTGCCACGACTGGAACGAAAATCAGAGCCGCCTTATCCACGATGCGCTGCACGGGCGCCTTACTGCCCTGCGCCTCCTGAACCATGCGGATGATGTGAGCCAGGGCGGTGTTCTCGCCAATCTGCTTGGCTCTCATGCGGAGCTTTCCCTGACTCGGAATGGTGCCAGCCAGCACGTTGTCGCCTGCCTTTTTCATCGCCGGAGTCGGTTCGCCGCTGATCATCGCTTCATCTATATAGGCTGCATCGGGAGTCATGAAACTCTCTGCTTGGGTAACCACGCCATCCACCGGAATCTTTTCGCCGGCTCTTACCTCAATCATGTCGCCTATCTGAATGGTGGAAATCGGAACTTCCTCCATCTTGTAGTCGTTGGTGCCTTCTATCTTCTCGTAAGTCACTAGTCGGGCGGTTTTCGGCTGCATTCCCATCAGTTGTCGGATGCTGCTCGCCGTACTGTCTTTTGCCTTTTCTTCCAGGCATCTGCCGGTCAGCACGAAGGTGATAATCATCACGGAAGCATCAAAATAAGTGTGCCATTCTATGTCTCTCGCTCCCCATACCATTTCTCCGAAGAAGGTGTTGAAGGTGCTGAAGAGGAAGGCGATAAGGGTGCTGAGTGCTACGAGCGAATCCATGTTTGCCGTATGATGCAGGAGCTGCTTCCAGGCGGAAACATAAAACTGTTTGCCGCAGTAGAGCAGGTTGGCGAGTGCCAGGAGCAGACAAATCTGGTTGGCGAAGGAACTCGAGTGATGAGCCGAGGCAACGCCATCTGAAATCATATTCTGTTCCATGCCCAGTGAAATCCAGCCCATGGAGAAACACATGGTCAGGATGGCGAAGAGCCAGGAAGCGAGGGCTCGGCGGCGCAGGAGGGTGAACTCACGGCGTTTGATTTCCTCCACGCTTCTGTCGTTTTCGATAACAAGGTCGTATCCGGCGTTGCTGATTTCCCGCTTCATATCTTCCAGAGAGATGATATCGGGGTTATAATCTACCAGGGCAGTTCGGCTTGCCAGGGAAACCGAGGCGGAGTTGATGCCTTCTAGCGACTGCAGCTTCTTTTCTACATTGGCAGAGCATACGCTGCAAGCCATGCCTATTACTGGAATTGTTTTCTTCATCTGTTTCTTATATAAATGTTCTGAATTCTATAAGCAGAAGCTTTCATATCTGCTTTTCTGCCTGCAAAATTACATATTAATTATGGAAGAAAAAAGATTTATGGTAAAAAACTTTCGGCTGCTCCATGAAAATCATGATAATAAGGTAGATGAAAAATGCGATGGTTCAGATAAGGGCACAAAAAAAGGCAGGTTCCAAATTGCTTTGGAATCTGCCTCCATCATTTATGGGAGATGATTATTTGACTTCGATGTTCTTTGTAGTCTTAGCCTCCTCCTTAGGAGTAAGCTTTGGAATCTCGACCTCGAGTATACCATCAGCTACCTTTGCTGAAATCTTCTCACGATCAGCATCCTCAGGCAGCGTATAACACTGCTGGTAGTTGCTGTAAGAGAATTCGCGACGCAGATAGTGCTCGTGCTTGTCTTCATTCTTGTGTTCCATCTTGTTCTCGATGGCGATGTTCAGATTACCATCGTTATCGATGTTTACACGAACCCACTCTTTCTTCAAGCCAGGAGCTGCAACCTCCATGATGTAATTCTTATCTGTCTCCTTGATGTTAATGGCAGGAGCAGTAGCATTCATACGTGACATTACTTCGGTATTGAATAAAGTATCATCAAAGAAGTTACTCAACCAATCTGAATCATTATTTCTACGTGCTAACAACATAATTAAAACCTCCAAATTTTATTTTACTCGTCCTCTCGGTTCCTTACGGCTCCGTCGGGATTTCTGTTTGTTAATATTCTTGTTATTTTTTTGCTTTCGCCTCGAAACTCCGTCATTCTTCCGAACTCCTTTATCTTTTGGCTTCAGCTTTCACTCTCTGTTTTTGCAACTTATGTGCCAGCGGACTGAAAGTGGTAATGTTGGCACGAAAGGATAAATATTTTAAACTTTTCTGCCAGATGATGCGGTTATCTCAACAAAAAAGTGTAACTTTGTCACCAACTTAAAAATCAAAGCATAAATCGAATAAAATAATATAAGATCAATGAAGAAACAACTATTTTTTATGGCGATGCTGATGGCGATGTCGCTTTCTGCCAGCGCACAGCAGCAGGTAACCATCAGTCTGCCTCGCCAGAGTTTCGAGGGTTGGGATTCCCAGACCAATACCATGCGTGTGGTTCCCGGCAAATATCAGATATTCGTAGGTGGTTCGAGTGCTGAGGCTGCGAAGAATGTGATAGAAGTGAAAGTGAAATAAAATACTGATATAAAAAGAGAAAGCTCGCTAAGATTTTGAACGTCTTGGCGAGCTTTTCTTCTGTCTTAACTCTTAAGCCTGCGGTTTTTTTGAAGTTTTTTCAAGAAAACGTACTTTGAATCACTCTTTTTTATTATATTTGCAATCGAAAATCGATTTGAACCTTGACTAAACGATGAAATAGTTATGGAACAGAACTTAAAAACCATATTTTATGCGATGGGTGCGATGATTCTTGCACCCCAAACCCTCTGTGCTCAGTCTGTGAACATCGAAGGCCTAGACTCCTTGCGCTTATCAGGTTCGGTGAGTGTAGTGGAGCCTGAACTTCTGAAGAAGGGTGTGCTCAATAATGCCCTGGATGCCTTGAGCGGACAGACGGCAGGTGTTAACGTCACTACCAATGGTCTTGACCGTATTGCTATGTTGAACTCCGTCCGGGTTCGCGGTACAACTTCTATCATGGGCGGCAATGATCCTCTGGTGATTATTGATGGTGTTACTTCTGATGTGGCGACGCTTGCTACAATCTATCCCGCCGATATAGAGAGCTTTACAGTACTGAAGAATGCCAGCGAAACGGCACTCTATGGTTCCCGTGGTGCTTCGGGCGTTATCCAGGTAAAGACCAAGAAGGGGACGGGTAAGGGATTTCAGATTTCTTACGAGGGAAACTATGGTATAGAGGCGATGTACAAAAGTATGGAGATGCTCAATGCCGCCGAATACATAGCTGCTGCACAGAAGTATGGGCTGGAGTATAACAATAAGGGATATGATACCAATTTCCGCAAGGCGATTACCCGAACCGGAAATATCCAGAACCATTATCTGGCCTTCAGCGGTGGCACTCCGCAGAGCAACTACCGCGCTTCTTTTGGCTATATCGACCATAACACGATTATTCGGAGCAAGGGCTATCGTAATCTGGTGGCTAAGATTGATGTCACCCAGAAGGCATTTGGCGATAAACTGACGGGAGATTTCGGCGTGTTCGGTTCGTCTTTCAAGAACAATGATATCTTCGACAGTCAGATGCTTTTCTATTCTGCCGATGCCATGAATCCTACTTATCCTTATGATAAGCTGAACGGCAGTTGGGTGAAGAATGGGGCTGCATCTCAGGTGAATCCTCCCGGTGCCGTGCTCAAGGAGCGTGATGATACGAAGAATATGAACTTCAATGCTCATCTGAAGTTGAACTATGATATGACAAATTCTCTGAGTGTTTCTGCTTTCGGAGCATACAGTTATGCTTCCAACGAGAACAACCAGTTCTGTCCTACCTGGCTTTGGGCGCAGGGCAATCTCTATCGTGGGGAGTTCAAGAGCGAGGACTGGCTTGCCAATGTATCGTTTAACTATCAGCATTCGTGGGGAATCCACAATTTGAAGGCAATGGTGGGTGCAGAATATCAGAAGGATATTCGAACGGGATTCTGGACTTCTGCGAAGGGAATCACCAACAACGACATGTATTACCATAATATAGGTGCTGCTGCATCACGGCCTTTCGGTGGGACAGACAGCAAGTACGAAGATCCGACCCTGGCTTCTGTGATGGGCAATGTCGACTACACCTTATATAATAAGTATAGTCTTTCGGTTTCCATGCGTGGCGATGGTTCTTCGATGGTGGGCAATGACCATACCTGGGGTTTCTTCCCATCCGTCTCTCTTTCCTGGGATATGAAGCAGGAGAAATGGCTCCGTTCTCTCAAGGAAATTACCATGCTGAAACTGCGTACGGGCTATGGACGCTCAGGTAATCTTGGCGGAATATCTTCTTATACCACTTTGAATACGGTACGGCAGAATGGTATTGTTTCGGTGAACAGTTCTCCTACGGTTACGATGGGAATGATTAGCAATAACAATCCTGATCTGAAGTGGGAAACCCGCGCTACCTGGAATATCGGAGCTGATTTGGGATTGTGGAACAACCGGCTGGTTCTGACGGCAGAATATTACTATTCCAAGACCACCGACATGCTCTATGCCTATGATGTGCCGGTTCCGCCTTTTGCCTATGATAAACTGTTGGCAAACCTGGGTTCTATGAGCAACCAGGGTTTGGAGGTCGGCGTTTCCTTCACTCCTATCCAGAAGAAGGACATGGAACTGAATATCAATATGAATCTCTCCTGGCAGAAGAACAAACTCCTCTCGCTGAGTGGTGAATATGACGGAATGCAGATGTCGGCAGCCGATATTACTGCGATGGGTGCCTTGTCGGGTGCCGGTCAGCATGGTGGTTACAACAATGTGGTCTATCAGATAGTTGGTCAGCCTTTGGGGGTATTCTATCTTCCTCATTGCAAGGGAATTATAGAAGATGGAAATGGGCATTACCGCTATGATATCGAAGATTTGGACAAAAACGGAACCGTAGATTTGAGTGATGGCGGTGACAGATATATTGCCGGTCAGGCTACTCCTAAGGTAACGTTGGGTTCCAATATCAGTTTCCGTTATCGCGACTGGTATCTTTCATTGCAGATGAACGGAGCCTTCGGACATAAGATATTCAATGGTACGGGCTTAGCCTACACCAATATGTCAAGTTTCCCGGATTATAATGTGCTGAAGGGAGCTCCTGAGAAGAATATCGTTGACCAGAATGTTTCTGATTATTGGCTGGAGAAGGGCGATTATCTCAACTTTGAGAATCTCACGCTGGGCTATGATATCCCTATCCGAAAGGGCGTGGTGCAGTCGCTCAGAGTTTCGGCGAGTGTCAACAATCTTGCCACCATCAGCAGTTACAGCGGCTTGACTCCGATGATTAACAGCTACGTGGTGAACAGTACGATGGGTATTGATGATAAGCGGACTTATCCTGTTTACAGAACCTTCTCATTGGGTTTAAGTGTTCAATTCTAAAATTAGAAAGTTATGAAACGATATAGATTTTTATTTCTGCTGCTGGCGGCATTGTTTATGACATCCTGCCTGGACGAACATCCTAAGGATCAGTTGGACGAGGATGCCATCTATGGCTCTGCATCTGATATTTATATCAATGCCGTGGCTTCTCTCTATAATTATATAGGTGGAGCTAACGAGAGTGAGGGCATCCAGGGCACCTGCCGTGGCATTTACGATTATAATACGCTGACCACCGATGAGGCGATGATTCCGATTCGAGGCGGCGACTGGTATGATGGTGGCCTCTGGAATGCCATGTACCAGCATCGGTGGAGTGCCGATGACCAGTCTCTTTATGATACGTGGAAGTACCTTTATAAGGTTATCGTGCTGGCTAATAAGTCTTTGGATATTATCAGCAACAAGTCGGCCCTGCTTTCTGCCGCACAGCAGGAGGAATATCGGGCTGAGATAAGAGCCATCCGGGCTATGTTCTATTACTATGCTATGGACATGTTCGGTCGGATTCCATTGGTCCTTTCCAGTGCAGAACAGCTCCATTCCAGCCTGTTCCAAGGTCAGACAAATCGCAGTTCTATCTTCCAGTTTGTCTTTCAGGAGTTGCAGCAGGTATTGCCTTCACTTCCCGACCAGCACAGCAATAAGGAAGGCAATTATTATGGTCGCATCACCCAGCCGGTAGTCAACTTTCTGTTGGCGAAATTGGCTTTGAATGCAGAAATCTATATGTATGATGACTGGACCCAGGGTTATGCGAGCCGTCCGAAGGGAAGTGACATTCATTTCTCTGTGCCGGCTTCTGATGCCTCTTTGCGTAATGGCGATAAGGTGGACTGCAGAAAGTTGAATGCTTGGGAAACCTGCATTTATTATTGTGATAAACTGGCAGAAGAAGGCTATGTCCTGGAGTCGGATGATTCATTCAATTTCTCTACGCATAATGAGACATCAAAGGAGAATATCTTCACGATTCCGATGGATAAGAATATCTATACCAACCAGTTCCATTATCTCTTCCGCTCTTACCATTATACGCATGGCGGTGTCTTGGGATGGGGAAGTGAGAATGGTACCAGTGCCACGATTTCTACGATGAAAGCCAATCATTATGGCGAGGCTGATGAAGATGTCCGTTGCAAGATGAACTTTGTGGCGGGAGTGGTAAAGGTAGATGGTCATGAACTGCTGATGGATAATGGAAAGCCGTTGGAGTATCAGCCTTTTGAAGTGGCTCAAAACCTGACCAACAGTAAGTTTGTCAAGACGGCTGGAGCGAGGATGGCGAAGTATGAGGTGGATAGAACCTCTTATATGGACGGCAAGTTGCAGAGTAACGACATAGTTCTTTTCCGATATGCAGATGCTTTATTGATGAAGGCAGAGGCAAAGGTCCGAAACGGAGAGAATGGTGATGAGGAGTTGAATAGGATTCGTGCCCGTGTGGGAATGCCTTACCGTAAGGCTACGCTCGATAACATTCTGGAAGAGCGGTTGCTGGAGTTGGTATGGGAAGGATGGCGTCGTCAGGATCTCATCCGTTTCGGCAAATTCACCGGTGCCTACGATCTCCGTACGCCTCTTCAGGGTGAATCCTCCGGCTACACCACCGTCTTCCCGATTCCTCAGAAATGCATTGATTTAAATTCTGAATTGGTACAGAATAAGGGATATGTCAATATTTTGAAGTAAAGAAACTTGAATAGAGTATATGAAAAGAGAAAAGCTCGCCAGGACTTTGATGGTCTTGGTGAGCTTTTCTCGTTTTATTTCCCAAATCTGGAAGTATCTACTTCTTTATGCTGCTTGGCTTTATAGCCGCCGAAACGATAGATGAGGGAGAGGCCTATGATTCTGCCAAAGTACATGTTGTTGATGACGTGCTGACCTCGGTAGGTGTCGTGCAGATGATTGTCGCCTGTCTCGAAGATGTCGTTGCAGTAGGCTTTCAGCTGGAACTTGTCATCCTTGAGAGGCTTCCAGGTGAGGGCAGCGTTGAGATAGCCTGAGGCTGGGATGTCGATGATTCCTTGGATGGCGTCGGTATGGACGGAAGCATCTAGGTTGAGAAGCACATGCTTGCCAAAGAGAAAAGTGCCGTTCCACTGGGCTTGACAGAACCATTTGCTGCGGTCGAATGGAAGATCATAGAAGTGGGAATTCTTGTCGTTCTGATATACGCCAGTGAAGGTAAGGCGATTCTGCCACCAGTTGCCTATGTTGATTGGGGCTGTGAGCATCAAGCCTACCTGGTTTACATGGTCGAAGTTGACATGCTTGTATTCCATCTCCTTCTTCTCGTCGCTCTGGTAAGGAAGCTGACGAAATTCATCTTTCGAGTTGTTGAAGAAGAGACTTGCCACGTATCTGCTGTGCAGAATGTAGGTAAGCGAGAGGCTGAGGTCTCGTGATGGCTTCAACGTCGGGTTTCCAACAATCTTTCCATATCCGCCCACACTATAGGTGGTGAAGTTCTTCACCGACCAATAAGTAGGGTAGTCTCTGTCGCAATCCAAGTCGAATTGGATGACGTGTCCTGCCTTAGGAAGATAGGTGATGGAGAGTGTAGGGAAGAGGTTCCACTCATTCTAGATTGGGGTGTGGTAATATTCTTCCATGAGCGATGCTTCCATCGTGAGTTTTTGTCCGAATGACTTGCTGGCTCCGACGTAGAAACTCATTTGGTCTTCGTTTTGAATGGTGTTGCCATCAGAAGACTTGTTGTTGTTTTCCTGCGAACTCTTGTCTCTTGATGTGGTGTAATTGATGCCGTAGTTCAAGCCCCAGTCTTTTCCTAAGTCGTGCTCCTGCTTGAGGTAAGCGTGCCATTTGTCGATTCGCTGCTGGCTTGTGATGTCGTAAATCTCATCGTAGAGACTGCTTTTTAGCCATTGTTCATCCGGTGAATTATAATAGGTGTATTCTGCTCCTGCCGAGAAACCGAATGGTGTGGAGTAATCCAGGCGGAAGTTGTGAAACTGACTCTTGGCATGGATTCTGAGAAGGGATGTGAAATCGCCATCATCCTCTGACGTTCCTCTCGTGTTATTGAGTTGTGAGGTGTAGGCAAAACTGAGCTGATGATTTTTCGCCAGATGATAGTTGATTCCCAGTCGGATGTTGTGGTTGAGATGACGTTTGATATTGTCGCTATGTGTAGAGAAGGCATAGGAAGTGCCATCAGTCAAGGTGTGGGCAAACTCATTTTCATAGTAATAATATCTCTTGCCATGACCGAAGGAATAGAGCATGTCTATTTCCCATTTCTTGTTGGTGAAGAGCAAGGAGGCGCGCTCTGTGTAACTGTTGCGGTTCTGGTGGGTGTAGCCGCTGAAGAACTCGCCTTGCAGGGAGTGAAAGCCTGTGTTGTGCTTCAGCAGGAGGTTGATGACTTGTCCCTTTACCTGATAGCGGGCTGGGGCTGAATAGATGACTTCAACGTTGGCGATGCGGCTGGTAGGAATCGTTTTCAGAAGCGAATAGAGCTGCTCGCTCGTCATGGTGGTAGCCTTGCCGTCTATCATCACGGTTACGGATTGGGCGTTGAGAGTCAAGGCTTCATCTTGTTCGCTCACGCCAGGCAGTTGCTTGATGGCTTCATAGGCATTATCCACCGGATGGTTTTTGATGAGTTGAGGCAGGTCATAGGTCAATGCTGCTCCTTTCACCTTTACGATAGGTCGGTTGCCTTTTACCATCACATCAGGGAGGGAATGGATAATGCTGTCCATTTTCAGGGAATCATTTCTGTTTCCTTGTGCCCAGCCGGCAAGACTGATGGCCAGGCAAGCGCTTAATATAACCAATCTTTTCATATTCTTCTTATCTTTTTATCGTTCTTTCGGAAAAAACTCCCGATTTCGGTTGCAAAAGTACTGTAAAAATCTCGTGTCAGCAAGGAATTTTGATTATCAAGTCTTAGTAACTACTCAGCACCCCTATGGGCATGAGTAATCGTCTTACTGTTGTACTACAG
>ERZ779852.646-NODE-646-length-36576-cov-6.043674_pt1 | contig 36576 bp, 30 predicted proteins | sample MGYA00511559_ERZ779852 | MGnify/ENA primary metagenome ERZ779852 (study PRJEB29588, sample SAMEA2157977) | human gut metagenome | biome: human gut; feature: human-associated habitat; material: faeces | place: Denmark | collected 2008/2010 ...
CTCTGTATCCTCTGTCACCTGCCAACAGTTTGATTTTTCGCCCGGTTAACCGTTCTACCTGTTCTAAGGAAGACTCGATGGTATGACCGTCATATTCATTGCGGAAGGATATAGCACATAGAATAAAGCCTGTAACAGAACGTATTATGCAATACTTCGGTAAAAATTTACCGAAGTATTGTTAAAGTAAAAAATATGAGTAGCTATTTGCACGCGCTTGTGTTGTTTTACTGTTCAATCCAATCATAGAAAGTCGCCACAGATTCTTTGCTGATAAGAATCTGAACGTTGTCGAAGTTCTTAATTTGTACGAGTAGTTGTCGGTTGCCATAGTTTTGAATGCGGTGAATGGCCTTTCGGGCAATGATGAATTGACGGTTAGCTCTGAAGAACTGTATGGGGTCGAGCCTTTGCATCAACTGTTCCAATGTATAGTTAACCCGATGTTTTAGTCCGTCTGTTGTGCAGGCTTCGGCTCTTTTGTCTGTTGCTATAAAATAGTTTACTTCGGCAGTGTCAACAATGTAAGTGCCATCATACGCATTGGCTTTCAGGTAATGTAGCACTTTTTGCTTTTCGCCCAAGCCAATGCTTTCTAGCATATTGGTCAAGCGCTGCGAATCACTCCCCATAGCCAGTGCCTTTTCTGTTGCTTTTTTCAACGCATCGTCTTTGATGGGTTTCAGTAAGTAGGCAATGCCGTTAGCATCGAATGCCTCTAGGGCAAATTCGCTGTAAGCTGTGGTAAAAATAATCGGTACCTCGATTTCGTTGGCGTTAAGCACCGTGAAGCACAGTCCGTCCTCAAGCCGTATGTCGCAGTAAATCACGTCAAAACGTTGCTCATAGTGAAACATTTGCTCCAAATCCACCAGATTTGTGATAGGACCTTCAATATCTGCCAAAGGGTAGAGTCTGAGCAATTTGCGTTTCAGACTCTCGAAGTTGTAAGTTTCGTCCTCAATGATTAAAACTCTCATAGATTAGTGGAATTTTTACGGTAAAGCAATCCATGGTTTCGTTAAATTCAATGCCTTTACCGGTAAGCAGTATGTAACTAAGGGTCGCTACAAGAAACTTTAAGAATGGCAAAAAGATTCTTAGTCCTACATCTGTTCGAAAATTTAGATCTGATGTATATGGGTTCTTCAAGTCCTATAGCGTCTATATGAAGGATGGTATTTGGTGATTGTGAAGTTATCTCATAGAATACTGTATTCTGGATTTCTTCAAAGGGAATTTCTTTGTCACACCCTTGAAAAATCAAGGAAGCAATCAAGCAGCATAAAGTAATAAAATATCTCTTCATGATTGAATTTTATTTTGCAGTTAAACCAAAGTTGACGTATCCGGTGTTATAGGTTTTTACCACATAATTTCCATTGCGCTTTTCCATTATGAGTGGGTCATAGAAGTATATTTTGGCCATGCCCAAACTATCGTCTTTACTACTGATTTTTGTTGATAATTCTATCGTTTCATGCGTAGTTGTGGAACTTTCTTTGTTTGTTCCCAAGTTCGACTCAGTTCCCGTCTTGATTTCTCCAATACTTATTCCTAACTCATACTTTGTATCACCCGAAATTTTTGGCAAACCTACGTTGGCGGATTTCAGATTCTGAAATAGAGGTGAAGCAGTCCGCTTAGCTAAATAACCAGTGTGAACTCCTTTTGTGAAGGCATCGGCATTGTTTGTGCATGAAGTAAGACTCCATGCTGCGCTTGCAATAAGCGTTGTAGAGATTGTTTGTTGTGAAGGAATGTTCATTTTGTTTTTTGTTTTAATTCGGTGCAAAAGTACAGATGAGGTTTATTTCATGCAATAGCAAAACTACCGAAGCGGACAAATTAACTACTGAAGCAGACAACTTTTTGCTTCCGTCTATTCCTCATCGTATAATCTTCAAACTCTTTGGATTGGGAAGCATTTCGCCGCTTATTGCGCGCAGGGAGGATTTAACAAATAAGTAAATAAACGCAAAGATGAAAAGATTGCCTTAATCATTATTTTAAGGCGGGATTAGCGTGTGCGGAACCTACTTTGGTGTTTTTCTGAACACGCTGATTATCAGTAATTCCGAGATTCTTGAAACTAGCTCGGAACTAATTCAAACTAGCTCGGAACTAATTTCAACAAGCTCGGAACTAATTTCGATAATCGCGGAATAAATTTTTTATACCTCCCGACTGGCAGCTCAAATAGGCGAATAAGGGTGCAGAATAACAGATGCTGTGTTAGCATTATTTTGCTTTTTGCGATTTGCTGATTTAACATTTTATCGAGCAGGAATATTTCTTACAACAGGAGGCTATAGTCTATTTGCTTGCATTGATTCAGGATGGAATATAAGTCAAAAAAAACAGGAAGCAATGATGCTTTATCGCGTCATTGCTTCCTGCAGAATGAAGGTAAATGGAATGTAAGTGTTTGTTTAGTAAGCCAAACGTACGTTGTCTACCCACAGCGTGTTGCCCACCGTACCGATGTAGGCACCGCCGTGGCTCGAATCGAACTGGAGTATCATGTGAGTAGGGATTTCGCCAGCCGAAGCCCAACCTACTTCCTTGACGGGAACCATTTTGCCTTTCGAGTTTTTGGCATACTTCGTCGCTTCGCCCGAGGTGAGTGCCCAAGCCGAGGAGTAGAAACTCTTGTGCGTGATGTCGCCATATTCAATGTTGAACGTGGCATTGTGTTTCCAATCGCAACTCTTGTTGAAGCGGTGAACCATGGTACCTACGCGCTTGGCATAGATGTTTCCTTGTGCATCTTCCCAACGCTTTTGCAGGTAAAGGATGCAGTCGGCCATGTCCTGTCCGGGCACGGTTTTACCCTTGGTAATGCCGTTTTGGCGGATACGGTTGCCCGGTACAATGTGTGTCTTGTAGTCGAACACCAGGGCTTTGGGGCGTCCGCTGAACTTTACGCCGGCATTGAGTTTGGCCATTGGGTTCTTGGTGTCGGTGATGGGCTGAATGGTATTGCCCAAAAAGATGGAGCCGGCAGCAAGCACTTTGATGTTGATGATGCCCAGCACTTTAGCTTCGACAATGTGCGTATAGAGTTTTACGCAGTTGCCGTGACCAGGGTGCGAGTCTTTGTAGACGCTGACGTTGGTTTTCGTAACGCCCGACACCCTGGCCCACACGTTCGACGAACCCCATGGTGCACCAATGTGCATGAGGTTGATTGTTTTTCCACCCAGCAGTCGGCTCTCCTTGATGGTTTGCGAGGTCCATGATTCAAAGTTACCCTTTTGGATGAATTGCATTTTGCCGTCGGTATCCTCTTCTTGCACCAAATCAGGAGCATAGGGGAGTGCTTGGGTTTGTCCTGCTCCGAAAAGCAGCAGGGCTCCTAAGATGAATTGCTTGATTTTCATTGTTTGTCTATGATGTTTTTTGTAGGTTGGTTGTAGTTTCAGTTTGAAGCGTCGGTGCAGTGTCAGAAGGCTTCGTTGATGTTGAAAATAAAGCCGCCGCCGTCGGGGGTGAGTCCGTAGTCGATGCGCACGTTGATGCCTTTTTTGAATTCCCAGCGGTAGCCAAAGCCGGCATTGTAAAGGTTTTTGCGCCAGGCCATGTTGTTGAAGTTGTCGAATGCATTGGCCATGCCCACCCAAAGGACAATGCCGTTGCGGCCCTTGATGTGCTGGCGCAGCTCAATTTGCCCCTCAATGAGGTTTTGGTCGCGGTAGCGTCCTTCGTAGTAGCCGCGCATGCGGTCGTTCGAACCCACAGCACTCATCACGGCCCAAGGTGTGTGTCCGTAGTTGAACTGTCCGTGAAGTTCGCCGGCCAATACAGCCCCCTTCCACAATTTGCCGTAGGTGGCAAAGGTGACTTCGGTGGTTGAGAAACCATAGTTTTTATTACCCAGGAATCGCGGCGAGAAGGTTTGGTCGAGTTGCAGGAACACGCCCTTTTTGGCATTGAGCATAAAGTCGCGCGAGTCGTAGGTGAATGAAATACCTGCGGTGTAAATGTTGAGTTTGCGCTTTTGTCCGTTCCACAGATGCTCAAAGGCCGGGTCGATGCTGCGAGCTTGGAAAAAGCGGTAGTTGACGAACGGACCGAGGTAGGTGTTGTGTGCCAGTTTGAACATAAAGCGTCCCATGGCATTGATGTTGTTCAGGCGATAGTCGGTTTCGTTGCTGTCGTTCTCGCCATTCGTAAAGCCAATGCCCCAGAACTGGGTGCTGAAAGTGGAGAGTTTAAGTTTGTAGTCGAAGCGGTATTTTTCTTTTGGAAAAAGGTGCGTGCCGCGTAGCCCCACCATGAAGTAGCCACCGGTGGTCATGTCGGTGTAGACCGAGGCGTTCGAGCGTGCCAATGTGCTGTCGGCAGCGTCGGTGGTGTAGGTGGCTGTGCCGATAATGCCGAGGCCGAGTCCGGTGGTCGATGAGTAGTGAGGGCCGGGCAGTACGCCAAAGTCTACCTTATTCTGTGGTTTAGGCTTGTTGGAGTCGCGAAAGTAGTCGATTACTTTTTTAATCAATCCTCGTTTCTTGGGCAGGCTGTCGGGAGTTGCCGGCGATTGTATCAGGCTGTCGGCTGTGGTTGGCAGGGAGGCAGTGAGATTGGCACCGTCGGTTTGCTGTGCAAAGAGTTGCGTAAAAACAAAACCGAAGATTATACATACCGAGGCTCGCTTCAGATGTGAGGTAGAAATGAGAAAGGTCATATGCTTAGGACAAAAAGTGTAGGTGGAACACCCCATGCCATAATCATGCAGATTGGCTATGCTGTGTGCCTTGCCGTTATAAAAATGGAGTGCTGTTTGCTCTTTTATGCTGCGAAGTTAGATGTTTCGTGCCAAACTAAAACGATAAAAAGGGTTGAAAATACATAATTACCGAATATTAGTGTAATAATGAGGAAAAACAGTGCTAAAAGAGCGAAAAACAGCTAAGAAATCGCGTCGGAGTTCAATGCGTAGAAGCGAACTTCAAGGTGATTTCTTAGCTGGATGTGTTAAGGCTTGTTTGTGGCATTTTGGGAGATTGGCGGCTTCAGCTGCTTCAGCCAAATGGTAGCTGTAGCTGCCGGAGCGAGCGTTGGAACCACGCACAAAATGTCGGTGATTGCTTAGAACTTGGCAGTTACCTGCACGTCGAAGGTGTTGTAGCGCGAGTCGGTGCGCGTGGCGGCGCGTCGGGCTGTGCGGTCGTCGGTAAAGGTGTAGTTAAGCTGGAAAATCAGGTTTTTACCTAAGTGGTAGTTTCCCGAAATGCCATAGTCGGTTCGGAGCGAACTCCACGTTTTGGCGTCGCGGTAGCAGTCGTAGCGACCGTAAATTTTGAGGTTCTTGATTACAGGCACCCCGATGGTGGCATACCAGGCATCCGAACGGTCGGGAGCTGCGGCATTGGTGACCACTCCGCCCACCGAACTCATGTATTCGCCACGTACGGTCCAGTCGCTTTCATACTTCATGCCCACGCCCCATCTTACGCGTTTCACGCTTTTCAGGTGGTTGGGGTTGGAAGCATCGTATTTTTCGTTGGTGTATTTGCCGTTCCAACCGAAACCGCCGATAGCGAGGTCCTTGATAGGCGAAATCCAGAGTCCGCCAATGAGGTCTTTGTGGTGGTCTTTGTCGGCATGGTTGATACCCTGTCCGTTGAAGAAGCCTAATTGGTAGTGAATCCACTTGTGTCCGTCGGCACCCGGGAGCAGGTCGCCTTGAATTTGCACACCCAAGTCGCGGCCCGAACTTTTGTGTTCGCCGTTTCGATCACCGATGGAGGCTATTTTCATGGTGGCTTGCGAATAGCAGCCGTAGCCCACCTTTAAGGGGCTGTAAGGATTTTCAAAACCGAAGGGACGCTTGAATTGTCCGAGTTTGACGCGGAAAAAGTCGAACTTTTGCCATTCCATGAAGGCGTCAACTACGCGCGGACCTTTGTCGACACCCGGTGCACCGTTTACTTCGAGTTGGAACTTGTAGTAAAAATCGTTGAACACATGGCCATCGGCATACAAACGCACAAAGCGAAGGTCGAAACCTCCGTTGGTGGCCTGACCGCTGCGGTCGCTGATGGAATATTTGGCAATGATGTAGCCGCCAAAGTTGATGGTAGGCTTCATGGTTTGCAGCAATTTCGAATCGGTGTTTTTGCTTTCGAAAGTGATGCCTTGCGTTTCGCGTTCCGTTTCGCGCGGTGCGTTGCCCTCGTTGTCGGCCATGGCAGTTTGCGAGGCTAAGGCCAAAAGGGCTACCATGCTTGTTTTAAGTAAGTGTTGCATAAGAAAGTCAAAGTTCAAAAGATACTGCAAAGTTACTAAATAAAAATTAAGTTATTCGGATTGATACGAAAAATAGCCCAACTTCCTCCGTGAAGGAAAGTTGGGCTATGGGCAATTTTGAATGTTCAGTATGCTGTAGCTACTGCTGCACCCGATGGACAAGCAGCTGCTCTTAGGGCAGATACACCTTGCGCTTTTGAGCCGTTGGGCGTAGCCTACTACATTGTTGCTGTAGGTGTTGATGGAAGCCTCTCTCTTCTTGTCGAGTTTATCCAGTTGTTTTTTGTAATTCTCGTAGAGTTGTATCAGGGCTTGGGCATTGGCAATGGGGTTCTGCATGAGTTCTTCATACTTTTTGTCGTAAGCAGCACTGTAGCCCAGGCCTTCTTCGTATAAGGCATTAAGCGCTTGTTTGCATAGCTCGGGGTATCGGGCTACCTGGCTGTCTTCTTCCGTCATCGCTTGAATGGCTTGCTGAATGAAGGCTTCAGCTTGGTCGTAGACCGAGGGGAAGTCTTGGGCAGATGATTGCAGCCTTACTATTTCGTCTTTTAGGGCGTTGAGATTGGCGTGGGTTTGGTTGTACAGGGTGTCGCCTAATGTTTCGCCAGGGGTGAAATCTCTGGCGTGGGCCTGAAGAGGGGCTTACATCCACATGATGAGGAGGGCACAAGAAGGGGGGAGAAATACTTTGTCATAAGCGATAGGTTTTTATTGCTTGGAGCTGTTTTAGGAGTGTTTCTCCTTATTTGCGGTATTGCTTTTTGCGGTTGAAAAAGAATCCGGCGTAGATGTTTACATAATTGACGGAGTTTGTAACCGAAAGCCGCTTTTTGCGATACATGTAAAGGTGGCTAATCCAGGAGGCTCCGGCAAACCAGTGCGTGTTGTTCCATACAATGCCGAAACGCGAGGTGCAGTCGAAACTGAAGTTTTTCAGATCTAAGAAAATTTCATTGCCTTGCAGTTTGTCGCCTTTGGCTTTGCGTATGCCGACTGATGGCATGACGGAGGCACCGAGCAGCCAGTTGTAGGCAAACACCCAGTTGTAGGCGTAGCCGCCGCTGAGATAGTAATAATTGTAGTCGACAGACGAGAACTTGAATTCATCAATGAGGTTGGGCTTTTCGGGGGTGCCAACCAGTTCGGGGGGGAGCTTGGTGTAGTCGAATTGTATGGCTTGTTTGCTGAAACCTGCGCCCAGCATGGCCGAACCGCAGCTTTTGCGCTGCACGGTGCTTTGGTTGTAGGCTGCGGGGTACGAAAAGTGTCGGTGGTTGAACACATAGTATCCGCTGAACGATAGGGTTTTGGCATTCATGCCGGTAAAGGGTTTGTCTTTTACCGACATGGGGTCGATTCCTTCAAATCCTTTGGCTTTGCGAAGGCGGTAGTCGCCGGTGTTGCGTACGTAAACAAAATCGCAGCCGAGCATGGAGCTGTAAAGGCTTAGCGAAAGTTCGGACGATTTGCCTAACGAACGGGGGTGGCTCACATCGAAGGTGTAGCCTAAAAATATCCATCGCCAACCGAAGTAGGGGCCTATCTTAAACGAGGGGGCGGGCTTCATCGACAACGACTGGCTGTGGCCTTCGGCATTGCTGGCCGAGAGACGGTGAATCTGATAGTAACTTGTGTTTTGCAACATCGCCGTAAAGTTGTAGTAGTTGGGCGATATATAGGTGGTGTCGTAGTCGTCGAAGTTTTTGATAAAACGGTAAAAGATATTGCCTGTGCGTTTTACCTGATGGGCCATGCGTTTTACGCGCGAGGGTGATGAGGCGATGGGGCTGTTTAATAGCAGTGGACGGGAAAGGCTGTCGGATTTGTCCACACCCATTGCCTCGTTGACGGTGCGAATCTTCAGACTGTCGGTTCGCAGGGTCAACGTGTCGCAAAGGTTTTGTGCATGTGATGCCTTGGTTATGCAGAGTATGCTGAGCAGCAGGCAGGCTCTGAGGATGGGTGTGATGTGGTGAGTCAATGGTATAGGAGTATAGAGAAGTATTGAATGCAGCGATGCTGCTTTCTAATCATAGAACGGTGGGTGCAGGTCAACTACAGTTTGCCAAGGATGCGGTCGACTACCCAGTTTACCGAAGTGGCACTCACGCAGTCGCACTTGCAAATGGCTTTGTTCTGCAGATGTTCCACAATGAGTTTGATAAGGGGCAACTGCACGCAAGGAGGATTGGGTATGACAAATTCCTGACGGCCATTTTCGTTTTGCAACACAATGGGTTGGTATGTGAAGACGGAAAATGACAACGAACCGCGGTCACCAACAATGTCGATACAGTCTTCTTTGGCCGATTCGTGGGCAACGAAGCACCAGGAACCGGAACCGGGCAGGCCATTGGCAAACTTGAAGCAGGCGCTGACGGAGTCTTCGGTTTGATACAGTCCGCCGCGGTTGGCGGTGATGCCTTCGGCTTCGAGTATGGGGCCGAACATTTCTTCGAGCAGGTCGATTTGATGGGGAGCTAAATCGTAAAAGTAACCGCCTCCGGCAATGTCGGGCTGTACGCGCCAAGGCAGATTTTTTTGGTTGTAGTCGAGATCGCGAGGGGGCACGGCAAAACGAATTTGTACGTTTACGACATTGCCAACGGCTCCGCTTTCAACGAGTTCGCGTACTTTCTGAAAGTAGGGTAGGTATCGGCGATAGTAGGCTACGAAGCAGGGGGTACCGTGTTTCTCGGCAATGCGGTTGATGCGGCAGCAGTCTTCGTAGTTTGAAGCCATGGGTTTTTCAACATATACGGCCTTTCCACTTTTCATGGCCATGATGGCGTAGGTGGCGTGGGTCGATGGTGGAGTGGCAATGTATATGGCGTTGACATCGGGGTCGTTGATGAGTTGTTGGGGGTCGGTGTACCAACGTTTGATGTTGTGACGTTCGGCGTACGATTGGGCTTTTTCGGCTCTTCGGCTCATCACAGCCACTACTTCGGAGCCTTCAACCGCACTGAACGCCGGTCCGCTTTTCTTTTCGGTAACTTCGCCGCAACCAATGAATCCCCAGCGTACTGTTTCCATAGAATGAATTTTTTTGAAAAAAATAAGGCGTAAAAGGTAGGCCTTCAGCCGGTTGTTGTGGTTACGAACCGGCTGAAGAATTTACCTTCTACGCCTTACTGCTATGTGTGTTGATTAGTATTCCTGCCAGCTACGAATTTCCAAATCTTCGAGTTTCACGGTGCAGAAAGCGTAGATGAAAGCCGAAGCCAATCGGGCATTGGTGATGAGAGGAATGTTCAGGTCGATGGCTGCACGACGAATCTTGTAACCATTGGTGAGTTCGCCGGTCGAAAGGTTCTTGTTGACATTTACTACCATGTCAATTTCTTTGTTGTGCAGCATATCCAGTGCCTGCGGGTGCTGGTCAGCTTCGCTTGGCCAGTGAACCATCGTGTTTTCAATGCCATTTTCGGTGAGGTAACGGCTTGTTCCGGGAGTGGCAAAGAGTTTGTAGCCGTGGTCGCGGAGCATAGCGCAAGCTGAAAGCATTTCGGCCTTTTGCTTGCCGTCGCCGGTTGAAAGCAGGATGTTCTTTTTAGGAATACGGTGTCCTACAGAAAGCATTGATTTCAGTAAGGCGGTGCGTGAATCTTCGCCCAAGCAGCCTACCTCGCCTGTTGATGACATGTCAACGCCGAGCACGGGGTCGGCCTTTTGCAGACGGTTGAATGAGAACTGCGATGCCTTGATACCTACATAGTCGAGGTCGAAGAGGCTCTTGGCGGGTTTCTCTACCGGCAAGCCGAGCATGATGCGGGTGGCAAGCTCAATGAGGTTAATCTTAAGCACCTTGCTTACGAAGGGGAATGAACGCGAAGCACGCAGGTTACATTCAATTACCTTGATGTCGTTTTCACGAGCCAGGTATTGGATGTTGAACGGACCTGAGATGTGCAATTCCTTGGCAATCTGCTTTGAAATTTTCTTGATACGGCGAGCAGTTTCGACGTAGAGTTTCTGCGGGGGGAACTGAATGGTGGCGTCACCTGAGTGTACACCGGCAAATTCGATGTGTTCAGAAATGGCGTAGGCAATGATTTCACCGTCTTTGGCCACAGCGTCCATTTCAACTTCCTTGGCGTGCTGCAAGAAGCGGCTCACTACAACGGGGTGCTTCTTCGATACGTTTGCTGCCAACTTCAAGAAGCGTTCGAGTTCATCTTGGTTCGAGCAAACGTTCATGGCTGCACCTGAGAGTACGTAAGAAGGACGAACCAAAACGGGGAAACCTACGCGGCCGATGAATTCCTGAATGTCTTCCATCGAAGTGAGTGCGCTCCATTCGGGCTGGTCGACACCGATGCGGTTGAGCATTGCTGAGAACTTTTCGCGGTCTTCAGCGTTGTCGATGTATTTGGCTTGCGTACCGAGCAAGTTGATGTGTTCAGCGTCGAGGCGGAGAGCCAGGTTGTTAGGAATCTGACCACCGGTGCTGACAATCACACCGTAGGGGCTTTCCAAATCCAGAATATCCATTACACGTTCGAAGGTCAACTCATCGAAATAGAGTCGGTCGCACATATCGTAATCGGTCGACACGGTTTCGGGGTTGTAGTTGATCATAATCGAACGGTAGCCTTCCTTGCGGATGGTATTGAGGGCCTGAACGCCGCACCAGTCGAACTCAACCGACGAACCAATGCGGTAAGCACCTGAACCCAATACAACTACTGAGCGCTTGTCCTGCTCGAACTTGATGTCGTGGGCTACGCCGAGGTAAGTAAGGTAGAGGTAGTTGGTCTGTGCAGGATATTCAGCAGCGAGCGTGTCGATTTGCTTAACAACGGGCACGATGCCGGCTTGCTTACGACGGGCACGAACGGCCATGATTGCCTTTTCGATGTCCATTTCCTGTTCCATACCCACGGCACGGGCAATCTGGAAGTCAGTAAAGCCTTGTACTTTGGCACGGCGGAGCAATTCGTTGTCGAGTACGTTGATCGAGGTGCAAGCGTGAAGTTCTTTATCCGTGAGATGAATTTTGTAGAGCTTCTGCAGGAACCATTTGTCGATTTTGGTTAGTTCGTAAATTTGGTCGATGGTGTAGCCCTCGGCAAATGCTTTCTCGATGACGAAGATACGCTTGTCGGTCGGTTCCTTCAGGGCTGACTCAACATTGTCAATCTTCAATTCCTTGTTGTCAACGAAGCCGTGCATGCCCTGACCAATCATACGCAGACCCTTCTGGATAACTTCTTCGAAGGTGCGACCGATGGCCATAACTTCGCCGACAGACTTCATTGATGAACCTAATTCGCGGTCTACGCCACGGAATTTGCCCAAGTCCCAGCGGGGGATTTTGCAGACAACGTAGTCGAGTGCAGGTTCGAAGAATGCAGTGGTGGTTTTGGTCACCGAGTTCTTCAGGTCGAACAAGCCATAGCCCAAGCCTAATTTGGCTGCTACGAATGCCAAGGGATAACCCGTAGCCTTAGAAGCCAATGCTGAAGAACGCGAAAGGCGGGCGTTTACTTCGATTACGCGGTAGTCCTCGCTCTGCGGGTCGAAGGCATACTGTACGTTACATTCACCAACGATGCCCACGTGGCGCACGATGCGGATTGAGAGTTCGCGCAGTTTGTGGAATTCTGAATTGGTAAGGGTTTGCGAAGGAGCAATTACGATACTTTCGCCCGTGTGGATACCTAGCGGGTCGAAGTTTTCCATGTTACAAACCGTGATACAGTTGTCGAAGCGGTCGCGTACTACTTCGTACTCGATTTCCTTCCAACCCTTCAAGCTCTTCTCAACGAGCACCTGCGGTGAGAATGAAAAAGCCTTTTCAGCCAGTTTGTTCAATTCTTCTTCGTTGTCGCAGAAACCAGAACCGAGTCCGCCCAATGCGTATGCAGCTCGCAAAATAACGGGGTAGCCCAAAGTAGCTGCTGCCTGGCGAGCCTGTTCGATGGTTTCGCAAGCTTCGCTCTTGATGGTTTTAACATCGATTTCGTTCAGCTTTTCAACGAAGAGTTCGCGGTCTTCCGTATCCATGATGGCTTGTACGGGCGTACCGAGCACCTGCAGGTTGTACTTTTCAAGGATACCCGAACGGTAGAGTTCCACACCGCAGTTCAGAGCGGTTTGTCCACCGAATGCCAGCATGATGCCTTGCGGACGTTCCTTTTCGATAACGCGTTCTACGAAGTAGGGCGTTACGGGCAGGAAGTAAATGTGGTCTGCCACACCTTCAGAAGTCTGAACGGTAGCAATGTTCGGGTTGATAAGTATGGTTTCGATGCCTTCTTCCTTCAGCGCTTTCAGGGCTTGTGAACCTGAGTAGTCAAATTCACCGGCTTCGCCAATTTTGAGTGCGCCTGAACCAAGGAGCAGGACTTTCTTGATGGATGTCATAATCGTATGTGTCGTTAAGTTTGTCAGTCGGTCAATGGGGTAGGATACTACTTGCTCTTGGGCCGTAAATCCTTTCTTGTGCCGTGACGGACTGCAAACCGGTTTTTAAAATTAAAGCAGATTTACAAAATCGTCGAACATCGACATGGTATCAACCGGACCTGAGCAGGCCTCGGGATGGAACTGTGCAGAGAACCAAGGGTTCGTTTTGTGACGCACACCTTCATTCGATCCATCGTTCATATTAACGAAGTAGGGCTCCCACTCGGCAGGCAACGTGCGGCTGTCAACTGCATAGCCGTGGTTCTGCGAAGTTACGAAGCAGCTGGTTGAACCTACCTTGCGAACGGGCTGGTTGTGGCTGCGGTGTCCGTACTTCAGTTTGTAGATAGTAGCACCTGCGGCCTTTGAAAGCAACTGGTTACCCATGCAGATACCCATACACGGACGTACCTTCGGGCTAGCGAAGTACTGACGGATGTGTTCGACAGTCACTTCGCAAGTTTCGGGGTTACCAGGACCGTTGGCGAGGAACAAACCATCAAATTCAAGGGTGTTGAAGTCGTAGTCCCAAGGAACTCTGACTACTTCAACGCCACGTTTGATGAGGCTGCGGATGATGTTATTCTTCACACCGCAGTCAACCAACACCACCTTTTTATGGTCGGCACCTTCGTTGTAGCGAATGATTTCCTTGCATGAAACCTGGGCAACGTAGTTTACATTTTCGTATTGAGCATCGGGTATATTGTCGGGTTCATCGTCGAATATGATTTTACCCATCATTACGCCGTGTTCGCGCAGCACCTTCGTAAGTTCGCGCGTATCGATGCCGGTGATTCCGGGCACTTTTTCGCGTTTCAGCCAGCTGCCGAGGCTTTCCTGTGCGTTCCAGTGGCTGTATTCTTCGCTGTAATCGCTCACGATGATAGCTGAGGCATAGATGCGGTCGCTTTCAATGTAAGTTTCCAGTCCGTCCTCGCCTTTGGTAAGGGGCGGCACACCATAGTTTCCCACCAACGGATAGGTAAGCGTCATAAGTTGTCCGGCATACGAAGGGTCGGTCAAACTTTCAGGATAGCCCATCATGGCCGTATTAAAAACCACCTCGCCGGCCACAGGGGCTTCAAAACCAAACGACTGTCCATGGAATTTGGTACCGTCGCTAAGAACTAATGTTACGTTACGCATATATTTTCGAATGTGCTGATTAGCTATCGCAGCAGGAAAAATCCGCTGACGATGGCTGGTATGGATTTTTGTTACTTGGATGCTTGTTGTGAAAATGTGTCCTTTGAGCCGGGCGGCATATCCTCCCCGTTGAAGTACGCATCAAGGCACACAAAAGGCCACACTAGCCGATACGATAAATACCGGAGGTGGCCCAAATATCCTTGCCAGCAAATGGCAAACGACGGGCCGTGCAGTCCGCGTTAAGATGCTGGTAAATACGATGATTGATAAAAAGAATAAGGAAGCACTTGCCCTTTGCAGCACGAATAAATGCCGCCAGGCTTGCGCTTAAGAAACAAAAAGGCCGCTTCAGGAGCCGCCTGCATAGCGATGTATGCACGAACTGCCCCTTGCTGTCCGCGTCGCTGCAGTGAACGTGTCACTACATTCGGTCGTTGGTTTTGACCGAATGTCCGCGTGCTGTGGTTCTCTTCGTTGTTGAGGAAATGCCAAAACATGGGATATTCAGTTGTAGCATTGTCCTGATTCAAAGGTTTCATTAGCAGACTCTTAAGATTTCTCTTGGCAATATTGTTTCAAATACGAACCTTTGTGCAAGCCTGTTCAAAGCCTTGAAAATACTCAGCCGAGTTGAGGCGGCACATAGATTTGTGACAGCAAAGATACGAAAAAATCCTTAAGTTTGTACTACATTTAAGTAAGATTTTCCCAATTTTTCCGTTTCAAATGTTTGCTTTGTGCCGCAAACCTGTGGTTTGAGTGTTAGTTGTGTGCCATCTGGCCTGTAAGGTTCGATATTCCCTTTAATTTTGCAGCCTGCGGTGAGCTATTTCAGTTCAATTTGGATGGCTGCCGGATACAAACGTTCAGGGTCGTAGAACACTGAGGTAGCGTGCAGCATGTTTTCAAGTTTCATGCGCACAATTCCCTGAAATACGCGTCGGCCGTTGAGCATCACCGTAACCGGGCGCGAAAGGTCTACCAGATGTTCGTTTAGGAAAAGCGTAATTTTTCCCGAACGAGCAGGCGTGTATTTACGTGAAAATTTCAGTTCAATGCCATATACAGGGTCGGTTTCGACCGTTTCGTACACCACGTTTTCGACTGCCAGCGTAACGACGTTGTCGGTAATATTCACATCGTAGCGCGTACGCAATGCTTTGTCGGGTCGTTCGTTCACCATCAGGTTGTAGAAGCCCTTACGGTGTAGCCCATCCATATCAAAGTCTTCCCAAATAAAGTGTTTGGGCCAGGGGTTACGTGTGAAATGACTGAGCCACGGCGTTGTCGGTGTGTAGTCAATGGCATGGCCGTAGCCAGGTATCAGTTCTACATGATGACGGAATGCCGCCGGATTCAGGTTTTCCAAGCTGTCGAGTGCTTCGGCAGTGTAGCGCGTCAGTTTATCGCGGTAAAATCCCTTGTCTTTAGCACCCGTGCGAAGCGAGAAAGCCGTGTTTGCCAAGTTTTCGGCAGGTGCATTTTTCAGAGGTTCGCCACCGGCCATAGGTCCTGCTGCAGCCCAATAGTCGGCATAGAAAGATGCCAGGCGCTGCGAGCCATATCCACCTTCAGAAATGCCAAACACATACAGACGATTGGCGTTAATATCGTTGCGCAGCAGCGTTTGGCGCAGCAATTTGTCCCAAACAAACTGTTTGCCTTTTTGCCACCAGCGATACCATTGTCCTTCGTTCGGTATTTGCGGAATAAAGTATACCGACGGCGCATCGGCAAAGCGTTTGCCTAATGCCAATCCCGTAGCCCATTCCTGTACTTTGCTTCCCGAACCATGCAAATACAGGAAGCACGGATAGCCTGCTGTAGGCTTATCGCCCTTGTAGCCCCAGTAGAAAGGCATTGTGGCCTTTGGTTCCAGTTCTTCAGGAATTTGCCATTGAAATGATTTACCAGCTGCCAAACTATCCATTTCGGGTAGTTTTTCTTCGGCAAATCGGCTGTTAGCCGTTTGCCAAGCCTTCCATACCATGTGACGAAAGGCCGGTAAATGTTTGGCAGAGAACGAGGTCTGCGGCATTTCGGCAGATTTACCGGTGAGTGTACCCAGCAGATAGTTTTCTGCCGCCTCGCGCCACTTTTCAGTTTTCTGTGCATGGAGTACCAAAGGAGCCATGCACAGAAGCAGTATGCTTATTCTTTTAGGAAAAGAAAACAGGTTCATGAATCTATCTAAATAAATTATTGATTTGTCAATAACACCGCATCGGTCATGATGGCCAAATCATCGGCCGTCAATCCGGCTTTATGCAGCAGTTCAGCATCGTTGTTCAGGAAGTCGGCCTTCTTGTCATCAGGCAACGCCTTGCGGTAGCGTTCAATGGCCAGTGGAATTTGCTTCATCAGCCAAGCCGTGTGTCCGGCATTCAGCCAGTCGGCTTGTGTAGGTTGGTTACCGATAACTTTCAGATAGTATTTTTCGGCTTGTTCGTATTTGCCCGTAAGCAGCGAACACCAAGCCAAAGCCCGTTCGGCATTTCCTGAATCGGGCGACAGATAGTCGGCTTTAAACAAGAATTTAAAAGCCGTGTCGTAGTCCTTCAGGTAAATGTGGCATTCAGCCTGCCGCAAGGCCACTGTAGCATTTTCCGGATAGATGTCGGCCAGTTCGTTGTAGGCTTGCAAAGCCTCATCGTATGCTCCCAGGTTACGCAGCGTGGCTGCAAGGCGGCGAAGAGTCCAGGCTGAGCGAGGTTTCAAGTCGTTGGCCAACGCATAGGTTTTTGATGCCTCGGCAAAGAGCTGTTCCTGTTCGTAGCAGTAACCCAGTTTTTGGCATGCCTCGGCAGAACGCTCTTTAAGCGGAATGCGCTGCAACAGTGTCTTGGCAACGCCGTACGACTTGTCCTTGAAAGCAAAATCAGCCATTCTGATTAAGAACTCCTTATCGTCGAGCAGTTGGTTAAAGGGCTTGTGGTCCACGATGAACAAATTGCTTTGGAAGGGATTGGTAAAGGCTTCGCGGTGAATGAATAGGTTGCAAAAACGATAAAAGTCCTGCACATACGAGCGGAGTTCGTTCTTGAAAGTAGCTTCAGCAGGAATTGTCGGTTGTCCCTTCATCAGTTCCGAAAGCGAACCGCCCATTTGCTCTTTCAGCAGGTTGGCATCGGCTTGCGGCATGTGTTCTGTCATCAGGCAGAATGAATACTTGTCGGAATCGCACAATTCAGCATGATTGATTAGCATATTCAGTATGGCATTCCCCTTCAGATTGTTGGGCAGTTCGGGATGGTCGTAAGTAAAAGGCCAGAACCAGTTTGACGCCACGTTGAAGAAGGGAAAACGCTGTTTGAGCATTTTGAAAGAACTCAGATACATGTCGGCACCGCGCTGTTGCAGTTCGACGAACTCCTTCATGTGTTCAGCCAGTTTCGAAGGCGTACCGTCCTCCTCCCATTCCGGGTTCAAGTCTATTTCGCTCAGTTTGTCTTTCAGTTCGTCGAGTCCGAGCGAACGGTCTATTTTCAGGTGGCGCATACGGTCCATCATGCGCGGAATGATTTCGTCGCGCAAATTCTGTTCGATGCGTTTGGTTTCGAGCGAAAGGAAAAGCTGCGCCTGTATCAGTTCCAGTTCGCTGATAAACGAGGGTACGTCGGCCATGAGTTGCAAACGGGCATACACGTCGGGATACTGTGCCAGGCGTTCACCGTGCATGAAGTGAACAAACAGCAAACCCACCATAGCGCGTACGCGCAATCGGGCGTCTGCGACGAGCGAATTGTCGAGTAACAAACGGTATTTAGCCACGTCGAAGTAGCGCATGCCGCTCAGGGTCAGTGCGCTCAGTACCACGCATTTCTCGTTTGTGTTGAAATCATCGCCAGTCAGCAGGTCGGCCACGTTGATTTCGTCGTCGGCCGAAAATTTGCCGGACAGCCAGATATAGTCGAACAGAACCCTGGGCGAAGTGGTTTTACGCAACACTTCAGCCACACTCAAATCGGCATAGCCCAAGTTCTGCATTGTACGGAAATTCGTGGCATAGTACGAAGTTTCGTCCGTCAGTTCGCAGGCCCGTTCCATGGTGTCGCACATTTCGTAGCAGTTTCGTAAAAATCCGGCATACATTTTGTTACGTTCCGGGTCGTCGGCTCCTTTGCTCAGATAGTCGAGCAATATTTTGTAAGCGTCGTAAGTCGAGTTTATTTTTTCAGCCTCGTTCCAAGCTTTGAGCGAATGCGCCATTCCGCGCAACGAATCGAGCGCTGAAAGCAAGCGATGTTCGTTCAGCGCCTTTCGGGCATCGTCTAATAAGTATTTCGGGGTATTAGCCTTCATAAGGGTGCTTGTCGTTAGAGAAGGGTGGGGCAGTATGCACACAGCCCTACGGAATTATTTATATTGAATGGTATCGGCTATTGCTTTCGGGATACCATAATATTGTTGTAAAATCAGGGAATAGGCTTTAGGTCCTTTAATGCGCAGTGAATCCTTAGCCATTTTTCGTCCTTTTTCGAATAAATCCCATTGTTGTTTTATTTTGCTTTGCGTCATGCGGCTTTTTTTCATTACAAAGCAATTATTCGGATCATTCTTTTTTTGTATTGCCAGTAGTTTGTGGCCGAATGCCTTAGCAGTCGAAGTGTATGGCCAGCAAACGATGGCAGCATCCACCTGGTTGCCATTGAGCATTTTTGTTCGCAGTTCCAAATCGTTGATTTGTGGCCGGTACACATCGGTGTATTTCAATTTAGCTTCGCCAAGCGCATCGGTCAGATATTGCAGTTCTGCTGAATTTCGAGCAATGGCAATGGTGCGTTTATCAAGTGTAGCCACATCCTTGATGCGGAGCAAACCGCTGCAAAAAATGGCCCATCGGTTCGTACCATTCCATTCCGCTTTCAAGTCGTTCGCTCTTTTTCCGTAGTGCTTCAGGCGCAGCAAGTCGGCATATCCGCCGTCGCAGGGTGTGCCCAATAGTGCTGTGTCGCAGTCGGCTTGTGAGTGAAACGATGCAATTTGCAGTTTCAGCCCCAGCGAATCGTAAATGCCGGCTTTTTGTGCATAGTATATGGGCAAGCAGTCGCGGTTGGGTACCAGGGCAATGTGCAGTGCTGCCGAATCGTAGAGTTCAGTGCCGAAAGTCAGCGGAGTTTGCGTTTTCTTTTCGTTGTGGCAAGCTGTCAGTGGCAGCAGCAGAATTATGAGTAGGCCAAGCAGGTTATGTCGCATGGTGCATGTTGTTGAATTAAAGCCCGTAGGGTATTTTCCCCTTTCAGTCAAGAAAATATTCAGGTAAGCAGGTGCTCAAAAAGTATAAATAGGTCAAAGGCAATTTGGGCACTTGCCCAGTAATGAATTTTCGCCAATGAATGAACGGGAAGTATGGGCAGCGAGTGCAGTCTGAACCACACTTTGTGGGGTAAAAAAATAGCCGATGCGCCATAAACATTTGCAGTTATCGGCGCATCGGCATCGTATGTGTGTCGTTAGGTAAAGAATCAGCAGGTTTTCAGTGTACCGTTTGCAAGTAGCTCCATGTTTGTCGGCTGGTGCAAATTCGGCAACTAATCCCACTGTTTCAAATTACCAACAGATTAACCCTTGATGGCAGCGATACCGGGAAGCGTCTTGCCTTCAATAGCTTCGAGCAATGCACCACCACCGGTTGAGATGTAAGAAACCTGGTCGGCCATACCGAACTTGTTGATACAAGCTACAGAGTCGCCACCGCCGATGAGTGAGAATGCACCTTCAGCAGTAGCCTTGGCAATAGCGTCGGCAATTGCGCGTGAACCACCGGTGAAGTTGTCGAATTCGAATACGCCGGCAGGACCGTTCCAGAGGATAGTCTTAGAACCTTCGATAGCATCGGCGAAGAGTTTGCGAGTAGCAGGACCTGCATCCAAACCTTCCCAACCTTCGGGGATAGCCGTAGCGGGAACTACCTGCGTGTTAGCATCGTTCGAGAAAGAATCAGCGGCAACGCAGTCCGTACCGAGTACGAGGTTTACACCCTTAGCCTTAGCTTTAGCCATGATTTCGAGAGCGAGGTCGAGTTTGTCATCTTCGCAGATAGACACACCGATTTGACCGCCCTGAGCCTTAGCGAAGGTATAGGTCATACCACCGCAGAGGATGAGGTTGTCCACCTTGTCCATGAGGTTTTCGATGATACCGATTTTGGTAGAAACCTTAGAACCACCCATGATGGCAGTGAAGGGGCGCTTGATGTTGTTCAATACGTTGTCAACAGCCAACACTTCCTTTTCCATCAAGTAGCCAAGCATCTTGTGGTCAGCGTCGAAGCTGTCAGCGATAACAGCGGTCGAAGCGTGCTTGCGGTGAGCCGTACCAAAGGCATCGTTAATGTAGATGTCAGCGTATGAAGCAAGCGTTTCAGCGAATTTCTTCTGGCTTTCCTTCATGGCCTTCTTAGCCTCTTCGTAAGCAGGGTCTTCCTTGTCGATACCCACGGGCTTACCTTCTTCTTCAGGATAGAAGCGGAGGTTTTCGAGCAAGAGCACTTCACCGTCCTTCAGGGCAGCAGCAGCTTCCTGAGCCTTAGCGCAGTCGGGAGCGAACTGAACCTTAACACCGAGAGCTTCGCTCACAGCGTCAACAATCTGGCCTAGTGAGAACTTGGGGTTAACCTTGCCTTTGGGCTTACCCATGTGGCTCATGATGATGAGTGAACCACCGTCAGCCAAAACCTTCTTCAAAGTGGGAAGGGCACCACGGATACGGGTATCATCGGTAATCTTACCATTTTCATCGAGGGGCACATTGAAGTCCACGCGGACAATCACTTTTTTGCCTTTGAAATCGCAAGTTTCAATAGTCATAACAGTATGAAATATATTAGGGTTAAATTATTTGTTCTTTCAACGCAGGGAAAAGCAGACAATAAATTGTGCGTTTTGTTAGCCTATCTATCAATTGCTGTGTACCTTTGCATTTGGAATGCGACAGACAAAAGCCTTGTTGACATCCAGCGGATGGCTAAATCATTCCGAAGCAAAATTACTAAAAGCCACTGAAACAAAAAACTTTTTCAAGCATTTTATTTTTCGAATTTCATTTTTCGAGCAACAGTTACTCAATAATTATCCCTTAATAGTTATGTCCGACGGAAATTACAATCGCAATCTTTTACCCTATCATCAGTACGCCAGTGGATTAAAAGCGGGCAAGGCCCAAATGCACACTCTGGCCTTGCGTGCCTTTTCGGCCTGGCTTGCCGAACAGCCTTTTACCGACGAAGTCAAGCGTCAGCATGAACTGCGCTACCGCGAATTGCTGAACGCTTCGGTGCCTGCTGAACGCAAAGGCAAGTAGGTCGATTCTGAACCTTACTCCATTGCCAGTCGGGCAACAGTGAAATTGACTGTGTGTTGTCCGACTGCTGGATGGAGAATATATTGACCTTCCTATTTTCGAAATGAAAATCCATACAGCTCATAAGTATTTTATTCATGAGTAGTGTCTGTTCTTTCCTTGTAATTTACAGATCAATCTTTTCTATATTGTAAAATCATTGAAGTCTGTGGTCGGTAAAGATTGCGGGCTTCATTTTTTGTATGGAGTCGTGCATTTATCCTTATTTTTTCGGTATTTGGGTGTTCATGGTGCGTTGTTCGGGTTTGTTGTGTGGCGCGTATGGTTTACAAAATGTGTTTTGTTGGGTGTTTGTATCTGAATATATGTAAATGAATTTAGTATCGCGCTTCTTGGCATTGCAGGCGATTGATGCGGTGCTAAGTGAGGAATTGTGGTGATTTTGAAAGCATTGATTATCAGTGGTTCCGAAATTCTTGAAACTGGCTCGGAACTAAATAGAACTAGCTCGGAACTAATTTGAAGAAGCTCGGAAGAAAATGTAACAATCGGGGAGATAATTTGGACATGATGCCAAGTCGTGACAAAATAGCGTGAGAGAGTGTAGAGAAATGGGATGTGTGTCGTAAATAAAAATTAACCCTTTGGATTATGTTTTTGTTTGGCGTTCTGGGGGCGCATCCGATTGCTCATAGGGATAAAAAATCCCCACCCCAAAATGAATTGGGGCAGGGATTGATGGATTATTTGCTCATGACAGTTTTCCGCGTATTACAATGGGGTTAAACTGTGTGAGCAGGTTGAGTGTCTTGATTGCGTAGAGCTATTAGTTGAACCAACGAACGTAGCAGAAGTCCTGACGGTTAGCCAACTTGGCGTTCTTCGGATACATACGGTAAGCCACCTTGTAAGAACCGGCGAGGTCGATGCTGGCCGTGAGTTCGAAGGTGTAGAGGTTGCCTTCGTGACCTACAACGTTCATGGGGATTACGTCGTGAATCGTGTCGGCGCCGTTGTTGTCGGTGCTCATTACCACGAGGTCAATGCCGATGGCATCTTCCAATCCCTGTTCGTCGATGGTGTGACGAACGGTGAAGTTCTTACCGCTAACGAGTTTAGCGTTGAGCAGGTTTTCGCTGCGTTCGCTTGAAACTACGCGGATGTTGTCCCAGCGTTCGGCCACGAGTTCCTTCCATGAAGCAATGTCCTTGGCCAACTGGTTGTCGTTGGCAGCGAGGAGTTTGAAACGAGCTGCTTCGGGGTTGTAGAAGCGATCGTAGTAATCGTCGAGCTGACGCTTCATGGTGTAGTTAGGAGCGATGCGGGCGATAGAATTCTTCACGGTGCGTACCCAGTTTTCAGAGTAGCCCTTGCGGTTGCGAGCGTAGTAAAGAGGAATGATTTCCTGCTCGAGCATAGAGTAGATGGTCGATGCGTCGAGTTTGTCCTGATGTTCCTGATTTTCGTAAGTGCGGCGGTCGGTGAGTGCCCATCCGGCACCTTCGCGGTAACCTTCGTACCACCATCCGTCGAGTACGCTGAGGTTTACTACACCGTTCATCAAAGCCTTTTCGCCTGAAGTACCTGATGCTTCGAGAGGACGGGTCGGGGTGTTCATCCAAATGTCGACACCCGAAACGAGGCGGCGAGCTAACTGCATGTCGTAGTTGTCGAGGAAGATGATCTTGCCGATGAACTCGGGACGCTGTGAAATGTCGTAGATCTTCTTAATGAGGCCTTGACCTGCACCGTCGGCGGGGTGAGCCTTACCGGCAAAGAGGAATATTACGGGGTAGTCGGGGTTGTTGACAATCTTAGACAAGCGGTCGAGGTCCGAGAAGAGGAGGTGAGCACGCTTGTAGGTGGCAAAGCGACGGGCAAAACCGATGAGCAATGCATTGGGGTTGATCTTGTCGAGGAGGCTTACAACCAATGAGGGATCGCCTTGGTTGCGGAGCCAGTTTTCGCGGAAGCGGTCGCGGATGTAGTCGATTAACTTGTTCTTCAACTGTACGCGGGTCTTCCAGATGATTTCATCGGGTACAGTGTGGATTTTATCCCAAACAGCCTCGTTGCTCTGGTCGTAGATGTAGTCCTTGCCCAGGTATTTGCTGTAAACGGCCTGCCATTCTTTAGCACACCAGGTGGGGAAGTGAACACCGTTGGTAACATAGCCTACATGGCTTTCTTCTGCATGGGGATTGTAAATCTTTTCCCATTCAGCGTGGGTGCGTTCAGCGTGGTCGGGGCGTTCAGCTGCGGGCATGTATCCCTGCCAGATGCCTTTGAACATTTGCTGGCTTACGCGGCCGTGGAGCCAACTTACGCCGTTGACTTCCTGACAAGTTTTGCAGAGGAAGGTAGACATACAGAACTTTTCGCCCTTGTCTTCGGGGTTCGTACGGCCCATGCCCATAAAGTCGTCCCATGAAATGCCCAAGCGGCCGGGGAACTGGTTCATGTACTTGTTGAAAAGGCCTTCGTCGAAGTAGTCGTGACCTGCGGGAACCGGGGTGTGAACCGTGTAGAGTGAAGAGGCGCGAACCAATTCGAGAGATTCGTCGAAGCTCAAGCCGCTTTCAACGTAGTCAACCAGTCGCTGTACGTTGCAAAGTGCAGCGTGACCTTCGTTGCAGTGATAAATATCTTTTTTGATACCGAGCTTTTTGAGGGCCAGCATACCACCAATACCGAGCAGGTATTCCTGCTTGATGCGGTTTTCCCAGTCGCCACCATAGAGTGAGTGGGTGATGCGGCGGTCGAACTCAGAGTTGAGTTCGTTGTCGGTATCGAGCAGGTAGAGTGAGATGCGACCTACGTTGGCACGCCAAAGTGTAGCGTGTACCATAAAGTTGGGGTAGGGCACGTCAACGATAACCAGGTTGCCGTCTTTGTCGAGTACGCGTTCGATGGGCAGACGATCGAAGTCCTGAGGCTCGTAGTTAGCAATCTGCTGTCCGTCCATTGAAAGCGTCTGGGTGAAATAGCCATAGCGATAGAGGAAACCAACGGCAACCATGTCGACGTTGCTGTCTGAAGCTTCTTTCAAGTAGTCGCCGGCCAGGATACCCAAACCGCCAGAGTATATTTTAAGTACATGGCTCAATCCGTACTCCATGCAGAAGTATGCTACAGAGGCACGCTTGGGATTGGGCTTAACGTCCATGTATTTGCGGAAATCGTCATACACCTTGTTCATGCGGGTGATGATTTCCTCGTCTTTCGAAAGTTCGATCAAGCGGTCGTAGTCGATGCTGCGGAGCAGATCGATGGGGTTGCGTCCCACTTTGCGCCACAAATCTTTGTCGAGACTGGCAAAGAGTTCAAGGGCTTCGGTGCTCCACGACCACCAAAGGTTGTGTGACAGTTCGTCCAACTTTTTCAATGCCTCGGGAATGTGGCTTTTTACGTTAACCACCTTCCAGGTAGGTTGGTTCGAATTGCTGATTTTGATATTCATGAGTATGAAATTTAGTGAATGATTACATCGAAAGCTTTGCAGCCGTTTGCGGTGGCATGGTTATGCGTTGGCAACGGCGTTGAGTGCAAAGTCGTATGCTTGATAATAGAATTTAATGAAATGTTTCCATTGCGCCTTGTTGGCCAGTTTGGCAGCTTTGTTGCGCACCTCAGTTCTTTCTTTTGTAGTGAGCAGAAGCATTTCGTGTACAACGGCACACATTTTTTGAGCTACTTCATAGAAGTTGCCGTCTGTACGGTGAATTACACACACACCATCTTTCAACTCTCCGGAATGTCCTAAAACATTGTCAACCCACTGTCCGAAGCCGCTCAGGTCGGTAGTCACGCAGGGCGTGTGAAAAGCGCAGCTTTCGAGGGGTGTGTAACCCCAAGGTTCGTAATATGAAGGATAAAGTGCCAAGTCGTTGGCTGCCAGCAAGTGGTAGTAGGCCATATTGAAAATGCCATCGTTGCCTTCGAGGTAGCAGGGCACGAGCAGCACCTTAACCTTGTCCGTAGGTAAATTCTTTAATCCAAGTTTCCATATTTCCTGCACAATTCTGTCGTCGTTCAGGTTGTGTAAATCGTGAGTGATGACAGGGTTGGGCAGCGGCATGGTTGCCTTTTGCTTTGATTTCAGTCGGTCTTGCAAATCGGCACGCGGTCCTTTCAGCCAGCAGGGCACTTCGATGAGTGCCAATACCTGCTGTTCGCTGTTGGCTTCATTGAGCTGGGCGCGCAGTTGTGCCATTGATTCGAGGAATACGTCGAAGCCTTTGCAGCGATAGTCGTTGCGTCCGCTGGTTGATACAATCAGCGTGTCGTCGGGCATTTCGCATCCGGTCAACGCGCCGGCCACTTTCAGAATTTGCTTGCGTGCTTCGCGGCGCACTTTGGTAAATGCAGATCTGTTGGGTACAAAGTCGTTTTCGAAGCCGTTGGGCAGTACCACGTCGGCGGCCTTGTCGAGCAATTGCTTGCATTCGCGGTCGGTGAAGCTGCTCACCGTAGTGAAGCAGTCGGCCTGCAGCGCGCTCTGCTTTTCGATGCTGTGTTTTGCATCCATGTGCAGTTCGCGTGCCATTTGGTCGCCGTTGTAACCTTCGAAATAGGCATACAACTGTTTGTTATTGCCGGCAATGGAACGTCCGATGCTGGTGGCATGCGTTGTAAAGATAGTAGCCACCCGGGGCAGTTGCTTTTTGAGGAAAAGCATGCCCAGTCCCGACATCCATTCGTGTGCTTGATAAATAACTTTGGCTTGTTGTTCAATGCAATTACTTACTACGGCTTCTGCAAAACGTGCAGCAGCGTATGAAAACATAGAAGCTTCGTCGTAGTCGCCGTATGCACGGATAGAATCAACGCTGAATAACTCCCAGGCTTGAGCGTAAATATTGTTTTTCTGTTCAAAAAATGGTTCGAAATCAACCAGAACAGCAACGGGTTCTCCTGGAACCATCCAACGTCCGATACGGCATTTTACGCCGAAATTGGCAGCCGCTTTTTTCCAAGCAGGAAAGAGCTTGGCATCTTCTTTAAAGTCAACATTGGCTGTTGGCTGCTTCAAATCAGGGCCAATAAAAACGAGTTGATCCTGATAATTGTCTTTTAATGTCTTTGCACGTGAGGATAGCACGGTGTAAATGCCTCCTACCTTGTTGCAAACTTCCCAACTGGTTTCAAAAATGTAGTTGGGCGATAAGAGTTCTTTCTTCATAAAAAAGCTAAAATACGGTTGCAAAGATAATGCTTTTTTATGTAATTCCCAAATTACTCCCTCCAAATCGCATGAACTTCACACAAATGTATAAAAGAATAGTAAAATATTTCTCTTTCATAAAAAACCGAAGAAGTGGGATTTTTTTTAACGAAGAACCGAACTTCATTGTAAATAATGAGAGATAAAATGGTAAATAATCTTTTTATCTGGTTTTATGAAAAGATGTTTTGCTTTGACGTCAATAAATCTCGAAAATAAGTAGAAAGATAAAAAAAATAATCATCAAAATCGTGTTGTTCTAAAAAAAACAGTAAATTTGCAGTGTAAAAGGCGGTGTATGTTGGTTTAGCAGTGAAGCTAACCCATGTAATCTGCCCGTCATCATCGCAGCCTTTCCTGTGTTTTGAGTCATTTGGCTGCTATTTTCCTTATAATCATTTTAATCCCACTTCTTTAGCAACGATTCCCGGCAAGCCTTTTGCTGCGGGGCACATTGTGAACGTGATGTTCACTTGCACGTATTGCGCTTTCATATTTACTCCTGAGCATTGTGTTCAGTGGGTACGTATTGGCGAGTTTGCATGTCCTGACTTTACAGCATTGTTGCCTGCTACGATATAATCTTCAACTTATATGGCAAACTTAACCAAAGAACAACTCCTTGAAAAGGATTATGCCGAACTGCAAGCTCTTGCAGAACAGATGAATATTCTTAATTATATGGACAAATCGCAAGATGATTTGATTTATTCCATATTGGATGCTCAGGCTGATAATTCTGCAAGCAGCGAAACTCCTGCTACTCCCCGAAAAAGAACACGCATTATTAAGAAGAATGATGCTGACCACATATTTTCAACTGACCTTTCGCACCAGAAAATCGAATCACCCGTAGTTTCAGAACCTGCACCCGCTGAGCCCGCTACCGTAGAGGCTGAACTTCCTGCATCCGAGGTCGCAGAACCTGCAACTGCCGAAAATGCAAACGATGCAGTGGCTGAAGATGCTGCTGATACGCAGCAGACCGAAGTGGTAGAAGCTCCCAAGCGTAAGCGCGGACGTCCGTCGAAAGCCGACATCGCTGCGCGCGAAGCTGCCCTCCTTCTTTCGGAAGAAATGGAACAGAATTCAACGGCAAACCGCAACGCTTCAAAAAATATTAGCGCTGCACCTACAACAGAACCTACAGAGAAAAGAAAAACAATCAACGATATTCCTGACTTTATTGCCCAGCAAATCAAAGAATCGTCCAACAGCGAATCGAATACTGCTGTCGAAGAACTTGATATGGAAGCCGTTAAGCGTTCGTTTGAAAAGAAATCGAACCTTTCAGCTTCTGCCGTGAAAGTCAGCAAGGCAAACTTAAATGATAATCCCAACAACGAAAACGGATTTATCATCGTAAAGGATATTCCGGTTATTTTTGAAGGAAGCGAACTGAATGTTCCGCAGGTTGAATCTGTTCAGCGTTCTTCTTATATGCCGAATCAGGCACTCCAGTCAGCCAATATGTTCGGAGGTCGTCCCAAGTTCCATCGTTTCAAGGACGACCCCATGATGCAAGCCCGTTTCCAGCAAACAGCTCCGGCAGCTCAAGTAGCTTCGATGCAGGAAGCAGAAACTGCTGTGCGTCCCGAACCGCAACCCGTTCCCGTTCAGCCTGCAGCACCTGTTTATCAGGGTCCGGCTCCTGAGGCACATTTGCTCGAAGGTCGCGGTGTATTGGAAATTGTTCCCGAAGGCTTCGGTTTCCTTCGTTCGTCCGACTATAATTACTTGGCATCGCCCGACGATATCTATGTGTCGCCAGCGCAAATTCGCCAGTATGGTTTAAAGCCCGGCGATGTTGTCGAAGGAATGGTGAAGATTCCCCGCGAAGGCGAAAAGTTCTTTGCCTTGATGGATATTCACCACATCAACGGATTAAATCCCGTCGACGTGCGCGACCGTATTTCCTTCGAACACTTGATTCCTCTTTTCCCTGAGGAGAAGTTTACGTTGTGCAATGGTTCCAAGTTAGATTCTACTTCATGTCGTTTGGTCGATCTCTTTACCCCTATTGGTAAAGGACAGCGTGCCCTGATTGTGGCACAGCCCAAAACCGGTAAGACCATGCTCATGAAAGACATTGCCAATGCCATTGCGCGCAATCATCCCGACACCTACCTCATGATGCTGTTGATTGATGAGCGTCCTGAAGAAGTTACCGACATGATGCGCACCGTTAAGGCTGAAGTTATTGCTTCGACCTTCGACGAACCGGCAGCCCGCCATGTGAAGATTGCCGGCATTGTGCTCGATAAAGCAAAACGCATGGTTGAGTGCGGTCATGATGTTGTGATTTTCCTCGACTCCATTACCCGTCTGGCTCGTGCTTACAATACCGTAGCTCCTACTTCAGGTAAAATTCTTTCGGGTGGTGTTGATGCCAATGCTTTGCAAAAGCCCAAACGCTTTTTCGGTGCAGCGCGTAACATTGAAGGAGGTGGTTCGCTCACCATCATTGCTACGGCACTTATTGATACCGGTTCGAAGATGGACGAAGTGATTTTCGAAGAGTTCAAGGGTACGGGTAATATGGAACTCCAGCTCGACCGCTCTTTGGCTAACAAACGCCTCTTCCCCGCTATCAACATCATTGCTTCTTCAACGCGTCGCGACGACTTGTTGCAGGATGCCGGAACTATCCAACGTATGGGTGTTCTTCGTCACTTTATCAGCGATATGACGCCCAACGAAGCACTTACGGTAATCAAAAAGCGCATTGAAGACTCAGTCAACAACGAAGAGTTCTTGGTGTCAATGAATGGATAGTATAGGCTCAGTCGCAAAAGCGTGTGGTAAAACTCAATAACGCATCCCGGGTTTCAGAAAGGCCTACCTGCCTTACTTTTGTTGTAACAAAATGTCAAAGAACGCAGAATGAATCAATAAGAAATATTGTTTTTTCATCCGTCAAGGCTAATGTGCAGCTTATCAATGCTGCAGTGCTACCTTTATTGCGACAGCAAAGATACAACACGAGAATCCCGAAATCCAAATTTTTTGACCGCCTAATATCGCACCTCGAAATTTTTCCACACTCTAAAATGGGCATTCAGCCCTTTATCTACGGGCATTCCTGCGCATTTTCCACACGCGAAAAAAAATGAAATCGGGATATAACATTTTATCTCATGCCGATTATCAAAACGTACAAAGCAGCAACTTTTGGCCTCACCAAAATGCTGCAGTCCCCACACTTTTTTGCAACTAATACAAAGTTAAACCTATCTGATAGAGTATGAACGGGTGGCGTTGAGATACTTAATTACTGTAATTCCATTAAAAAATACGGTTCGTAAACCGATGTTCAGTGAAAGTTTTGGCATTTTGAACAAAACACGATATCTTTGCCGATTATTAGAACCAAAAATATAACAAAAAGGTTTCAAAAACATGGTACAAACAGCAAGCCAAAGCACTGTAAATAAGATAGAAATGAGGCTTAGAGGGAAAGGGCGTGGTTCGATAGTATTCCAACAAGACTATGCAGACTGCGGAACACCATCAGCCGTAAAGTCAACATTCCATCGAATGTATACTAGCGGAACGTTAGTGCGGTTGGCTCATGGCATCTATTATTATCCAAAAGAAGACAAGGAGTTTGGGCTTGGCATCATCTACCCGTCTGTTGAAGATATCGCCCAAGCTATAGCCAAACGAGACAAAGCGAAGATTGTACCGATGGGAGCATACGCCTTAAATCGTCTCGGTTTGTCCACACAGATGCCCATGAATGTAGTATTCCTTACAAATGGAGCACCACGTCAGATAAAGATAGGAAATGGACGCGGTATCCTGTTTAAACATTCTTCTTCTGGCAAAAACTTTTCTTATAAATCAGAGCTGATGATGCTTGTTGTAACAGCCATGCGCACTATAGGCGAAGATAAAATAACAGAAGAAGAGCGCAACGTACTTATAGAACACGCTAGAAATGTTAACGACAATGATTTCAAACATGATATAAAACTTGCCCCTGCATGGGTGCGCAAAATGCTAATTGCACGATGAAATTCATAGACATACCAGAAGATAGGCAACGCGAAGCTATCAATACCGTAGCGCTACAAAGTGGATTACCACCTTCAAGTATCGAAAAAGATTGGTGGGTAACTCAAGTCTTAAAAGCTCTTCATGCTTTGCCATACGCAGAACATATTGCTTTCAAAGGAGGAACCTGCCTCAGCAAATGCTGGAACTTAATTGCCAGATTCTCCGAAGACATAGATATTGCACTCAGCAGAGAATTTCTTGGTTTTTGCGGAGAATTGTCGAAGACCCAAATCAGCGACAAATTACGTCGTGCAGCCTGCTCATTCGTAAGAGATGAAATGCAACATGATGTACGCCAAGCTTTAATAGATTTGGGGATACGGTCTGATGCCTTTTCTGTGGATGTTATCATCACACCGATTACTACAACAGATCCGGAAGTAATAACCATAACTTATCATAGTTTATATGAGAACTCACCCTATATCAAGAACACGGTAAAGATAGAAATTAGTGGCAGATCAATGATAGAGCCGATTGAAAAAAAAGCAATCAACGCTATTATTGATACCTATTTCTGCAAGACCCAATTTGCCGAAAATCCATTCGAGGTGAATGCCGTCATTCCCGAACGTACATTTCTTGAAAAGGTATTCCTGTTGCATGAAGAATTCAAGAAAGAGGTAGTAAGAATCGAACGAATGTCTCGTCATATATATGATTTAGCAATGATGATGAACTCCAAGGAAAATATTGCAGACAGGGCCATCCATAACGAAAAACTATATAGATGTATCCTTGAGCATCGACGCAAATTCATTGGTTTGAAAGGTTTCAACTATGACGAGCTTTATTCCGACACGCTATGTATCGTACCCAACGAGGAAATTACTAATTTATGGCAAGATGACTACAGATTCATGTGTGAACACATGATTTACGGCCCAGTGCCATCTTTCAAAGAATTGATAGACAAGTTGCATATACTTAATGAACAAATAAGGCAACTTAACTATCAGAAGCAGTTAAAATGAAAAAATAAGGCGCAGACCTTGAACTACAATTCAGCCAACCTTGCAACATAGCGAAAACATTAGATTCATACTTTAACTCAAAAAGAAAGAGTTTAACGGAAGGTGAATGAAAGAGAATTGAACTCAAACTTGCACGCTGCGCCACATTCACCCCTATCCCACAAATACCCCCTCACCAAACTCTCAACTTCACATGGCTCAAAAATTCATCATCACCGCCCAAGGGCATTTCCGCCTGGGCGACGTCCGACTACACAAACACCTGCTCGAACCCGGCGACACTTGCTACGGTGGCGGATTCTACCAAATTGACCACCTCAGCAACCGCCTGCTGCTCGACGGTGCGTCCTACGACTACGGCCGCCCGCTCTGGGACCGCCTCATCTACCGCCAAACCCCACTGAAGGTGCCCGAAGCTTACCGCGGCATGCAAATCGTGTATCACCCCGAAGATCAATTTGCCGACGACCTCGTCATCACCCACGAACTCCCCATCGAATACGTCTAACCCGTCCCCTCATTTCCCCGACAGATGCACACCCTCTCGCCTACCCTACGCACCTACATCGAAGCGCACATCATTCCGCTTTACGACACCTTCGACCCGGCACACCAGCGCAACCACGTACTAAGCGTCATCGACCGCAGCATGGCATTGGCCGCACATTACGACGTCAACCCCGACATGGTTTACACCATTGCCGCCTACCACGACACCGGCCTCAGTCGCGACCGCCAAACGCACCACCTCGTTTCGGGCCACATCCTGCGCAGCGACCATGCGCTGCAGCAATGGTTCGATGCCGAACAAATTGAAGTGATGGCCGAGGCCGTCGAGGACCACCGCGCCTCGAACGCACACGAACCGCGCAGCATTTACGGCAAAATCGTAGCCGAAGCCGACCGCCTCATCGACCCCTACACCATTCTATCGCGCGCCCTGCTCTTCGGCCTTTCGCACCACCCCGAATTAAACGAACAAGCGCAAATTGCCCGAGCTACTCACCACCTCATCGAAAAATATGGAGACAACGGCTATCTCAAACTCTGGATTCCCGAATCGCCCAATCATCAACGGCTGCAGGAAGTCAGATCACTCCTCAACACCCCAGCCCAACTTCGGCAAACACTCCAGCAAATTTACACCGAACTCACGGCCGCATCATCCACCCCACAACCCTCAACCTGCGAAACATCAAACTAACATTCCTCCCCCACCTTTCCAACTAAAGAAAGCACACAGCCCCGGCAAACGAAGATACAAGTTTTCATTTGCCGGGGCTGTGTACTTTTCGTCACTTCACATCTGTACTGCTTACAGCACGCATGCTCAAGCATGTAAAGGGCATATGCTTAGGAAACGATAGCCCAAGGCGATAATCATATCGAGGTTGTAGAAATTGGTCAGATAAGACTTCCCGTCTGAAGCAGTTGTTCGGAAATTCCGAACAACTGAATCTTCCTGCAAATCCCCTTCTTCAAAAATATTTGTCGACATATCCCCACACCTTTTTGCTACTGATCCGAAAAAACATTGAATAATTTGTCAATTGGACCATTAAACCGGCCTTTTGTAACCTAAAAAAGTAGTATTACATACATGCTTTTTGCCCACTATACCAAGTCCCTTATGCCCATATCAGAATTAACACTTGTACCAACAGATGTAAAAATAAAAAATTAGGGTGTCCAGTTCTACGTTCTCGTTTTTGACATTGATTTAACAACTTAAAATGTTGATTATAAACTAGAACAGTGTTGTATTTAGGTGCAATTTTAACACATGAAAAAGTGTAGCTAATTCATTAGGTCAACATATCTTGAAGATACATGATTATCAGTGCTTTGAAACTTGTGTCATATCTATTTTGATCTAAAAACTGGAACATCAAACTGGACACCCTAATAAAAAATTCACTCCTGCGGTCATTGAGGGGCAAAATAAGCGTATGCACTGCCGTTTTTTGTGAAGTTTCAAAAGTGCTGATTATCAGCAATTCCAAGATTGTCAAAACTAGCTCGGAACTAATTCAAACTAGGTCGGAACTAATTTCAACAAGCTCGGAACTAATTTCAACAATCGGGGAGTAAATTTTTGAGAACAAAGAACCTCGTGAATTAAACGGCTGAAAACGAAGGTATTTGGTGGAGCTTATTTTAATCTTATATGTGGGAGGTAAACTTTACTAAGGTAACAAAAAGCAGAACGCTATGTTTCGACACACAGTCGGACATAGCGTTCTGCTTTTTGTTATTTGGGTTTATCCTATTGATAATTCTGCGAAATCAGTTGTTTCAGAATTGTTCACAATCAATTACTGCAATTATTTTTCAATTTTACAACGCGATTTTCCAGGCTTTTTTACCGCTGCGCACAATGTAAATACCTTCGGTTGGCATTTTTCCTTGTGAACAACGCTTACCTGTGATTTCGTAAAGTTCAACATCCTTGTCATTTCCGTTCCACACGAAACGTCCATTCTTCACTTCCAACTTTGAAGGGTCGGTCTTAACCGTTTCGATTCCCTCAACGATTCCCTCAACTGTAGCATCCGTCAGCACTGCCGCATAAAGGCAGCCCACATCAGTCGTATTCGTACCGTTACCCCAATTCAGAATTTGGTAATTTCTCGATTTTTCGCTTTGGTTCATTTGCGAAGTGCCACAAGTCACGCTAAACAGACAGTTCATGATACCATTTGTTTTCAGCACCCATCCCTCTGCAGGTCGTTCAGCCGATGTGTGCAGTTGCAAAGCCGGTCGTTGCACAGCACAAGGTGTCAGATACGATTTATCTTCACGGTTCACAATGTCGTAACCATCGCCCTCAGGACGTTTCACGAATTTCCATTGCGAATCCGCACCCATAGCTTCAGTTTTGCCAATCAGACCGTTGCCTACCCCCGTCGACGTAGCACAGCGCGATTCGCGTTGTGGAGTAAGCAATCGATACCAGAAGCAAGTGTCGGCACTTGTTTTGGGCTGACGCAATTCATCAAGATGCTGCGAAAACTGTTTGGCCACTTCAGGTTGTGCTTCAATCAAGTTTTCAGTTTCGTATCGCGAAATGCTGATATCGTAGAGTTGCGGTTTCTTCGAGTAGCCAGTTTCGATACCCGTTTGTCCCTGTTTAGCCGCCCCATTGCTTGGTTCTATGTATTTCCATTGACTCGTGCGCACCGACACTGTATGGTCCTGCGCCATTTCAGCTACAAACGGAGCTGGTTCGTCGCTGCGACCCAGCCACGTTTCAAGTTGGTCACGGCTGTCGGGTGCAGCCCCCAAAGGCAATTGAGCACCCACAAGTTGAGCCATCGAAGCCACCAGGTCGATGTGCGAAACCAACGCATCACTCACTTTACCCTGTTTGATAGCTGCCGGCCAATTCACAATAAACGGCACCGCCGTTCCGGCCTCGAACGCGCTGTATTTACCCCCACGCCACGGTCCGCCGGGTTTATGGTCGCCCGCCAGTTCGCGTGCCTGATCCTGATATCCATCGTCGAGCACCGGTCCATTATCGCTAGTAATCACAATCAACGTATTTTCGTCAAGATTCAGTCGTCGTAGAGTTTCCATCACCTGTCCCACCGTGTAATCGAACTGCATGATAGCCTCACCACGAAGTCCCATTACACTTTTACCACGGAATCGTTCGTGCGGATAGCGCGGCACATGCACATCGTTCGTACACAAATATAGGAAAAATGGGTTATCAGCATTTCGTTCGATAAACCGAATAGCAGAAGCCGCAATCGAGTCTGCGATGTCTTCGTCGCGCCACAACGCCTTTCCTCCTCCCTTCATGTATCCAATGCGTCCAATGCCGTTAACGATAGCCTGATTATGTCCGTGACTCGATTTCAGTTTTGTGAGCAGTTCGGGGTTATCCTTTCCGGTAGGTTCGCCGGCAAAATTTTTGCTATAGCTCACCGATATGGATGCCGAAGAGTCATAATCTTTCACCACTCCGTTTTCAATATACACACAGGGCACACGGTCGGCCGTAGCAGCCATGACGCAGTAATAGTCGAAACCGATGTCGTCGAGTCCCATATCAAGTTTTTCGTTCCAGTTCTGTTTGCCCGTCTTGCTTCCCAGTCCCAGATGCCACTTGCCTACAGCCCCTGTAGTATAGCCACAACTCTTGAACATATCGGCCAACGTATACTGTTCCGGACGTATAATCATGCCGGCATCACCCGTAGCAATGTCAGTTCCTGGTCGACGGAAGCAATATTCGCCCGTAAGCATCGAGTAGCGCGAAGGCGTACTAGTTGATGCCACCGCATGCGCATCAGTAAAACGCACACCGTGTTGAGCCAATCCGTCAACGTTTGGCGTTTCCACCCGCGTTGCGCCATAGCAAGACAAGTCGCCATAGCCCAAATCATCGGCTACCAAAAAAATAACATTAGGTTGTGATTGGGCTGTTTGCCCCAAAGCCGGCAACAGAGAAAAGCTGCCCAATCCGGCCAAAACGAACGTTTTGTGATTCATAAAATATTAAATTTAGGTATTTACCTGACCTGAATTCAAACTGACAATGCAACAGTGTCGAATTCATTGTTAGTTAATAATTTATATTTTTCCTTTGGGGTCATGTAACCCAATCTTTTTCTCGGTCTTGAGTTTAAGATGTTTTGAACGCGCATTACCTGTTCATTGGTTATGTCCCTAAAGTCCGTACCCTTCGGGAAGTATTGCCTAATCAAACCATTGCTGTTTTCATTGGCTCCTCTTTCCCACGAGTGGTATGGTTTTGCAAAGTAAACAAAAATATTTAGTTTACGTGCAATTTCTTCGTGAGAACTAAATTCTTTTCCATTATCTGCCGTTATTGTATGTATTTGGTCTCTAAAAGGTTCCAAGGCATCGATGGCAGCTTTAGTTAGCGGGCTGGCATCTTTCCCGCTAAGTAGTCTTATCCATACTAGTCCAGTTACCCTGTCGTTTATAGTTAATAGTGCTCCTTTGTGATTCTTTCCAATGACTGTGTCAATTTCCAAATCACCAAAACGTACTTTCTTGTCTACTATCGTAGGACGCTTGTCTATGTCCACGCGGTTTTTGATAAAACCACGTCCATTAGTCAATGCACCTCTCTTCTTATGGCGTCTTCCCCGTCTTCTTAAATGCTTGTATAACGTATCCATCCCATCTACCCCATTCTTTTATATCAAAAAGGCTTTAGCTGATTTT
>ERZ779852.676-NODE-676-length-35654-cov-5.228265_pt1 | contig 35654 bp, 38 predicted proteins | sample MGYA00511559_ERZ779852 | MGnify/ENA primary metagenome ERZ779852 (study PRJEB29588, sample SAMEA2157977) | human gut metagenome | biome: human gut; feature: human-associated habitat; material: faeces | place: Denmark | collected 2008/2010 ...
CCCCCATCCACCCCCTGAAAACCAGCCAATAAAGCCCCCACCCCATTTTGTCAAGATGTATGACTGCCAGAGGCGGTTCCTATACCTTATTATAATAATATACTTTATTATATATATAAGCACAAGAGTGACATATATAGGCTCTCATTGGGGCGCAGGCACTTGCACCGACGCAACAATGAGAGCCCGGGACGCCAGGGCTGCGGGCAGACCGGCGGCAGCCAGGACGCGGAGGGCAGAGGGGCAGTCGGGGGCGAATACTGCAAAAAACAAGGAGGCTGTGTGGGTTTTTCAGATTTTATGTTTACCTTTGCCCGATGCAGAGGTGGCTCCGGCTCCTGCCAACGTCATCTCCAAGAGCGTGGAGGTACCGACGGCGGCGGTCAGACAACTCTGCAGGCGGCCGGGACTATGCACCAGGTCACCGGGACTATGCACCATGGCGGCCGGGACTATGCGCCAGGTCGCCGGGACTATGCGCCAGGTCACTGGGGCTATGCACCATGGTCGCTGGGACTATGCACCATGGTCGCTGGGACTATGCGCCATGGTCGCTGGGACTATGCGCCATGGCGGCTGGGACTATGCACCAGGTCGCAGGGAGCAAGAACAAAGGACAAAAGATATATATAATATAATAAGGTATGCGTGTACTAATCGTCAACACGAGCGAGAGGGCTGGCGGAGCGGCTGTGGCTGCACGACGGCTGATGGAAGCGCTCAACAACAGCGGCGTAAAAGCCAAGATGCTGGTGCGCGACAAGGAGACCGAGCACATCGCGGTGTGCAGTCTGCCCAAGTCGTGGCGCCACCACTTCAATTTCCTGTGGGAAAGACTGACGATATATCTCCATCTGCGGCTCAGCCGCCGCCATCTGTGGGAGATAGATTCCGCCAACGCGGGCACCGACATCACAAGGCTGCCCGAATTCAAGGAGGCAGACATCATCCATCTGCACTGGGTCAACCAGGGCATGCTCTCGCTGAAGAATATCCGCAAAATACTCGACTCGGGAAAGCCGGTGGTATGGACGATGCACGACATCTGGGCCGCTACGGCGATATGCCACCTCACCCTGGGATGTGAGCGGTTCAAGAGCCACTGCGCCCACTGCCCCTATCTGCCCGGAGACAGCAGCCACGACCTCGCCGACGCCACCTGGCGACGCAAGGAGCGCATGCTCACCGGCAGACACATCACCTTTGTAGCGTGCAGCCACTGGATGGAGAGCGAAGCGCGCCAGAGCCGGCTCCTGGAGGGACAGGAGACCTGCGCCATACCCAACCCCATCGACACCCGCCTCTTCGCCCCTGCCGACAAGGCCGAAGCCCGAAGAAGACTGGGGCTCCCCGCCGACCGAAGGCTGATACTCTTTGCCTCGCAGCGCGTGACCAACGTGAACAAGGGCATGGACTATCTCATCGAGGCTTGCCGAAAATGGGAGCAGGAGCATCCGGAGATACGCGAGAACACAGGCCTCATCATCGTGGGCGGTCACGCCGAAGAGATAGCCGACCGCCTGCCGCTACAGGCTTACCCCTTAGGGTATGTCAATGACCCGCGCCGCATGGTGGATGTCTACAACGCCGCCGATGCCTTCGTGCTGCCGTCGCTCTCTGAAAACCTGCCCAACACCATCATGGAGGCGATGGCCTGCGGCGTACCCTGCATAGGCTTCCGCGTGGGCGGCATACCCGAAGAGATAGACCACAAGGTCAACGGATATGTGGCTGAATACAAGGATGCCGACGACCTGGCACGCGGACTGCACTGGACGCTCGACGAGGCCGACCGCAAGACTCTGGGCGAGGGAGCCGTGAAGAAGGTGGCACAGCACTACAGCCAGCGCGCCGTCGCCGCACGCTATATCAATATCTACAACCGCCTTGCAGGCAAAGACTATCTGGAAGCATGACCATAACCGTTATCACATGTACCTACAACGCCGCGCACGAACTGCCGCGGACGCTGGCGAGCGTGGAGAGCCAGGACTATGACCAAGTGGAGCATCTCATCATCGACGGCAAGTCGAAGGATGACACCATGAAACTGGTAAGGGAGTATGAAGAAAAATCGCGGGGAGCGTCTCCCCACCAGATAAGGGCCGTCTCGGAACCCGACGGCGGACTCTACGACGCGATGAACAAAGGCATCCAGATGGCTGAGGGCGACTACCTCGTATTCCTCAACGCCGGCGACACCTTCAAGGATGAGCACACGCTGCAGCGGGTGGCTCATGCGGCGCTCATGCCCGACGAGAAACCGGCGGTAATCTATGGCGACACCGACATCATCGACGACCGAGGCCACTATGTGGGCCGCCGCCGTCTGGCTCCGCCCGAGGCGCTCAGCTGGAAGTCGTTCCGCCACGGCATGCTGGTATGCCACCAGGCGTTTTACGCCCGCACCGACCTGGCCAAGGCCATCCCCTACGACCTGAAGTACCGCTACTCTGCCGACGTAGACTGGTGCATAAAAATAATGAAGTCGGCAGCAAGCTACCGACTTCCTCTGGTCAACACACATGCGGTGTTGGCTTGTTTTCTCGATGGTGGCATGACCACCACATATCATCGCCGTTCGCTCCGCGAGCGTTTCAGCGTGATGTGCCGCCACTACGGCGTGGCCAGCACGGTGGTGATGCATCTCTGGTTTGCCCTGCGCGGCGTCATCAGTCGTCGGCGCACTCGTTGAGGGTGTAGGCGCTGCTGCCGTCGAAGCAGTGGGTGCAGACCTTACACTTGGGAAGACCGATGGCACGGATCAGATCTTCCACACTATTGAAGCGGAGCGAGGTAAGTCCAAGCTCCTCAGCTATAGCCGCCACCATACGCTCGTACTCGGGCGACCCGGTGGTGGCATATTTATCCAGATTCTTGTTAGCATCGCCCTCGAAGCGCTCGATGATGCGTCGGGTGATGAGTTCCATATCACTCTTGGACGAGGTAAAGTTGATAAACGGACAGCCGTAGACCAGGGGCGGACAGGCTATACGCATGTGGCACTCCTTGACCTGTGCCTGGTCAAACAACACCTTGACATTGTCTCTCAACTGGGTTCCGCGCACGATGGAGTCGTCGCAGAACAGCACGCGCTTGCCCTTGAGCATAGCCACATTGGGGATGAGCTTCATCTTGGCGACCAGTGAGCGCATGGCCTGGTTGGCAGGGGTGAAGGAGCGGGGCCAGGTGGGGGTGTACTTGGCGATACAGCGCTGATAGGGCACCCGCTTGCCGGCAGCGTAGCCCATGGCCATACCCGTGCCGGAGTCGGGGATGCCGCTGCAGCAGTCTACCTCGGTATCGTCGGTGAGCGCCATCTGGTAGCCATTGTCGAAGCGCACCTTCTCGACATTCCTGCCCTCATAGGTAGAGGTGGGGAAGCCATAGTAAACCCAGAGGAAGGAGCAAATCTGCATCTTCTTGTTGGCAGGGCGTATCTGCTCGGTGCCATCGGCGGTGATGCGCACAATCTCGCCCGGGCCCAACTCGTAGCAAGGCTCGAAGCCGAGGTTGGGGAACGAGGTGGTCTCGCTCGTCACGGCGTAGGCGCCATCCTTCTTGCCGATGATGAGCGGGGTGCGCCCCCAACTGTCGCGGGCACAGATGATGCCGTCGGTGGTAAGGATGAGCATCGTACACGAGCCCTTGACATGATGATAGACATTCTCGATGCCCTCGCGGAATGTCTTGCCCTGGATGATGTGGAGCGCCACAAGCTCGGTGGTATTGGTCTTACCCGACGACATCTCAGCGAAGTGCATATTGCGGCTGAGCATCTCGGCCTCGAGCTGCTCCATGTTGGCAATCTTGGACACCGTGCAGATGGCAAACTGCCCCAGATGAGAGTTCATGACCAATGGTTGTGCATCGGTATCACTGATGACACCTATACCAGAACAGCAGCCTTCAAACTTGTTGAGCGAAGCCTCAAATTTAGAACGAAAATAAGAACTTTCGAGGTTATGGATAGAGCGGACGAAGCCCTTATCCTCACTATAGGTTGCCATACCGCCACGACGGGTACCGAGGTGTGAATTGTAGTCGGTTCCGTAGAACAAATCGGCAACGCAGCTTTTCTTGGAAATAGTTCCGAAAATGCCTCCCATAAATGATAATAATATACTAACAGTGTAATTACGCGCTGCAAAGTTACGTAAAAATCTTGGGGTTGAATATATAGTTTTTGTTATTTTTTCCTACTTTTTTGTGACAAAACACCATGGCTCTCTTGCCCATGCCGGCATTTATGGGTATCTTTGCAGCGTTAACAAATCTACACCTTATTATATAATATAGAATGATACGCATCCTAAACAGTACGAAACGCATCGTCACCACCATCGTCGCGACCGCAACATGGATTGCCGTCGCAGCCCAACCCAACATGATCTACGACAACGACGGCACCGAGCTGCTGCTGAACACCTACTGGAACGGCGCACCGCTCACGCTCGCCCACCTCGACTCGCTCACGAGTCTTGCCGCAGACTCGCAGGTGGGCACCTACTCCATCTGCTCGGGCAGCGACTTCGTATGCTATCCATCGCGCTACTGCCGCTACTACGGCGACGACCGCGGCCACATAGACCATGGCGGCAACACGGCGCTCTACAACAATATGCGCACCTGCTATGAAAATCTGCTCCGCATCGAGGCCGAGGGAGGCGAGTTTATGCGGTCTTCGCTGCAGCTGGCTCGGCGCCACGGCATGGCGGCGATGATAGTCTACCGCATGAACGACCTCCACTTTGCCGACGCCGAGACAGACTGTCCCGTGATGTGGGCAGAATGGTGGCTCAAGCATCCCGAATACCGCATCGGCGACCCCTCGCTGGGATGGCACAGTGCCGGCGCCTACGACTTTGCCCATCGCGCCGTGCGCAACCGCAAGGTGAGCATCATCGCCGAACAACTCAGCCGTTACCGCGACGACATCGACTGGTATATGCTGGACTTCATGCGCTTCTTCTGCTACTTCAAGCGGGGCGAAGGCAAGCGCCACACGGCTGAGATGACCGATATGATGAGGCAGATAAGGCGTCGGGCAGACCGCGAGTCGTCACGCCGCAAGCAGCCAGGACGCATAAAGCTCGCCGTGAGGGTGGCACCGTCGCTGGCAGAGAACTTGGAGAAGGGAATAGACCTGCGCGAGTGGCTCGAGGAAGGCCTGATAGACCTGGTGAGCGTGGGCACCCACACGCTGATAGACCCGGCTCAGCCCATAGCCCAGATGCGCAGCGAGTTGGGCAATGCGCTCAACACACCCCTCTACGCCAGCACCGACATGATGACCTACACCGAGAACGAGCCCGTCTCGGAGGGTATGATGCGCGGCTTCTGCTCGGCTGCCCTGGACCAGGGCGCCGACGGCATCTATCTCTTCAACTACTTCTTCAACCGCTATGTGAGCGGCCACTATCAGCTGGAGCGCGGAGGGCAGGTCTGCCGCACGGCGCACCCTCGTATGCTCCACGAACTGGGTAGCCGGCAGATGCTCGAGGGTCGCAACAAGACCTACTGGCTCTCGGACGGCAAACGACAGTACGGGCTGCGCCCCAACACGCCACTGCCGCTCGCGCTCAAGGGCGGAGAGCGTCGCAACGTGACCATCTACGTGGGCGACCACATGGACTCTATCCGTCCGCGCGAAGTCATCGTCTTCTTCCGCACCCGCGGCGAGGCGCTGCTCAGCCTGAGCCTCAACGGCAAGCCCATGACTGCCACCCGCGCAGACTACCCGGCGCTCTACGACCGCTGCCGCAGACTGGCAGAGGGCGAGCACCAGTATGCCGTGACCATGCCCGCCGACGCCCTGCGCCACGGCGACAACACCATCACCATCACAGCCCCCGCCGGGAGCACTCCCGTCACGCTGAAACGCGTGGAACTCACCCTCAACTATGGCGACGTGGATACCCACGGGTACTTCTAACCAGCCCCAAGCCATCACCTCCCATCCGGAGGACACCCCCACGGCATCAAAAATCATCTCCACGCTGCCGGAGGCAAACGACGTAAATCCGAAGGTCATCTCGAGGATTCCAAAGGTCATCTCGAGGATTCCAAAGGTCATCTCGAGGATTCCAAAGGTCACCTCGATGAATCCGAAGGTCATCCCCATCGCCACCGCGACCATCGCTGCTGGCGCCAAGATGATGAGAAAAGCCACGAATACTGTTAAATATTCATAAATCTTCATCATTGGGAGCGTCTCGATAATGGCTGATATAAAAATAATGTGTAATTTTGCACGCCGATTATTTCGGGGACACACTTAGAGTCCCCCGTGTGAGCGTGTTAATAGTGGCGCTTTTGGCCGAGCGTCATGGTTAGTGAATCGCCTGCACATCAAGAGAAATAAAAACGTTTTTTAGTAGTAAAAATTAAAATTAAAAATGAACACTTTAAGTTACAAGACTATTTCCGTTAACAAGGAAACAGCTACCAAGGAGTGGGTCGTTATCGACGCCACCGACCAGATTGTAGGTCGTCTTTGCTCAAAGGTTGCAAAGTTGCTCCGTGGTAAGTACAAGCCAAACTTCACTCCCCACGTGGACTGTGGAGACAACGTAATCATTATCAATGCCGCTAAGGTTCGCTTCACTGGTAAGAAGGAAACTGACAAGGTTTACACCCGCTATACCGGCTATCCCGGTGGTCAGCGCTTCAACACTCCTGCCGACCTCCGTACTCGCAAGAACGGTGTCGACAAGATTGTTCGCCACGCTGTCAAGGGTATGCTCCCCAAGGGGCCTCTCGGTCGCGCACTGCTCGACAACCTCTATGTATATGAGGGCACAGAGCACAAGCACGAGGCTCAGAAGCCAAAGTCAATCGATATTAACCAGTATAAATAATAGGAACTAAAGATGGAAATGATTAATGCAATCGGTCGCCGCAAGAGCTCTGTAGCTCGTGTTTACCTCACCGAAGGTACCGGTAAGATCACAATCAACAAGAAAGATTTGAAAGATTTCTTCCCATCAGCTATCCTTCAGTATGTGGTTAAGCAGCCACTGAACCTTCTGGAAGTTGCTGAGAAGTATGATATAAAGGCCAACCTCGACGGTGGTGGTTTTACCGGCCAGAGCCAGGCTCTCCGCCTCGCTATCGCCCGTGCCCTCGTTAAGGTTAACGCCGAAGACAAGAAGGCTCTGAAGGACCAGGGTTTCCTCACTCGCGACTCTCGTGCTGTTGAGCGTAAGAAGCCAGGTCAGCCCAAGGCTCGTCGTCGCTTCCAGTTCAGTAAGCGTTAATATACTGAACCGTTTAGCATCTAAACCCATAAGACTTGCCTCTGCTGGCGATTACCTGTGGGTTGGTTCTAAGCAAAATAGAATTAAAAAAGAAAGTAAACAACTCAAAAAGAAAAAGCTATGTCAAGAACTAATTTTGACCAGTTACTCCAGGCAGGTTGCCACTTTGGCCACCTCCGTCGCAAGTGGAATCCCGCTATGGCTCCTTACATCTTCATGGAGCGCAATGGCATCCATATCATAGACCTCAACAAGACTGTTGCCAAGATCGACGAGGCAGCAGAGGCGCTGAAGGGTATCGCCAAGTCAGGCAAGAAAATCATGTTTGTCGCTACTAAAAAACAGGCAAAGGACATCGTAGCCGAGAAGGCTGCATCAGTTAACATGCCTTACGTAATCGAGCGTTGGCCCGGTGGTATGCTTACCAACTTCCCAACCATCCGCAAGGCTGTTAAGAAAATGGCAAACATAGACAAGCTGATGAACGACGGTACATTCTCTAACCTCTCTAAGCGCGAGTTGCTGCAGGTAACCCGTCAGCGTGCCAAGCTGGAGAAGAACCTCGGTTCAATCTCTGACCTGACTCGTCTGCCCTCTGCCCTCTTCGTTATCGACGTAATGAAGGAGCACATCGCAGTGAAAGAGGCTCAGCGTCTGGGCATCCCAGTATTCGCTATCGTGGATACCAACTCGGACCCCAAGGCTGTAGACTACCTGATTCCTGCCAACGACGACGCCAAGGACTCTATCGAGGTTATACTTAACGCCTGCTGCGGTGCTATCGCAGAAGGTCTCGAGGAGCGCAAGGCTGAGAAGGCTGACGAGAAGGCTGCTGCCGAGCAGGCAGAGGAAGTGGCAGAGGCTAAGCCCCGCCGCACACGCAAGGCCCGCAAGGAAGAGGCTCCCGCCGCTGAGTAATCAATAGAATCACAAACCCAAGTTTAAGAAATAACAATTATGGCTGTTACAATAGAAGATATCAAAAAGCTGCGCGCTATGACTGGCGCCGGTCTGGCTGATGTAAAGAACGCCCTGAACGAGGCTGAAGGCGATTTCGACAAGGCTAAGGAGCTCCTGCGTGAGCGTGGTCTCGCCATCGCTGCCAAGCGTTCAGACCGTGAGACATCAAATGGTTGCGTACTGGTTAAGAAGGTTGATGGCTTCGCCGCAATGGTTGCCGTGAAGTGTGAGACCGACTTCGTAGCTGCCGGTAAGGACTTCATCGCCCTCGTAGGCGAAATCCTCGACGCTGCTATTGCCGCACGCTGCACCAACCTCGACGAGGTTAAGGCGCTGAAGCTCGCCAATGGCGACGACGCTGCCACCGCCGTACAGCATCGCTCAGGTGTTACCGGTGAGAAGATGGAGCTCGATGGCTACAACTATCTCGTAGGTGACAACATCTCTGTATACGACCACATGGGCCGCCACACTCTGGCTACCATGGTACAGCTGGACAAGGACAACGAAGAGGCTGCTCACAAGGTAGCTATGCAGGTTGCAGCAATGAAGCCTGTAGCTCTCGACGAGGCTTCTGTTCCTCAGGCCGTTAAGGACGAGGAGCTCAAGGTGGCTATCCAGAAGACCAAGGAAGAGCAGGTAGAGAAGGCTGTAGTTGCCGCTATCAAGAAGGCTGGCATCAATCCTAACCTCGTAGACAGCGATGACCACATCGAGTCTAACATGAAGAAGGGATGGCTCACACAGGAGGAGGCTGACAAGGCCCGCGAAATCAAGCAGACCGTAGGCGCTGAGAAGGCTGCCAACCTGAACGAGCAGATGATCCAGAACATTGCCAAGGGCCGTATGGCCAAGTTCTTCAAGGAGAACTGCCTGGTAGACCAGGAGTTCCAGTTCGCCGACGAGGATGGCAAGATTTCAGTTAAGGACTGGCTGAAGAAGCAGGGCGATCTCAACATCGTTGCTTACAAGCGCTTCACCCTCTTGGCTGACTAATTTTCGATATAGTTAAAATCGAAATAATAATAAGGACTGTACCCCTTTCGAGGGATGCAGTCCTTTTTTAGTGCATGGCAGTGGCGGGGGCAGCCGGATGCAGCGTCGCGACGGCAGGCGTGGCCAGGGCTATTTTGCCCTGCACCAATGATTTTACCGGCTTTTGCGCAAGCACTGTCAGAATTATTGTGTAACTTTGTGTATCCATAACAAGCAATCACCTATGAACCCATCTACCCGCCCGTCAAGGACAGACCACCACAAGGAGAAATAAAAACCTATATAGCAATGAAACGTATATCCACACTGCTGTGCATGCTGCTCTGTCTGACAGCCTTATATGCGCAGAGGGCCGACAACTATCCGCCCACCAAGAACGCCCAGGTCAAGCTGAGCGAAACCAATCTGCCCATCGTCTTCATCGACGTAGACGGCAAGATGATACTCCGCGAAGAGCGTATCACCGCAAAAATCAAAATCATAGACAACGGCACGGGCAAGACCAACTATGCCGACCTCGCAGCCCACCCCGACCAGAAGGTGGACTATGAGGGATATATCAGTCTGAAATACCGCGGCAACTCGTCGTTCAACTCGTCTGACAAGAAGCCCTACGGCTTCAAGACCATCGCCAAGCCACTGGAAGAAGGCGGCAAGAAAGTGAAGGTGAGCCTGCTGGGACTAGGCAAAGACAACGACTGGGTGCTGCTGGCACCTTTCTCTGACAAGACGATGATACGCGACGTGCTCACCTTCGAGCTGGGGCGTCCCTACCTGGACTGGGTGCCCAGCTCGCGCCATGTCGAGGTGGTGGTAGACGGCAAATACTACGGCATCTACATCCTCACCGAGCGTCCGGGCAAGGGCAAGAACCGCCTGAACCTACATGACCCCGGCGAGGACGGAGGCGACCTGACGGGCGACTGGCGCGTGGAGATAGACCGCGACGACGAAGACCACTACTACCGCTCCAAGTATCACCCCTATGGCCGCTACGGAACGGTGGACAACACCAAATACATCACCTACCAATACGACGACCCTGAGTATGAGGACTTTGCCGACCTGCCCGCCGGAACGGAGAAGGCCATCCAAAAGTCGATAGACGACATGGAAGACTGCTTTGCCGGCGCCAACTACAAAGACCCCGTCAACGGCTATCGGAAGTATATCGACGTAACCTCGTTTATCGACTATATGCTCTCGACCGAGTTCACGTTCAACGTGGACGGCTACCGTCTGAGTTCGCACATGTACAAGTACAGCGAGACGCGCGCCAAGAACGAGGGGCTCGACAGCCGCTGGAAGTGTACGCTCTGGGACTTCAACATCGCGCTGGGCAACGCCGACTACTACAAGGGCTCGCGTACCGACCTGTGGCAGTACGACATGAACAGCCGCGAGACCGACAACCAGCTGGTGCCATTCTGGTGGAAGAGGCTCATAGACGACCCTGCCTATCAAACCGACCTGAAGGCCCGCTGGGCGGAGTATCGCGAGGGTCAGTATGCCGACAACCGCATCAACGCCAAGATAGACTCGCTCGCCACGCTGCTCACCTCGGGAGGCGCGATGGAGCGCAACGAGGCAGCCTGGGGCATGTTTGGCAGATATGTATGGCCCAACGCCTATGTGGGCTACAGCTTCAACGACGAGATAAGCTACCTGAAGCGATGGATAAAGAACCGTCTGACATTCATGGACAAGAAACTGCTGCCGCAGGAGAAGACAGACATACGACCCGTGACGGTGGCATCGGGCTATAACGCCGACGTGGTGGTCGAGGCGCTGCCCGCAAGCAGCCATGCCGACAATGCCGGCGACGGTGCCGACAACACCTTCTACTCTGCCGGGCTCAAGGCGTCGGGCGGACTGCCTACCGACGGCGTCGTCAACGCCCCATCGGGAGCCAACTTCCAGTTAGGCGACTATGCCGCCAGCAACGCCCTCGTCATCAAGACGGGCGAAGGGGGCGACCTCATCTTCGGCGCGCCCATAACGACCAGCCAGCTCTACATCCTCGCCACAAGCGGCGACGGCAGCAGCGACCTGACGGCTACCCCACTCTACAGCGACGGCAGCCAGGGCGAGGGCATCGCGCTCACTGTGGCAGACTGGTCGGTAAAGAGTCTGTCGGGCGAAGAGGCCATCAGCGGACTGAGCCGCATCAACAAGCGCACGGACACCTACAGCCAGAGCTTCGCCTTCTGTCTCTTTGACCACGCCATCGGCACCGACAAGAGTCGCAAGCTCAGAGGCGTGCGTCTCACCAGTACCCGCGGAGGTCGCGCCCTGGTGATGGGTGTGGCCTACAAGGTGGTGCAGACCGTGGGCATCGACAGCCCCGCCACTGGAGAACTCAAGGCGGTGGGTTACTACACGCCCAACGGAGTGCGCATAGCACGCCCGGGCAGCGGCATCACCATCGTCAAATACAGCGACGGCAGCGTGAAGAAGATTGTGGCTGGACGCAACTGCAACAACTAATAAGAATATGTTTATAGTAATCGCATTTATATTTCTCGGCATCGGCTTGGGCTACACCGTACGCACAAGACTGGCGGCACAGGCCGGCGCCAAGGCGGTGGGTATCTGGACAGCCAGGGCCACGACATGGCTAATATGGCTCCTGCTCTTTATGCTGGGAGCCGAGGTGGGCGGCAACGAGCAGATAATCTCCGCCCTGCCCACTCTGGGTGTAGAGGCACTGCTGCTGGCAGTATGCAGCGTATTGGGCTGCTGCGTGCAGGCTTGGGCACTGTGGAAGAGCGTGAAAGGAGGCCGCGCATGAAGGGCAGTCTGATTGTGGTAGGCTTCTTCATCCTCGGCCTCGTGGCGGGTCGCATGGACGCGCTGCCCGCATGGATGGCAGAAGGCGGACTGAGCTTTGTGGCGCTGTGCGGACTGCTGCTCTGCATGGGTATGAGCATCGGCCTCAACCCCGATATGAAGAGCGATTTCAAGAGCCTCAATCCGAGGTTGGCACTCCTGCCCATAGCCACTATCCTGGGCTCGTGGGTGGGCGCAATGGTGGCTTTCGCCATTATGCTGGGCGGAGACGGGGGCATCATCCAGCCCCGCGGACTCACAGACTGCCTGGCTATAGACAGCGGTTTTGCCTACTACTCGCTGTCGAGTATCTTCATCACCGAATATCGCGGTGCCGAGCTGGGTACCATCGCCCTGCTGACCAATATCATCCGCGAGATGATTACGCTGCTGATGACGCCACTGATGGCGAAGTGGTTTGGTCCGCTGGCGCCGATATCCTCGGGTGGCGCCACGACGATGGACACCACGCTGCCCATCATCACCCAGACGATAGGCCAGCGCTATGTGGCGCTGAGCATCTTCCACGGCTTTGTCACCGACTTCTCCGTGCCCTTCCTCGTGACCATGTGGTGCATGCTGGGGGCTTGAGTTTGGGAGACTGTGGCTGAGATGACGCCAGGCTGAGTGGCTGGTGCTACAGATGAGAATATAATAAAAATCAATGAAATTACCGATGATATGATTACACGTTGTTATCTTGAAACGACAGATGTCTGCAACCTCAACTGCGTCTTCTGCCCCAAGACCACGCGTCCAAAGCGCACGATGACGCTTGAGGAGTTTGACCTGCTGACCAGCAGGCTCGCAGGTAGGGTCAAGTTTCTGTATTTCCACCTCATGGGCGAACCTTTCCTTCATCCCCATCTGCCCCAATTTGTGGAGATGGCTCGGCAGAAAGGGTTTATCCCGGTGATTACCACCAACGGCACGCTGCTGTCGAAGCGGGAGGATATGCTCGAGACGCTGCCCCATAAGCTGCAGATTTCCCTGCACTCGCACGAGGGTAACGGCAAGGAGGACCTCAAGCAATATATCGACGAGGTGATGACCTTCGCCAAAGAGGCAGCTCGTCGAGGGTGCATCATCGTGCTGCGGCTGTGGAACGAAGGCGGCCACAACAGCATGAACGAAGAGATTATCCGTCTGATAGCCAACCACCAGCCTCGCCCGTGGGTTGAGCGAAACGATGGCTGGCGACTGGCAGAGAACCTGTATATCGAGAGCGACAACATGTTTGAATGGCCTGACCTCCAGCACGAATCCTACGCCGGCGAAGAGGTGTTCTGCTATGCTCTCCGCAACCAGATTGGCGTGCTCGTCGACGGCACCGTGGTCCCCTGTTGTCTGGACCATAACGGCGACATGGACTTGGGCAACCTTTACACCCAGAGTCTGGAGGAAATTCTCGCGTCGCCGCGCGCCCACGCCATCTATCAGGGCTTCACCAACCACACCGCCACCGAGCCCCTATGCCAGCGCTGCGGCTACTCCGCCGTGTCGAAGAGGTTTAGGAAGTAGAGGTGGGTGAGAGGGATCCATAGTTGGCGAAGGCGTAGGGGCGTCGCTATACATCATATTATTGCTGTCCGCTAAAACTTTTTGGAACATAAAGAATTAGGGCTGGATTCCTCGCTTGGAATTCAGCCCTTAGTGTTACTCCTCCCAAACAACCAAATCTCTGTCCAGGGGGATGGCGTAGCGGGAGCCACGCTCGCCGGTGACTATGTAGTTGATGGCGAGATGCTCGTCGAACTTCTCTACGAATGCCTTTCTGATTCGGGCGAGGTTCTCATTGAGCGCGTTGCCCAGCGGGTTGACGACCTTGGTTATGGTGAGGTTGAGCCGGGCCTCGTCGGTACTGGGGCGCAGCTGTCGGTAGATGTTGAACAGTTCGGTGTAATAGTCTTGCATGTGCTTGTAGATGATGCCTTCGGGATAGCGCAGGTAGAGGAAATAGATGGCTTTGGGCAGGGCACCCATCTCGATTTCCATGCCGTTGTAGTCGGGCAGAAAGATGCGATAATCGGGGGTGACAATCATGCGCGACAGGGGTTCCTGCTTGTCGATGAACTCGTGGATGGCCATGAGTGACACGCCTTCGAGCCTAAGTTTCTGGACGGTCATGCGAAGCTCGCGCAGGACATCCTCTGTAGCAATAAAGCTCTGCTTCTCGGCAGTTTCTTCTGCAGAGGCGGGCATGGCGGACTCTGCAGAAGGCTCCAGAAACTCCTGAGAAAGAAGGCACTCGGACGTATCTTCCATCGGGACGCTCGCCAGACAAGGACTGATTGGCGCCATATCGGCATCTACGCTACTGGATGCGGCAAACCTTTGACTTATCAGATGAACCAGGGCGTCCATGGCTGCGGAAGAAACGAAGTCGACATCGGACAAGACCACCTGCCGGAATCTGACATCACCCGCGTACCCCTCCCGCGTAGCCTCGAAGATAAGCGATGGCTTCAGACGCTTGCGCTGGTCTTCATCAGAGATATAGGGAGCAAACGCATCGCTCCTGACCTCGCCAACCAGAGGCTGGGAAGAGAGGTAGGGCGCATAGTAACGCAGCTTGGCCTCGATGTCGTGCTCACTGAGCAGGTAGGGCATGTAGTAGAAATCCATACCGGCACGGTCGAACTTGGCTTTCAGGCGCAGATAGACGTCGCGGATGAGGTCATTGACATCCTCATCGTAGCCATTCTCGATGAAGAACACCTGATTGGGTTCGGGACGGAACGGCAGATTGCTGAATAGTATCGTATTAGTGTTCATTGTTATGATTGTCAGTGCGCCGGCAAGTCATCCCCGCCGGCGCCATGGGTGGCATGTCATCGATTGCCCTTCGCCTCGCTCTTGAGGATATCCTCGAGGGCCTCCGGAGTGTCATCATCGGCGAAGTAATCTTCGGATTCTGCCAGCGAAGCATCAGGCGCTCGCATCTCGCAGCACACCTTGCTGTAGAACCTGGTACGGCTGCGCCCCTCTTTCTCGAACATGGCGGCGGTATCTTCTACATTGGCTGAGAAGCGGAGCGCATTGCACACGCCTATCTCGCCAGCCACCTTCTCCACATCCTGGTCGGCACCGATGTAGGTGAAGGTCCAACCCATCTGACGGAGTTCCTGGACGAGCGACTTAATCTGGCGACCGTTCCAGGTGCGCGACGCATTCTCATAGCCGTCGGTGATGATAGTGACGAGCACGCGGTCGCCATGGCAGACCCGCTGCTGGAGTTCGCTGATGCAGGTGCCCATGGCGTCGTAGAGGGCTGTGCATCCGAGCAGAGGATAGTCGGCGCTTGTGATGTTGCGGGCTTCGGCGATGGGCTTGGCAGAATAGATGCGGTTGAGGAAATCATCGCCGGCACTGAACGATGCCAGCGTGACATACTGCTGCAGCTCGGGGTGGGTCTCCTGCGCCCTGCGGATGGTGGCAAGGGTCTCGTTTACGCCTGTGAGTGCCTGATTGTAGATGACTTCCATCGAGCCTGAGGCATCGAGGATGACGAGGTTGTAAATCTTCTGAGTTTCCATACTTGTGTTTTGAAAATGTTGAACTTCTTGTTGTTTGACAGTGCAAATGTAGGCAGTTTCAGCCACCTTGCCAAGAAAAAACATTTTGCAAGACTTGCAAAGCTGGGGGCTCTCGCCGCTGCGCCCTCTGCCAGGTCCAGCCCTCTCCCGTCGCTCCCCCACCCCACGCCGAGGCTGTCGGAGCGTGGGCGACCGAAGAATGGGCTGTCGGGCATAGCCGTTGGACATCAAGAGGCTTGCTATCAACCGTCGGCAAACGACCATCGTCATAGTCGCCGTCGACAAAGTTAGTGATATTTTGGATATCGCGGATGATTTCAGCAAGGTTTTTGTGGCGAAGGTGGAGAAATACGCTGCGGAGGGGGATGTCAAGTGCGATTTGCGTCGCGAAATCATCATGGCAAAGGCTGAAACGCTGGTATCCGAATTGTATTTCCATAATTCGTACTTCGGTTTCAGGATGGAGGTGTATATATATAAATAGGTGTGCATCTGCTATAGCCCCGCCGCGCCCGCATCGCGGGCATGGGCATGAATGGGCGCAGTGATTTTTACAACAAAAAGTAACGACCCGAGTTCGGGATAAGAAAATCTTTAGAAAGTTGTAATCTCTATAATTTCTATTACTTCTATGGTTGAAAATATGCATCTGTCGGAAACCTGGCATAGCAAGGAAAAACGTTTATCGCCTATCCCGAACTCAGGTTTATATTTAGCTGGTCCTGATTATAACAGGCATTAATGATATTCCAAGAATAAAGGTCGTCTGGATAAGCCAAACGACCTTCAAAAATATTGATTCAAATTGCTTTTTTGCCTTTTTCTGTTATGATATATCTTTGAGCCTTACTCTTTGGCTTGTCTGGTAGAGTCATTGCTACCCACTCTTTTTCGATCATAACATTGAGTACAGACTTTCGGAAACTATCCCTATCCTTATAGCCACATACATCCATCAATTCTTGAATGTGCTTTTCACCAGTCAGCAACACAGATAATACTGTTTTCTGTTGTTGATTTGATGTCGGTATCATGTCGGTATCATGTCGGTTTGATATCGGTTGTTCGCCCGACATCATGCTCTCTCTGGCAAATTTTATCACAACATTATGACCTTCTTGATACCAATCAGGCTCCTTGATATTCTGTCCTTTGCATTCATCCATGATTCTCTTGGCACCAGATCCCCAACTCTCAAGATAGGTAGAGAGGTAGAGCACATCAGCAATCGTAGGATTGAATGGATGGGAATGAGATGATGGTAATAATAGATTCTTAGCACAAGAAGCGCAAAGAAGATGGTATTCTGCGCAGTTTCCGCCGCCCGATGTCTGCACATATATATAAAATAGGTGTACCCCCACTGCGCCCGCATTGCGGGCATGGGCATGAATGGACGCTGTGATTTTTATAACAAAAAGTGGTGAAAATGTTTTGCTGGATATAAAACAATTCGTAATTTTGGATGATTGAAAACATATCGTTTTCAGGTGGGCTGGGCACCATGACCCAGCAATCGTCAAACCTAGCCAGGACGGCATCTCTGCTCTCTGGCATAAATACAAACTTAAGACCTATGCAATACCCTCTGATTTCAGACTATGTCGCAGCCATACGCGGCGCAAAGGAAAATCTGGACGAGTTGGCTTACCTGGAGCCAGTACTCGACAATCACGGCGAGCCCTATCGCTGCAACGGCGACTTTGCCGTAGTGTTCAAGATGAAAGACCCGAAGACAGGGCGAAATCATGCCCTGAAGTGCTTCACCGATGAACAGGAAGGCAGGAGCGAGGCATATAGGCAGATAGCCGAGGAACTGGCGTCTGTCGACTCGACATATATCACGGCAGTGAAGTATCTGGAACAGGAGCTAAGTGTAGACAGCAGCTGCAATGACGAGGCGTTCCCCGTACTGCTGATGGACTGGGTAGACGGCGAGACGATGGAGACCTACATTGCCGACCACTATGCCGACCACCATACCATGGCCATGCTCTGCTACCGCTTCTGCGAAATGGCAGCATGGCTCCGCGCGCAGTCATTCGCCCACGGCGACATCAAGCCCGACAACATCATGGTGCGCCCCGACGGCACTCTGACGCTGGTAGATTACGACGGCATGTATGTGGCAGCCATGAAGGGCAGAAAGTCTCCAACCATCGGCACCAAGGACTTTGCGCATCCACTACGCACCGTAGACGATTTCGACGAGACCATCGACGACTTTGCGCTGGCAGTCATCGCCCTCTCGCTCAAGGCCATATCTCTCGACCCGTCTCTCTACACCACCTACGGAGCCTCAGACCGGCTGCTGTTCGCAGTCAGCGACTTTCTTGACCTGAACAAGAGCAAGGTATTGTCGGCTTTGCAGGGCCTGCTGGCCAACGAAGAACTCAAGACCTTGTTGTCCATGTTTCTCATGGCAAGCGCCAAGAAGAATCTGTCCATGTGCTCATTCCGACTGTTTGGTCTAGAAGAGCCTCATTGCGAGCAGCCAAAGGAGGTTGAGGTGCTTAGTACCGAGGTGACGGAGGTTGAGGCGCTAAATACCGAGGTGACAGAAGAAGAAATAGAGAATGGTATCGAAGATGAATTTGGCGTGACGTATAGCAAGGATGGGAGAAGACTGCTAAAAGCAACAGGGGAACTATCTAGTCACTATATGATAAAGGAAGGCACTAAAGTAATTTGCAATGAGGCGTTTTCCTGGCGCTCTTCTCCGACCTGCATCAATATCCCAGACAGTGTGACAAGCATTGGAAAATCCGTTTTCTCTCAATGTATTTAGAGACTCCGAAACTACCATGAACAACAAAAACTAACCAAATCTAAACTATTGAAATACAAATACTTTTAGAATTTAACACTTCAAAGGCTGTTTTTGGTTGCTTCGGAAATTCCCTATAAATTTGCAACGTATTTCTACCGCAGGGAATTTACGAGGCTTTATTTTTGTCACATCGTGAACATAGTTGACAATGGTTTACGACAGGTTACAAGAGTTGACATCTTTTTGAGCTGCTTTTGCGTAAAGCAATATCGTGGAGAAAGTTGACAAAGGTTGTCAATAGTTTACTTGTGATTACTTGCGGATAGGTACAACAAAAGGAATGTTGAACCCATAAATATGCAAGTATGCCAAAGACCAGAAAATGCGCTTACTGTGGCAAGGTCTTCACCACAAACAGCGGAATACAGAAGTATTGTAGTGAAGAATGTGCTGAGAAAGCCAAACAGCAGAAAAAGGCTCGTCAGCGAGACTTCCTCAAAGCCACCGCACCCATCATGGATATTCAGGGCGCAGAATATCTCTCTTTTTCAAAGGCAGCCATCCTCATGGGCTGTTCACGACAGTACATCTACAAACTTGTTGCTGAGAACAAACTGCCGGCATCACGCATCAGTTCGCGAATGTCCTTCATCCGTAGGACCGATATAGAGGCGATGCTTGCTGGCAATCCCTATCATCGTGTATTGATTGGAACACAACAAAAGGGAAACAAGAAGTTTGTCTCTTCCAAGACACAGAATTCCTCTTCTCCCTCTTGTTCAAAATCCACTACCCAAGACGAAGTTCTTGACTATATCTCGGGTGAGGATGTTATGGCTACTTACAAAATAAAGAAGTCATGGCTATACACATCAGCCAAGAGAAACAACATACCTATGTGCAAGATTGCAGGCATGAACTATTATAGCCGAAAGCACATGGATGCACTCTTCGGAGTTACAGCCGAGATAGAAGCCCTAACAGAGTGGCTCACGACCGAGGAGGCGGAAACTCTCTACTCCACAACCAAGGAATCATTGCGCACCCAAGCATACCGTCGCCATATTCCCACCAAACGAGAATATGGCAAGACCTATTATTCAAAGAAACATCTTGATGACATCTTCCGTCCTGACTTGAAAGCAAGCGATGCCTATTGCACCACAGCAGATGCAGCCGAGAAATACGGTATGACCAAGAGCAATATCTGCGTTATCATCAAGAAAGAGAAAATAACCAAGATAAAAGTCGGTGTCCAAAACCTCATCGTCAAAGAGGAACTTGAAAAGGTAATGGCCGAGAGGCTGGCTCAATTTGGTTCCTATCGGGTTCAATGACGATGGAAAACAGAAGTTACATCCACGATTTTGAGCAAAATCCAGTTATTCCTCAATTATTCACAAGTTACGATAAGTTTTCATCATCACGGGTGCACCATTCGGTTACTTTGTACCCGAATTGCCGGCAACAGCCATCAGCATTCAGTAAAAAGAAAATCCAAAAAGTATTATTATGAGTAACATCTGCAAGACCGTGACACTCCGCACACGCAAAATCAAAGGCGGTGAACAGCTATCCTTCTATCTCGACTACTATCCCGGCTATAGGGATGAGAGTACGATGAAGGTCATGCGTCATGAATCGCTCGGCATCTACATCTATGCCATGCCGAAGAACCAACGAGAAAAGGACTACAATGAACGTATGCGTGAGAAAGCGGAAGCCCTTCGCTGTCGTCGCTATGAGTCTATAGTAAATGAAAGATATGATTTCTTTGACAAGGAGAAGATGAAGGGCGATTTTCTTGCCTACTTCAAGCAGAAAGCAGACAAGAAGAACTGCAAGTGGCAGCACGTCTATAAGCACTTTGCCCGATTCTGCAACAACAAGTGCCGTTTCGATGAAATCACCGTTGACTTGTGCAACAAGTTCCGCGAGTATCTTTTGAATGCCCCACAAACTATCCACAAAGAGCACAAACTGCACATAAATAGTGTGGCCGGTTATTGGTCAACCTTCCGCGCTGTACTCCATACCGCCTATAGGGAACACAAGATTATGGAGAATCCCAATGGCTTTCTGGAACGCATTGATACTATTCCAACAGAGAAAGAACATTTATCCAAGGATGAACTTATAAGGCTGGCAAACACACCTTGCGAATATCGTGTGTTGAAGACCGCCTTCCTCTTTGCCTGTCTGACGGGACTGAGAAAGAGTGACATCAAGCAGCTTACATGGGAGAACATACAGCCATACAGCGACGGAGGCATGTACGTGACACTCCGTATGCAGAAGACAAAGGAACTGGTGAACAACCCCATCAGTGACGAGGCGCTGGAACTGATTGGTGAGCGTGGAACTGGCATTGTCTTCACAGGTTTCACTGACAAACTTACCCAGACACCCTTGAAGAACTGGCTGAAAGCCGCTGGCATCACCAAGAAGATTTCGTTCCATTGTAGCCGCCATACATTCGGTTCTCTACAAGTGGATGCTGGTACGAGCGTCTATACTGTCCAGCACATGTTGGGTCATAAGAACGTCTCAACCACGCAAATCTATGCGAACATGTCGGACGAGAGCAAACGCGAGTCGGTAAACCGTATCACTCTTAGACCAACGAAGACAGCGCAACTAAAGGTCGTTGGGCAATAACTACCTATATCTGTTCAATATATGTATCATCATTGGGGAGAGGCTTTGCTTCTCCTTTTTTTGTTTCGTACCTTTTCGTTTATTCTTGACTTACAATCCTTATAGTATGAAAAACGCCGTAAAATCATACTCGATAGCCAACTAAAATTAAAAAGAAGCAGATTATTTTGACAATCATCAGCTGTCAGAAACAACCAAAGTAACTTTGCACACCGAAAGAGCCAATCGTAGGCAACAAACAAGAGTAATTACGATAGTAAAAGGAAAAAACAATGAAAAAGACATCAGTTATAAATGGTGAACCGGTATTCCCTACAATAAACTTCAAGACCATGCTATATTTGCTGGTAAGCATAGCGGTATTGTTCATCGCTATCATACCGGCACGAATAATCAGCGGTATATTCTCACAAGATGTGAGCATCTTCTACATTTCCTTCGCAGGCTTTACTGTGTTATTGGAGTTTATGGTATGGTGCTTCCTATGTGTGCCAATGAAAATCTATGAATCCATATTAGCCAACAAAGCGATGGATGAGAAATTAATTGTCGCAGAAGAACAACCCGGATCAAAGTTACCAAATGAGGAAGTCGTTTCTGGGGAGCCGGAAATGCTATTGGCAATGAAAGAAGAAACGAAAGACATCATTACTCCTTCCTCTATGATTGACCTTTACAGGCAGGGTTGTGATGATTTTTACAGGAATCAAACGGCTCATAGGAAAGAGCAGCTTGACAAGATAGTGGAATATCTTCATTATACCATGGCTCCGTTCATCAAACAGGATGACATGGAGACATTCTGTGCTGAAATAATGTCGTTTGCCATCAACCCAGCATACGAGCCTAAGCCGTTTGTCGGGTTAAAAGGTACACTAACCAGTTTTGACGTGCGCCATCTGATATGGAACATCACTTCAAGGTTAGGACTCGGCAGGGGTAAGCCGTACAGCGTTGAACTATGCATCAATTTCATCCGTACCATGTTCCCAGACCTTTGCAAAGACCTTGATAATTCCACCTTGAAGAACCTGAGAGTCACATCAACATCGGACAAAATTCATATAGACTTGCCTGGCAAAGACGGAATATCGTTTCATATATCTCAATCCATAAAGTAGAATCACCTCCTTCTCATCGTTAACAACCAGCCGGATCCGATTTATATTGTCAGATGCGGCTGGTCCTATATTCATGTACCTTTCACAAAACTGGCTATCTTTCCCTGCCAGTATATAGAACTTCGTCTGCCTTCTTAGTCCCACTGCAAAAACAGTCGAATCATACGACAGTTTTTGCAGTGGGTTATTTGTGCTTACTTGCTAATATTATGAAGATACCTGGCGAAATTCTCTGTTGTCATTCAATAATCATCTGATAATCAAACCTTTTCAAGTTATTATAAAGTGATTTGCGAATTACCATAAGTTTCCATCAGCACGGATGCTTCATTCAGTTCCTTTGCACCCGGTCTCTAACCAAAGGCCGTGAAAATTATGGAACAAAATGAATTGACATTCAACGACCTCCCACAGGTCATCGCCCAGCTTCGGAATGAGGTAATGGGTATGAAAAGACTGCTTATCAAACAGCAGGAAGAGAATTGGAAACATCATGTTCGCGAGAGCCGTCACAAGCCCATGACTGTGGAGGAAGCGGCTGAGTACACACGCATTCCTTTAGGGACGCTGTACATGAAACTCGGTGACGGGACGATACCAGCCACCAAGCCAGGCAAACGTTACTGCCTCTATCAGGACGAACTTGACAAGTGGCTGGAGGCGAACCGAAAGAATGCCGTGCCGCTGACAGCAGACGAAGAGAACGATGCCATTCTCTCTTCGCACAAGCGCAAACCGAACAAGTCCTGCTGGCATGATTAACAGATAGAGATATGAATTACATCGGCTTGATGAATCAAATGTGGCGTTCTGCCATGAAGTCGCCAATGCCAGCAAGTGAGATTGCCTTGTTTGCCTATCTTGTGAACAAATGCAACAAGCGTTTCTGGCAGATGCCCTTTGCCTGTTCCACTACAAGGATAAGTGATGACCTCCGTGTTTCAAGACAGACGGTCATCACGGCAAGGGAGCATCTTGTCAAGCGCAGACTTATCTCGTTCACCGAAGGCAAATCACGTCATCTACCGTCAACCTATACGCTCACAAATTGGACGGATGACTTGACAGTAGAGTTGACAGATGGCTTGACACATATAAAAAACAAAGACAATTTAATAAAAGGCGATTCAAAAAATCTTTCAATCAAAGAAAGGGAAAGGAATAATGAAAACAACACTCAAAATCGACGTAGAGGAATTAAAGAAATCCATGCTACAGCGTCGTCCTATGAAGGCTCGTTTTAAGCTGTCCATGTCAGAGGATAAGGCTTATGCCTATCTGTTGGCTGCAATTATGGCTGAGGTGGAATATCGACACCGTGTCTTCTGTTCTAACGAAGATATGGAGAAGCAACTTCAGGAGATGGCTCATTGGCTTACCACACCATCATCCCATTTCGGCATCCTGCTGTGCGGTGGATGTGGAAATGGCAAGAGTACAATGCTTAAAGCATTCCAACAATTGCTGAACACACTGCATATTCCCAAACCATACAACGAAGGAATGTATGGAATCCGAATTGTGGATGCAAAGTACATTGCGTACCTCTGCAAGAACAACTATGAGGCATACCGTAAACTCATAAATGTTGATATGCTTGGCATAGATGACCTTGGCACGGAACCATCAGAGGTATTGGACTATGGTAACATCTATACACCTGTCATTGACCTGCTGACAAAGCGTTACGAAGCGCAGCTTTTCACCATTATCACGACCAACCTCACTCCGCAGCAAATCCGAGGGCATTATGGTGACCGTATTGCCGACAGGCTCAATGAGATGGTCAAGAAAATCGTGTTCAACAATTGTACTTATCGTACAGACAAATTTGCGACACGTGGTTAGTTGCATTCCAAATCTTCGGGCATTGGGCTTGCCCATGTTCCAGATTATTCTGGCATCGGGAAGCCTAATACCCCTGCCTTCATTCGAGGCTTGGGAGACTGACCAGATAAAATTGCAAGCAATGGGGTTTGTAGTGACTTTGAAATCTCTTCGGGCGGCTGTCATCCTCACGAATGGAAACTGATGGCATGATGCTATGGCAACGACTTTTCTTTACTTCAAACGAGCTTGCTCCGCGTAGCAGAAGGTGACCTTCCAAATCGTGTTAATAACAGTTAACACTAATTAGGCTTAGCGTTTTTTCAAAACACTGTTAGACGCAAGCGTCCCCAAGCGTTAAAAATCGCAGCAGTTTCGTGAGGTTCCAGAAATCCGTTTCCGACACGCCGGAGCTCGCTCCGTTAGCCATTCAACGGTAAAGAGGGGCAGCCTAATACCCCATCCTCGCTTTGCTTGATTGAAGTCTGCCATTCCAAGGCAAGCCGTTATTGTCTGGTTTCTTGGCTTATCTTATTGGATAAGACTACCCAATATGATTGCGTGTTCTTCATACACCCCAATACAAATCAAGGAATAAGTGACCATATGGGTACGTCGTCTGAAGGGATTATGTAAAAACGGGATGCCAGCTTTGCACACCAAATAAAAATGGTCACTGCTTGTAATTTTGCGCAGCAACCATTTCTTGTAAATTTGAACAGAGTCAAATACGTTGTCCTCTGCTTAAAGTCATCACCCAATCTTGTCACAGTCGAAATACGACCGATTCATGTGGTGTGAATCAATCTCAATGCCATACTTGTTCATGAAAAGCTGAGCCAACATCGGCTGCTCGCGAGTAACACCTATTGGCGGTGTCGTGGATGTTGTGCTTGTTTCGATGAACATACCTTTTTCAAGGCGTTGTCTCTTGTTCTTGCAAGCAGCGTTACCGCTGTTCTTGACAACAATTCTCCAGAGTGCCATAATACATTTGTTTTAATGTGAATACTGTGAGACTACAGTGAGTCTCGATACTTTTCTATTGCCTGAATGAGATCGTTTAAATCTTTGACGTTCTCTTCTTTATTATCATGATATACAAAGTTCAAATCAAGTAAGTGACTCAGATAAAATTCTGTAGGTCTTTTTTTGTGTCCAAAACAGGATCATATCATCTTCATCTGTAAATAGTTCCTTATTGTCTTTCATTTCTTTCAGCTTGTATAGTGATACTTCAGAATCTTTTAATCCCATAAATTAAAAAAATGCTTTCGGAACAAATCAAGACCTTGCTCGATTGTCCTTTTTTCATCTTCCGAATATGTATTTGCATACTTCATCAACTCAAAAGCGTCAATCATCTTTTGAATAGCACAGTTCCACTCGCGCATACCTTTGAAGTCGGGACAATAGCCATGTTTCTCTAGTGCCTTAAAAGCCTGTAAGCGTGGAACGATTAACCGAGCCAAAGTATGGTACGTATTCCAAACCTCTTCAATGGGATAGTCGTTCTTGTGGCTCCAGTTCTCGGTAGAGTCCTTATTTCTCAGTTTTGCCATATTCCATTTCTATTATTGTAATAACACAATTGCTCGAAGTTCTTGTTTAGATTGGGGTGCCATACCCCACTTAATCAAAAACTCTCCTGTTATAGACTCAATCCAGTCGCTAAACGGTTGTAGCTCATCCATCCGTAAAGGCTGTTCTTCGGGAAAGAAGAAAAACACTAGAGCATGATTGAATGGTTCAAGATGTGTGGAATTTCTTGTTATTTCGACCATCATCAGATTCATTCTGTTTGCCATTAAGGCATCTACAGAAACATCAAAGGCATGAATTTCTCCACCTTCCTGAAACAGGTCTCTCACATCGTTAACATCGATGCTCGCAAGACCCTTAGGAGCGTTGAGCACATCCATGATGCAGCGTTTAACCTGTCTGTGCTCTTCTTCTATTGTAACTTTTTCGTCAATGAGGGCAAAAACGGGTCTCATGTATTCTGGCCCTATCATGCATTTCTGTTCTTCCATAATCATCTATCCTTTTATTGATTGATACTCTTCTGGGAAGTCTTTCTTTAGCATGGCAAGGAAAGCATACTGATACATCGAACCGACAAAGTGTGCCATGCTTGGCAAAGGTCTCTTGGTTGCCCTGTCAAAGAGTGAACTCCAGATATGATTTAGCTCGTCCTCCCTAAAGCCGTTATCCATTCCCCGATGCAGATAAACATGTTTAAGGCATTCCGCTTCAAGTGGGTTCTGGCCAGACATCAGCTGAACAATCCTTGCTGACTCTTTCCAAGTCATACCTATCCAGCCCGTCATGAACCAGCAGACATCCTCTCTATATAGGAATCCGTATGGGAATCGCCATTTGTCAAATAGCCGTACTACACCGTGCTTCTTCTTATAGTCTTCAATGTTATGGACGTGAATTTCGTAAATCAGCCGTGCACTGTATAGGGCAGTAATGGTAAGCAGGTCTTCCATAGAAGTTATCTTACCGAAAAGTATCTCAGCCATTTCCTTTGCCAACTTGTCACCAAAGAAAGGAATGCTTCTGTCTTCTTCATCAAACAATGTCTGATAACCATTTGAATAATACAGAATGTTTGCACTTCCACGATGATACATGTCTGGACATACCTTGCCAGCCTTGACGATTTCATGTTGAATGCGCTTGATGCGAGTCAGCGTATCTGAGCGGATGACGTTAAATCTGAATATATGTATGTTGTCAGTCGGCTCAACATCACCGTCAATGCAAAGCGTATCTAATCCGTCATCTCCTTCCACTTCATAAACCTTATAATGTTCTGCTACACCATCAGGACAGACAACTATAGAATAGCCTTTCTGCTTCTTCCTATATCCACGAAACGTATTGATTTCTTCTTCACTCTGAATGTTGTCTATGTCTGATGTGCGGGCAACATTGTCATACCCGAATACTTCTGTAGCCTTGAAATATGCCCAGTCATAGGTATCTTCATCAACCTCAATGTCCATCGTCGTATCACTATCTTCATCGCCCCAAAAGTCTATCGGTGTAAGGCTGATACTTCCAAGGCAAATGTTAGTAATTCCAAGTGCATGACAAACATGCGAAGCGGTCATCCATCTGTGGCCTGGTCCGATAAGTGCATCAGGCATAGACGTTAGTTCTTTCACGTATCGGTGCATCGCCAAGAAGTAATCGACCTGCTTCCTATTCTCAATAAAAGTGAGTTCCTGTAACAAGGTAAATGTTCTGACTCCACGATTGGGAATGCTCTCTTTCCCTTCTATGACGAGCTTTCTTAATTGTTCTATTGCTGTTTCCATATAGTAGTTATTTTACTAATGGGTTATTGGAATTGTATGCAGCATAACTGATGACCACTTGATTACCAAGTGCAGGGTCATAGTCAAGGATGAGGTCGCCATACTTGCGTCCTTCTGCCAACAGATTGCATAAAAGAATCTCGTCTTCCGTCAGAACTTCATGCTCTGTTCCTGTGACAAGACGGACAACGATGCCGTCCATCTTTGGTATCATGTCATACGATGTAAACAACTCGTATAGATACTTTGCGCCACTTTTACCATTAGAGGCATACGACATGATTTCCTCAGTACAGAACAACTCAGAATGGAAAAGCTCACAGAGTTGTTCAACGAGTATATAGTTTCTGACACCTTTCAATGCCGGTATGGCTTGAACTATAAAATCACTGATAACGGACATTCGCTCATAGTAGTGTTCCAAGAACTCTATTCTAAAATGTTTCTTCCGTTTTATTCTGTTCATGGGAGTGCTACCCAAGAACATAGAGTCCTTCGCTTGTTTGATAAGCTCTGCTTTCTTCGACTTGGATAGTTGTCTTATGGTCGGTATGAAGCCACCATGTTCTCGTATTATACTGAAATTCTGTAAAGCTTTTGCTTTATAGTACAAGCTATCGTCCCATCTGTTTAACGTATCTAAGTCCAAATCTTCGGTTCTGAAGCGTTCTTTTACATGTTTTTCAACGAATCCATAGAAAGATGTATGCCACAAGCAACAAGCAGCCAGTTCTTCTTTGGTTGCTTTTACGTCTAGTGCTACTATCAACTCTTTGGTAAGCGAGTGCTCCCACAAGTCACCCTCCATCGGATAAGCGTTAAGATGCAGTCCGCTACCGTCCTCCCAGTCTTCCATGGTTATGTGACACACCTTGTCATTGGCATCCTCATGGAAAACTGGTTGTAACAGACGCAGCATGTCAATATGGATTTTGTACCAGCCAAGACTTTGCCTCATGTCTGGGTACATCCTGACAATATGAGGAGCCACATCCTCATACCGTACGCTGTCTAGAAGTTCCTTGAATGTCATATCAAACCTTTTTGTTGACTTCTATGTTAATCTCAGTCTCAAACTTCCGTACATATATGAAGTCAGTGATAGCGAAGTTCATGTGGTCAAAGAGGTTGTGAAATGCACTATGAAGGTGCCACAGATTGCGCCCAAAGTTCTTCTCGTTCTTCACCTTGCAAGGGGTGAAGTTCTCATTTATCATGCTTTTACGCAAGGATAACAGGCAGTCGCAATCGGAATAATCGTGCCGATTGTCGTTGTATTTCCATAGAATCTCTCTCTCGATGAGTTCAATGTCGTAATCATGTAAGTGAACCATATTGCTGCTTCTTTTCAAATTACACTGCAAAATAAACAAAGACCTCCGCCAACTGGTGGCAGAGGCCAAAGGAAAGTGATGTTATTGTGAAAAATAATTATATCTTCTGGATTTCTTCTTTTAAATCTTTTATTTCCTTGCAAATACCTTCTATAATCTCGTTGTCATTATTGCCAAATTGAGAAAACAGTTTTTTCCCAATCCAAACCTTTTCAGAAGTATTGTATCCCCGTCCTTTCAATATTTCTTTTAATTTATGGACTTCTTTATCTTGGTTGTTGTCATAACCCTTAGTATCATAGTCAATGTGTCTTATTGCTATATAACCTTTCTCTTTATCTGTTATCGTTATTCCATATTGATTATTCAACTTATACCTATGGTTCTTTTCTTCATAGGCCTCAAGATTGCATTCTGATATAACTTTTTCTACGAGAATCCTCACATCCGATATCTTTATTTGCCTCTTTTTATTGTGGATCCTCTCTTCATATTCTTTGATCTGTTTAGCGCATTCTTTTTGTATCAATGCGATATCAATATGCTCATAATTATCTGAACTAATGAGGTATGGAATGACCGAAGCAACAAGATTCAACTCTTCATTTGTTTTATATGCTGGGTGTGGGATACCAATACATAGTTTTCCATTAAGAACACCTACATAAATATTACCACAAACAATCTTGTATTTGAACTGGATATTTTCTGACATTTTTGACAAATTTAAAAGTCTTTCAAAGCATTTCTTTCCACTAAGGAATATCAAATGCTTGGATTTGGTTATATTTATTAAATGAAGTGTATATGGGATTGTCTCTACTAATAAGGTATCGCTTATCTCATCTGCTTTTGGGGTACTGAAAAATGATGCGTTCGTGACAATAATTTTACTATCATCTTCTATTATTTCATTCAAATTAGTCTGTGACAAGCATCTTTTCAAGCCTTTCCAATAGCCCCATTTTCTATGATTCTCCCATGACGAGAGTTTACCTTCTTCCCTGCAGTAATTACCTTTAAGCAAATGATTCTGGTCTTGATTATTATTGTACAAGTATGACCAGTTTTTATTTTCACATTGCTCCTTGTAAGTACCTCCACTACCCGGATTAATTCCAACAATCATCAATTCCGGTTTTTCTGAAATCAGAGAAAGATCAGATTGGGTATAATATGCTAGATTTACCTCCTTACGACTCGCAATTTCATGATACTCTCTGACGGTTTTTTCAGCCCATTTTACAATTTCTTCTTGAATGTTCATAACTTCATCGGGATTATAATTAGAATACATCTGTTTGGTAGATTTGTTTCACAGTTATCTCATCTTTATCTAACTGGTAGATGCCAGAAGGCAAATCATCTTGGATTACCTCTCGCTCATAATAATCCATATCCTCATCTACTAAGACTTTTTTATAATAATTCTGCTCGTCTTGTTCAATTCTACCAGTAAAACATTGGGGAATCTCAAAAGACTCGCCATCATTTACTTCTATTGGATAAGCTTCCTGGCCTTGCTGTCCTAAAAGCTCTTCCTCATTGGTATCATTATAGTCAAGACCAAAATCTTCACAAATACTTTCTATGGTTGGCATTATTAATACAAACATAACAATAAAAATTAAAAGTTAATCATTTTACAATATTTCTCTTGCTATCCATGCACAAGCTTCTGCATCTGCCAATGCATGGTGATGATCCTCTAAGCAATAACCACAGGCAGCAGCTACAGTTTGAAGCTGGTGGTTTTCTAAATCAGGGAGTACTCGCCGTGAGACACAAAGGGTGTCATAGAACTCATAGTCTGGATAGTCCATCTGATAGACGCGGAACACTGCCTTCAGACAACCTTCGTCAAAAGGCTTATTATGAGCAACGAGTGGTAAGTTCGTTATCAGAGGCTCTATCTGAGCCCATACTTTTGGAAAAACTGGTGCATCGTCAGTATCTTCATGGCAGAGACCATGAACCTGTGAGCACCAATAGTTATAATAGTTCGGTTCTGGTTGGATGAGAGAGTAGAACGAATCTACTATCTCACCATTTCGTACAATGACGATACCAACAGAACAAACCGAAGAACGCTCGTTGTTAGCTGTCTCAAAATCTATTGCTGCAAAATCTTTCATTTTATTGTTTTTATTATTTCTAACAGTTGATAATAATAGTTGTTCAATGCTTCAACTATAATATCACTATCTGTTGATTTGATAGTAGGAAGATGTAAATATATCCTGTTCTTCAATCCCATGTTATCAATTATTGCATTGGGATATCTCTTTATTAATTCTTCTTTATACGGGACAAAACAATTTGTATCCCAGACTGTAACAAACACATGAAAGTAATCGTCATTTTCTATGTTTTTTCGTCCATACCAAGATTCAAGTCCTATTTTGTTTGTCTTATCATTGAAAGAAATTCCTAAATCCCAGCCTTGATAAATCCACCATTTAGCGCTTGTCATTTGTTTTAATCGGCTTTTGATTAATGACAATTTTGACAAGTATCCAATCTCTCCTTGGAATTTATCAGAAGATCTGGTATCATAACAGAATTGAAGTTTCATCAACATACCCTCCGGTTTGTTTTTCATAAAACGCATCAGTCGCCTAGGATGCATAAAACTGTTTTCTTCAAAAACAGGACTTAGGTATTTAACACCTAGTTCATGAATGGTTTTATCAAAAAAGCATTTTGCTTTGTCTCTAAATTGAGAGTGTTGGGACAATTGTCCAAAACCTAAATAACATGGTGCTTTTAAGTTCTTAATGTCATCATTGAATATTTTATCATTTATGTCATTAAGTTTAAACTGATTGTTCAAAGCAATTCCTTTATTAGGATTTGGATCTTTGAGGTAAAACAGGTTAAATATTTGAATAACACCATTAAGATTGCCGTAACCGTTAAGTCTAGCTCTCTCAGTAAACAATTCGTTTACAAGATTCAACGTGGGATCACTACCAAATTCATACCAATCTTCGGTAAAACTTTGGTCATTATCGAACTGACGCAGATGGTTCAGCAATTCCTTATCTGTTTCTGCATGATGATCAGGATACTTAAAATTGGCTCCACCCGGATTCATCATTACTATCGAACCAATAACATCCCATGAGTTGCCAAATTGCAGTAAAGTCCGCCAACGGTATCCCATGTCAGTATTGGCTATTTTATTATAGTGAGTATAGACTTTCATCTGTTTATTCATTGCTTATATTATATTTGTTCCACATTCTTTTAATCTTTCCGGCAATTTCTTTACGGAGCCAGAGAGGTTCCAACACTTCCATATCCTCACCGTTCCAAAGTATTTCTTGTTGGAAGTCAAACTCTGGACGGAGATTAAAGGTGAATATGCTGTATTCTTCATTACGTTCAATCTCTTCCTGCGACTCGTGCATCTTCAAATCACGGATGTAGTTGGCTTGTCCTGCTGATACTTTCAGTTTGACTGGTTGTACCTTCACAGACTGTTCAGCAATGATTCCAAAGCAGCCGTCAAAGAAATCCTCTGCCGTCCAGTTCTTTGGCATTTCAAAAGTCTCGTCTGTTGCATGAAGATATTTGATACGATCAAGGGAATAGATGCGTGGCCCCTGCTCGTAATAATAAGAATATGTGCTGCGAGCCACCAAGTACCAACGCTGGCGGAACAGCTTCACGCAATAGGGTTGCACGTCGAAATTGTTCTCTTCGTCCTTCCAGTAGCTGTGATAGGTGATGTTCAGGATACGATTTTCCTTCATAGCCTCAATGATGGGCTGAAGGTAGTTCTGGCCAGACGGCACGTATTCCAGAATGATGCGGTCTTTGATGCTCTGACTGTTGGCTAAGGCATTGCTCACACAGAAAGTATTATATAACCATGAACGGAGTCCGTTCTTACTGATATCCTCTTCGTTTTCGATGTAATAACGGTATTCGCCTCGGTTTTCGTTGACTATGTTGATGCCGAACATATCCCAGATGACATAACGCCAGTTGTCGAAGGTGCGCTTGGGAATATCGACCCCTCTGCTGATGTCATCTCGCAGCCACAGCTCGTTCAGTTCTTTGAACGAGATTTTACGCTTGCGATAGATGGTTTCTATCACCCAGACGTATTTGGTTATCAAACTTTGTCCTCTTTCGTTGTCCATATTTCTTTGTTTTTTTTTGCAAAAGTATGATAAGGGTACGCCAAACTATAGCAGAGGTTTGAGAAAAAGTAGATTTTGTTAAAAATTCATCTACATTCAACCTTTAGGGACATCTAAAGCTCGGAATTGTTCTTGAAGGTTCGTTATCTTTTCCATCAACTCGCCGAAAGTCAGAGGTTGCCCATAAATGAAGCTCTCCTTCATTTCGTTATAGTCAGCTTCGTAAGAGGACATCAGTTCGTCACTTGGTACAATCTGAATAGTGGCAGGTAGCTCTTTGTCGTAATCCACATAACCAACATGATAGAACTTGCGACGATGCTCCACAATCTCATGATAGAGCACCAAATCATTAAGAGCCATTTCTGCGTATGGGGTTTGCATCAGTCTCTCCAAGTCGTAGAAGTGACGTATCATTCTATGCGTTCTCGGTTCGTCCTTCTGGAACTCTTCACACAAGAGGAAAGCTTTTTCCAAGAAAGTCCTGGCGGGACTGACAGTGCGGATTGTCTGGACAAGGTCGGAATCCACATCTTCATCCTTGAAGGTCTGTTCTATAAGTGATGAAATTCTTCTCATCTCGTAAGGCTCGGACATTGACAACACGCTAATCTCTACTTTAACCGTTGGTATTGCGTATGCGGCTTGGCTATCGTAGAGTGAAGGATATTGAACATAAAGAACAGATGGGTCTTTATCGTGTGGAACCTTTTGGGGCTCACCATTTTCATTGGATATGTCATTGTCTGTGAGAACTGTTACTTCAAGCCCCATTTCGACAAGTTTCGCCGATAACTCGTCTTTGAACTCGCAATACAAGAAGTCCTGTCCTTTCTCTCGAAGATTATGTATTTGCGTATTACTGGTACAGCTTGCACAAGAGAGTTGCTTGACGTTCAGAAAATAGTCACGGCTCAATGCTAAATCAATATCTTCACTGAATCGGTTGATGATATCCCAGCCTTTACTGAGACTCGTACCACCTTTGAATAACAGATATTCTGATACACTGGAGTGAAAAAGGGCATACAACACTGCCGTTACCCACCAGTCCTTCTCGGCAGCAGCTTCATCAATTTGCCGTGCCTCGACCACACCTTGTATCATCGCCTTTCGCTCGTCGAGCGAGAAATCAATCCATTTACTCATTTTATTCCTTTCTTTATAACTTGTCGTATCCATACAGGAGCCAACAACAAATCATATTCTATGGTGTCAGTCTCAGGAGTTTCCGAGAACAGTTGTCTAATCCTCGCTTCAACATCCTGAGTGATGTTATGCTCACCAATGCTGCGTAATGCTTGTACCAATTCTGGCATCAAACGTCCGCGGAATGCAAAGTTCTTAGGTGCCCCATGCTTCAGAGTCACTGTTCGATTCCCTAATTTCATTTTTCGCCCAGACCCAGTAGTCAGAAAAATAGTGTTCATGGGTACTTGCGTTGAGAATCCTAAGCGATTAGCAGCAGTGGCTCCCGTAGGTATAACTTTTGCCTTATCTCGTTTGGAAATCTCTTTCACTAATTCGTAAGCCGAAGGATAAAGGATGCCAAAACGTGTTTTACGTGCCTTGACATACACACCTTTGGCTATTCGTGTAATCAATCCTTCTTTCTCAAAGATGGCGAGCAGTTTTGTGACATACTCGACATCATATTGGGGAAAAGAAGAAACAAAGAATATCTCGCCAAACTTACTGCGAGTAATCCTTTTTCTAATCTGTTGTACTACTGCATTCTCCATCGATTTTGTATATAAATTATGGTCGGAATGATAATAAATATTTCCGACCGCAAAGATGCAAAATTTCTTTTATACAGCAATACTTTAAGTGTTGAAATTAAGTTTCATTGGCAAATTATAGCGTTTTTCTTGCTGTATAGATGGCATTCCTATATAAATAATGTGTCGCTTTTTACATTAGGGGCAATATTGCCAGAAAAGACGACTTCAAGAATAAAATACCATGACTTAATCAATTTATTGCACACTTGCGGGCCATTTGGGGTTCAAAAAAGTTAAAAACGTTAAATGTTCGTCTTTTCCCCAATCTTTAGAATCTAGGCAATCACTTTTCTATCGTTTAAAGTACAAGTAATTGATATAATGCGATTTACAAATACTATGGTTGTATTTCTCTTACCAGCATCAACATCTCAGACAGTGTGACAAGCATTGGAGACGAGGTGTTTTGGGGGTGCAAATCACTGACCTGCATCTACATACCAAACAGTGTGACAAGCATTGGCAACTCGGCATTTTCCAAGTGCGAATCACTGGCCAGCATCAACATACCAGACAGTGTGACAAGTATTGGAAACAGGGTGTTTTCCTCGTGCAAATCTCTGACCAGCATCAATATACCGAACAGTGTGACAAGCATTGGAAAATCGGCGTTTTCCTCATGCTCTTCTCTTACTAGCATCAATATCCCGAATAATGTTACTAAAATGGGAGTAAATCCATTTGTAGGTTGGCATGGAACCCTACATAATGAATCCAAATCATTCGTATACGAGAACGATACTTTGTTTAATGAAGACAAAACTATCATTATAGCATATATTGGAGTTAATGAAACATATAACATTCCTAAAAGCATAAATAGTATTGGAAAGAATGCTTTTTCTGAGTGCCATTCCCTAACCAGCCTCAACATACCAAACAGCGTGACAAGCATTGGAGAAGAGGCATTTGCCAAGTGCCATTCCTTGACCAGCATCAACATACCGGACAGCGTAACCAACATTGGAGACGAGGCGTTTTCCTGGTGCGAATCACTGACCAGCATCAACATCCCAGACAGTGTGACAAGCATTGGAGACAATGCGTTTTGGGGGTGCAAATCACTGACCTGCATCTACATACCAAACAGTGTGACAAGC
>ERZ779852.692-NODE-692-length-35324-cov-6.990899_pt1 | contig 35324 bp, 22 predicted proteins | sample MGYA00511559_ERZ779852 | MGnify/ENA primary metagenome ERZ779852 (study PRJEB29588, sample SAMEA2157977) | human gut metagenome | biome: human gut; feature: human-associated habitat; material: faeces | place: Denmark | collected 2008/2010 ...
GCGCGATGACAAGGAAAAGCAGCATATTGCCTATAAAGTGGTCCCAGCCTGCATGCCCCAGCACATGACCAAACAGCCGGACAAAAAACAACGGATCGGCCAGCGAAGAGCGGTAGACGCTGAAAAGATGATAGGTTGTCCACCCGTTGGTCAGATGACCGAGCGCCAGCGAAGCAAGCGACAGAAAGAAAAAGGTCAGCGTGACAGGGGCGTTGTACTGCAGATGGATATTGCTGTGCTTCATGGCGGATGCGCCTCCTTTGTACAATAGTACCAGTATAGCATATAAGCGGCCGACCTGTCGAGAACTGAGGAAGCCTGCAAATAAAGAAGAGCAGACCGTAAAAGGTCTGCCCGCAGCCATTGATAAGCAAAGGATAAGCAAAAAGAGAGCTGCGCTACGACTGTGGCGAAAGCGGTCGTGGCACCTCAGCAGGGCTGGATCTGCCGCTGCTTTAAAAAGTGGATCGTCATACCGGTGCAGTAGGCCAGCGCCAGCGCCCAGGCGGCGGGGTTTGCAAGGCAGATGCCCAGAAAGCTGCTGCTGGATACGGCAGCCCAGCCGCAAACAGCGCGGCCGATCAGCTCGCCCACGCCGCTGAGGACAGCGTGCAGGCTGTAGCCCATGCCCTGCAGGGTGTTGCGCAGGATCATCAGGGCGCCGTGGAAGCAGAAGAGGCAGCTGATGACGGTCAGATACTCCACCGACAGCGCCGCGGCCTGATCGGAGGCTTCCCCCAGCACCATTTGGGTGAAGGCAGTCTTGCCGAAGAACAGTACCACCCAGACGGCTGCGCAATAGATCCACTGGATGATAAGGCCGTCCCGAATGCCCTGCCGGATACGGTCGTAGCGGCGGGCACCCTCGTTCTGGCCCACAAAGGTCGCCATGCCCATGCCAACGGATTCCATCGGCAGGGTGAACATCTGGCGGATCTTATCGCCCGCCGTCTGGCCTGCAATGGCGGCAGTGCCCAGCGCGTTGATGGCGCTCTGCAGCAAAACAGCGCCGATGGCCGACACCGAGTACTCAAACCCCATCGGCAGGCCGACGCGGCAGAGCGCGGCGGCATGGCGGCGGGAGAATCCGCGCAGCCCGGCACAGCTCTGCAGCAAATCAGTTTTGCAGGCCAGCCAGTACAGGTTCAGCAGTCCGCTGACGAGCTGGCTGACCACGGTGGCAAGGGCAGCACCAACCACACCCAGCGGGAATACGGCCAGTAACAGATAGTCCAGCACAATATTTAAAAAGCTGGATACCAACAAAAACAGCGTGGGGCGGCGGGAATCCCCGGCGGCCCGCAGTGCCCCGGCGCAGAAGTTGTACAAAATGGACGCCGGTATGCCTAAAAAGATGATGCGGATATAGCTCGCTGCCTGAGGCAGGATCTCCTCCGGGGTGTGGATGAGCCGCAGCATGGGCACAGCGAACGCATAGGTCAGTGCGGTAAAAGCAACGCCGAGCAGGCAGCACAGCCAGACACCGTTCCAGAAATAGCGCCGGAATTCGTCGCGATCCTTTGCGCCCACAGCCTGTGCCAGCGGAATACCGAAGCCTGCACACGCGCCCAGCACAAAACCAAGTGTCAAAAAATGCAGCGAATAGGTCGTACCGACAGCGGCCAGCGCGGACTCGCCCAGAAAGCGGCCAACCATAACGGTGTCAGCAAAGGAATAGAGCTGCTGGAACAGGGTCCCGGCCACCAGCGGAAGCGAAAAAAACAGCAGTTGCTTCAGCGGATGACCGGTGGTCAGATCCATCGTGCTATTTCTTGACATGAAAATAAAACCTCATTTCGACAAAAATATGAATCAGTATACCATGGAAGGCAAAATAAAGCAACAACTGGCTTTCCACAACGCAAGAAAAGTGCTATAATAAGTAACAAAATATCTGCTTTGGGTATGCCGCAGAGACGGTGCGCCTTTTCTTGCAGGAACTACTACAGGGAGGAAATCTTCTATGGGAAAAGCAACCGTGTATTTTACCAATGAGCTTACCCCGGAGGCAGTCGTGAAGATGTACCGCCAGCTGGGCATTGATCTGCCCGGCAAGGTGGCCGTCAAGGTCCACAGCGGTGAGGACGGCAACCAGAACTACCTGCGCCCCGAGTTTATGAAGCCGGTCATTGATGCCGTGAACGGCACGGTGGTCGAGTGCAACACTGCCTACGGCGGCGCCCGCAACGAAACGCCCAAGCATATTGAGCTGATGAAAAAACATCATTGGAGCGACCTGTTTGATGTCGATATTATGGATGCCGAGGGCCCCGATGTGCAGTGGCCGGTTGAGAACGGCAAGGTGCTCAAGGTTAACTATCTGGGCAAGAATATTGAAAACTACGACAGTATGCTGGTGCTGATCCACTTCAAGGGCCACCCGATGGGCGGCTACGGCGGCGCGCTGAAGCAGCTGTCCATCGGCTGCGCATCCAGCGCGGGCAAGACCTATATCCACACCGGCGGCAAGGTCACCGACCAGAATATTCTGTGGGAGAACACGGCCGAGCAGGACACCTTCCTTGAGGCTATGGCCGATGCCGCCTCCACCGTGGCAAAGCATTTTGCAGGGAAGATCGCCTATGTGGCAGTCATGAAGAACCTTTCGGTCGACTGCGACTGCTGTGCCGTGGCGGAGGATCCCTGCATGAACGATGTGGGTATCCTGTCCAGTCTTGATCCGGTCGCGCTGGACCGCGCCTGCATTGATCTGGTGCGCAACAGCAACGACCCCGGCCGCGAGCATTTTATGGAGCGCGTCAACAGCCGCCACGGCACCCACACGATCGATGTGGCCGAAGCCCTCGGTCTCGGCACGCAGGAATACGAGCTGGTGCGGGTATAAGCGGCGCTTATAAAAGATACCCGGCAAATTGGTGAGCGATTGGCCGGCAGCTGGGAGGTGCTGGGATGTACTTTGAATACGGCGCGCAGGAAACCGAATATCTTGCCCGGAAGGACAAGCGGCTTGGTGCGGCGATCGAGCAGATCGGCCATATCGACCGCGCAGTGGACGGTGATCTGTTTTCATCGGTAGCGCATCAGATCGTCGGGCAGCAGATTTCCACCAAGGCGCAGGAAACGATCTGGCAGCGGATGCAGCAGACCCTTGGCACCGTTGACGCCGGTCATATCCTTGCGGCGGGGGTGCCCGAGCTGCAAAAGCTGGGCATTACCTACCGCAAGGCGGAGTATATCACAGACTTCGCCCGGAAGGTGCAGTCAGGGGAGTGCCGCATCGAGGAGATCTGGCAGATGCCGGACGAGGAGGTCATCCGGCTGCTGAGCAGCCTGAAGGGCATCGGTGTCTGGACGGCGGAGATGATCCTGCTGTTTTGTATGCAGCGGCCTGATGTTCTGAGCTACGATGATCTTGCGATACAGCGCGGGCTGCGGATGCTCTATCATCACCGCAAAATCGACCGCAGGCTGTTTGAAAAATACCGGCACCGCTACAGCCCTTATGGCAGTGTAGCCAGCCTGTACCTGTGGGCCATTGCGGGCGGTGCGATTCCGGGTATGCGGGACTACGCACCCGCTAAGCCGGGCAGCAAAAAACCGAAAACCGTCTGAGCTGCATGGGGGAGCTGCTATGCTGTACACAGGCTATTATCGATCGCCGCTGGGCCGGTTGCTTTTGGCGGCTGACGAAATCGGGCTGACCGGACTTTGGTTTGAGAGGCAGCGCTACTTTGCGCAGGGGCTTGCCCCGGTGCATACGGACGAAGAAACGCCGATTTTGGCGCAGACAAGACGCTGGCTGGATCTCTATTTCAGCGGCAGTGTGCCGGACTTTACGCCGCCGCTCCATCCGATCGGGTCGGACTTTCGGCAGGAAGTATGGGCGCTGCTGCTGCAGATCCCCTACGGCAAAACCACGACCTACGGCGCACTTGCCAACCAACTGGCCGAAAAGCACGGCCAACGGCGGATGTCCGCGCAGGCGGTAGGCGGCGCTGTCGGGCACAACGCGATCTCGATCATCATACCCTGCCACCGTGTTGTGGGGGCAGACGGCAGCCTGACCGGGTATGCGGGCGGGCTGGATACAAAGGCCCGCCTGCTGGCAGGGGAGGGCGTTCCAATCGCGGAAAACCCGCCGCACATACGGTCTGATATGTGAACTATACATGTCTGATATATACAAAATACTTTTTACACACTGCCCTTTTCCGCGTATAATAGGCGATGCAGATGAGGTAGAGGAGTGGAAAAGTATGCAGTATACAGAACTGACCCGGAAGGAATTGCAGCGGGAATACACCCGCCTGACCCAGCGGTACAGCAGCTACATGCGCGAACCGATGGAGCTTGACATGCGTGCCGAGGATCCCCTACTGGGACGGTGCGAGAACCGGCGGGCTGCAAAGCATTTCGGCACGGTACTGGGCAAGGAGCTTAGCGATACTGGCGCAGCACGCCCCACGCCTGCGGAGGATGCCGTGGCCGCATTATGCACAATGCCGGGCTGTGCCAACCGCACGGTCGAGCTTTGCCGCAGGGCGGGCGTCCTTTTTGATGCTGTAGATCACAGCACGGTGCTGGCCCGCATCATTCCGTTTGATGCAAAGTCCGAGCAGCTGACCCATGCCGCGAGCCTGTTTGCCATCAGCGCGCGGCTTGCCGCGCTGGAAAGCCTGCGCGGCACCCTGCTGCGCACCTGACGCACCATAAGCCATAAAAATAACCGAGCAGAAGTCACCCGGAAGGGTGCGAATTCTGCTCGGTTTTCTTTTTATAGTGCGTCTGTTTTAGCGGCAAACGGCGAGGGCGGGGGAGCACTGCGCATAAAGCGCGATCGGCCGCTATTTATCGGCGGGGGGGGTAATGCGGAAACGCCGCACAACCTGCTCAAGCATGGCAATGTCCACAGGCTTCGAAAGATGCTCGTCCATGCCGGCCTCCTTGCTCTTTTGCATATCCTCCAAAAAGGCGTTGGCCGTCATGGCCAGAATGGGAATCGTTTTGCCCAGCGGATTTTCGCTGCTGCGGATGCGGCGGGTGGCCTCCAGACCATCCATAACGGGCATCTGCACATCCATCAGGATCATATCGTAGTCGCCCGGCTTTACCCTGGCAAAGGCATCTACGATCTGCTGACCATCGGGGTAGATCGTGCAGGTTGCGCCCTTGGATTCCAGCAGCATCTGCAGAATTTCCGAGTTGATCTCGTTATCCTCGGCGCAGAGGAACTTCATGCCGCACAGCAGGGAATTATCCGCCGGTGCATCATCGATCTCCGGCTTCTGCACAAGGGCAGCCTCGGTATCAATGGGAAATTCCAGCACGACCTCAAAGCGGGAGCCTTGGCCGGGGGCGCTTTCCACGCTGATGACACCGCCCATCAGGTCCACAACGCTCTTGGTAATGGCCATACCCAGTCCCGTACCCTGCACATGGTTGGTGCCGGACTTTTCCTCCCGCGTGAAGGGGGCGAAAATGGTTTTCAGGTAGGCATCACTCATGCCGATGCCGTCATCCTGCACGATGAATTTGTACTTGGCATAGTGCGCATCGCGGGGAAGCTCCTCGACCTCAAGCCGGATATGCCCGCCTGCGGGCGTGTACTTGACCGAGTTGGAGAGGATATTCATCAAGATCTGGTTCAGGCGGTTGGGGTCGGCCAGCACATGCTCATGCTGTACCGAGGTCGTGACCACGCGAAATTCCTGATTGCGCTGGTGGGCCTGCTCGCTGATAACGCTCTCGACCTGCTCGATCTGCTGCAGAAGGTCCATCTGCTCGATGTTCAGGGTGGTCTTGCCGCTCTCGATGCGGCTCATATCCAGAATGTCGTTGATGATGCCGAGCAGCAGACGCCCGGAGCTTTCCAGCTTTTCAAGATGCTCAGCCAGCTTGTCCGGCTCGTGCAGCTCGTTTTTCATCAGGGTGGTGATGCCGATGATGGCGTTCATCGGTGTGCGGATATCGTGGCTCATGTTGGACAGGAAATCTGTCTTGGCCTTGCTGGCGCGCTCGGCACCCTGCAGGGCATCCACAGCAACTTCCTGCGCGCGCTTCAGCTCGGCATTGCGCGCGGTAAGCTGCTGGTTGTAGTTTTCCAGCCGCAGATTTGTCTCCTGCTCGGCCTGCAGGGCATCGCGCTGCATATCCCTTTGCAGTCTCCAAAGAATCAGAATGGTGGAAAGTGAAAAGACAGTGGCAAAGCCTATAATGATGGCGGTCACCAAATCTACCAACTTTTGCGTGTTGGTGGCGACATCATCTGCCGGAACCAGAAACGCCAGCGTCCATGCAGCGTTTTCCATCTGCTTGAGGGAGTAAAAATACTCGGTGCCGTCCAGAACGGCGTTGGAGTAGCAGACACCGTTCTCTTGCAGCTCTGCCTTTGCCTGCTGAAAGGACGAACCGTGCAGGTAGGACATTTGAGAAAGCACAGTGTAGACATTCTGACCCTTCAGCAGCTCGGTATTATTGCTGTTGAACAGCTTGAGGCCGTTGTTTTCCAGCACATACACGCTGTTGTGGTCATCGTAGGCATCACAGCGGAAGTATGTGTTCAGCTGCTCCATGCTCTGCGCAATGCCGTAGTAGCGCAGGCTGATTTGCGCTGTGCCGGCTTGCAGTGTGATGGGAGTATCCAACCGCTTTAAGAATACCATGCGGGAATCACTTTCCGTCAGCGAGTTGGTAACATAGTTGACCCATTCAGGGTCGTCCTCAAGGTAGTGCATCTCCCGCAAAAGACCTCGGCTGCCCTGCTGGGTGTAATACCGCCCGGCGGAATCAACGACCAGCAGGGTGATCTGCTTTTCTTCCAGATTGGAAAGGGCGGATACCCGCTGCAGATACGCATACAGGTCGGTGTCGGTCTGCAGGTCGGTGCCAATCAGGTAATTGCACTGCACATTGACATCTGCCCAACGGTTGCCAATAACATCCTCCAGATTGCGGAACATCTGGTGGGTGATCTCCTCCATCTGGTTCAGGCGTTCTTTATAGACAAGATTTTTGATATAGGTCCGGCTCAGGACAAAAAAGCCCGCGACTGCCGCAAGGCTGGCGAAGATGCAGGCCAGCAGGATGCGGCGGTATTTTTTATCCTTCCACATTTTGCGGCTCCGTTTCGTCCCATGCGGCGTTTGCACGGCTCAGCGTCTCAAAGGAGCCGAAAAACGCCTTCGCAGCGTCCATGCCCACTACGCCGGAATCCACAATCTCAGCCTCGGCCGCCAACTTGTCACTGACACCGCAGATGGCGACCTGATAGGTCTTGTCCTCCTGCACGGCGGCGGGGCTTACCAGCACATAGGGATAGCATTTTCCGTTGCCGTAGGCATCATAGCCCTCGGTGAGCAGGTCATTGATCTGGCTGCCGGTCAGCGTCACGGTCTGTATGGTGCGATTCCAGCCTGTGGGCAAAATGACCGACAAATCGTAGTCAGTCAGCCCCTTGGCGTACAGCTTGCCGCTGACGCCATAGTGGTTCTGTTCAGTGGGGTTGCCGGAAATCCATGTCCCCAGCGAGACAAGGGCCAGATCGCTGCCGGTGGCCTCGGCAAAGCAGCGCCCCACAAGCCGGGCGCAATCCTCCTGCGGGATGTCCTCAGCCGCGGTGGTGATAAGATCGGGCGTGTTGTTTACGACCTTATCCTGATCAGCGTCCAACTGGGCGATGACCTCGTCGATCGTGGCATCGCCGCGCATAAAGTCCAGCATCTTGTTGCCGGTGGTCACAATGGTGTTCTCCCACCCGGAGTAGATAAAGGGTGCTGTGCTGCCGAAATTCAGCGCATCGGCAATGTCGGTGTAATAGGTGTCGTTCGTTTTGGCGTTCTTAAAAGGCATCAGGCTGCTTTTGACTTTGGTTTCGGGGTACAGTGCAGTGGTGCCCTCCACGGTGGAAAGCACACGCATGACCTTTAAAGCATCCTCCAGCTTTTGGGGGTTCTGCTCCAGCCGCTTGTTCAGGCCGAAATAGCGGTTCACGCTCAGCACAAAGACATTCTGGCTGCCGTCCTCGGAAAGGTAGGGCATCAGGCCGAACTTATCGCGGGTGCCGTCTGCATCCACAATGCCGTTGGTGCTGCCCAGCAAAAACAGGGCGTCGCCGTTGATCATCCGCTGGCGGGTCACCTCATCGCTGGTGGGGTCGCCGTCACCATTCAGCATACCGATGTCCCGCCATTTCTGGATATACGCCATCGCCTGCATCATACCCGGCGTGCCGCTGACATTGGCCTTGCCGGACAGGTAATCCTTCTGCCAGCGTTTGCCGTCCAGCGTACCGAGAAAGCCTGCGTCCGCAATGTTGCACATATACTGGAACCCATAGCCGGGGTACTGGCTCTGCGGCAGGCAAAGCGCCACACCTGCAGCCTCGGCTTTTTCGGCAAGCTGCTCCAGCTCGGCAAAGCTGGTGGGTACTGTCCAGCCGTTTTGCTGCAGCAGGGTCTTGTTGTAGGTGATGCCGTAGCAGTTGTAGACCGAGGGCAGCAGATAAATGGCACCGTTGTCCGTGACCTCCTGCAGGCGGGATTCAATGTAATTGTCGGTGAAATCATAGCCCGCAAGGTCGATGAGCTGGTCGCTCATGTCATCGGTCATCGGGTTATAGACCGTGACGGTGCAGATGTCCGGCAGGTCATGGGCCTCGATCATATTTTGGATGCAGGAGGTCGTGTTGTCACCGCTGTAGGGAACGATCTCGATATTCACTTCCGGGTAGATGCTGTGGACCTTGTCGATAAAGGCCTCGACATTCAGGTATGGTGCCATAAAGGTGACAGCCTCATCTGCCGTGGACTCACTGGCGGCAGGTGCAGCGGCTTGACTGGCAGCACAGGCGGTAAGCAGGGCCGCTGCGGTGAAAAGGCTCAGCCCCCGAAGTGCCATGCACCGGAAATGGTTGTTCATCATCTGAATTTTCCCCTTCAGCTTTTTGTATCGCTTTCCCTCGATTATTATGAAAGAATGTTATAAGTTTATCACTTAGACACATTGATTGCAAGGATTTTTATGGCGCTTATACCAGTTTTTTACATGGGGTAAGGCGGAAAAGAAACATCCCGGCTGCTGGGCAGCCGGGATGCAGTCGGTTATTCGTTAAGTAAGCAGGTTTGTCATGCTCTTCAGGCTGACGCCCAAGGTGGAGGCATTGTGCAGCAGCGCGGAGGTCGCAGGCGGCAGAATGCCCATGGCGCCCAGCACGATCAGCATGCTGTTGAAGCTCATGATAAAGCGGTAGTTGGCGCGGGTGCGGTGCTGCAGACCGTTGGCGATGGCTTTCAGGGTCACCAGTTCCCGCAGGCTGTCGGCGGCAATCGTAATGTCCGCGATCTCGCGCGCAATGGCGGCGCCGTCACTGATCGCAATGCCGACATCAGCGGCAGACAGGGCCGGGGAGTCGTTGATGCCGTCCCCCAGCATGATGACGGTGCGGCCGGCGGCCTTTTCGGCATCGACAAAGCGGGCCTTATCCTCAGGCAGAACCTCGGCATAGTAGGCATCCACACCGACCTGCTTTGCGATGACGGAGGCCGTGCGGTCGTTGTCGCCGGTCATCATGACCGCCTTTTGTATGCCAAGGCCGCGCAGCTGGCGAAGCACCTCGGCGGCCTCCGCGCGCAGGGGGTCGGCAATGCAGATGACGCCGGCCAGCACCCCGCCGATGGCAAGATACAGGTGGGAATACTCCGGCGGCAGGGCGTCAAATTTAGCGGTCTCAGCCGTCGGGATATAGCAGCCCTCATCCTCAAAGACAAAGTGCTGGCTGCCGATGACGGCCTTCTCGCCGCCGATGGTGCTGGCAATGCCGTGCGCTACGACATACTGCACCTCGCTGTGCATTTCATCATGGCGGATGCCCTTTGCGGAAGCAGCCTGCACAACGGCGTTTGCCATCGAGTGGGGATAATGCTCCTCCAGGCAGGCGGCAATGCCAAGGACCTCGTCCTCTGTGCGGGTGCCGAACGGCACGATCTGCACAACGGTCGGGGTGGCATGGGTCAGCGTGCCGGTCTTGTCAAAAACAATGGTGTCGGCGTTGGCCAGTGCCTCAAGATACTTTCCGCCCTTGACCGTGATGTGGTAGCTGCCGCACTCCCGCATGGCGGACAGCACCGCCAGCGGCATCGAGAGCTTCAGCGCACAGGAAAAGTCTACCATCAAAATCGAGATGGCGCGCGTTGCGTTGCGGGTAAGCGCATAGGTGACGGCCGTGCCCAACAGGCTGTAGGGCACCAGCTTATCGGCCAGCGCTGCAGCGCGGGTCTCGCTGGCGGATTTCAGCTTTTCGGAGTTCTCAATCATCCGGACAATCTGGTCATAGCGGCCGCTGCCAGCCTGCTGTTCAACCGTCAGGGTGATTTGGCCCTCCTCCACAACGGTGCCTGCATAGACAACAGCACCGGCCGCCTTGCGCACCGGCTCTGCCTCGCCGGTCAGCGAGGCCTGGTTGACGCTGGCCTCACCGTCCAGCACTCTGCCATCCAGCGGGATCACGCTGCCGGTATGTACGATGATGGCATCCCCGGTGCGGATCTGCGAAATCGGGACAAGGACCTCGCCCTCGGCAGTAAGCTGCCAGACGCGGTCAACATTCAGCGACATGCAGTGGGCCAGATCGCCCAGTGACTTCTTGCGGGTCCATTCCTCGAGCAGCTCACCCAGCCGCAGCAGGAACATGACCGAGCCTGCGGTGGAAAAGTCACCCCGCAGCATAGATACCCCGATGGACAGTGCGTCCAGCACCTCGACCTCCAGTCTGCGGTGCAGCAGGCAGCGCAGACCGTGCCAAAGGTAGCGCACACTGCATACCGCCGTGTAGGCAAAGCGTATCGGTGCAGGCAGGAACAGCTTGCGCGCAAAGTGGAAAAGCGTCAGATTGACGAGCTTTTCCTGATATTCGTGGTTTACGGCGCGCGGGCTGTTGGCGGATACCTCGGTCAGGGCCTGCACATCAAAGCGGAAGGCGGCTGCACCGTGCAGTACATCGGTGCGGGCACCCGTGTAGGTGATGACGGCGTCACAGGTGCGCTCATACACAACGGCAACGCGCACGCCGGGCAGATCGGCAAGGTAAGCCTGCAGCTGGTCGGCCTCGGCCATGGAAAGCCGCGACTTGTTGAGATGCAGGCGGATGCGCCCGCGGCTCTCATGCAGAATGTTCCATTTCATTATAATTATGCTCCCAACAATAAAAAGGCTTCTCCGCGAGTGGGAAAAGCCTTTGCAGTAACCGGCAAATCAAAGCCGAGGTGTAACGGCTGCAGCCGACTTGCGGCCGAGTCGTCATAGCTTACTCGGCCTTTTCGTCAGCGGCGTCCTCGATCACGGCATCGTCATCGGCGTTGCGCTGCTCGTTGATCTCCTTGGCATCGGCCAGAATATCGCCGCAGTTCTCCTGCAGAGAGGTGGCGGTCTTCATGACCTGATCCTTCATGCGCAGCACGGCAGCGGTACACTGGGTGTACAGCTTCTTTGCATCCTTGCTGGTCAAAATCTCAATACCGGCGGAGCCGAACAGTGCGCCGCCTGCGAACAGACCAATCTTTGCCCAATTCATAACTCATTTCCCCTTTACTACCCTAATACATACGGTCTGGATTTTACAAATAAACCCAGAAGGTTTACTAATTATTTTACAACGCTTGCCCATCTGAACGGTAGGTAAAAAAGACAGGAATCGTGCAATTTGGATTTTATTCAGCGCACGGGCAGGCAACACGGCGCAGCTCTGTGGGGCGGCGGCCGGTATGGCGGCGGAAGGCAGCGGAAAAGCGGCTGGGGTCCTCATAGCCGACACGGTGCGCGATCTCCGCTACAGGCAGATCGCTCTCCTGCAGCAGCCGCGCGGCTGTGTCCATCCGCACAGTGCGAAGATAACCGGCCACCGGCACCCCATAGAGCGCCTTGAAGCAAAGCTTCAGGGAGCTTTGGGAGAGATGAAACTTAGCCGCCAGTTCTGCAAGGGTGATGCGGCTGTCCTGATGGGCAACCAGATAGTCGTGCGCCTGGCGGGTGCGCTCCAGCATGAGCCGGTCAAAATAGGGGGTGCGGGGCGTATCGGCGGCATAGCGGCTGATCAGGGTATCCCAGTGCGCCAGCGCGGCACTTGCCACGCGGGGATTGTACATGATGCCGCTGTTTTTCTCAATCTCGCAGCGGCATGCCGCACCGGTCATCGCGGTGCGGTAGCTGCGGCTGCTCATCATAGCGTCGATCGAGTCCGCCACAGCGATAATGCGCGAGCCTAAAGGGATATCGGTCCCGGATAAGCCATCGGGGTAGCCGCGGCCGTCCCAACGCTCATGATGATGCAGGACCAGCACGGCAATATCCTGAAAATCAGCGACTCTGCGCAGGATATTATAGCCTGTGACGGGGTGGCGGCGCATCTCCTGCCATTCATCGGCGGTCAGCGGCCCGGCCTTGCGCAGCACGGCGTCCGGCACAGCGATTTTCCCAATGTCGTGCAGATGGGCGGCTATATGGATAAGCGCGGTCTCGTCCGGGTCCAGCCCCAGTGCGGCTGCAAGTACAAGGACCATGTCTGCAACGCGGTTGGAATGGCTGGCGGTATAGGTATCGCGGGCATCCAGCGCGGAGACAATGCTCTCGATCAAATCGTGATATTGCAGCAGGTGCGCTGCAGCGTGCGGCGGGGCGGTCAACTGCCGGGGCTGGTCTGGCATGGGTCCGATCTCCTTTCACAAAGTTAGTAAGTGCTAACAGTTAGCATAGACTATATTAGTCTAAACAAACTGACTTGTCAATAGGAAATCGAAAAAAGCAATAAAAATAGACGGGCAGTTTAAGCGCGCACATCCTGCCGGCGCAGCAGCAGCCATGCCAACGCGAACATCACCGCCAGCCAGAACAGGCCGCTGAAGGCGAACAGTGCATAGCTTCCGGCCAGAGTATCCGCGCTTTTGTTGGAGTTCATACCGAGTTGCATCAGAGAATAGGGCCACAGGAGTCCAAAGCCTTTGGAGCTGATAAAGATGCCGGTAATGCCGCCCAGCAGGCCCAGAAAGATGGGCACTGCAAAGCTGCGTATGACCATGGCCAGCACCAGCTGTGCAGCAATGACGGCCAGTGCGCCCAGCAGGCCGCGCAGCAGATAGAGCGGCAAGGTGACCGGCGGCAGGCCGGGCAGCTGGGCAAATACCTTACCGCAGAACACAAACAGCGCAAATACAAAGCTGTGGGTCAGCAATGCCAGCTTTGCCACCACCGCAAACTTTGCGGTAAACAGGTCCAGCGGCGGCACAGGGCTTGCCATGATGAGGTTCCAGTTGTGCCCCAGATGCTCCAGCCGCCACAAGTAGGCAGCATAGGTGGCGACCATGGCGGGGAAAAAGAGCATGGAATAAAACAGGGTGTGCTGGGTCCACAGGCTGTACCAGCCATCGGTGAGGATCTCAAGATTCTGCAGATAATTGAAGGTGCCGTAAGCGGCAGAAAGAATGGGAAGCGCAAAGAACATTACCCAGATGGGGGATGCGTGGAGTTTGCGGTTCTCCGCAAGAATACAGCGTTTCAGCATGGTTTTATACCTCCTCGTCCTGTACCTTGCGCCACGCAAGGGCAAACAGCACTGCGCCCAGCGCAAGGGTAAAGGCCAGCAGCCCCCAGTTGAAGGGGCGGGTGCCGTAGGTGACGGTGTGGGTGGCCTTGTCCCAGTTTGCCACTTCGTAGGCGCTCAGAGGAATGTAGTACCCAAAGGGCACAAAATAACTGGCAATGGGCGGCATAAAGGCAGAGAACAACCCGACCAGCGCCCCCACAATACCTGCGCAGAGCGCCGGAAGGGGATTGCCGACCCACAGCATCAGCAGAAACTCGCCGAAGAAAAGCATACAATCCACGGCCAGTGTGCAGACGAACAGATAGGCCAGCTGCCCCGCAGGAAAGACCTCGGTGTAGCCGTGGACGCGCCCAAGCACCGGTACACAGACCAGCTCCAGCACCGTGACCAGCAACACCTCCGACACGCCAAAGACTGCCTTGCCCGCAAACAGGCTGCAGCGGCTCTGCAAAGTGTAGAGCAGCTTGGGGGTATTGCCCTTTATCTCCATATCCCACAGCCGGGAGGCCAGTACCGCCATCATCACCGGCATCAGAATCGCCTCGATGACCGGCAGGCTGTAGAGCAGGGCACTGTAGCCGTTGGCCAGCTCATCCGGGGCTGCCGGAGCAAGGCCGCCCACCCACAGCACGACAATGCCGGGAATCAGCAGGCAGAGGGCAAGGTCGTGCCGGCGGTGGGCCTTTTGCAGCTCCGCAAAAAAGGCTGTCATGTTACGCCACCTCCCCGCTGCTTTGGGTCAGGCTGAGGAAGATGTCCTCAAGGCTCTTGTTCTGTGCAGTCAGCCCAACGACACCGGCACCGCTTTCGGCAAGGGTGCGGATCAGCGCGGCCAGTGCTTCATCCCGCAGCGGGGGAAGCTGCAGCGTGTCCGGCTGGTCGGTCAGCCTTGCGGCCGTCACCCCCTGCTGCTGCAACACGGCAAGAGCCTTGGGGACTGCCAGCACCCGCAGCAGCGTGCCGCCCCGGCTGTGCTTTTGCAGCTGCTGCAGCGAACCCTCGAACAACAGCTTGCCGTGACTCAGGATGCCGACCTGATCCACCATCTGCTCGATCTCGCCCAGCAGATGGCTGGAGATCAAAACGGTGGCGCCGGTGGTCTGCGGCATTGAGGCAATAAGGCTGCGCATTTCCTGAATCCCGGCCGGATCCAGACCGTTTGTGGGTTCGTCCAGAATCAGCAGCCTGGGGCTGCCCAACAGGGCCATAGCGATGCCGAGGCGCTGCTTCATGCCCAGGGAATACTGCCCCACCTTCCGGTCGGCGTCCTTAGTCAGGTGTACGATGTCCAGCACCCGGCGGGTATCCCTGCGGTCAACGCCCTTCAGATCGGCAACGATGGCCAGATTTTCCCGCGCAGTCAGGTGCAGGTAGCCGGAGGGCGATTCGATCAGGCTGCCGGTCTGCCGCAGCAGCGGGATACGGTTTTTCTCGTTCATGGGCTGCCCCAGCAGCGCCACGCTGCCGCCGGTGGGATGCACAAGGCCCAGCAGCATCTTCATTGTGGTGGATTTTCCCGCCCCGTTGGGGCCTAAAAAGCCATAGACGCAGCCCTCCGGGACGCACAGATCCAGATGATCCACTACAAGACGGCCGTGATAGCTTTTGCAAAGGGCATGGGTCTCAATCACAGGTTTCATACAAGGTTCTCCTTTCACATTCACGATCCTTTCGGAATGCTGCCAGAATACACCCGTCATCTTAATCCTGCCGGAAGGATAGCTTAATTTGCGCTTAAATTTACGGGCGTTCTCTTTTGCGGCGCAAAAATTGTGGTATAGTAGGGAGGGAAAAGGAGGAAACGCCTTGTGAACACCATTTATGATGCGAAAATCCTGATTGTGGATGACAACGCCGATCTGCTGGCACTGCTGTGTGAGCAGCTGCGCGGCGCAGGCTATGGGAAGATCCGCACAGCACAAAGCTGCGGGGGCGCACGCGCCGCCTTTGCGGCCGGGCAGCCGGAGCTGATGATCTTGGACATCAACCTGCCGGACGGGGACGGGTTTTCTTTATTCCGTGCGCTGCGGGCCAAAGCGGATGTGCCGGCGTTATTTCTATCAGCACGGGATGCGGATGCAGACCGGCTGTTCGGGCTGGGGCTGGGGGCGGACGATTACCTGACAAAGCCCTTTTTGATGCAGGAGCTGTTGCTGCGGGTGCAGCATATTCTGCAGCGGGCTTACCGGGCGGAATTGTCAGCGGCAAAACCAACGGTATTGCAGCTGGGGCCGCGCAGTGTAGACCTGAACGATGCCGTTGTCAGCCTGCCCGACGGAAAAACATTGGCGCTGACGGCTACCGAGCTGGCCCTGCTGCGCAAGCTGGCAGAAAACCGGGGGCATATCGTGACCTATGATGCCATCTGCGATGCTGTCTGGGGTGCGGATTATTATGGCTATGAGAACAGTCTGGGTGTACACATCCGGCATCTGCGGGAAAAGCTGGAAACCGAGCCCGGTGCGCCGCGGTTCCTGCGCACGGTGCGGGGCATCGGCTATAAACTGACAAAGGAGGGAGAGCCTTGAAAACCTTTGCACGGCTGATCCGGCGGTATGTGCTGGCCGCTGTGGGCGTTGTGCTTTTGCTGCTGTTTTCCGGCGTTGCCCTGCTGGGGTGGCTGGGCTGGCAGGAGGGCCGCCGTCTGCCGCAGCGGGAATACGCCTCCAGCGAAATTGCAGATGCTATGTTGGAAACGGCAGACGGGCTGGCGCTGGGGGCAGCGCACACGCCGCAGGAATGGATGGACGGCTATGCATGGGCTATGGTGCTGGATGATGCCGGCGCTGTCCGGTGGAGCTACGAGCTGCCGAAGGAACTGAACCACACCTATACGGCCGGCGAAATTGCCCGGTTTGCCCGCTGGTATCTGGCGGATTACCCGGTGTTCTGCTGGGAAGAACCCTACGGGCTGTTTGTTATAGGCCTGCCCAGGGGGAGCCTTTGGCGGTACAGCGTGTACAGCTCGCCGGAGCTTGTGCTGAACATGGCCGGAATCCTCCCGGCGGCAGCGCTGGGATTGCTGCTGCTGGGGCTGGCGCTTTGCCTTTGGCTGAGCTGGCGGGGGGCAAAGCGGCTGGAGACCGTAGCAAACGGTCTGGATGCGCTGGCACAGGGGCAGAGCGTCCAGCTGCCTACCAATGGCTTTGCAGGGGAACTGGCGGAAAAGCTGAACCGGACCGGCGCCCAGCTGCAGGCCAAAAACGAGATGCTCGCCCGGCGGGACAATGCCCGCACCCAATGGATCGCAGGGGTCAGCCACGATGTGCGCACCCCGCTAGCCCTGATCATGGGCTGGGCGGAGCAGCTGGAGCGGGACGCAGAAACGCCGGCGGCCTCCCGGCGGAAGGCGACCGGCATACGAACCCAGTGCGAAAAGCTCCGCACCCTCATAGATGATCTGAACCTGACCAGCAAGTTGGAATACGGCGCACAGCCGCTGCGCAGAAAGAGCCTCCGGGCGGGGCCGCTGTTCCGCGCGTTGGTGGCGCAATTTTGCGAGAATGCGCAGGAAAAAAAGTGTGAGATTGCGCTGGAGCAATCAGAGCAGAGCGAGCAGGCAATGCTTTGCGCAGACCGCGCCCTGCTGGAACGATTGCTTGAGAATCTATTGAACAACAGCATCCGCCACAATCCCGGCCGGGTGAGCATCACCGTGCGCACCGAAGCGGCGGGGGGCTGCTTTTGCCTGACAGTGGCCGATGACGGCTGCGGCTACCCACCTGCCGTGTTGGCGGCTATGAATGCCCCCGAGCCCTGCGAAAATGCTCCGCACATCCTTGGCCTGCATGTGGTGGAGCAGATCGCCATCGCGCACGGCGGAAAAGCAGAATTTGCGCAGAATATCCCGCAGGGCGCAAAGGCGGTCATCAGCCTGCCGATGGAGTGAAAAGCTTGGATAGCGCTGCAAAATGCAAACGCCTCCGGCAGCTTATGTGGAAGCACAAACATAAGCTGCCGGGGGCGTTGCTTTATGGGCTTCCGCTTATTCCTTTGCCGCCGGAATGCGGAGCTGGGCGCGGTATTCGGTCGGGGTGATGCCGTAGAGAGCGCGGAAGCTCTTTACAAAGCTGCTGTAATTTGTAAAGCCGCTGGCGGAGCAGGCGTCCAGCACGCTCATGCCGGCGGCAAGGGCGTTGCGGCAGTGCTGCATCCGCAGGTTGGTCAGATAGCCGTGGACGCTCTCGAGGGTGTATTCCTTGAACACGCGGGACAGATGCTCCCGGCTGGTGTAGGTGTAGCGCGCCAGCTGCGCAACATTCAGCTGGGGGTCTGTGTAGTTCGCCTGCAGGTAGGCAACCGCCTTGGCAACCAGCAGGCTTGTGGCGGAGGGCGGCGGCGCGGCGCGGCGGCCGTGGATCACATGGCAGAACAGCAAAATCAGCTCGGTCACCTCACAGCACTGGACCGCCGAACGGATCGGCTCATCCAGATAGACGGTCTGTGCCATCCGCTCCAGCAGGCCGCGGAAATCCCACCGTATGACCGAGTCGGCGTCAAGTATGACAGGCTCGCCCTGCCATAAATGGTCGGTCAGCCCGCTCTGCACCCAGGCGCGGTCCCAGATGTCGGGCGCGATCTGCACGACAAGCCGTTCAGAGGTGTCCGCCGTGATGTTGAACTTGCCGGAATGGAACATCTCCCCGGGAAAGAGGATCAGCTCCCCCAAGTGCAGGTCGTAGACGCTGCCGCCGATGGAATACCGCACACTGCTGCCCGACACCGGCAGGATCAGCTCATAGTAGGGGTGCGAGTGTACGACCGACTGGCTGTTGAGCTGGTTGGTGTACCATGCTACCATGACATCGCCGCCCTGCAAGGCGGAGCTGGCCTTCTCCTGCGTGAGAAGAGAATCTACATAATGCGGTACTTTTTGTATGATCATGGCGCAGGCCTCCCCACGAATTTTGTCCTTAAGACGATTATATCACATTTTGCGATATTTGCGCTACAAAAAGCAGAGATATTTAGCCGTATATTTGATATTATAATGACGAAATAAGGCAACAGTAGCAATTATCACAAAAACAAGCGCACGAATTTGTGAGGATTGCACAAATCATGCCGAAACAAACGCTTTTTCCACTTGCCCAACGCAAAAGAAGAAAGGGGAAAATCTATGAAAGTGTGCTACACCGGCGGTGCTGTCAAGGACTGCGGCAGTTACTATTCCGTTGCAACCAACGCTGTGGAGCTGCGCATCTGGTTTTTGACCGATGACATCCTGCGCATCCGCGCCGGCTTTGACGGCGACTGGGACGAGGCCTCCTACAGCCTGACGATGACCGCATGGGAGTCCCGCACCGATGCCCTGATGCAGGGCTGCCGCAAGCGCGTAGAGCCTGCTGCCGCCGTTTTGACCGATGGCGAAAAGCAGGCTGTGATCCAGGGCGAGCGCCTGAAGGTCGTGATCGAGAAGGAACCCTTCCGCATCATGGTCTACGACAAGGACGGCAGCCTGCTGCACGCCGACATTCCTGACCTTGCCTACCGCGAGGACAGCAACCGCCGCCGCATCCATGCCAGCCAGATCGAGGCCGATGACTGCTTCTACGGCTTCGGTGAGAAGTCCGGCGAGATCAACAAGGCCGAGAAATACATGAATATGGCCCCCGGCGATGCGATGGGCTACAACGCCAAGGAGACCGACTCTCTCTACAAGCACATTCCTTTTTATATCCGGCTGAACCGCGGCACAAAACAGGCGGTCGGTTACTTCTACCACAACACGGCCGAGTGTGATTTCAACATGGGGCGCGAGAAGCGCAACTACTGGCATCGCTACTCGTCCTACCGCACCGATGCGGGCGATATTGATCTGTTCCTGATCGCAGGCCCGTCCATCCGCGAGATTATCGAGCGCTACACCGACCTGACCGGCAAAAGCGTCATGCTGCCGAAGGCTGCACTCGGCTACCTCGGCAGTTCGATGTATTACCCCGAACTGCCCGAGAACAGCGATGACGCGGTGCTGGATTTCATCGACACCACCCGCGAGGAGGGCATCCCCGCAGACGGGTTCCAGCTTTCCAGCGGTTATTGCGCAGTCGAGACGGCCGAGGGCATCAAGCGCTGCACCTTCACTTGGAACCACAAGCGGTTCAAGGATCCGGCAGACTGGTTCGCCCAGATGGAAAAACGCGGCATTGTGGTATCGCCCAACATCAAGCCCGGTATGCTGCTGGTCCACCCGCTGCTGGACGAGATGAAGGAAAAGGGCATGTTCCTGCCCGCCTCCGATGACAACGCGGGCCTCGATGGTCTGGCTGTCGGTACATGGTGGGGCGGCCCCGGCCTCTTTGTAGATTACACGAAGGAATCCACCCGCCTGCACTGGAAGCAGTACATCAAGGACGCGCTGCTCAAGTACGGCTGCCGCTCCATCTGGAACGACAACTGCGAGTATGATTCCCTTGTTGATAAGGACGCCAAGGTCTATTTTGAGGGCAAGGGCAGCACAATCGGCACGATGAAGCCGATCATGAGCAACCTGATGTGCCAGCTTTCCAACGAGGCCATCGAGGAATACGACCCCGACTGCCGTCCCTTCTCTGTCTGCCGTTCCGGTCACGCCGGCATCCAGCGGTATGCACAGGTCTGGGCCGGCGACAACCTGACCTGCTGGGATACCCTGAAATACAACATTGCTACGATCTTGGGCATGGCGCTCTGCGGCGTTTCCAACCACGGCTGCGACATCGGCGGCTTCTTCGGCCCCGCGCCGGAGGGTGAGCTGTTTGTGCGCTGGGTGCAGAACGGCATCTTCCAGCCGCGCTTCTCCATCCATTCGACCAACACCGACAACACCGTTACCGAGCCTTGGATGTACAGCGACAAAAAGCAGTACATCAAGGAGGCCATCGACTTCCGCTACAAGCTCAGCCCGACGCTCTACTCGTTGATGGAGCGCGCGCATGAGAACGGCCTGCCCATCTGGCAGCCCACCTTCGCGGTGTTCCAGAATGACCCCGCAACCTACGATGAGGGTGTCGATTTCATGTTCGGCGATTCTTTGCTGGTGGCCAATGTTGTCGAGAAGGGCCAGACCGTCCGCCCGGTCTACCTGCCCAAGACCGAAAACGAGAACGAGCGGTTCTACGACTTCTACACCCGCGAGGAATACGCCCCCGGCCAGACCGTTGAGGTGCCGGTCGACATTGCCAGCATTCCGCTGTTTGTGCGCAGCGGTGCCATCATCCCGATGAGCGGCAACGCCCTGCATAACCTGATGACCGAAAAGACCACGGCGCTGGACATCCTGATGGCCCCCGATGTAGATTCCGAGTTCACGCTGTATGAGGATGACGGCCGCACGAACGACTATCGCAACGGCGCTTACCTCAAGACGAAGATCGCTGTCAAGGCGGGCGTCAAAACGGTCGTGACCTTCACGAACGAGGGCAGCTACGAGACCGCCGTGGAGAGCATGTACCTTGACATGATCCACCGCGAGAAATCCCCGTTCTATGTGCAGGTCGACGGCAAGGAGCTGCCGCATTTCCTGCACCGCCGCAAGTTTGAGCAGGCCGAGAGCGGCTGGTACTACAGCCAGCGCCTCAAGAGTGTGCAGATCAAGTACCCCAACCCCAAGCAGGATCACGAGGTGCTCGTATCCTTTGAGCAGTTTGATTTGATTGGGATGTAAGGGGGAGGCGGCGGTGAGGAATCCCTCCGCCCTCGCTTTGACAAGGGAGGCTTTAAAGGCCCCCTTGTCAAAGGGGGCTGTCCGCGAAGCGGACTGGGGGATTCCCCGCCGCACCTGCCCGCAATGACCACATATATCAGAAGGAGAGATACCATGTTCAAGAAAATCGCAGCTTTGGGTGCTGCGGTTGTGCTGGGGATCGGTCTGCTGACCGGCTGCGGCGCATCCGGCACCGCGGCCGATACCAGCTACAGCGCCGAGAACCCGCTGGTGCTGACGCTGGCCCACGGCCTGTCGGAGACCCACACTGTCCATATCGCCATGACCCAGTTTGCGGAGGAGGTCAACGAAAAGACCGATGGCCGCATTCAGGTCAAGATCTTCCCCAACGGCCAGCTTGGCAGCGAGAACGAGAACCTTGAGCAGCTGCAGGCGGGTGTTATCGCCATGACGAAGGTCTCCGCCCCCGGCCTTGCTACCTACAACGAGGCCTTCAACACCTTCGGCCTGCCCTACATTTTTAATGACACGGAGGATTTCTACCATGTCATGGACTCGCAGGAGATGCAGGACTTCTTCCTCTCGACCGGCGAGGACGGCTTTGTCACGCTGACCTACTACACCTCCGGCGCCCGCTCCTTCTACACGAAGGATAAGGCCATCCGCACCCCGGCAGACCTCAAGGGCCTGAAGATCCGCGTGCAGGATATGAAGAGCCAGACCGATATGATGAGCTACCTCGGCGGTATCCCCGTTGCCATGTCCTACGGCGATGTCTATACCTCGCTGCAGACCGGCATCATCGACGGCACCGAGAACAACGAGACCGCCCTGACTACCGGCAAGCACGGTGAGGTCTGCAAGGTCTACTCGGTCGATCAGCACGCCATGATCCCCGATGTACTGATCATGAGCGAAAAGGTCTGGAAGACCATCAGCCCGGAGGATCAGCAGATTCTTCTCGAGGCTGCCCACGACTCCACCGATGCCCACAAGGTCATGTGGGACACCGCAGTCGAGGAGGCCGTCAAGGAGGCACAGGAGACGATGGGCGTGGAGTTCGTCTACGATGTCGATAAGGAGGCCTTCCGCGAGGCCACCCAGCCCATGATCGAAGCCTACGAAGAAGAGTATCCCGGCGTCAAGACGCTGATGGACACCATTGAAAAGGCAAGAGGGGAGGAGTAAGCCATGAAAAACACCTTTGCAACGATTAAATTCTGGATGGATAAGATCCTGAGCATCGCCTGTGCGATTCTTCTTTCCTTCATGACCATTCTGGTGCTTATTCAGGTATTCTCCCGCTATGTGCTCAACAGCCCCGTAGCCTTTACCGAGGAGCTTGTCCGCTACAGCCTGATCTGGACCGGTTTCATCGGCGCGGCCTACGCCTTCTCCACCCGTGAGCATATGTCGCTGACGCTCATCCGCGACAAGTTCACCGGCAAGGCGCACACCGCCCTGCTGGTCGCCATTGACGGCCTGATCCTTCTGATGGCGATCTTCGTTTTCACGATCGGCGGCTTTAAGCTGGCTGTTTCCGCCAGCCGCGAGTTCTCGGCGCTGCTGGGCATCCCCCGCAGTCTGGTTTACGCCATCGCCCCGATTTCCGGCGTGTTCATTGTGATTGCGCAGATCATCAACATCTATGAGGACATCACCGGCGAAAAAGTAGAATCCAAGGAGGGTGCAGACAAATGAGTATCACCATGACCACCGTTATCCTTTTCGCTGTGTTCGGCGTGCTGCTGTTCCTCGGCGTGCCCATCTCCATCAGCATTGTGGCATCCTCCATCGTGACGGCCATGTCTACCCTGTCCTGGGACCAGATCACCTTTATCACGATGCAGAAGATGAACTCCGGTGTTGAGTCGTTCTCCCTGCTGGCCGTGCCGCTGTTTATTCTGGCCGGCAACATCATGAACAACGGCGGTATCGCCAAGCGCCTTGTCAACTTTGCGCAGCTGTTTGTCGGCAAGATTCCCGGCTCGATGGCACAGGCGAACATCCTCGGCAACATGCTGTTCGGCGCGCTGTCCGGCTCCTCTGTTGCCGCTGCGTCCGCCATGGGCGGCTGCATCAGCCCCATTGAAGAGGAAAACGGCTACGACCCCGCCTACTCCGCCGCTGCGAACATCGCCTCGGCCCCCACGGGCCTGCTGATTCCCCCGACCTCCGCCTTCATCGTTTACTCCACCGTCGCGGGCGGTGTCTCCATCTCCACCCTGTTCATGGCCGGCTACATCCCCGGCATCCTGATGGGCCTGTGCTGCATGATTGTTGCGTTCATCGGCGCAAAAAAGGCTGGCATGAAGGCCACCGGCTTTGACCGCAGCCAGAGCGTGCTGAAAACCGTCTGGGACGCAGTTCCGTCCCTGCTGCTCATCGTCATCGTCATCGGCGGCATCGTCTCCGGTGTCTTTACCGCCACCGAGGGCGCAGGCATCGCGGTTCTGTACTGCCTGATCCTCTCCATCATCTATAAGAGCATCGACTTCAAGGGCTTCCTTGGTATTCTGCTCAACTCTGCCAAGACGAGCGGCATCATCCTGTTCCTGATTTCCGCTTCCTCTGCCATGTCCTTCGTTATGGCGTACTCCGGCATCCCGGCCGCCATCTCCAACGGCCTGATGAGCCTGACCGACAACAAGTATATCATCTTCCTGCTGATGAATATTATTCTGCTGGTCATTGGCATGTTCATGGACATCACCCCGGCCATCCTGATCTTCACCCCGATTTTCCTGCCCATCGCCATCAGCTTCGGCATGACCGAGATTCAGTTCGGCGTTATGCTGATCTTCAACATGTGCCTGGGCAACATCACCCCGCCGGTCGGCTCTGTCCTGTTTGTCGGCTGCGGCATCGGCCATGTCTCCATTGAGCAGGTGACCTCCAAGCTGATCCCCTACTTTGTGGCACTGGTTGCCGCCCTGCTGGCAGTCACCTATATCCCGGCGCTCTCCCTTGGTCTGCCCAGCCTCATGGGTCTGATCTGAAGTAAATAAGCACCCGAGCCACCCCGCCCGCAGCCCTACGCTGCCGGACGGGGTGTTTTTTCTATGTATATATAATAAGGTAGAAGCCCGCCACGCCGTAGGGGCGCATTCCATATGCGCCCGCAGATGGGTAGCCGCCCCCGGGGCGTCGGGGACGCCGCCCCTGTGTTTTCCCTTTTCCAACACGACCGAACAAATCTTGCCCCTTGCGGTCCGCAACATCTGCGAAAAAATATCGACATAATTCAACATATAGTGTGCAGATGTGCAAGAAATCGCGCTGTATCTTACAAAGCTGCACCGCACTAACCATCAGGATGCACAATATAATGCGGTTGAAACATAGCAAATTGCCGAAAATGAAACGATTCAATACAGGTACTTGAAATTCTCATACCAAAGAACTATAATTTTTCCATAAAAAGGAATACAAATTAAATCAAATACAGCATGCTTTCCACGCCCCATACGCCAGCGATTGCGCGTGGACGCCGGGGAAAGCATAAGCCGAAAGGGTGTACACCCTTTGCTATTCCGCAGTAAGCTGCGGAATAAAGTGTATTGAACGCATACAAAAGGAGGCAAGGCAGATGACGAAGGCAAATTCCAACCTGCACCGTGCGGCGGCACTGCTGGCCGCCCTGTGCCTGCTGGCAAGCATGGCTCTGCCGGTATATGCAGCGGAGACGGAGACTGAAATTTCTGTGCCGAACTCGGAAACGATTACAAACAGCGCCGACACAACAGACAAAGCCGCAGGCGCGCCCCCTGCCGAGGGCGTGACCGGTTCAGAGAATACCGCCCCGGCAGACAATGCCGCTGCGGACAAGACAGCCGATGCGGATAAAACCGGCGAGGATTCCACCGGGAGCGAGGACGAAGCAGGCTTCTTGAACGAAGACGATTCGGCTGATGATAGGACAATTACGGCAGGGAATGCCAAAGAAAGTGATATTGCACTGTGTGCGGGCGATGCCACGGTGCCTCAGGGTACAAAGTACACATTCTACTTTGCACCGCCGAGTGGTTGGGGTGCGCCGGATACGGTTACGGTACGCGTATTACGCGGGGAGAACAATGTAGAATTTTCTGGCCAGCGAATGCAGACCATGACCAAAACCGACAGAAACACAACGGATGGCCGTCCGATTTACACAACGGCGATTCTGTACAAGCAGGATTCAGACGTCTTCTGCCCTTACGGCGGCTTTGTATGGATTCATTTCGAACGAGGCGATGGCAGATGGGTCGGCATGAACGGCTCTGGATCAGGTAACTGGATCAAACTTGATTCGATTAGAGATAAGTGCTTTGTTGCGGCAGATGACGATAGCGGGGAGACGGGCTGGAACCCGTCAAAGTGGAAAGCCCTCAATGATATTTCCGTACCCTATACAAAATACGCCGGTCAGCAAATCCGCTTTTGCAATAAGAGCGAAGCTGAGCTGGCGCAGGTCACTGCGCAGTTCTACAGAAAGGACGATAACGGCACATTACAAAAGGTCGGCGCCCCCATCACCTTTGGCCCGGTCGAGGCCGGGGAAACGTCCGCCAAAGCGATTACGATTCCGAATGAATCCTGCGCTTATATCGGCTTTACGGCAGACGACAACCCGTTGGGCAAGACCTACTACAACTTCTACGGCGAAGACAAGACAGACGATACAATCGGCTCGTTCACCTACAGCAGCGCGAACTCCTGCTTCATTTATAACGGCGCAGGTGCAGACCCCACATGGGATGTGCCCGGAACGCCGCCCGGATATGCGCGTATTTACTTCGACGCAACCTTCTCGTATATGTCCTACGAGAATATGGGCGAAGGTGCGACATGCGGAATGCCGGATAATTCCGGCAACCTGTATTGCACCTTGAGCGGCGGCAGCAGTGTGACAACCACGTTGAAAATGTCCCGCCTCAGCGACACAGAGAGAATCTGGTATGTAGACATTCGGAGCGGGTACACCACCTGCCAATTCTCCACGAGTGATACACCCAGCAATTGCCATAACGGCACGGCGACTGCGCCATTGAATATTGAGGAAGTTCAGAAAAAATACACAGAGCCGTGCTTCTACGCGGACAGCAGCGACGATGTTATCGCGAAGTATGACGGCCAGCGCGGCGGTTATTGGGATGAAAAATCTGCGATCCGCGATGTGGAGAAAGGCAAAACCAAGCAGATCGTCACGCTGGATAAAACAAATACATTTACCGCACAAAAAAATACAAAGTACATCAGCACAACGCTGTATGACTACTACACGGATTTCGAGCTGAATGGCAACAACCGCAATACATACAGTTCTAATGAGGTAAACACGCAACGCGGTTATGTTACATTTGAGCAGTTTGACCGTGCGCTGAGTAATTACTACAAACAATACGCTGATAAAAACGAAAAAACAATCAATTATCCGCTTTATACAGGACATTTCCAACCTAATAATTGGGGCAGTGCGTTCAGTGAAATTGCCTCAAACCTGAATTTGTATGGCTGGAGTTCAACAGAGAATGACACCTATTGGCGCTTTATAGCGGTAAATAACTCGGCATTTGCGTTAGATGATAAGCATAGTGCGGGGCACTCCAATGACACCTTTCAGGGCTTGGTTGGAAACCAAATGGTGAACGGTATGCCGGTCATGGCCGGGACTACTGACCTTGCAGAGCCACACTTCAACGAAGCGTTTTTAACCGGCACAAACGCTGAAAAAGCCGTGCTGGGCAAGGTGTACAAGGATGTTTCCTTCCCATTTACCCAAAAACCTGTCTTTAAGCAAAGTGATAATGATCCCGAAAGTAAAGCCCAGTACTGGTACTTTGACAGTAATGAGCGGTCGCTGTATCTGAAGCAAGATCCAACCAACAGCAAGTACTATCTGGAAGCAATGCAGACTGGCACAGATAGTAATGGAAAACCGATTTATACGGACAGAAGTTCGAAAAATGTAGATTCAAGCAGTACGGAACAGGGAACCTACGGTTTCTTCCCCTTCAATCAAAAGACAACTGCCGCAACAGCCAGCAATTACAACTACGGCTTTGGTGCGAAGCTGCAATTTGACTTTACATTGACCAATGACGGTATGGTTCAAGTAGGGAATGATGCCAATGATAAAGTCCCCATCAAGTTCTTCTTCTCCGGTGACGATGATGTGTGGGTCTACATTGACGGTCAGCTGGTGCTGGATGTCGGCGGCGCGCACGGTAAAGCGTCCGGCTTGCTGGAATTTGGCGATAATGGAAAAGCCAACACCGTAACCCCCTATGTCAGCTCCAACAAAACAGGCGGTGCGGTTTACGAGGATGATGCTGAGAACAAATTTGTCTACTTCAACGGCCGCAAAGTCACATTCGACAAGAAGGGCAAGATTCATAAGGGTGACGATGAATTCACCCTCACCAAAGGCACCACCCACACCCTGACCATGTTCTACATGGAGCGCGGAATGTGGGAGTCCAACATGGCGGTGGCGTTCAACTTCCCCGACAACAACGAGCTGCAGGTCGAGAAAAAGGTCGATGTTACGGGAGTAAACGATCTGTTCAAGGACAGCTTCAAAAACCAGAAGATCTTCACCTTCAACATCAAGAATCTGGCCACCCACTACGTCGCAAAAGATACTTCTTACAAAGAGGGTGAAATCAAAGCACTCCCAGAAGAAACCTATAAAAAAGCTGTAGGCTCGTCCGATGTCTCCGCTAGTTTGGAGTATGTACAGAATCTGCCAAGTGACATAGGCACAGGCAGCGCCGTGCTGTGGTCAGCCACAATGGATGACCCAACCAGTGCGCACCGAGAGCAGCGCCGCGGCACCCTGCCGCTGGATTCACCAATCAATATAAAAGACTTCAGCTACCTGACCTTTGATGTCTATGTGGAGGGCGAACCGACCGATACCTGCGCCTTGGGCAACTTGTATGTGGAGCTTTTGGATACAGCAGGCAAACAAAAAGGCTGTATCAACGGCAAGGGCCTGCAAAGCAGTGATGTCTACGGTGCGGCAACCGCGCTGCATCCGGGGCAGTGGTACACCATACGGCTGCTGCTGAATTCTCTGGAAACCACCAGTAAGGATTTCAACAATACTCTCCAGAGTATCACAGTCGGCGATAACTTTGCGCGCAAAATTTACCTGCGCAACTTTACATTCCGCAGCGCGCCGAAGGAGCAGCCAAAACCAGGCTTTACGACCGAGCAGTACGACATCCCAGACTATGGCTCTGCCACAAGCGGACAGTTGGAAAACGCAAAATATGCCGTGTTTTCCTCCGACCGTGGCAATGGGGATGTTGTGGATGAGAACGGCCAGTTCCTGCTGCAGGACGGTGAAACGGTTACCTTTAAGGATCAGTTCCGCCGCGGCAGCTACATAGCCCTGCAAGAGCTAACCGACCCCAAACTGTACGACACAAGCTGGACGGTCTACGAAAACGATGCACCGGTGAAAGAAGTTAAAGGTGTGCCGGGCTTTGTGACGACAGGCAGTGTTAAAACACTGGAAAATGTCAGAGGCACAGCCCCGGACGATGGCCGGACGGAGAAGGTGATTGGCGGAGATAAAAATGGACACCAAATCGAGAACAACTATGTCGTAGCTCAGAAACCGGATAATACGCTCGTATTCCGCTCCTACAGCGGTACGGCTGACAAAGACGAGTTGACCAAGCTGAAGGTGGTTTTCACCAACAAGGTCAAGACCGGCAAGCTGATCATACGCAAGTATGCGGCTGAGAAAGAGTCACTGCTCAACGAAACATTTACATTTACCGTCAAGTTCAGCGATGTCGGCGGCCAAGGCCTCGGCGTGGATATTCCGGAACAAAAGTACGAATGTACAGTGAAGAAGCAAGCAGGTGGTCAAGAGTACGGCGAAGTCGTAATTGACAGGATTCCGGTAGGTACACGGTTTGTTGTGTCGGAAGATGCGCACAAGGATACAAACCTGCAATCGGTGACCATCAGCGGCGGCAAAGACTGCGCCATTACCGAGGACGGCAAAAGGGTGCGCGGTTCTGTCGTGGAAGGTGATACCAATGTAGCAACAGCAACATTTTTCAACACAAAGCGCCAGCTGATCGACATAGAGGTTACAAAGCAGTGGCAAAAGCAGGACGGCACGGTAATTAAAGACGGCCTGCCCACCGCCATTTACCTGAAATTGCAGCGCACCAAAACACCGGACAAGGAAGGCAATTGGGAGGATGTCCAGAAGGTCAAGCAGTTGACAGACAGCTACAGCGGCTGGGTCACAACGTTTACCGGCTTGGACAAATTTGATGTGAAAGACGATCCCCATGTGAATTACACCTACCGCGTACTGGAAAGTGCAACGGAAACTGGTAACAACTGGCACGGCGACGCGGCTGACGATGTGATTGAGATTGACGGCAAGAAATACACGATTCTCAATAACACAGTACAAGTTGAAGAGAGCAGTACAACCCCCTTGAAGCTGACTTTGACCAACAAACTGCAAGATGCCAAGTATAACCTGAACATCACAAAGCAGGACGCCGAGGATAAGACAAAGCTGGGCGGCGTGGAGTTCAAGCTGGAGAAGCTGGGGACGGATGGTGGGCCTGATGCGACATTTCCAGCTGTAACGAGAATCACATCCAGTGAAGATGCGGATAAAGGCAAGTGCAGCTTTGAGAATCTGAAACCCGGCAGCTACCGGCTGACAGAAACCAAAACCGCCGAAGGCTACACCCTGCTGGCTGATGCCATCGAGTTTACGCTGACAACGGATGGAGAGTGCAAGCGCGATGCTACTGACTTTGGCGATGTGCAGTACGATTCCACCACAGGCGTGTACAACATTGCCCTGACAATCAACAACCGCAAAAGCTTTGAGCTGCCGCATACGGGCGCGGATGCACCCAGCCTGTGGCTTTTGATAGGCTTGCCCGCGCTGGTGGCTGTGCTGCTGGTGCTGGTGTTCCGCTACAATAAGAAAGGGGGCCGGCGTCAATAACGAAGTCCCCCTCTACACAAACAAATTTTAAGAGAAAGAGGTACGAAGCAAGATGAAACTGAAACGCTTACTCACCGCAGCCCTCAGCGCCGTCATGGCCCTAAGCGTCTGCGCCCTGCCCGCAATGGCGGCCGGGGAAAAAAATTATACATTTGACCAGAACCGCACAACGGGTAGCCTGACGATTAAAAAGTATGAGAAAGCGGAAGGGGCTACCGGTAACGGTGATCTTTTGAATGGCGTTGAGTTTACTATCTACAAGTTGGCGAACATTGAGCAGACTGTTGACGCAGATGGTAAGGTGGCGCTCACTTATAAGTCGCTTACTAACAAAGTGACTGATAAGGATTTCAATGATGCGACAGTCGATACCAATGGGCGTCTGGACTCTAATGATTTGTATAAAAAAATCAGTGAAAAACTTGAAGCAACGGATTTGAACTCGTTGAAGACAGGGAAACAGACCACGGGCGAAGGTGGCAATGCCAACGGTACTGTAGTGTTTAATAATCTTGCGCTTGGTGTTTATATGGTTGCCGAAACCAAAGCACCCGACCAAATTTTGACGAAGAGTGCAAACTTTATTGTTTCTATTCCAATGGTTGATAAAGATACCGACAATGAGTATGTGTGGAATTATGATGTAACTGCAGAGCCGAAGAATGTACCTACCTATGGTGGCGTAAATTTGCAAAAGGTGGGCGTGACTGTTGGTAATGCAGCGGAAACAGGCCTTGCGGGTGTACTCTTCCGCCTAGAAAAGAAAAATGGTAATGCTTGGCAACCTGTTGACGCAAGCAAGTTTACATTTGATACCAATGCAGGTGGGGCAAGCACAGATCCGGCTAAGAAGCTGAGTGATGGCTTCATTGTGACCGGAACAAACGGTATGATTAGCATCAAGTCCGGCATGACCAAGGGTACTTATCGCTTTGTTGAGATTGAGGCTGTTGACGGTTATATTGCCAACACTGCCAAAGATGCTAATCAGTTTGAAGTAGATGCTGATGCCAATGGTGAGCTTTATGCTCATAAAATTGGAAGCGCGGCAGATAAGCTCAACACAATCAAAGTGAAGAACGAAAGACCTGCCTTTGACAAGGCGGTGACCAAGCGTGGTGGGACTGGCAACGGTGAAAATAACAGTGTTGATTATGCAGTTGGTGACCAGATTCCCTACACGCTGACCGTTAAAGTTCCCGATACTATTGCAAATGTGAAAACCTTCAAGGTGACCGATACGGTTACACCTACCCAGCTTCAGCACTTAGCAGATACAGTCAAGGTTGAACTGGATAACGGAACTGTGGTTGATTCTAAGTATTATGACATTGAAGATGACGACACTACTGGTGTTATGACCATTGACTTCAAGTCTAATAAAAATGGCAAGGAAAAACTGGGTGACGACTTTAAGGGAAAAACCATTGTTATCACTTACAAAGCAGAACTGTTGGGAACGGCTGATAAAACGGACGCAGGCAACCTGAACAAGGCTGAATTGAAATATTCAAATAAGACGGATATTGATATGACTGAGGGTACGGAAGGTAACCCGTACACAATTCACGATGAGGCTGTCGTTTATACCTTCAAGACGAGTATTAAGAAAACCGATGAAGGGGAAATGCCCCTGCCCGATGTTGAGTTTGACTTGTACAAGAAATATGTCGCCGCAGACGGTGCAATTACTACTAGCAATAAGGTCACTTTCCAGAAGGTTGAGTGCGATGTGATTGACGCCAGTGCTGCTTATAAACTGGGATTAAATAAGACGGCAAGTGATGCCGACAAGTGGATTAAGGTTAAATCCATAAAGACCGGTACTGAAGGCACGGTGGAAGTAGATGGTCTGCCCAACGGTAACTACAAGTTGGTTGAAACTAAGACTATAGATGGTTACAATCTTTTGAAGAGTCCTGTAGATGCAGATTTGACGATAGCCTATGCAGATGCTTGGGAGACCAATGACCATTACGATAAAGGTGGCGTTCTGATCAAGCATGAGAAGAGCACCAGTAAAAAGGCATTTGATACTACTACAGCTTACAAGCCAATCCAGATTGTCAACCGCAAGGGCTTCAACCTGCCTGTCACCGGTGGCTTCGGCACGCTGCTGTTCAGCGGTATCGGTGTGCTGCTGGTGCTGGCTGGCGTGAGCGTGCTGTTCAGCCTGAAAAAGAAGAACAACCGTGCGTAAGCCGCACAACTTTAAGACCAAAAGCAAAATAGAGGGGTAATCCATAGGGGAAGGACCGGAAACGGTACTTCCCCTATGGGTGGTTGTGGACATTGCCGATACCCGCAAGGGGAGAGGCGGCTAAGAAGAGGACTGGGATTTTTCGGCAGTGCCCTGCGAGGCGTCGGGGACGCCGCCCCCTACAGCTAAAGGGGGGCCGAGGGCGCCGCCCCCTGCGGCTGAATGGGCGTCCGCTGCTAAAAACCTGCGCGTTTACGCGAAAATAACCCCGAAACCATTACAGAAAGGCTCTTTCCTATGGATACCACTGTCAAATTAAAGCTTGGCTTTGCGGCGCTGATGATCGCTTCGGGCATCGGCGTGGCCATGTACCCCGTCATCAGCAATGCGGTGGCGCAGCGTCACGCAAGCTCGATCATTGAAAGCTACAACGATACCGTGCAGACGATGGACACCGAGAAAATTGACGCTGCCAAGGAGGCCGCGCGCCGCTACAATGAACAGCTTAGCAACGCCATTGACCGCGATGCTGCGGGCGAGGCCGCCGACACCGGCACAAGCTATGTGGACATGTTGGATGTGGGCGAGAGTCTGGGCTACATTACGATCCCGAAAATTGATGTCAATCTGCCGATTTATGAGGGTACCAGTGATGATGTGCTGCTCAAGGGCGTTGGGCATCTGGAGGGGTCCAGCTATCCGCTGGGCGGCGCGGGCACGCACAGCGTGCTGACCGGCCACCGCGGTCTGGCCGAGGCGGTACTTTTTACCGATCTGGACAAGCTGGGCGAGGGCGACCACTTTTACCTGCACATTATGGACGAGGTGCTGGCCTATCAGGTCGATCAGGTCAAGGTCGTGGAGCCGGAGCGCACCGAGGATCTGGAAATTATCCCCGGCGGGGACTACTGCACGCTGGTCACCTGCACGCCCTATGCCATAAACACCCACCGTATGCTTGTGCGCGGCACCCGCGTGCCGTATAATGGAGAGGACGAGGAGACCGCCACGCCGCAGACCGTGCAGTATCAGGAGCTGCACACCGGCAATGTTGTCAAGCGTATGGTGGACGCATGGCCGTGGATCAGCGTGACGGGCAGCCTTGTCATCGGCGGTGAGGCGCTGCTTTTGCTGCTGCTGTTGCACCGCTGCAAAAAGCGCGAGGAGGAAGACTGATGAAACGCCTGTTTTTGCAGATTTTTGCATGGCTGGCGATACTGCTGGGCGTTGGGCTTATGCTGCAGCCCACGGTCAGCCAGTATCTGGCGGCGCGGCAAAGTACAAAAACCGTACAAAAATTTGTGCAGGCTGCCGAAGCAGCCGCCCCCGCCGTGACCGAAACCACAGACAACGCCGAGCCTGCCCGCGCTTACCCCGAACTGTACGATGCCCTGCAAGCCTACAATGCGCAGATTTTTGCCGAGGGACAAAGCGGCTTGAAGGATCCCTTTGCCTACGAGACGCCCGCCTTTGACCTGACCGGCTACGGCCTGCCCGATGATATGATCGCCGCGCTGTGGATACCGCGCCTGAATCTGGATTTGCCTGTCTACTTGGGCGCCAGCACGGCCAACATGGCCCGCGGTGGTGCGCTGCTGGGGCAGACCTCGATGCCGCTGGGCGGCGCGAACACCAACACCGTGATCGCCGCGCACCGCGGCTACTACGGTGCGGAGATGCTGCGCAATGTGCAGCAGATACAGCTCGGCGATAAAATCACGCTGACAACACCGTGGGATACGCTGGTCTACCGCGTGTGCGAGCTAAAAATTATACAGCCGGACGATATAAATGCGGTGCTGATACAGCCGGGGCGCGACCTGCTGACCCTGACGACCTGCCACCCCTACACCCAAAATACCCAACGGTATCTGGTTATTGCCGAGCATGACCCCGATGCCGCGCCCGCGACCCATGCGGAGGATCTGACCGAGTGTGACGAGACATGGGACGCTGCGCCGCGTCAGGTGACCGTGGAAACCGACGGCACGACCGCGCTGGAGGAGGTTGCGCCCGAAAGCATCAGCCCCCTGCCCAACGAGGGCGGCAGCGAGGATGCGGGCGGTGCGTACTCCAACTGGATGATTTGGCTGGAAAACAACGCCCTGTGGGCAGGAATTGTGCTGATTGCCGCCGTCATCGGCTGTATGCTGATCTGGCGCGGCCACAGAAAGGATTGACCCATGCAGAATTTCAACGAAAAAGCGCTGGCTGTGACAGCCGAGGTGAGCAAGGCCGTGCTGGGCAAGCCCGAGGTCGTGCTGAAAATTATGATGGCGATGCTGGCCCGCGGTCATGTGCTGATCGAGGACATCCCCGGCGTGGGCAAAACCACGCTGGCACAGGCGTTTGCCCGCGCCATGGACCTGACCCAGAACCGCGTGCAGTTTACACCGGATGTTCTGCCGTCCGATATTGTGGGGTTTTCGCTCTATCAAAAGGAAACCGGCAAGTTTGTTTACCACCCCGGCGCGGTCGCGTGCAACCTGTTTTTGGCTGATGAGATCAACCGTACCAGTGCCCGCACCCAGTCCGCCCTGCTGGAGGTCATGGAGGAGAGCGCCGTCACGGTGGATGGCGTAACGCGCCCGCTGCCCCAGCCGTTCACAGTCATGGCTACAGAAAACCCTGTCGGCTCGGTCGGCACGCAGATGCTGCCGGAGTCGCAGCTGGACCGTTTTATGGTCTGCGTAGTCATGGGCTACCCTGACGCCGAGGCGGAAATGGAAATTCTGGCCCGCCAGCCGCGCCATGCCCTGCTGGACCGTGTGCAGCCCGTGATGGACAAAAGCGACCTGCTGGCCATGCAGCAGCAGGTGGATGAAGTGTTTATGAGTGACGAGATTCGGCGGTATATCGTGGAGCTTTCCCGCGCAACGCGGCAGGACGGCCGATTGGCGCTGGGGCTGTCGCCCCGTGCATCGCTGGCCGTGGCCGGTATGGCCCG
>ERZ779852.696-NODE-696-length-35205-cov-12.182589_pt1 | contig 35205 bp, 24 predicted proteins | sample MGYA00511559_ERZ779852 | MGnify/ENA primary metagenome ERZ779852 (study PRJEB29588, sample SAMEA2157977) | human gut metagenome | biome: human gut; feature: human-associated habitat; material: faeces | place: Denmark | collected 2008/2010 ...
GCGCCCAAATTACTAAAGTATTGTGCCATAGTACTATGCTGTTCGACCGAAATAGGTTGCCCCACTGATTTATCGGGTGAGCCATTACCGAAGCCTGGTAACGTGATTACAACAGTTTTGTAACATGATTATAGAGGTTTTGTAACGACATTACAAGGTTCTTGTAGTCAAAAAACTCAAAAGAACCGCGTTTTTACAGGTTGATAAAAAGATTTGAAAATACATAGAACTCATTTTATTTTATAGTCCGTCTATTAGTTTTTGCCATTCGGGCATGATGTTTTCAGCATAGAAGCGCCTGCTGTTTTCAAGTGCCTTGCGACCTTGTTCCATTCTCATTTTCTCATTATTCATCATATCTGTTATGGCATTTACAAAGAGATTGATGTTGCCCTGCTCCACTATTATGCCGTTATGATAGTCTTTTATAATATCTGAAGCGCCAAACTTAAAGTTGAATGCTACTGATGGCAATCCGCAAGCTTGTGCTTCAATGAGAGTCATAGGTAGCCCCTCATGGCGTGACGTCATAATATGCAGACTGTATTCCGTGTATTTTTCCATCATATTGTCGCGGCGGCCGCGGAGCGTCACCTTATCTTTTAGTTCTGAAAAGTCAATTTGTTGTTGCAGTTCCCTGCCCAATGAACCTTCTCCATAGATGTCAAGATGCCAGTCGGGATGTTTTTTAGCTATGTTTTTCCAACACTCTATAAGAATGTCGAAGCCCTTTTCATATTCTAATCTTCCTACAGCAATGGCTTTTTTCACAGAATAGTCATTTACAATTCTTTCCGGATGACTTATAAAATTTGGTATAACCATAACCTTCCGGGAGTGCCTATATTCTTTTGCATCACCTTCTGTGAGGCATAATACACAGTCGGCACACAGTTCCATTGGCAGAAACAGTTTATTATAAGGTGTGAAAGGTTTGGCAGAATGCGATTCGTATATCTTTCGGGCGTTGGTCTTACATAATGGCAAAAGCAATGCGCTGAGTGTTGTCGTGAAGAATATTATATCCGGATTGATGTTCTTTATGGCTTTGTTAAGACGTTTAGCAGCTTTTAGAAGCGTTGCTGTTCTACTTAGAAATTTAGTTATAATGTTGCTGTTTTTAACGGTCATAGGCACGTTAAGACGCACAACATCTATTTTTTTGTTGAGTGGATAACTTGCCGGGCGACAGTCTTCGTATATAGATATGATAGTTATCTTATGTCCATATTGTGCCGACAGAATATTCGCCTTGTAGGAAATGATACGTTCCGCACCACCTCTCACAGCAATATCCTCTATTACATATACTATATTTTTCTTTTTATAGTCGCCCATTCTTATCTGCTCTTCATTAATAATTTGAATATTTTACACGACAGTTGCAAGCCAAATACATCGAGAGCAAGCGACTTTATCAGTCCCTGAACATCGTTATAAATGCGTGGTTTCACCCATTGGCGTGGCAATAGGATATCACCAGTCTGCATATAAACATATAGTTGGATATTGAACATATCCATATACAGATGATGCCATTCGGCTTTTCGGGTATCTATGCCTACTTTGTTGATTAGGTTTATCTGCTCTTTCAGCAGACCGGTATATGATGGTGTAGTGGCAACCAGTCCGTTTTCATTATTATAATATAAGTATGTTCCATGCGAAGTGGTGGCTATTGTGAGGTTCTTAATTAATACTTCACTCATCAGCCGCATATCCTCAAATCTTATAATATCTGTTGAGAAGCATGTATTTTCAAACAATTTCCGTTTGAAAATCTTGTTCCACATCCAGCAATGTTGCAGTCCTTTGTTTTTAAGCCAGTCTGTAGCGTTTTGATAAACGTGCTCACCTGGGTCAAACAATACATTCTTATTCTTTTTAATTTGTTTGACAGAGTACTCTAAAATGTCATATTCAGGATGCTTATGAAGTATTTCCACCAGTTTCGGAAAGGTGTTTTGAGCTATCTCATCATCGCTGTCTACGAACGTTACATAATCTCCTGTGGCTCTTTCCAGACCATAGTTTCTTGCATCCGAAGGTCCGCCGTTGGCTTTATGATACACCTTTATGCGGTCATTATCGGCCATTTCATCAGCCATAGCACCACTATTGTCGGGTGAACCATCATCTATCAGTAACAATTCATAATTGTCAAGCCTCTGTCGGAGTATGCTGTCCACACACCGTTTCAGAGTCTTTTCCACATTATATACAGGTACTATGATGCTGAGTTTCATAGTTGTAAAAGTATGAAAAAATAGTTTTATGCACAAGTTTTACAGTGTTTATTTCATGTTTTTATCTCTTTTGTATGTATAAACTCCTAAATTCTTTATATTGTCGGTATATGGATAACACTATTTTTTGTACATTTGTAAGTGAATAATGAAAAGCAATGATAAGCGAACTGTCCATACTCATACCCGTATATAATGACAATGCGTTGCCTCTTGTAAGTGAGTTGCAGCGTCAGGCGGCTGTTATATCTGGCTTAGAGTATGAGATTCTTGCAGTGGATGACGGCAGTACAGATGCTTGTATTATACGGGGAAACGAGGCAATAGATACCATAGAGCATTGTAAATATGTCAGATGTCCTCATAGCGACTGTCGTGCCGCGATGCGTAACAATATGGCTTGTTATGGAAAATATGAATGGTGCCTGATGGTGGATGCCCGTCTGACGATACCAAATGATGATTTTCTGCTTCGTTATCTCACAGCACCGGTTGGTAAAGGCGAGGTTGTTTGTGGCGGAGTATGCGTTGACGGCGGTGTCGATACAAAGAGATTATACCGGGAGAACCTGCGTTTCCGTTATGAGAAACATGAGGAACGCAATCATTCCTTGCAGACACGACAGGCTTTTCCTTATCGTTCATTCCGCACGACCAACTTCTTTTATCATCGCGCGGTGCTCGAACGTGTGCCTTATGATGAACGGATAAAGAGCTATGGATATGAGGATGTGATGCTGGGTAAGGCTTTGGAGCAGGCCGGTATAGCAGTCAATCATATTGATAATCCCGTTGCATATACCTATTTCGAGGATAATCAAGCCTATCTGTGTAAGTTGAATGAGGCTTTGCAGACCCTTCATGATTTTGAAACTGAGCTGCGCGACTACTCTCCCCTACTCTACGTTGTGGATTGGTTGCGCAAATACCATTTCGAAAAAATAATGTTGTTGTTGCATAAACTATGTCTGCGCAAGATAGAATTATGCAATCTCAGAAGCAGAAGACCTTCGCTGCTGCTGCTCAAACTCTATAAGCTCGGCACATATCTGAGCTGAGAATGCTGGATTATAATGTTTGATTCCCTATTTATTTTCACACAAAAGAGCCGTTATCTTCTTCTCTATATAGAATAGAACATAGCTGAAAACCGTTGCAATGGTAATCGTAGCTGCAAATAGTACAATGAACTTTACGAAGTCATTATGTATATGTCCGAGCAGGCTCTCAGTCATCTTATATACAATGAAAAGGATAATACTCTGATAAAGAAATATATTATAGCCTCTCACATTCCATACCTTTACTATATATATATATTGTATTGTTATGTAATGGAATATTATAGCCAATATACAGATTACTCCTAAGTTGTATAGAAGGAAGAACATATCAGGCGGAAACTTCTGAAACATCTTCCCGTTCAGTAATAGATAAGCCGATATGATGACTGGTAATATGGCCACAGACACTATTTGTTTTACATTAAGTCTTTTATAGAAGAGAAATCCGGAGATATAGAAGACGTTGTAACAAAGTATATTTTCCAGTATATTTTCGGGCGAATGTATCTTGAAAAGGCAACAAATAGCAAACAGCAGAAAACAGATGGCAGCGTATATAGTTGCTGAAATCTTTTTCATAATGGTCTTTTGTATGGGCAGCGAGCATGATATTATCATGTAACATGAAATGAACCAAGTGTAGCCTAAATACGGAATCTTTTCACTGCCACCCGTAGCAAGCAGTTTAATTATGTCGGTGACAGTAAGCTGTGTTAAATCTATCTTTTTGCCCTCGAAGTTAATATTTAGCAAAGTACAGGCATAAAACCAAGCAATAAGAAAGAAAAGGAATATATAATATGGAAGAAGAACCCTTTTAGTTCTGTTTATTATAGTTTCTTTAAGGTGGAATTCTTTTTTATATGACTGCGATGCGCCTGCAATGAAGAATATTACAGGCATTTCAAAGAGCATCAGCGACTTGTCAAAATGGAAGTCAAGATAGAACCAAAAAGATGTATGTATCACGCATACGATATACATCATTGTCAGTGAGCGGTAGCAATCTAATTGAATATCCCTTTTCATAAAGCACGCATTGTTATCTGATAATCTCCACATTGTCTTTATATACGAGCCATACATTCTCGTATTTATGAGCTATCGCACGGTTGGCAATACTGTCTATTTTGTTTTTTTCAGTCTCATCAATATAATAGTGTTCTATGTTGCGTGGCCATTCATAGTTATTGTATGCAAGTGCAGCCTTGCCGTAACCGAAGGCATCACGGGGGATAACACAAAACGAGGAATATTTAGGAGCATCATCCTCAATCACTATAACATATACGCGGTCGATGCGTTTGCCTGTTTTTTTAATAATGTCTTCTGCCATTCTCTTGCCTATAAGTCCCGACTCGTATGATTTCTGCCAATGATGCCAATCTATGAATAGGCAGGATAAGATGAAAAATGGTAACAGTCGTTTTATTAGAATTATGTGTTCTGACTTGTCTGTCATGTAGCCAATCATTAAAGATGCCATGCTCAATCCCGCATAAGGGTGCATTGCTGTGAAAATAGTAACCAAATGCGGTGATACGGAAATAAGTAAACAAACAACAAGAGCTGCGAAACGTAGGTTTATCCAATGTTCTTTTTTATTTGCAAATACCGCTATCATAAATGGTAGAGACAGGAGCAAGGTTATTACAGTAATCCAAAGATTGCGCAAAGGAGGATATACCAAGCTGACAAAGTCTAACGGTAGCCATGTCATTCCGAGAAATACGCATATATTCTTAAACTTTCTTGCGAATGTATTCTCTAAATATTCGTCATTTATTTCAACTACATCGGTGGTTAGCAGAAGTCTTGATGCAAAATATAATGCTATGAATAATATAGCCAAGACACTATCTTTAATGGCTTGTCGCAATGTGATGCGTCCGAAAGCGTAGGCTATTATCTGAGGAATAACGAAATAAACGATTGCATTTTCCTTTGCGAGTGTACCGATTGTTACGCACAACAGCCAAATTATTATATTATATGTGTGGTGTCGTTGTAGGTATATGAATGTCGCTAAAAGTCCCCAAAAGGAAGAATATGCTTGGTTTATGGAGTCAATACCGAGTATCGTGCCAAGCATTGCTGGCGATATGAAGAAATAAAGTGCTGTTACATTACACGCGAAACTTTTGAATTTAAGCTCCTTTGCTATCTTATATATAAGATAAGTGCCACCCAAATGGGCAAGATACACCACTATATGGTTTAATGCAGGGAAAAAAGTTGGGTGTAAAGACAATATATAACCAATAATTCCATCCCACGGTCGCCAGTATGTAAAGCGCGGTATCAGTCGTCCTACGAAGCTGTCTCCAAAATCATAATCAGGCGTGGTGAAATATCCCCAATCATCGAATGTCGGCAGAAGAAGTGTCAGCCAATATATTATAAAAGGAGACAGGAGCAAGATAACTGTAAATAAAGGATTTAGTTTTATTTGTTTCATTTCTATTTTATGATGGCTATTTTACATACAGTGCCTTTACTTCCGTCGCTCGTAGCTGTTTGAACCATATATATACCCGAAGCCACGCGCTTGCCTTTCAAGTCGTTGCCATCCCAAAGGAACGAGCCGCCCGTGCTGCGTCCTTGTGCCACGAGAACACCGTTTGAGGTCGTAATCTTCACGTCTGCATTGAAAGAAAGTCCTGTTATTGTTATCATTCCGCGGTATTCTGGTCGCACAGGATTAGGATAAGCCCAGACATTGTCCTTGTTCATATCTTCGTTCGTCTCGCTCGCTTCACTCTGATATGAGCATAATCCTTTGTCTGTACCGATGAATACTTTACCCGTTTTGTTATCAATAATGATGCTTTGTATAACGTTTGAGAGTATGCTACTGTTACTTGTGGTGAAGTGATGCTCCTCTACGATGTTGTCATTGCTAACGACATAAAGTCCATTATTGTTCGTTCCAATCCATTTACGATTGGCATTATCTACGGCAATGGCGGTTATGTCAAGTCCAGAAAGCAGGTAATCGGCAAGATTTGTACCGTCATTACGGGGTACTTTTATCTGATAGAAACCTAAAGAAGGATCATTTTGATATTCTGGGGGAAGCATGAGCAGAGCTTGATCTATACCAATCCAAATATTTCCTTCCTTGTCTTTAGCTAATGTCCTGCAACCCGATACATTGTTAAAGGTTATACCGTCTTCATTAACAAAATTTGAATATTCATTAACGGCATCTGTCATGGTATCATAAAGATAAACAGCAGGATAGTTCCAGTCATTATTACACATCCATATTTGGCCTTTGTCGTTCATTTCCTTAAATTTGAGAAAACCTCCATTCTCGCCACTTATGGAATTACTAAGTGTAGACCAAGTATTGTCAGAATTAAGTCTTAGTAATGTGTTTTTGCTGCTTCCTGTATTTGCTAAGAACAGATTTCCGTTCTTGTCATAAAGGACAGATGTAATGATTTCATAATTTACATTCTTGTCGGATACATTATAGTGAGAATAAATAGGACTATTCTCGTGGTTCCAATGATTTGTTACTTCACCATCATAGAATTCGAAAAGTCCTGCCTGACTGCCTGCTACGATGTGGCGGTTGTCGCGTGGGTCAATGTCAAGACTTATTATGTCTTGGTATCTTACACCATACTTATCCCCAATCCCTTCGTTATTGAACGTTGTCCATGAGTTGTTGTTCAAGTCGAGAATCTGTATTGAGGCTGGTTGCTTCAAGTCCCATCCACTACCATTGCAAGAATATAACTTGTTGTCATGTATTTTTAGGAATCCGAAATAATTGTATTTCGGTCCGTCGGGATTGATGTCTTGTGCTATAAAAGTTTTTGTGCCGTTGTCATTGTCGAGTTTATAGCCTTGCAGTTTGCCGTCCTGCTGGTTGCTCCAGTAACACTTGTTGGTGTTGTCGTAGGCAATGTATTCCTTATAGCCGTTATTAGTACTCACAATAATATCGTTCGCGTCGTTGAAAGATACTGATGCAGACGTGATTTTCCAGTTGTTTTTATCAATCAGGTTGTCTGATATTTTGCCAGCATAAACGCCCGATGGGGTCTTTGCATATATGGTGTTGTTTTCTATTGCGCAGTCAGTGACATTCATTTTTAGGTTATACGTGTCGCTTATCTCCGCGTCTTTGATATTTATTTTCACTATTCCGAATCCGGTGCTGAGATAAGCGTAGTTGCCGTTTATTGTAATGTTGTTGACTGTTTTGTCTTCAGTCATTGATTTGTCATAGTAGTCACTGATGTTTACCACATTGCTGTTGTTATCAAGCAGGTCGATATTGTGGTCTGTATAGATTATAACAAGCCTCTTCGCACCATTACACCATGCAATATACTGTATGCCGCTATCGTTCAGCGGATATACGGTATCGTATGTAGCAACGCTTTTGTCAACTGTATTATACGAGAAAATATTGTCGGAACTGAGCACGTACACAAGATTGCCGGCAGGTTCTATGTCTGTTATGTCACTGTAGCCGATATACGTCTGCCATTGTCCTATCTTGCTGGCAAATACAGACGATACTACCGATAGCATTAAAGTAAGAATGATATTTCTCATAATAACCTGATAATCTTTATGTTTATGGATATGTTTATCGCACTGTTGATTTAATAAAAATCCCTCATTAAGTGATTGAATGCTTTTGAATGGTCACTCAATGAGGGATTTTTATTTATTCTCCCCTACCCTTTCAGATACTCCGCAAGCTTTTCCACAGCTAAGGCACGGTGGCTTATCTTGTTCTTCACCTCGTTGCCAAGCTCGGCGAAGGACTTGTCGTAGCCGTCGGGCATGAATATCGGATCGTAGCCGAAGCCCTCGCTGCCATGCTTTTCGGTGAGAATCTGGCCGTCTACGCGGCCTAAAAACTGGCGGGCGGTAATCTCTCCGTCGGCGTTTGCCTCGATAAGGGTTATCACGGTGCTGAAATGTGCGGCGCGGTTGGTCTTGCCGTTGAGGTTCTTCAGCAGCAGAGCCATGTTGGCTTCGCTGTCGTGTCCGTCGCCACCGGCATAGCGTGCGCTGCGTACTCCCGGCTCACCGCCAAGCTCGTCAACGAGCAAGCCTGTGTCGTCGGCAACCACGGCGTATGGTATTGGATAGCCAGTGTCTTGCAGATAGTCGGCCACAGCAGCGGCTTTTATCTCCGAATTTTCCTCTAATGTGGTGCCGTTTTCTTCTATTTCGGCAGTCATATTGATGTCTTTCAGCGACAAAACTTCGGCGTTTTTGCCTAATATATTGCGTATTTCCGACAGTTTATGGCTGTTGTTGGTTGCTATTATCAGTTTCATATATCTCTTGTTTTTTCTCATCCTGTGGCACTTTCACCTTCATTTCATCGAATCCCTCACCGTAAACACCGATGACAGAACTTTGACTTACAAATGCGTTGGGGTCTATCATCTTTATCAACCGGAAGATATTCACACTCTCACGCTTCTTTGCCAGCAGACACAACACCTTCATCTGCCGGCCCGTATACCATCCGTGTCCGTCGAGAATCGTTATCGTGTGTTCCGTGTTCTTGGCTATGGCGTTGGCTATCTCCTGGTATTTGCTCGAGAAAATAAGGAACTGCACCGACTCTCTTCGGGCATTCATCACGTAGTCCAGCGTGAAGCATTCAATGCCAATCGTACACAATGCGAACACCACCTTGTGGATTCTTTCGAGATAAGTGCCGAACGAGGGGATGAACATACAGCTGCCCACTATCACGAAGTCTACGAAAATGAGTACCTGACCCAGTGAGAAGTCGTGAAATTTGTTTACCACTGCCGCCACAATATCGGTGCCTCCGGTGCTTCCGTTGCTCAGGAACACCACCGCAAGTCCCGACCCTGTGATGATACAGCCGATGATTAGCGACATCAGTTCCTGCCCTTTTCCGAGTATCTGATAGAACTCTCCGTCGGGTCCCATCATCACCTTCTGCGCCGCCCATAGCATTACCGAGAGCGCAACGATGGCATATATGGTCTTCATCATAAACCGGAAGCCCAGTATCCGCAGCGCGACGACGAGCAACGCTGCGTTGATGACGAAGTAAGAGTATTCTATCGGTATTTTCGTGGCATAGAAAATGATAGCCGACAGACCCGTCACTCCTCCTGTCACAATCTCGTATGGCAGGAGGAATACGGTCCAACCGAATGTATAGAGCATAAGACCTATGGTTATGAACACATAGTCTTGTGCCTCGTTCCATAATTTTTTGTGGTCTATTATCACTCTCTTTCGGATTTTATTTTATTACGATATTGACGATTTTCTTAGGCACTACGATTACTTTCACGATCTGTTTGCCTTCCAGATACTTCGCGCTGCGTTCGTCGTCGAGCACAGCCTGCTGCACCTCGTCGTTCTTTGCGTCGGCGGGGAACATCTTCTGATAGCGCGCCTTGCCGTTGAACGACACCGTGAGCTGCATCTCGCTTTCCACGAGATACTTCTCTTCGCATACCGGCCAAGCCGCATCGCAAACGCTGCCCTGCTCTCCTAAGGCTGCCCAAAGCTCTTCGGCGATGTGCGGAGCGAACGGCGCGATCAGCACGACGAGCTTCTTCAGCAGTTCACAGTTGTGGCATTTCTGCTGCATCAGCTCGTTCACGCAAATCATAAATGCCGATATTGACGTGTTGTATGAGAAGTTCTCGATGTCTTGTGTCACCTTCTTTATCAGCTTGTGGACGCTCTTCAGCGACTCCGGCTTAGCTTCCTCGTTGTTAGGCAGGAACACATCGGAGCGGTTATCGTAGAACAGTCCCCAGAATTTCTTCAGGAAACGGTGGCATCCGTCAATGCCGTTCGTATCCCACGGCTTGCTCTGTTCCACCGGACCGAGGAACATTTCATACAGGCGGAGTGTGTCGGCACCGTATTTTTCCACAATCATATCGGGGTTGACAACGTTGTACATCGACTTCGACATCTTCTCAACGGCCCAACCGCATACGTACTTTCCGTCTTCGAGAATAAACTCGGCGTTGTTGTATTCCGGCCGCCATGCCTTGAAAGCATCCACGTCCAGCACGTCGCCGCTGACGATATTCACGTCCACGTGGATAGGCGTTACGTCGTATTTGTCCTTCAGGCCGAAAGAGACGAACAAAGGAGATTCCTTTGTAGTATCCGTGGCAGTTTGGGACTCTCCCCCCGCTGGGGGGAGCTGGTGGGGGGCTCTAATTACTCGATACACGAAGTTGCTCCTTCCCTGTATCATTCCCTGATTCACCAGCTTTTGGAACGGCTCTTCCTTGCATGAGAATCCGTAGTCGAAGAGGAACTTGTTCCAGAAGCGTGAGTATATCAAGTGGCCCGTTGCGTGTTCCGTTCCACCCACATACAGGTCTACGTTCTGCCAATATTCGTCCACTTTCTTATCCGTCAATGCCTCATGATTGCGCGGATCCATATAGCGGAGATAATACGCCGACGAGCCCGCGAAGCCCGGCATCGTGTTCAATTCGAGCGGGAACACGGTCTTGTTGTCAATCTTCGCGTTCTCCGTCACGCAGTTGTTCACGGTGTCCCAAGCCCAACGTGTAGCGTTTCCGAGTGGCGGCTCGCCCGTCTCGGTAGGCAGGAACTTATCTACCTCGGGCAGTTCCAACGGCAGACAGCTCTCAGGAATCATATAAGGCATACCGTCTTTGTAATATACCGGGAACGGCTCGCCCCAATAACGCTGGCGTGAGAAGATGGCGTCGCGCAGGCGGAAGTTCACCTTCACGCGACCAAGACCGTGCGAAGTAACATATTCTTTGGTCTTGGCGATGGCCTCTTTCACGGTAAGGCCGTTAAGGGAAAAGCCCCCCACGTTCCCCCCAAGGGGGGATGACCCATCCGCCGAGCTATTAGCCATCTCATTATTTATATTATGTTCCATCCTGTTAGGACTCTCCCCCTTGGGGGAGTTGGAGGGGGCTTCGTTCATCCCGTTAGGACTCTCCCCCTTGAGGGAGTTGGAGAGGGCCGGACTGTTCATCACAATTCCCTCTTTCGCATCGAAACTCTCCTCGCTCACGTCTGCACCTTCGATAAGCGGGATGATAGGCAGGTTAAAATGCTTTGCGAAAGCATAGTCGCGAGAGTCGTGCGCAGGCACCGCCATGATGGCACCCGTACCGTAGCCGGCGAGCACATACTCTGAAATCCAAATCGGAATGTTCTTGCCCGTAAACGGATTGACGGCATACGAACCCGAGAACACTCCCGTAACACGACGGTCACTGATGCGTTCACGCTCCGTGCGCTTCTTCACGTATGCCAGATACTCGTCCACTTCGGCACGCTGTTCTGTTGTCGTCAGCTTGTCTACAAGTTCGCTCTCCGGTGCCAGCACCATGAAGGTAACACCGAAAATGGTGTCGGCGCGGGTGGTGAAGATAGTGAATGACTCTTCGGAATTAGCCACCTTAAACGCCATTTCCGTTCCCTCGCTGCGGCCAATCCAGTTGCGCTGTGTCTCTTTCAGCGAGTCGGTCCAGTCGATGGTATCCAGTCCGTCGAGCAGTCTCTGTGCGTATGCCGACACACGCAGGCACCACTGGCGCATCTTCTTCTGCACTACCGGGTAGCCGCCGCGCTCCGATACGCCGTCCACGACCTCATCGTTAGCCAGCACCGTACCCAGTTGCGGACACCAGTTCACCATCGTTTCGCCCAGATAAGCAATACGGTAGTTCATCAAAGTCTCCTGTTGCTTCTTCTCGTCCCATGAGTTCCATTCCTCGGCAGTGAACGACAGTTCCTCGCTCTGAGCCACACCATACTGCTCCAGCCCCTCCGTTCCGTTCTTCTCGAAATAGGCGATAAGCTCGGAGATGGGGCGGGAGCCCCCCTCGTTCCCCCCAAGGGGGGATGAAGCATCCGCCGTGTTCTTGGCTGAATCATTTATATTATTTTCCATCCCGTTAGGACTCTCCCCCTTGGGGGAGCCGGAGGGGGCTTTATAGAAGCTGTTGAACATCTTCATAAACGCCCACTGTGTCCACTGATAGTATTCCGGATCACACGTGCGTATCTCTCTCGACCAGTCGAAAGAGAAGCCAATCTTGTCCAACTGCTCGCGGTATCTCTTTATGTTTGCGTCCGTAGTAACGGCCGGATGCTGTCCCGTCTGAATGGCATACTGCTCCGCCGGCAGTCCGTAGGCGTCATATCCCATCGGGTTCAGCACATTATAGCCCTGCAACCTTTTGTATCTTGCGTATATATCGCTGGCTATATAGCCGAGCGGATGACCCACGTGCAGTCCTGCTCCCGACGGATACGGGAACATATTAAGCACGTAGAACTTCTTCTTGTCGGCATTTTCAGAAACCTTATATGTCTGCATTTCGACCCATCGTTTCTGCCATCTCTTCTCGATTTCTCTGAAATTGTATTCCATTTCTGTATATCTTGTTTTTGTTTTTATCTAAGTAGACAGGAGACTGGAGTTCCGGAGTTCAGACAAATGTCTTGTTAGTTGACGAGTTGCTACCTTTTTATATTTATAAGGTAATGGATTAGTTCGCGTGCTCATAAACTTCACAAGCTCATCAGCTTCGCAGTCTTCACTCTTCACTCCCCATCTCTCCTATTCTTCAGATTGCAAATTTAGCTAAAATAAGTGAGATTGTGCACTGTCAAATCAATAAATTGCAGCTTTTCCAATATAAATGTAGGTTAAGAAGGTTATTGTAAATTGTCTTTGCCGGATTTTCCGTGTGTCAGCCGTGGGCGGACAAGTTATGTGGATTTTAGTCGCTCAAATGCGTTCTTGCCGCAATTCAGAACAAATTCACGCCAAATTACTGAACGAATTGTTGCCAAATTACTGAAAAAAAATGCGCCAAATTACTGAATCGTTGTTTTTATTGCTTATATTTGCACAGTAAAACACTTGATTTATCATGGATGGTTACAGACATAGAATAATGGACGGCTTGCTGAAGAAGAAACTACAGGCTAAGGGAGCGATACTCATTGAAGGTCCCAAATGGTGTGGAAAGACTACTACGGCGGAAGAAATGACTGTCGGCAAGATAATGCTGGCAAGGACAGATGTGAAGGAACATCTGAAAAGAATGCTTGAAATAGATACGGACGCAGCTTTAGCGGGTGACACTCCGATGCTCATCGATGAATGGCAAACCGTTCCTAAACTTTGGGATGCCGTGCGGTATGCGGTGGATCAACGTCGGGAAATGGGACAGTTCATACTCACCGGCTCTGCCGTTCCCGATAAGAAGGCCGAACAAGAAAGAGAGCATAGCGGCACAGGACGCTTCGCATGGCTTACGATGCGCCCTATGACTCTGTTCGAGTCAGGTGAGTCCAACGGTACGGTCAGCTTAGGCAAGCTATTCACCGTTCCCGAAAAGTTGCTTGAAAGGAATGAGTTGAGGCTACAGAATATAGCTTTCCTGATTTGCCGCGGCGGTTGGCCGATGGCTGTCGGGCTGCCAGAGGACATCGCTTTGGAACAGGCTTTCGACTATTATGATGCTGTGACTAAAGAAGATGTGACTAAGGTTGATGGTGTAAAACGTGCGTCAGAAAGGGTACAACGGTTAATGAGAGCATACGCTCGCCATCAAGGCACACAGGCTTCTATTGCCACATTGAAAGAAGATTTGAGGAATAATGCCACAAATACGCTTGATGATAATACTATCAGTTCATATCTTGATGCGTTGAGAAAGATATTCGTTGTGGAGGATATGCCTGCCTGGAATCCGAATCTCCGTTCCAAGACAGCTATCCGAACAGCCGACACGCGCTACTTTGTCGACCCGTCTATTGCGACGGCGGCGTTAGGACTGGGGCCAGACGACCTTATGAACGATCTTAATACCATGGGGCTGTTCTTTGAAGCATTGTGTGTAAGAGATTTGCGGGTCTTTGCAGAAGCCTTGAACGGTAAGGTGTATCATTATCGTGACAAGAACGGTTTGGAGTGTGATGCTGTGGTTCATCTCCGCAACGGGCAATACGGGCTTGTTGAGATAAAACTTGGCGGCGAGTCGTTGATAAATGCCGGAGCAAAGACGCTCAACCAGTTGGAAGCCCAAATTGATACGTCGAGAATGAAGGCTCCGGCCTTCAAAATGATATTGACCGCAGTTGGGGAATACGCATACCGTCGTCCTGAAGACGGAGTCTATGTCGTTCCGATTGGATGTCTGAGAGAATGATACGTGGTCAATAGACAATCATGATAATGATTTGTATAGGAATGTAACGCCCCCAGCCAACCGGCTGGGGGCGTGTTTATTATTTCATTGCCACTTTTACGGTTTCGTTCACACCCTTTCCTGCCACCTTCAGAAGCAATATTCCGTCGGCTTTCGGAAGATAAACAGATGTGTTTGTGCCGTTGAAAGCATGGCTGCCGAGCAGCGCACCGCTTATGGTGTAAGCGGAAACAGTGTACTTGTCGCTTGCCTTTGCACCCTCTACGCTGAGCACTACCATGCCGTTGAAGGCCTGAACGAGGCGCACTTTCTTACCGTCGCTCTCGGTGCCGTTGATGAATCCGATGCCATCGGCGGTGCCGAAGTCGACGTTCTTCTGAGCCATACCGAGCTCGTAAGCACCGAGGTCGGGAGCCTCGCCCGCAAAAGCGATTGCCGGAACCACCACACCCGTACTTGCGTAGCGGCCGTTGGCCTCCACCTTTGCGCCCTTGTCCACCAGCACGGCGTTGCCTTCCAATGGATGGGCGAAGTCAATATCCGGCAGACTGCCATCCTCCTTGCGCTCGGCGATGAGCTGAGTATGGTCCATGCCCACGAAGTTCGACAGCGAAACAAGATAGTCGCAGTTCGTTTCCTTTGATGCGGCAGATGTGCAGCAACGGCCGAACACCTTGTCCTTAGACCCATACTCGTTCTTCGAGCTGAGCGATTTGTCTGTGTAATCGCTGATAGATATGCAGTTTGTCAGCTCACATACGCTGCCCGAAGCCAGCGCTTCGTATATATTATAGCTGTAAGTGTCCTTCGGTGCGCCGATGACGCTCTTGTGCTGGGCATATCCCGTGCAGTTGTTCATGATGATGTCGCCCGAGTTATGGTTCTGGTCAAAGCTCTTCGAGCCGTTGTTCACGGCCACGCAGCGGTTCAGCACCACGTTCATGCGGCCCTGGTTAGAACCCATCTTGAATCCGTTCATGTTGCCCGAGGTCTTCACTCCGTTGATGAATCCGTTGGCGTAGGCCACGCAGTTCTCATATACAATCGTAACGTTGTCGGGGAAACCGCCGTCCTTCTTGAAGAAAGAGTCGTATCCGTCGTCCGAGTTATGATATGCGCGGCATCCGAAGAAGTAGTTTCCGTCGCCCACCGACACCTTCGGAGCGAATCCGTCGGCATCGCCGTCGCCCTCGTCCTTGTTCTCGTAAGCGTCGCAGTTCAGGATATAGTTGAACGCTCCGAGGTTCTTTATCTGCAGTCCCGTGTCGCCGTTGCGGTAGAAATGGCAGAACTCAATGATGTTGTCGTGGCCGTCTTGCGTGCGCGCCAGTATGTCTGCCGCCGAGCCGCCCTCCGGTTTGTTGCGCTCTATGAGCATACCGTTGTCGCTCGCGTTGGTGATGTCAATCTTGTAGAAGTGCCAGTACGAGCTTGTCAGGCGCACGCCCTGATACGGGTTGTTTGAGTGGGCGTGATACGGCTGGCCCGAGAAGTCGAGCACCGCGCGGCCGTCCGGACACATCACCGTGATGTAGTTGTCGTGCGTACCGTTGCGTCCGTCAATGTTGATGCGCTTGTCATACACGTATGTGCCGCTCTTCATCTTGATTGTCGTACCCGGAACGGCCCTGTTCACAGCCAGTTGCAGGTCGAAATACGGGTTTGCTTCCGAGCCATCGGCCGTAGCGTCGTCGCCGTTCGGGGCGCACCAGATGATGTCTTCCTCGCCCGCCTTCGGAGTCTTTATCACCATCGGGTCGCCGTAGCTCATGCCCCGCTCCGTGTCCGTAGGGTTGTCCGGGTTCTCCGTCGGCGTGTCGTCGCCGCCTGTTCCCCCACCCTGCTCAATGTCTTCGGGGTTGCCGGCCACAATGCTATATATATAGAGCGCACCCGTAGTGGTCAGCGTCACGTCGCCGTCGGCAGCCACCGTAGCCCTGCCCGTTATCTTCGTCTTGTTCGACGAGCTTGCCGGGAAGCTCTCCTCCGTAACGTTCTCGGCCGTGAAGGTGCGTGCCGTGCCGTCCTTCGATGTGGCATACATCACCTCCACCACCTCGCCGGCCGTTCTGTTTGGAATCACTATTTTGCTTGCGCCGGCAATCCACATCCTGCAATCGCTCTTGTCTCCCAATCGCAGGTTACCCGATGAGGCCGCAACGACCGTGAACCGCAGTCCGCCAATGCATTCCAGCTCCTTCCCCCCTGCCAATGCCGGAGCGTTGTCCAGGGCTTTCAGATAAAGATAGCGGTTGTTGTTACTGTCCTTACCCCAGTTTTCCGTATCTGCGGCGATAGCCGTCTGGTCGGCAGCCGGTACCGAGGTAAAGTTCCATTTTACAGTTTCGGCGGCCGCTGATAGTGATGCGGTCGCCGAGATTCCAATGATAAGTTTAGTAAACAGTTTGTTCATAAGATTTGTTTTGTAAGTAGTTTTATTTCTTGAAATCGGTTTTCTGACAGTCTCTGTCTTTGCCAATTTTATTTTTTGTTTTCCCGAATAAATCTTATTTACGTTGCAAATATACCTTTTTCCCAAATACCCTGTACACTTTTCGGGTGAGAAAATAACGTAAACGTTTACGGAAGAAAGGGAAGAACGAAGATGGAAGAACGAAGAATCAAAAAGATTAAGTGAAGAGAGGAGGAGAGAAGAGTGGAGAGAGAAATGCGGCATAAAGGTCTAAAATACCCCGTTTTACGTTGTATTTTGGTGTCATGACACAGATTTATAACATAAAACGGGGTATTTCCTTTAATCCTGCAAACTGTTAATGAAAAATTATAATCTGTGGTGAACGTAATACCACAGATTTATCGGGTGAGCCGAGTGCAAATGTATTTCTGTTGTGGTATCGGAGTAATTCGGGCGTAGTACTCGAGTATCGGGGCGTAGTACTCGAGTATCGGGGCTTTAGTACTCGAGTATCGGGGCTTTAGTACTCGAGTAATCAGGCCTAAAATACTCAAGTATTTCGGGCTTGGTACTCGAGTATTTCGGGCAGAATTACTTTTCGTTCGCTATCTGACAGGAAAATGACGACCCTGCTACCACCCTTTATGTTAGTATTCTCTCTCTCCCCCTCTCCTCTTTACTTATTGATTCTTCCCTCTTCGTTCTTCCCTTTCAAAAATCCTCTACCGAGGCCCTTTCCGCAAACGTTTTCGTTAATTTTAAGTTATCAAACTATCCTATATAAGATATAAAATACTATTTTTGCAAACGAAAACTACTTGTAACTGCATTTACTGAAACGATTACATAACTGCTTGAAAAAGAACGGATTTATCCAAAATATTTATAGAATTATATAACTAAAACAAACAACTAAAGCAAAATGAAAAGTTCTACAAATCGGGGGGGGCATAATGCCAAACCCTTGTTTAGTGCTTTCCTGAAAGCCCTGTTGTCCGTGATGCTGTTGCTCGTGGGCAATGTGGCGGTGAAAGCGCAGACAGACGTAAAATTCGATGAGAATGTGCGTTATTCGCAGTGGGTTCTCGATTCTCGTTTGGGCGATTTCTACGGAAATACGAACATAATGGGATTCGCAACTTACAATCGCGACCTTACTGTAAAAAGCTCTTTTCCTACGTGGAAGAAAGGCGATTTAAGTGGTAATAAAACCATTGCTCTTGACTATGTTGCCGGTCTTGTGGCAAAAGCAACCTTAGAGGCAGCCATCCTCTACAAAGACTATGATTGGTCAATGCCGTGGTTCAAAAGCGTTGAGAGTTATGCCAACCATGGAGGGGTAAGTGTTCCGACGGGCGGTGGAAGCCTTGACGATTTGAATGGTGCAAAGATGTACTTCGGGCTCAAGACTTTGGCCGAAGGAAAATTCAAATCAATTGCAGAAAGCACTACTGCATCTAACGCAGCTACTCAGTTGGGCAAAGCCTTGACCGGATTAGGTGCTCATAACACCGGTTATTCTTTTGATACAGGAACTACGGTGAATTCAGTTGATGTCGGCGGCGGATGGTTCCATAAGGGCACCTACACTAATCAGATGTGGCTCGACGGTCAGTATATGGGTCCGGCGTTGCTTGCGCAGCTCATAAATGATTATTCTGAATACTCTTCGATTGCCAGAAGTGTAGATGCAGACTGGGATTTGATAGCCAAGCAGTTTACTATCGTATGGAATATGTGCTGGGATGAGAGCGCAGAATTGCTTTATCATGCCTTTTCTTCAGAAAAAAACAATACTTGGGCAGGTGACGCCGAGATTTGGACTACTCGTGGGACTGATACTAGTAATTGGACAGGTCTGTCATCAGGCGGACACTCTGCCGCTTTCTGGGGACGTGCCGAGGGATGGTATTTCCTTGCGCTCGTAGATGTTTTGGAGCAAATGCCTGAAACTAATGCAAACTATGCTACTCTGAAAGGCTACCTCGACAAATTGGCTGCCGGCATTAAGAAAAGGCAAAATACAACAAATGGTTGCTGGTATCAGTTGATAGGGAAGGCTGCAGGCTATTCTGCACAGTATTATAATGGTAAGTCATACACCGCTAAATCTAATTATCCGGAATCTTCCTGCACAGCAATCTTTACCGCAGCTTATCTTAAAGCTATGCGTCTCGGATTGCTGGATAGAGCCACTTATGAGGAGACTGCAAAGTCAGGATATAAGGGCTTGGTAGAGACATTCTTGAAGCAGAAAGATGATGGTACTGTGGTACTCTACGGATGCAGCCGTTCGGCAGGATTGGGCACAACAGCAGTCGGTAATGAGAAGTTCCGCGACGGCTCCAATGCTTATTATTTGTTGGGATATGACGTAACACCAACTCCTGAGAAGACAGAAGAACCTAACACTGTTGTAAAAGAACCTGCCTATACTGAGGGCAAGGTGCTTGGTGCATTCATCCTCGCAGCAACAGAGTATGAGCGTCAGTACACTAATGTTACCAACAAACTGGTGAAGATAGGAACAGACCTTCCGTCTACTGCTGAAGAGAATACACCTCTTAAGGTTGTTGTCGCCGACACCGAAAATAGCAATGTGGCCTACCAGTGGTATAAAGGTACTTACGATAACAGTACTGCAATAACAGAGGCCACATCGGCAGAATACACTCCTGCCGAGTCTGGCACATATTATTGCAAAATTACCGTTACTTCTAATGTAACAAGAAGCACCGATTCTTATTCCTTAATGTCTTCTGAGACTGTGGTTGGAGCATCATCTACAGATGATAATACAGGTGATAATACAACAACAACTAAATACGAGATATGGTTTGCAGGTACTGGAGATGCTAATACTAACAATAAGACGCAATCAACATTTTTTGGTAACTTGGATACTGGTACTAAAGATAAAGGCTCGAACACTATAAATATTGGTGGTGTTGATTATACGGTTACTAATGCAGTTGAAATAAGCACCTCAATTACTTTTACAATCGATGAGGGACAAACAGGAAATTTGTCTATGTTTGTTAGTTCAAGTGGTGGTAGTAAAAGAACAATTACATTGACTAAAACAGGCGATACAGCAGGTACATCAAAAGCTGTTAGTGGTACAACCCTTACGAGGGTTGATTTTTCAGGACTTACTTCTGGAACTTACACTTTGAGCTTTGGTAATAATAAAGTTCATATCGGTTTATTAGCCATGGAACTTGTAGGCAGTTCTGCTCCTGTTACAACCTACACCGTAACATATAACTTGAACGGTCACGGTGATGCTATAGCTGCAGAAGAAAATGTAACAACGTTGCCGGCAACATTGCCGACACCGACAGCTACAGGCTACACCTTTGAAGGATGGTATCTTGATGAAACACTTACAACCAAAGCTACTGACGGTGCAGAGATAAAAGGCAACACCATACTTTATGCTAAGTGGACTCAGAACACTTACACCGTAACCTACAACATAAATGGTCACGGTGATGCAATAGATGCAGTAACAAATGTAACAACGTTGCCAGCAACATTGCCGACACCAACAGCTACAGGTTACACCTTTGAAGGATGGTATCTTGATGAAGCACTTACAACCAAAGCTGTTGCCGGTGATAAAATAACAGATAACACTACACTTTATGCCAAATGGACCCCAAACACTGTCGTGGCAGACGGTCTTATCGAAGAGTTTGCCATGAGCAGCAAAAGGGAGGACGGCTCTTGGTATGGTGATAAAGGAACTGAGATAAAGGTTTCCGGTGTTGTTTATAGAGATGCAGGCTACATGAAGCTGGCAAAGGAAACCGGCATAAACTCTCTCTATGTTCCACAGGGATATACGGTTTCGAAGATAGTACTGACTGTTAAAAGCTCAAGTAAATCTGCTCCTACAGAGATTGAAGTTGGAGGCATGAAGCAAACAGTATCCACTTCAGTAAGTGATATAGAGTATGACATAACGGATGTAGAGGGTGCCGCTACGATAACAATACAGAATACAGGAGCTAAGGATGCCGAACTGACAGGCATTAAAGTCTATGGTACTGCGCCGCAGGTTGGTGATTACACCATTACATACGTTACGAAGATTGGCGAAGAACCTGCTCAACAAGAGAAAGTGTCAGTCTTGAAAGCTGAATATCTTCCCGAACTCAGCGTTGACGGATATGTATTCGGCGGCTGGTATACAGATGAGGCTTGCACGGAGGAAAACAAGGCTGTTGAGGGAACTGTCCTGAATAGCGACATTACACTCTATGCCAAGTGGACGGTAAGCGAGACTAAGAAGGCTATCGTATTGAAATACATCACAACTGATGGAAAGACGGTGTTTGAAGGTACATCTCTGACAATAGGGAACTTTACGTCTCCTACTCTGAAAGCGTACGTCGCAAATGCTGACGGAACAGCTTCGGACGAGGATGTAACGGACGCTATAAAGGCTGAAGTAACATACCTGAGCGACGTTGAGGATGTTGCGACAGTGTCTACAGATGGCGTTATAACCATCAAAGACAATGCGACAGGCGGCGCAAAGGTTTACGCGAAATTCGCTGGCAATGACAATTATGCTGCAGCGGAGACTTTCTTCAATATCATTATAACGTCAGGATATAGCTATAAGGTGGAAAGTGGTAACAGTGCGCCTAAAATAAGGGATACACACGATATTAAAGATGGCGATGGTAAAGAACTTCTTAAAATCACATTTGGCGGTTGGAATCTTAACAGTAACACGTATAATGTTCCCGGTTCAAGTACTGCCAAGAAAGACAGTTGGAGCAGTGCGAAAACAGAAAAAGGCATAGCGTCCATTGACGGATACAGCTATTTCTTCCAGGGAGCGAACGACGCCAAGGACGAAGCTATTGGTGAGGGAGAATTCTATGGCTCCACACGCTATGGCTGGTTCGTTCCCCGTGACAAGGAAGCCGAAGGAACTGCGGGCGGAACGCATCCGTTCACTTTGCCGGTGCGTGGTTCTTACATTACGCTTGAGCCTACGGTAAACGGAACGCTTACTGTTTATATCCTGCAGAACGGTGCATGGAACACGGATAAGAATTATAAAATCATTAAGGGAGAGTTCCGTACGCACTCGTTCCATGTAGTGAACCAGCGTGGTTTGCCAGTGAAATACTTCTCGCAAAACGGCTATAGCGTAACTACCAAGCAGACTGTTGAAGATGGATATACGTGTGATCTGACCAAGATAAACGACCCTGTAGACAACAACAGCACCAATATCGCATTATGGGAAGAGTTCCGCACTAAGTTTGATGAGGATATGCAGAAAACTATTGAAACGAATTGGAATAACGGAATCAATGGCGCACAGACCATCATCGAGCTTGACGACCACTCTTTCCTTGCTATTCAGAAAGGTATCGTGAAATATACTTTCCATGTAATGGCAAAGGAGACTTATTACTTATTCTCCAACTTCTCAAAGATGGGATTCAGCGGTGTCAATTTCATTCCTGACACAAAGCAACCTGATGTGATTAATTATCCGGTGCTTGAACTTAGTGATACTGAGGAATATGTTGCGCCGGAGAAAAGAACTGATGGCTTCTATGTAGATGGCAGGAAATGTTTTGAGGTGGACAGTAGCACTCCGATAGGTGGCAAGGAGGTTTTGGCGAAAGTGCCGCAGTTTGCAAAGATAACTGTGAACCGCACGTTCAAGGCCAACCAATGGACGACCATCTCGCTGCCGTTCAACATCATGGGTAGCCGTGTGGAGGAGATATTCGGCACTGGAACGGAGATAATAATGCTCGACAACGCTACTGTCTGCAATGGTGCGGCACGCCTTCACTTCATTTATCATGAGATACAGAACATCCTTCCTGGCTATCCTTATCTTATAAAGCCGACAAAAGATGTTAACGGTTTCGAAATAACCAATAAGTATATCAACCCAGAAATGGCTCAAGTTGATATGGATTGCGGTGACTATGTGGCCAAGGCGGTTGCTGGATATTCCACAGGCGCTTTGGCAAATACGGCTAATGGCAAGTCGGGTTACAGTGTCCAATATGGAGAAAATGACATTTTCGTGAGCGATGGCGATGGCAAACTGTATGTCTCTGCTGGCAATTCTTTTGGCAAGGGTTACCGTTCTTACATTGCGAAAAAGCAGGGAACGCAGGCAGCGAAGAGCATTTCGATGTCTTACTCAGGCGTTGACGACAGCGATTACAACATTCCGACGGAGATAAAGTTTGTGGAACTGGCTCCCGAGGCCGTCAAGGCATTGGGCTTCTCGGGTGTTTATAACCTAAACGGACAGTATGTTGGCGACACTACAGAGAATCTTCCTGCAGGCGTTTATATTGCCAATGGCCGTAAAATTGTAATTAAATAGGAAGCGTAGATTATGAAACAAGCATATATAAAACCAACAGTCGTTGTGGTGGCAATGGAAAAACTTATGTTGGACACCCTCTCAAAAGATGATGGTAAGAATGGAGCTCCAGATAGAACTGACCTTCCAAATGTGCCGGAAATCGGTGAAGGAACTCCTGCAGATTCTAAAGGCCATGATTCATGGGGCATATGGGATGATTATCCATCACAGGGTAGCCTTTGGGATTAACAGTCTTGCAATGCTACGCAAATGAACTTGCGATTCTTGCGCGCTGAGCGTGTGATCTTCACGCAAAGGAAGTAGGATTCTTACGCAGCAGCGTGTAAAACATACTCTTTCAAGAAAGCCCGGACAGTGAATGAATGCTGTCCGGGCTTTTTCGTTATATATGTTATAATGGGGATGTAAATATGCGCTAATGTATTCCATTTTCGCTGCGCCGTGTTATGATATGTTTTTGTCCCGATAAATCACTCTGATTTGTTCAACGCTCTGAACGATTTCCGGCTAAAAACGTTCAGAGCGTTGAACAAATATTGTGCGAAATGCTTTGAATTTTGAATATTTATCTCTATTTTTGTAGTCGGAAGTCAAAGCCCGGACAATATGGAAACATTATTTAATCAATGTCGCCGACTGGTGCGTAATACATCTTTGGATTATGTTCGCCCGCTTATTCATCAGATTCATTGGGACCAACGCCTTATATCCATCAGAGGAGCGCGGGGCGTGGGAAAGACAACCTTGCTCTTGCAGTATCTGAAAAAGACCTACGGCGACAACCCGCGGGATGCTGTTTACGTATCGCTCGACCATCTGTATTTCAGCCGCAATACCTTTCTGGATTTTGTAGAAGACTTTTATAAGGCCGGAGGAAAATGTGTATTGGTGGACGAAGTGCATAAGTATGAGGGATGGAGTAGGGAGCTGAAGAACGCTTACGACTCTTTTTCGGATATGCGTTTTGTGATTACGGGCTCTTCTTTGCTTAACATCTTAAATTCTGATGCTGACCTCTCGCGCCGCAGTGTGAATTACAGTATGCAGGGACTGTCGTTCCGTGAGTATCTGCAACTGTGTGAAGGTTTGCACTTTGACAGTGTCGGCTTGAGGCCGCTCTTGGACAATCCGGATGAGCTGTGTTCTGTCGTAAACGGCAAATGCCGGCCGTTGGCATATTTCGACAAGTATCTCAAGTCGGGTTATTATCCTTTCGTGCTTGAGGGCGAGGATGATTACTATGAAAGAATCACCAATGTTGCCAATCTTATATTGGATATAGAGCTGCCGCAGTTATGCGGGGTTGATGTCTCGAATATCCGTAAGTTGAAGAGTCTTTTGGCTGTTTTGGCTTCCGAATATCCTATGCAGCCTGATATGACAAAGCTGGCGGGAATGGCGGGGATGTCGCGCACCACGCTGTTGGCGTATTTGCAGTATCTGCAAAGGGCAAAGATGGTGAACCTGCTTTATTCGGGTGATACGAGTGTGAAGAAGATGCAGCGTCCGGATAAAATCTATATGGAGAACGGTAATCTGCTGGAAGCTCTGTCGCTGAATGGCGTGAACGAGGGAACAAGGCGCGAGACGTTCTTTGTGAACCAACTCTCATACGCCCATCGGGTGGAGTATGCGCCGGGACAGGCTGACTTTCTCGTTGACGGCATTTATACATTCGAGGTGGGAGGACGTGGCAAGGACGGCAAGCAGATAGCTGGTATGCCCGATGCGTTTATTGCTGCCGACGGAATAGAATATCCTTTTGGCAATAAGATTCCGCTGTGGTGTTTTGGTTTCTTGTATTAAATGTGGGGGTATAACTTCCGTTTATTTATATACAGATAGATTAAAATAAAAACATTATCTTAATATTTAGAACATTAGGAGATAAAGATATATGGCTACAAAAGAAAAAGGGCTGACCCCGATGATGCAACAGTTTTTCTCGTTGAAGGCGAAACACCCCGACGCGCTGATGCTGTTCCGTTGCGGCGACTTCTATGAGACATACTGCGAGGATGCCATTGCTGCGTCGCAGATTCTCGGAATAACGCTCACCCGGCGCAATAACGGTGGCACCTCCGGTTCGGCGGAGATGGCGGGATTTCCGCATCATGCCCTCGACACTTATCTGCCCAAGCTGGTGAGGGCGGGTAGGAGAGTGGCCATTTGTGACCAATTAGAAGACCCGAAGCTGACGAAAAAGCTCGTGAAGCGCGGCATTACGGAGCTGGTGACGCCGGGAGTGGCGATGAGCGACAACGTGCTGAACTATAAGGAGAACAACTTCCTCGCTGCCGTTCACTTCGGAAAAGGGGCGTGCGGCGTGGCGTTTCTCGACATATCCACGGGCGAGTTCCTCACGGGCGAAGGCTCGTATGACTACGTTGAGAAGCTGCTGGGCAACTTTGCGCCGAAGGAGGTGCTCTATGATAAAAGTTGCGGCAGGGACTTCGCGCGGTATTTCGGCGGGAAATACGCCACGTTCGAGATGGAAGACTGGGTCTTCACCGACCGTTGCGCACGTCAGAAGCTGCTGAAACACTTCGGTACGCGCAATCTGAAAGGCTTCGGAGTGGACCATCTGGCAAACGGAGTGATTGCCTCCGGTGCCATATTGGAATATCTCGAGGAGACGCAACACACGAATATAGGCCATATAACGGCACTGTCGAGGATAGAGGAGGAGCGATATGTGAGGCTCGATAAGTTCACGATACGTTCGCTTGAGCTTGTGCAGCCGATGCAGGAGGGCGGCCGTTCGCTGCTCAGCGTAATCGACCGGACGGTTACTCCGATGGGCGGCAGGATGCTGCGGCGTTGGGTGGTGTTCCCGCTGAAAGATGTGAAGCCGATAAACGAACGCCTCGATGTGGTGGAATATTTCTTCCGCGACCCTACTATGCGGGCTGTGGCGCACGAGAATATGCAGCGCATGGGCGACCTGGAGCGTATCATCTCGCGCATTGCCGTGGGGCGTGTGTCGCCGCGTGAGGTCGTTCAGTTGAAGATTGCGCTGCAGGCCATAGAGCCGCTGAAGGCTTCTTGTCTGGCTGCGGACAACGAGGCACTGCGCAGGGTAGGGGAGATGCTCAATGTCTGTGCCACGCTGCGCGACAGGATAGAGCGTGAGGTGCAGCCCGACCCGCCGTTGCTCGTGAACCGCGGTAACGTGATTGCCGACGGATTCAATGAGGAACTCGACGACCTGAGAAACATTTCGCGGAGCGGAAAGGATTATCTCGTGAAGTTGCAGGAGCGCGAGAGTGAGGAGACAGGCATCGCAAGCCTGAAAGTTGGATATAACAATGTGTTCGGATATTATCTCGAAGTGAGGAACACATACAAGGATAAGGTGCCGCAGGAGTGGATAAGAAAGCAGACGCTGGCGCAGGCCGAGCGTTACATCACTCAGGAACTGAAGGAGTATGAGGAAAAAATCATGGGGGCAGACGAGAAGATTCTGGCCTTAGAGGAGCGGCTTTTCATGGAGCTTGTAACCTTTGCGCAAGACTTTATCCCGCAGATTCAGACCAATGCCAACGCCATCGCACGGCTCGACTGCCTGCTTTCGTTCGCCTGCGCGGCCGAGGAAAACAATTACATAAGGCCGCAGATTGACGATTCCGAGGCTCTTGAGATACGCGGCGGACGCCATGCCGTGATTGAAACGCAGATGCCGGTGGGCGAGCGTTATGTGCCGAACGACATCATGCTCGATACCGAACGCCAGCAGATAATGATAATAACGGGTCCGAATATGGCCGGAAAGTCGGCTCTGCTGCGTCAAACGGCCTTGATAGTGCTGATGGCTCAGGTGGGCTGCTTTGTGCCGGCAGAAGGCGCGAAAATAGGTTTGGTGGACAAAATTTTCACGCGTGTGGGTGCGTCGGATAATATTTCGCTTGGCGAATCTACCTTTATGGTGGAGATGACCGAGGCCGCCAATATCCTGAATAACGTGTCGTCGCGCTCGCTTGTGCTCTTCGATGAGCTTGGCCGTGGCACGTCCACCTACGACGGAATAAGCATTGCGTGGGCGATAGTGGAGTATCTGCACGAGACGAAGCGTGCCGGCGCACGCACTCTCTTTGCCACCCACTATCACGAATTGAACGAAATGGAGAAGAATTTCCGTCGGGTGAAGAACTATAACGTGTCGGTGAGGGAGGTAGACGGTAAGGTTATCTTCGTCAGAAAACTTGAGCGAGGCGGTTCGGAACACTCTTTCGGTATTCATGTGGCCGAGATTGCGGGTATGCCGAAGAGCATTGTGAAGCGCGCGAATGTAATATTGAAGCAACTCGAGGCCGACAATGCTCAGGTGGGTGCTGTTGCCAAGCCGTCGGCTCAGGCCATTGAGGACAGCCGCGAGGGTATGCAGCTTTCTTTCTTCAAGCTCGACGACCCCGTGCTTTGCCAGATTCGCGACGAGATCCTCGGGCTCGACATCAACAATCTCACGCCTGTCGAGGCTCTGAACAAGCTCAATGAAATAAAGAAAATAGTGAAGGGGAGGTGATGGCCTCCCCTTTTTTTGTTTGTTATAATCTTGGAAAAGTGTAAGGTTTCCTGTCTTTACGCCTCCTCTTTCTTCATGCCTCTGCCGATGAAATAAGCGCCGATGAGGATGAACGGGATGCTGAGAATCTGTCCCATGTTGATAGGCAGGGCGGCCTCGAAGGCCACTTGAATCTCTTTGGTGTACTCGATGAAGAAGCGGAATGAGAATATCAATGCCAGACAGAGGCCGAAGAACAGGCCGGAACCAACTTTCCGGGGCTGCCGCTTGTAGATGACGAGTATCAGAATGAAGAACACAAGATAGGCGATGGCTTCGTAGAGCTGGCCCGGATGGCGCGGATAGGTGTCGACACGCTCGAAGATAAACGCCCACGGAACATCCGTTACGCTGCCTATAATCTCAGAGTTCATCAAGTTGCCGAGGCGTATGAACGTGGCCGTGATGCAGGCGCAGATACCCATATTGTCGAGAATGACCAGCGGCTTGATGCCCGTGTGCCGCACGTAGAGCCACAGTCCGATGAGCAGTCCGATTACGCCGCCGTGCGACGCAAGCCCCTGATAGCCGACATACTTCCATGTTCCGTCGGCAAGGTGGCGCATCGGGACGAACATCTCGATGAAGTGGTCGAACGAGCCGAGGAAATAGCCGGGTTCATAGAACAGGCAATGACCTAGGCGCGCGCCCAAAAGGATGCTCACGAAGACATAGATAAACAGTGGCTCAAACTTGTCTGCGCCCAATTTCTGCTCCTTATAGAGCCGTTGCATGAGCAGATAGCCCAGCGTGAGACCTACAAACCAGCACATTCCGTACCAGCGCAGGGCGAGACCGCCGATATGGCATATCGTCTCGTCGGGATTCCAGACAATGTAACTAAGTGTGTTCATAACTCTTGTTGTTTCTTCTTTCTTATTGGTTTGATTAGTCCAATTAGCCTTATTAGTCCAATTAGTCTAATTAGCCTAATTAGTCTAATTAAACATTAAACCTGAAGTGCATGATGTCGCCGTCCTGCACCACGTAGTCCTTGCCTTCGATGCCTAATTTTCCGGCTTCGCGCACGGCTGCCTCGGAGCCGTATTGTATATAGTCCTCATACTTGATGACCTCTGCGCGGATGAATCCCTTCTCGAAGTCGGTGTGGATGACGCCGGCACACTGCGGAGCCTTCCAGCCCTTATGGTATGTCCACGCTTTCACCTCCATCTCACCGGCGGTGATAAAGGTCTCAAGATTCAGCAGCGAGTAAGCCTTCTTTATCAGTCGGTTCACGCCACTCTCCGTCAGTCCCAGCTCGTCAAGGAACAGTTGTTTGTCCTCGTAGGTCTCCAACGAAGCGATGTCCTCCTCCGTCTTGGCCGCAATAACCATAGCCTCGGCGCCCTCTTCGGCCGCCAGAGCCTCAATCTTCTGAGAATATTCATTGCCCGTTTTCGCCGCCGTCTCGTCCACGTTGCACACGTAGAGCACCGGTTTCGACGTCAACAGGAACAAGTTGCGGGCCGCTTCCTGCTCCTCCTTACTGTCAAACTCCACCGTGCGGGCATTCTTTCCCTGCTCCAGCGCAGCCTTGTAAGCCTCCAATACAGCCACCTCAATCTTCGCATCCTTGTTGCCTCCCACGGCAGCCACCTTCTGTTGTTTCTGCAAACGCGCCTCTATCGTCTCAAGATCTTTCAGTTGCAGCTCCGTATCGATGATTTCCTTGTCGCGTATCGGGTCGATGGTGCCGTCCACGTGAGTGATATTCTCGTCGTCGAAGCAGCGCAGAACGTGGATTATCGCATCCGTCTCACGGATGTTTCCGAGGAACTTGTTGCCCAGTCCCTCGCCCTTGCTCGCTCCTTTCACGAGTCCGGCGATGTCTACAATCTCGCACGTTGCCGGTACGATGCGTCCCGGGTGTACAATCTCCGCGAGCTTCGTCAGTCGCTCGTCCGGTACGGTTATCACTCCGAGATTAGGTTCTATTGTGCAAAAAGGGAAGTTGGCTGCCTGCGCCTTTGCGCTCGACAGGCAATTAAAAAGTGTGGACTTGCCCACGTTGGGAAGTCCCACGATACCGCATTTCAGTGCCATTTCTTATCTAACAATTATGTATATACGATTGCAAAATTACTATTTTTAATTGATAATCCTTGCCCTTGCGTGTGGAAATGTGAAAATAAAGTAGTAGGGACTCCGATGGAAGATAATAATTTATGCTTTCTGAAAGCCATTAAACGGTATTACAGAGCGAAAAGTATAGATATAATATTATGATGTTTTATGGGTAGTAATAAAAGAAAAATAAATCTCTGCCAAGTCTTCATAGACAACTTGGCGGAGATTTATTTAATGTAAGAATTTAGAAATTACATTCTAATGTTATACAAAATACTTGGTCATATTAACTGCTATCTGAATCAGAATTTTCATATTGCAGTCGGCAAACCTTGTATTTTTTATCTTAACCACATTAGGTTGGTCGTTTTCGGCTTCTGACCGTTACCCCAGGCAACACCAACAGCACGTGCGGCTGCAATGCGGTCTTTCTCAAGTTTGATCTGGTCGTGATACTTTTCACGCATCTCAAAGTCAATATCGCTGCGCACTTGACTCTTCACCTCTTTCATAAATTTGCCGGCCTCAGCATAGCAGGCTGCATCAGGGTCTATCTGTGCTAACATGGCGCAGACCTGATAGGCTGTCTCTTGGTCTTGTCCGGCAGCCCAGATAGCTTTTGCCTGATTGAGTATAAAGAGGTTCATGCGGTTGAGATTCTTAGTGTAAAGCTGCAAACCGTACCTGGATGCCTCCTCACCGCCTTTAGAGCAGACCGGTATTGAGAGAACCATCGTCAAGGCTTCCTCGTAGTTCTGAAGCGAGGCAAGGCGTTTGGCTTCTTTGATGATATTAGGATACTGTGTATCATAATAGTTCATCATGTTTTTCTTGCCACGGTTAATGAGGTTTGTTATCTCCCAGTTGCTGGCACTGATACGACGGAAGGCATTTATGTAGCTTTTCACTTCGCCTGTGCCAACACCGTTTAACGTAACATATGCAGTACCGAATTTCTTCTGTGTATAAGTGTCGGCCATATAGAACGTGATACCAAGGTTATAAACCGTCTGAATTGGCGGACCCGGCAGGTTGCTCTTGTCGAGAACATCACAATGGGCAGTCAATACGAACGGGGTTGTCGGCGCATCTGTTGTCAGTCCATTTTCTGTCGCAATGCGGCTTAAAGACTGCTGTAATAAAGTACGCGCTGCTGTCGGAACATTAGAAAAGTCTTCGTCCAACTGTATTGAAATAGGCATCACGCAGTCTTGTGCGTATGCACCTACTCCAATAAAAAGGCATATAGCTGTAAAAATATTCTTTATTTTCATATCTTGTTTCTCCTTATTTTTCTCCTAATATCAAAAGACAGCGTCCAAGTCCACGATTCACCGTCTTGACAGGAATGTTATATGGTGCGGCTCCAAGGAAACGTGCCAGCTCGCGTGCAAAACCGTATGTGTCTTGTGCCATGCCATTGGCTTTGTAGAGAGGTATGCGGACCTGCTCATAAAGAATCATAGTTTCTGTGGCATCAGACTTGCTGAAGCGATGGTTTACACAGTTGTCGGCCAGCCAGTTGTCGATAACCTCGCTCAACTCATAGTTGCCGTACTCTTTCTCAAAGTCAACGGCACTTGAGTCAAACACGCGCATATCAAGCACTACCTCACGGCCATTAGTGAGCAAGTCGTCGAAATGAGCCTGAAGGCGCTCAACAAAAGAGTCCATGTGGTCTTGCACAGCCTCCTCGAGCAACACGGGCAGTTCGGCAGAGAACGAGCCTTTACCTGTTCCCTCGGCACCAGCTACCTGTTTGTTGGAGTAGGCATCAAGAGCCCGCAGATTATAGGTAACACTACTTTTAGGTCCTACTGTATTTACCGTCCAGTCAATCTCCAGGATGATGTCGGCCTTCGCAGTGCGACGCAAGCGGTCTAACGGGCTCTCTGTTATAGCAGAACCGCTTTTTTTACTGGTAATCAGACGGTCTTCGGCAGAGAGGTTAGAGATACTTTTCACATTCTGCTGGAGGTCTTTCAAGGGGAAACCTCTATCTGCCATCAGCAGATTGATTTTAGAGATTACGGCATTAAGCTGTTTGTCTGTTGAAACAGCGGCCTTATAGTCGGGTATCTGTTCCTTCGTACCCTGATTGTCAAAGGTCTGCTCATAGCCGTGTTCCTTGCACCAGGCATCACTCGGCATCACCATCAATGTCGGCTTTTTAGCCTGTCCCATTGCTGACAATGAGCAGACTGTCAGCAAAGCCATTGATAAAAATACTTTAAGTTTCATATCGATTTATGGTTTAGTCAATAACATTATCAGCCTTTAGACGGGCTTTCAACTGCGCTCTCAGCACGCGAATGGTCAGGTCGTAGGCATAACCCACCTTGTCTTTACACCTTCCACCCGAGCGCTTTTTAGTATCGCGTAGGGAAACATAGTTCTTATACTCTCCATTGTCGGCAAAGAAGATATTGAAGTAGTCTTCATAGCGTTCTTTCGCATTTACCTCGGACACGAGAGGACGCATATTGCACCCTTCCGCACCGTCCCGGATGCCATCGAAGATTACTGCCCAGACTGCATTTTTCATGGCCTGCTCTTTGGCATCTGAGCGATTACGGCCATATCCCTGCACACGCAATGTCTGTGAACCGTCGAGCTCCACACCGATACATCTGATAGAACTGCGGGCATATACCGGTTTTGTCTGTGCGTCTGCGTATGCCAGAGACAGCACAGCGATTATTGTCAATAACAACTTTTTCATAACTGATAGATTTTTAGAATTCGTAACCCAGTTTCACTCCAAAATAACTATAGGCCACATCGTTTTTCTCACAATTCTTGAAGTTGGTAATAGTATAATTGATACCAATCTGGAAATTGTTGCGAAGGCCTCCGAAACTATATCCGAAAGTAGGACTTGCAAAGAATCCCTCATTGGTGATGCCTCCTATATTCAACGACCAGAAAGGCACACCGTCGCGGTCGTATGCAGAGATAAAGTTTCCGCGGACATTAGCAAAGATGGGAACGCCGAACTTATTGTCTGTATCTCTCACTTCGGCGTGGTTTGCATAATAGCGAACGCCCAAGCCCGCACCGAAACGCAGATATTCGCTTACACGATAACCTCCCGTCCATGACAGATTGACATACGGCATATTGGGCTCGTGTACCATAACACTACTACCTCCTTCTAACTCAACGGCACACCAGAATCCCTTATCTTCTGCCTCATAATTCCTGTAATTAGTCTGCTTTGGTGCATCGGGCAGTTTCACATCACGGTATTGTGCATTGACCGACATCGTAGCACCAATGAACAATAAAGATAGAAATAATTTTTTCATAATCGTCTGTAATTAAATATTAAAAACCTGAGGAAAGACTTCTTACGACACCAGCTTTCTCTAATTCCTTGCGCAAAGCCGTTTTATCAATCTGGAGTATTGCACCAGACTTATATCCTTTTTGTGTCTTCACTCTGTCATACGAACCTGCGATGATTGTGGCATAGTTCTGACACGGACCGTCTGCGGCGAAGAAAGCCTCACAGAAAGACGCATTATCAGCTTCGGCAGTAATCGATGCCATAGCCGGCTGGCGTGCCCCGCTCTGATTTCCGGAGCATCCACGGAAAACAACACCGTGAACAGCCGCCCGCTTCAAGTCTTCGTCTTTCACGCTCTTTGAATATACATACACTTTCACGAGGATTGTGCCTTCGGTACCTGAGCCTGCGCCGGTAATGTCGTACTGAGGTATCTTGTCGCCTTTAGCCATTGCTCCCACAAAGAATGCAAGGAGCAGAATAATCAAACTTAGTATTCTTTTCATTGCTTTTGTTTTTTGGTTATTATTTATTAGTCATTTCTCTAATCAACATTCCTTTGGCAAAATTCTTTCCACTTACTTTCTTAAAAGTCGTATAGCCGAGATTAGCTCCCAGTGCGCCTTCTTCAACAGCCATAAAGCGATTGTCCCATATAAGATTTTCAATCGGCTCAATTACGCCTACACGGTTGTATTTGTGTTTGCCATTCTCCAGTTCAACTACTTCAAGCACCTCAAACTTGCTTTTTGCGGTTACGCCCTCTTTCTTTCCTACGTATGCTGTGAGTGGCTCTACTGATAGAAGGGGCGACTTCGTGCGGAACTCTTCGTAGTTGCGCTGCAAGTCAACGACATTCTCGTCGATAGCTCGCTGGCAGGCTTTTCTGACCATAACGATAGGTTCGTCTTCATTGATGCCCAAGAACGAGGTAGTACCACCGCTACTCTCAACCTTACCTACATATTTCAGTTTGTAATTTCCGCGTGCAGCCTCGAAGTTGGCTTTCTTGGTTGCATCCGGCTTTGCCGCATACTGCTCCTGATAGAACACGGCAGCCTGCTCGTCATTCCAATCAAGTTTATAAAGGAAAGTGTTGATTTTCACCTTGAATCCCTTGATGGTTTCCAGCATATCGCCAAGATTGTCGGTCAGGTCGCTGATACTTGATCCCATATAAGCGGATGCTATCTGTCCCAAAGCCTTAAGAATGGAAGCTCCGGTCTTTGCGCCCTTGTTCTTGTCCACATAGCGGATGTCATTCACTATCACGAACGTGTTTCCTATCAAATCCTCGCCTGCATCCTGCAACATGGCCACGCCACGAGACGAACGTTTCGCAAGTTGTTTGTCAAATTCCGTTGCATTGTAAAGGCCGCGTTCCTTAACCAGCTCCATATCACATTGTCCGGTGAAGAAATCGCGGTTGAACCAGCGACCTACAAGACGGCTTGCCACTTTATTGTTCTGCAAGAAATCCGTGATGACGGTATTCTCGTTAGAATTGTTTGCTCCCGCCAGTTTCTTGTCGATATTGAGCACTTTCACACTCAGATTATGGTCATTGAACTTATCCGGAACAGGAATCTGCAAGAAAGCCTCCTTTATTTCATTGCCAAATTGTTGGTCTGTATGATTGATCAATATAGAATATATGGAACTACGCCTATAATTTGACTCCGGTTCTTGAGCCAAAACACTTACTGTAAACAGAGTAAGACAGCCAATAAGTATATTGCGGTATTTCATAATTATTATAGTATTTTTATGGTTAGTAATCCCATTCCTCCTCGCCAAGTACTGACTTCAAATCGTAGGAACGGTTTTCGCGGGTTACTTTCAATAAGAGCGCTTTCTTTTCGTTAGATGTAAGATGCTTGTCGCCACGTTTCTCAATCTCTTCTTTTACCGTCTTCATATTATTGCTGTCCGGTAAAAGTTTTTAATCAAAGATAAAAATAGGCTGAAGCCCT
>ERZ779852.698-NODE-698-length-35068-cov-7.804758_pt1 | contig 35068 bp, 30 predicted proteins | sample MGYA00511559_ERZ779852 | MGnify/ENA primary metagenome ERZ779852 (study PRJEB29588, sample SAMEA2157977) | human gut metagenome | biome: human gut; feature: human-associated habitat; material: faeces | place: Denmark | collected 2008/2010 ...
CGCTCTTATCGTTGATAAAGAAAAGAGGGTGAATCGCGTATTACGACACACCCTCGTGGAAAAGATGAAGACATTGGAATAAATGTTGATTTTAGGCTTATGATGCGCTGGCTCCTCTTTTTCCTCACGGCGGCGGGAACGCTGTTCTTCAGTTCTTCCCGGTTCGTGGACCCCTGGCTGGTACCCAAATGGGGGATACTGGTGACGGGTATGGTCGTTTGGGGACTGGTGACGGCTGTCCACTGGGTGTATCCTTTCGACCGGTGTCCCGTCCGGTTCCGCTCGTGGGTGGAAGGCGGGCTGGTGGCGTTGGTCGGAGTGGAGGCGTGCTACGGCCTCTTCCGGGCGTTTGCGCCGGGAGGCGGCGGGGTAGCCTCCCTGACAGGCACGCTGGACAATGCCACCGGCTTTGCGGCCTGCCTCTGTGTGGGGTTCCCATTCTGCCTTCGCCTGATGGGCGGGACGGGTTGGCGGCGCTATGCGGGAGTGGCGGCGGCCACGGTGGTGCTTGTGGCTGTGGCGCTTTCGGCTTCCCGGGCGGGTATCCTTAGCCTGCTGGCCGTGTCGGCGGTATGGGCGTGGAAGCGGTTGCGCTTTTCTCCGCGGGTCAAGGGGACGACCCTGGCGGTACTCCTCCTCTTGCTGGCCGGGTTGCTCTATGGGGTGAAGAAAGATTCGGCGGACGGGCGGCTGCTCATCTGGCGTTGCTCGCTGGAGATGATGAAGGACCGCCTGTTGCAGGGCTGGGGCCTCGGCGGTTTCGAGGCGCATTACATGGACTATCAGGCCGCCTACTTCGAGCGGCATCCCGGCAGCCGCTATGCGCCTTTGGCGGATACGGTGCAATATCCTTTCAGTGAATACTTGAATATCGGTGTCGCGTTCGGAGTGGTGGGCTGGCTGGCCGTCGTTGCCTGGCTTGTCTGCCTGGGGCGCGCTTATGTGCGGTGGCCCACAGTGGAGAAGGAGTCCGGTTTGCTGGTCTGGCTGGCGGTGGTTGTCTTTGCCGCCTTCTCCTATCCGCTGATGTATCCGTTTGTCTGGCTGATGCTGGCCTATGCCTCCGTCCGGTTGCTGGAAGATGTCGGGACGGCCCGTCCCCTCCTCCTCCAGGCTGGGGCGGTGTGCTTGCTGGCCACCTGTGGCTGGGTGGGAAGCCGGACCTACCGCCGCATGAAGGCCGAGCTGGTGTGGGCGGAGGCGGTCGCCGCCTCGTCATTGGGGCAGGCAGACCGGGCGATGGAAAAGTACCGGCGTGCGTATTCCGTACTTTGGGCAGACCGTTACTTCCTGTACAACTATGCGGCGGAACTGCACCGCCACGGGCAGCAGGACGAAGCGCTCCGGGTGGCCGGAGCATGTCGCCGCCGTTGGGCGGACTATGACCTGGAACTGCTGTTGGCCGAGCTGTACGAGCAGCGGGGCGAGGATGTCCGGGCGGAGGCGCACTACCGGCGAGCCTCCCTCATGTGTCCCAACCGTTTTGTCCCTCTGCACCGCCTGGTGCTGTTGCTGGACAGAACCGGGCGGCAGGATGAGGCCGTGCGGCTGGCCCGGCAACTTGTGGAAAAACCGGTGAAAGTCCCTTCGTTCCAAGTGGATTGGATTAAGAAGGAGATGAATGATTATATAATCAAGCAATGTGAGTGATAACTGATTGTCGAACTTAAAGGTTAGTATTATGGAACCACCAGTGCTATAATTAATGAAAGGAATAGAGCATATACAGTAAAATGCTGATTCTAAGTGTGTAAATAAAAATAGTATCATTAATATTGATTGGATATGAAAATTCTAACAATAATCTTATCAATTGGCATTTTGTTGTCAGTGAGTGCATGTACAGGTAGTGATATGTATATGCAAGAACAGATATCTGCCGGTGATGGGCAACTTCTTGAGACGAAAAATTGGGAAGAAGCCGACCTTTCCCCAGAATGGAATGTATTGGCCATTTCGTTGTTTTCAGAAGCGAATGCGAACAGAATCATTACTGCCCGTTTCGATGTGGATAAAAAGAGCGGGCAACCTGTGATGCAGTTTCGGGTAGGAGAAGAAGGAGCGAAAGAGGATACCCGGCCCATCTTGAAAACCCGAGAAGAAAATAACCGTAAGTGGATATACTGGGGAGAAGTATGTGGAATCATGTCTGCCAAGAGGTTTGCAGACTTCTTACAGAAGAAATTTGCGGGAGTCCCCTATGAAACCCGATTTGAACCGATAGAGGGTGAGGATTGCAGGAAGGCATATTATCGGGAAGGGTGATAATGCCTGTACACAATCGCATAATTAATAAATGTGAATGCAATGAGAAAGAACGTATTCTTTATCGTAATGGTTTCATTGTTTTTGGGAGCCTGTACTTCCACCGAAACAGTAGGGGAGGTGGAGGGAACGTACTATTACGAGAAGATACAGGAATTGGCCGCTTCTTATGGAGGGTATGTTGAACGTGAAAGTTCGGCTCCTCCCATGACAAAGGCAGAGTATGAGGAATTGGAACGTATCGTACTTGGCCTTACAGGACATGGTCAGGAAAGCGACTGATGTTTGTCTGAACTAAAGTGCGGATCCATTTTGAATGGTCATCGTTGTCCTCTTAAGGGAGTATGTGGAAAAATGGAGATAGTGCATGAAGATTTGAAATGGATCCGTTCAAGTGAGTGATAATTCGTTGAATGGATGTAAAAGTAGAAGTTTATGAAAAGTAAATTGTTGTTATGTTGTTTGATTGTTTTGCCGATGGCTTGTTCCAAGGACAAACAATCTGAACCTAAAGTGGAAAAGTTTGCATTGGAGTATTCTATACAGGAACGGGAGGATGCTTATGCTAAAATGTATCCTTATCTGAAAGTGGTAAACAAAAGATATACGCTTGACTTGACGGAAGAACGAGCGGATACTTTGGGTGTACCTGTAGCCTTGTATCGGGAAGCATTGGCGGATGTAGAAGCGGTAAATCAGTCTTTTGATAAGGCAGAGGAGGAAGGAATTCCTTTTGAAGTGGAAGAAGTGCCGCTTTTGAGTGATTCGCTTATGAAGGCATCGCGAAAGGCTAAAATGGAATTCGAACAACTTGTAAAAGGAGGGGAATAAAATGAAAGTTTTCTTTGTTTTGTTGAGTATTATTGGAGCAGTATTGTTTGGAGCTTGTTCAAACGAACAAAATGTTTGGGAACAAGGAACAGAGCGAGTTACGGACACATCTGCAATATTGGATGCCCATTTGAAAATGGCTCCATATCTGAGGATTGTAGAAAATAGATATGTATTGGATTTATCAGAGAATGGAGCAATGAGATTAGGGATACCTATCGGTATTTATCATGAAGCTATTAAGGATATAGAAAGGGTAAATGGAACTTTTGATGAAGCAGAGTTGGAGAGAATACCTATTGTAATTGCGGATAAAACTCTTCAAGAGGATGAAAAACTGTTTTCTCCGCTTATTAAGACTAGGACGGAGAATCCTACAACTTATGCTACAATTTGGTTGGGTTACAATACATCTACAGGTTCTGCAAGTTTTACACCAAAGTCTAATAAAGTAGTGGTTAGTGCTAGTGGAACTTCGATGGTTTGGAGTGTCGTTTTAAAAGGAGGAATTAGTATGGTCTTGTCTGGTTCTTCTTTTGGAGGAATAGTGAAAAAAACGGCTAATGTATCAGCAGGATACAGAATTTCAGTGGAGGCACAAAAGGCTGCGGGTAATGGAGCTGTTGTAACGGTGGCGTTTAGTAATCAATGAATGAAGCGGATATATTGGTTTGGATTTTGAAATTGAGTGTTATGGAACCATCACCTATATTTAAAGTGTTCTCAAAAGAGAAGAAACAGATGTATGTCGAATTGTATAATCAATAAATGTGAATGCAATGAGAAATAATGTATTTTTAGTAGTAATGGTTTCATTGTCTTTGGGAGCCTGTACTTCCACCGAAACTGTAGAGGAGGTGGAGGGAGCGTACTACATCGAGAAGATACAGGAACTGGGTGCTCCTTATGGAATCTATTATGAGCATGGCAAATCGTCTCCTCCCATGACCAAGGCGGAGTATGAGGAAGTGAAACGTATGTTGTTTGACATTATTAGACGTGGTCAGGAAAGCGACTGATGTTTGTCTGAACTAAAGTGTGGATCCATTTTGAATGGCCATCTTTGTCCCCTTAAGGGAGTATGTGGGAAAATGGAGACAGTGCATGAAGATTTGAAATGGATCCGTTGTCTTTTTTTAAGGAGATTTGCAATCATAGGGATAAATTATTTAAGTTGTTGTCTTCTTTGATAGGTTGAATGTAAGTCATTATAGTAATAACGCAATCTAATTAAAATTAAGTATGATGAAGTCTTGGGGATTTATAGTTGGTATATTGGTTTTATGTTTCTATGCTTGTACTGATGAAATAGAAAATGTTTCTCAACACGTAGAAATAGGAATATCAGAAGCAAGGCGGATTGCTCGAACTTATTTGGTATTGGAAGAGGAACGATATGTCTTGAATTTAGAGATAGATGAGGCTGAACGAAAAGGTATATCTAAGGAACTTTATACTCAATTGCTTCTAGAGGTTGAGGAGTCTAATTTTTTCCTACAGGAATTAATTAATGAAGGTGTAAAGATTACTTTGGTTGATCCTCAAGAAGTAATAGGAAATTCAGATATAGTTGTAAAGACAAGAACAGAGGGAGAAAATAATATTTTGAAGCAAGGTATGATTTCGGTAAAAGATTATCAAACAAAGACTTCTATATCTGCTCCTAGGGGCGCAAAGAAAATTGTATTTTCGGGTACTACACCTTGTTTTTTAGTTGCAATCAGTATAACTTGTAATGGAAGTGTGGGTACTATAACTAGTGGTCCGTGGGGCGGTAGTTGTTCTTTTCAGATTTCTTATTCGCCGTGTGTGTTAAATATAACTACACATACATTGTGTAGTGGTGGTGGAAGTTTAGGGTATATTATATATGGTTAAATGATTAATTTGATTGGCTATGAAAATGATATTTGTAGCTCTCTTATTGGTAGCTTGCTTTTGGGGGTGTAAAGATTATAATATTCGGAATAATGAAAATGAAAAAGAAAAGAAACAGGTGGAAACAATAGAAGCCGGACTGCTTATGATGTCTGATGAAGCATTAAGTTCAGAACAAAAAGAGTTGAAAGAAAAAATTTATCAGGTCTTATTGGAGGGTGTGCAAGTTGATACTGTTGCGAACCATCTACAATTGGTTTTAACAGAAAAGGATTTCAAACAAAGAGGTTTGGACGAAAAACTATATCAGAAGTGTTTGGACGAGATTGATGATGTAAATGCTTATGCTGATGAAACTGGCAGAGGAAAGGAAATGATGAAGTCGTGGATAGAATCTAAGGAGAACTATTTGAAGCGTTCTGTTGGCAAATAATAGATGTATTTTTTGATTAATTTTAGTTATGAAAAAGTGGATTCTTATCTTTTCGGTTATCCTGTTGGCGTGCGGGGCGGCGGTGTATTTTGGCCTGCCGTCTCTTCCACCCGAAGCGGAGGGCAACCGCCGGAACCTGTGGGCGGTGCTGTTGCACTACCGTTGGGTGGACCGCGACCGCCAGAAGCTGGAAGCGGCCCGCTTTCTGATAGACAACATGCCCTATCATCGGGGAAAGGGGCGGCTGGTGCACGTGCCGGAAGAGATGAAGCGGTGGAGGAGGGAGGCGGACAGCCTGTATGCCTCCGTGCGGCTTGCGGGGATGGAGGAGAAGGACTGGCAGGATAGTTTGAGCCGGATTCAGAAGGGAAGGCTGGCTTTGCTGAAGGATTCGGTGATGCAGGAAGCGGCGATAGACGACGGATGGTTTGACGACATCCAATGCTTGTCGTACCGCTTTCTGGTGGACCATATCGACAACGCGTTCCGGATGTGGCGGCGGTCGGTGTTTGCCCGGAACCTGAGCTTTGAGGAGTTCAAGGAATATCTGCTGCCCTATCGTTCGGTGGCGGAATACGGATTCCACGTTTCGGGCAGGGAATGGCAGGAATGGTTCGGCAAATATGTACCCGTGGACGGAACGGCTGCCTTGCGGGAGGCGGTACGGGGATACAACCAGGCCGCAAACAACGTGCAGGGGCTGAACGGGAGCAACAGGCGGGAAGTACCGGCGGGACAATATGATTTCTATGTCGGCGGCAAACTGGATTGCGTGGATATTGCCCATTATGGCTGCAACATCCTGCGGGCATGCGGTCTGCCGGTGGTTGTGGAGTTCAACATGAGTTACCTTTCCCTGCCGGGGCGGCACTACCATTGCGACGTGTGGTACGATGCGAAAGGGGAATGGCGTACGTTCAATGCGCAAAGTGCCTTGCCCGGCGACCGAGATTGGGCGTTCAGCCAGGTGACCAATGTGTACCGCATGACTTATGGGGCACGGAAGGATACACCCTACTTCCTGAAGAATCCGGGAGAGCGGGTACCCGAGCTGCTGGATGACCCTTGCATTGAGGACGTGACATCGAACTTGCGGGAGACCGTGACGCTCACCGTGCCTTGCCGGGTTCCGGCGGCCAACCGGCTGGCCTATCTGGCCACGTTCCACAAGGAGAGCGGTGGCCTGATAGCCGTGACGTGGGGTACGGCGGAGGCGGGCCGCGACTCGGTGACGTTCAGGCATGTGCTGCCGGATGTCCTTTACTTTCCGGTGTACTATGCGGCGGACGGGGTGAAGGCGGCAGGTGAGCCTTTCTATGTGAAGATAAAAGACAAGCGGGCGGAAGTCCACACCCTGCCGGGAATACAGACGGGCGGACAGGGGCGGGAAACTCTCGTCCTGCGACGCAAGTATCCCCGTAAGCCCAATATGGTGAAGGTGGCGGACGAGCTGGTGGGCAGTCGTTTCCTGGGAGCGAACCGGAAGGACTTCAGCGACGCAGTGACGCTGTATGAAATCAAGGAACCGCCTTCGCCCTATTTTCTGGACTATCCGTTGAAGCGGACGGGACGGTTCCGCTACTATCGTTTCCAGACCCCGAAAGAGCGTCCGAGGGCCAATATCTCCATGCTGGAGTGGATTGCGTCTTCCGGGCGTGGGTATGCGAATGTGCTACCGGCTACACGGCCGGATATGCTGCGGCCTGCGGACACGGTGCGCCTGGCGGAGGAACAGCGTTGGGTGAAGTTACTGGATGCACCCTGGAAAGATATGGTTTGGAAAGCGGAATATGACGGCAACAGACAGACGGCACCCGGGGCTTATCCGAACATTACACTTTGGCTGAAAGAGCCGCAAGTGGTTTCACGAGTCCGGTTCGCTCCTCTGAATGCCGATAACGGCATCCACGGAGGCGATTGGTATCGGTTGCACTACTGGGAGGAAGATGGCTGGCAATCCGTCGGGACCGTTCAGGCCGATTATGAGTATGTGGTGTTCGACAACGTACCGGCCCATAAACTGTATTGGCTGGAAAACCTGACCACGGGGCAGGAGGAGATGCCGTTTGTCATGGAGGACGGTGAACAACGGTTTCTGTATGGCGACATTATCTGAATTTTAAAATAAGGAACGATGAAGAATCTGTTTCAAAATCCGTTTAAGAACAAATGGAATATCATAGACGGGATGATGGTATTGGTATTGTCTACATCCATGGCTGTAATCAGTTACCGGGGAGATCCGTACCATTGCTCATTCTTGCTTCTTATCATGATATACGGCTATTACGTCAGCTTGTTTGTCGCGAACAAGTTCATCCGAGCGGGATGCATGGTGCTGTTTCTGCTGCTTACATTTTATTGGTATTTCAGCGGTTTTCTCCGTTCGGCATGACAGACATATCAGATGATATAAACAGATTGTGAATGCTTGTTTAAACTTTTAATTTGTCGATATTATGAGTGATTATGTGGTTGTAGTACTGGTGGTACTGATTGTTTGTACCGATGTATTGGCTATCAGGCATATCATGCGGTCGGATGCGGGTGGTGGCATGAAGGTGGTTTATGCGCTACAGAGTAGAGGGAATAGATAAATGGAATCTGACATGGAATACGTTGTTATCGGATTGATTATAGGGATACCTTTGATAGCATGGCTGTTGTATACAGGAGTACAAGACGTGCGGAGGTTGTATCGGGAACGGTCTTATGGGAAGACATTTCTTTATGTGTTTTTCCGTGTGGGACTGATTGCCTGTTTGCTCCTGTCCATCTTGTCTTTGTTTGGAGTCAAGTTGTTGGCGGATGTCCTGAAGTAGGTCGTTAGTTGTTTTGACTTTATTGTCTGGCTGATGCCCGCTTGTCTGTGGATGGAGTTGGACGATTTTATCCCATGTTGTATATGGATAATTCTCATTTAATCCTTATTTTTGCAACTACACTGAAAAATATGACTAAAGAGAAACAGACAACATGAAGAAACAGGAGAAAATGGGATGGGCCGGCGTTTGTTTGCTGTGCCTGCTTACGTGGCTGGGTTGTAGCCCGGCCGGAGAGTCGGGAAAGATGATACGTTCGGGACAGGTGGATGTCGTGTCGCTGAACGAAGGATGGACGTTTGCCCGCTATGGGCTGCAGGCCGACGGGACGTTGCGCGAAGAACCGGAAGGCATGTATGCGGCCGGTTGGGACGATTCGTCCTGGCGGAAGTTGGATGTGCCCCATGATTTTGCCATCGAAGGGCCGTTCCGCATGGACTTGTCCGGAAACACGGGCCGCTTGCCCTATCAGGGAATCGGCTGGTACAGGAAAAGTTTTGTGCTGGATTCGACGGATGCGGACAAACGTATTTATGTGGACTTTGACGGCGTAATGGCCTACGCACAGGTGTGGCTGAACGGGCAGTACGTGGGCGGTTGGCCCTATGGATACAATTCGTTCCGGCTGGACCTGACGCCTTATGTACGTACGGGTGGCGAGAACCTGCTGGCCGTACGTACCGATACGGAAAAATGGGAGTCGCGCTGGTATCCGGGAGCGGGTATCTACCGCAATGTCTGGCTGGTGAAGACGGGACAGGTACAGGTGAAGCATTGGAGCGCACGCATGCGTACAGCCTGCCTGACGGAAAGCACAGCCCGGCTGGACCTGTCGCTCGAGGTGGAGAACCACCTGGACAAGGATGTGGAGGCCGTGGTGAAGGGTGAGGTATACGAACTGGACAGTACGGACTGCTTCGGCCGCAGGGTGTTGCGTCTTCCTGCACAGGAAGTCCGTCTGTCGGCCCGTTCGGCACAGGCCGTGAAGCTGGAAGATGAACTGGATGACTGCAAACGGTGGGACATCGGTTCGCCCAACCGGTATGTGGCCCGTCTGACGGTTTCGGTCGGAGGGCAGGTAACGGACCGTTACGATGTGCCTTTCGGCATCCGCGAAACGGAATTCTCCCGTCAGGGATTCTTCCTGAACGGACGTAAGGTGGCTTTGCAGGGAGTCTGCCTGCATCACGACCTGGGTGCCTTGGGTGCCGCCTTCAACCTGAGTGCCCAGGAGCGCCAGTTGCGCATCATGCAGGAGATGGGCTGTAACGCCATCCGCACTTCGCACAATCCGCCTGCACCCGAACTGCTCGACCTGGCAGACAAGATGGGCCTGCTGGTGATGGACGAGGCTTTCGATGCCTGGGCACGCGGCAAGCGGACCTGGGACTACAACAAACTGTACAACGAGTGGCATGAAAAGGACCTGCAGGCCATGGTGCGCCGTGATTGGAACCATCCGTCGGTCATCATCTGGTCCATCGGCAACGAGGTGATGGAGCAAAGGGATGTGGAAATGACCCGTCACCTGGCCGGTATCGTCAGGGAGCTGGACGATACGCGTCCCGTAACGGCAGGCTATAACAATCCGGACGGCGGGCGCGACTCGAACGCCGCCCGTGAACTGGATCTTATGGGAGTCAACTATTTCTTCGGTCAGCAGGCCCGTTGGGACGAGGACGAACGCTACAAGGATATGCCTACGGTCGGTACGGAAACGTCATCCTGTGTCAGTACCCGTGGCGTCTACTTCATGGGCGACACCTTGCGGAAAGATTTCCAGATATCGTCCTACGACCTGGATTCTCCCGGATGGGGTTGTTCTCCCGACAGGCAGTTTGCCACGAATGCCCGCTTCCCGCATCTGCTGGGCGAATTCGTCTGGACCGGATTCGACTATCTGGGCGAGCCGACACCCTATAATTCGGACAACACCAACCTGCTGAACTTCCGGACGGACCCGTCGAAGCAGGAGGAACTGAAGAAGAAACTGGAGGAACTGGCTCGTATACAGCCGCCTTCGCGCAGCAGCTATTTCGGCATTGTCGACCTGGCCGGCTTCCCCAAAGACCGCTATTACCTGTACCAGTCTCACTGGAGACCAGAGTTACCGATGGCCCATATCCTTCCCCATTGGAACTGGTCGGACCGCATCGGACAGGTTGTTCCGGTACATGTCTATACCTCGGGTACCGAGGCCGAACTCTTTGTGAACGGCAAGAGCTGGGGCCGCCGGTCGAAGAGGGAAGGACAGGACTTCCGGCTTGTGTGGGACAGCGTTGTCTACCAGCCGGGAAGCGTCCGGGTAGTGGCTTACAAAAATGGCCAGAAGTGGGCTGAGGACGAGGTGCAGACAACGGGAGAGGTACGGAAGATCCGTCTGGAAGCCGACCGCAACAGCCTGGATGCGGGCAGTCGTGAACTGGCTTTCGTGACGGTCCGCCTGACAGACAAAGAGGGCCGGACGGTACCTACCGCCTGTTGCCCGCTGAAGTTTGAGGTGGAAGGAGCCGGTGAACTGGTGGCTACCGACAACGGCGATCCCATTTCGTTCACTCCCTTCCAGAGTACGGAGCGGGAGGCGTTCAACGGATTGGCACTGGCTATAGTCCGTGCCCGGAAGGGAGCTGCGGGCGAAATCCGTGTCCGCGTTTCAGGCGAAGGTCTGGAGCCTGCTGTGTTGCAGCTGGAGGCGCGATGACGATTTGCCGGGGGAATAGGGAAACCTTTGCCAAATAATCCGTACCTTTGCATCCGAAAGGAACGAATGATTATGAAACAAGATCCCAGACATATCCGCATCAGCGAATTCAATTATCCGCTGCCCGACGAGCGCATCGCCAAGTTTCCCCTGCCTGTGCGCGACCAGTCCAAACTGCTGGTTTACCGCCACGGCGCGGTGACCGAAGACCGCTTCACTTCTCTGCCCGATTATCTGCCGGCAGGCAGCCTGATGGTGTTCAACAATACCAAGGTCATCCAGGCCCGTCTGCACTTCCGCAAGGAGACGGGGGCTCTCATTGAGGTGTTCTGCCTGGAACCCATCGAGCCGAACGACTATGCACTGAACTTCCAGCAGACGGAGCATGCCGCCTGGCTCTGCATGATAGGTAACCTGAAGAAATGGAAAGAAGGCCCCCTGCGCCGCGAGATGACGGTGAAAGGACGTCCGTTGACACTGACTGCCGAGCGGGGCGAGTGCCGCGGCACCAGTCACTGGGTGGATTTCCGTTGGGACAATCCCGAGGTGACCTTTGCCGATATCCTCGAGGTGTTCGGCGAGTTGCCCATCCCTCCCTACCTGAACCGCGAGACGCAGGAGAGCGACAAGACGACCTACCAGACGGTCTATTCCAAGATAAAGGGCTCCGTGGCCGCACCTACCGCGGGGCTGCACTTCACGCCCCGCGTGCTCGATGCCCTGCGCACGAAGGGGGTTGATTTGGAGGAACTGACGCTGCATGTGGGAGCCGGTACTTTCAAGCCCGTGAAGAGCGAGGAAATCGAGGGACACGAGATGCATACGGAGTACATCTCCGTGTCGCGCGGCACGATAGACAAGCTGATAGCCCACGGCGGGCAGGCTGTGGCCGTAGGCACCACGTCGGTGCGCACGCTTGAGAGTCTCTACCACATCGGCACCACCCTCCTGAAGAACCCCGATGCGACGGAGGACGAACTGCATGTCCGCCAATGGCAGCCCTACGACATGGAGGGCGAGGCGCCTGCATCGGTTGCCGCCCTGACCGCTGTCCGCGACTATCTGGACCGCCACGGCATGGAGGCGTTGCACACCAGTACGCAGATCATTATCGCTCCGGGCTACGACTACCGCATCGTCAAGGCGATGGTAACCAATTTCCACCAGCCGCAAAGTACACTGCTGCTGCTCGTATCGGCCTTTGTACACGGTGACTGGCACACCATTTATGACTACGCTTTGGCCCATGACTTCCGCTTCCTGAGCTATGGCGACTCGTCGCTGCTGATACCGTAATATTCACCACGGAGGACACAGAGTATAAAAAATACAAGTTATGAACCAAGACAACAACCAAGAAATGTTTCCTCTCGTCGATGAAGAGGGCAATATCACCGGTGCCGCCACGCGTGGTGAGTGCCACAATGGCAGCAAGCTGCTGCATCCCGTCGTCCACCTGCACGTGTTCAACTCGCGCGGTGAACTCTATCTGCAAAAGCGTCCCGAATGGAAAGACATACAGCCCGGCAAGTGGGATACAGCCGTGGGCGGCCATGTCGATTTGGGCGAGAGTGTGGAGCAAGCCCTCCGCCGCGAGGTGCGCGAGGAGTTGGGCATTACCGACTTCACACCCCAACAGGTGACACACTACGTCTTCGAGTCGGCCCGCGAACGTGAGCTGGTCTTCACCTACAAGACGGTGTACGACGGTCCTGTCACTCCCAGCGACGAGCTGGACGGCGGCCGCTTCTGGCCCATCGAGGAAATCCGTGCCAATCTGGGCAAGGGCATCTTTACACCCAACTTCGAGGGAGAAGTGGAGAAAGTGATTTAAATGAAGAATGAAGAATGAGGAATGAAGAATAAGGCATAAAAAAGAATGAAGAATCACCCGAAAGGTAATTCTTCATTCTTCATTATCAGTTCTTCATTTATTTCGCCAGTTCAGCAATTACTTTCATAATCTGCTGGCCGATTTCTTCGGCTTCTTCTTGCGTATGGGCTTCGCTATATACACGGATAATCGGTTCCGTGTTGCTCTTGCGCAGGTGTACCCACTTTTCGGGGAAGTCAATCTTCACACCGTCGATGTCGTTGATTTCCTCGTTCTTGTAGATTTCCTTCACCTTGGCCAGGATGGCATCCACGTCAGTGTCGGGCGTCAGGTCCACACGGTTCTTGGCCATGAAGTAAGCGGGATAGGTGGCACGCAGTTCGCTCACCTTCTTGCCTTCGTGTGCCAGGTGGCTCAGGAAGAGGGCGATACCTACCAGCGCATCACGTCCGTAGTGGCTGGCGGGATAGATGACACCGCCGTTGCCTTCACCACCGATAACGGCACCCACTTCCTTCATCTTTGTGGTGACGTTCACTTCGCCTACAGCCGATGCAAAATATTCCTGTCCGTACTTACGGGTTACGTCGCGCAGGGCGCGGGTAGAGCTCAGGTTAGACACGGTGCTACCCGGGGTATGCTTCAGAATATAATCTGCTACACTGACCAATGTATATTCTTCGCCGTACATGCGTCCGTCTTCGCAGATGATGGCCAGACGATCAACGTCGGGGTCAACTACAAAAGCTACATCGTTCTTGCCGGCCTTCATCAGGTTCATGATGTCGCCCAGGTTCTTTTCCAGCGGTTCGGGGTTGTGCTGGAAGTTGCCGGTCGGTTCACAGTAGAGCTTCTCTACATGCTTTACGCCTAGTGCTTCGAACAACTGGGGCAGGATGATGCCGCCCACGGAGTTCACGCAGTCGATGGCTACGTGGAAGTCGGCCTTGCGGATGGCCTCTACGTCAACGAGGTCGAGTGCCAATACGCTGTCAATATGCTTTTGATTGTAGGTCAAGTCCTTGCGGTAAGTGCCCAGTTTATCTACTTCGGCGTATTCGAAGGCTTCGGCTTCGGCAATGCGGAGCACTTCGTTGCCTTCTTCCTTGTTCAGGAACTCGCCTTTTTCGTTCAGCAACTTCAGGGCGTTCCACTGTTTGGGGTTGTGCGAAGCGGTGAGGATGATACCACCACTGGCACCTTCCATCGTAACAGCCAGTTCAGTGGTCGGTGTGGAAGCCAGGTCGATGTCGACAACGTCCCATCCCATACCCATCAGGGTACCTACCACTACGTTCTTTACCATTTCGCCGGAGAGACGGGCGTCACGGCCTACTACGATCTTGTTGCTTTTTACGGTACACGTTTTGCGGATGAGTGTAGCATAAGCAGATGTGAATTTCACGATGTCAAGCGGGTTGAGTCCCTCGCCTGCACTGCCGCCAATCGTTCCGCGGATTCCAGAGATAGATTTGATTAGAGTCATAGGTTGTATGTTTTAAATGTTAGTTGATTATGCAGGAATGTTATTTGTATATCTGATATTTGGTAATATCATAATAATAAGGATATACGTATTGCATGGCACTTTGATGTCCCATCTTGGAAGGTACAATCAATCGTACATGGGCTTTGTCGCGTACGTAAGGCAGGGGAACTAACCAACCTGCGGGTACAGCTGTATAGCCATATGCCATATACATCAACCCTTGTATGAAAATACCGGCAATGGAAGATGAAGAAGCTGTATACTTGAACTCATCTACCAAATAAGGAAGTGTCAGATTACTCAGAGTTGTATCTTTGTCCAATAGGCTGTATTCCATAAAACGTACCAATACCAAATCGTTGTTCTTTACAGTGTCTGCCGGATTGTCTGATCCTTTGTCTACGATTTGCATATAGACACCGCTGGACAGTTGTACAAATTCGTTTTTTTCGACGTCGGTAACCGAATCGTTGTCGAAGAATTCAGTCTGACTGATGACTTTTATTCCTTCCTTGTTAATGAAATCAGCGATGGCGTCATCTTCTTCTTCCAACATCTCCGCGTATGTCTTCGTATCATCACATGCCTGGAAACTGAAACCTACAGCCAGCAATATAAAAAAGAGTAATAAGAGTTTTTTCATTTAATATAAGTTTGTATTTTCGTACAAAAGTATCTGATTTCCTTGAATATTGAAAAATGCGGGAATAAAGTTCGTATCTTTTAACCTTTGCACTCCGTTTTTATCCTTTGGCTGTGAGCAGAGGCTTATACTTCTCCAGCGCCTGCTCGAAGACTTTTTGTGCTTCTTCCATCGTGCCGTAAAACTCACCTCCCGAGGCATTCAGATGTCCGCCTCCGCCAAAGAACTCAGCAGCCAGTTGGTTACAAGGGAATTTCCCTACCGATCGGAGGGAAATTTTGATCATAGGCTTTTCGGTATCTTCGCGCAGGAAGCATGAAAAGATAACGTTTTTAATGCTGAGCGGGATGTTGACGAACCCTTCGCTGTCACCTCGGATATAGTTGAATTGCTTCTGCTCTTTTTCGGTGAGCGATATCATGGCGGCATGGTATTCGGGATATACTTTCATTTGTGTCAGTACATGTCCCATGAGGCGCAGGCGACTTTCAGAATAGGTGTTGAACACCTTGCGGTAAATGGCGTCCTTGTCTATCCCCTTAGAAAGCAGTTCGCTGATAATGAAGTAGATTTCACGATTGTTGGAATTGTAGGTAAATCCACCCGTATCGGTCATCATTCCTGTATAAATACACTCTGCCCCCTGTTTGGTGATGTCACTGAAGTATCCCATGCGACAGATCAGACGAAAAACAAGTTCGGATGTAGAGGATATTTCCGGATGAGAAATGACGATTTTACAGAAGTCCTCGGGATGCAGGTGATGGTCTATCAGAATTTTGCGTGCAGGGGAATTCTTGACAGCTTCGGCCATCGCATCGATACGGCTCAAGGCGTTGAAGTCTAGACAGCAGATGACGTCTGCTTCTGCAATTAGCTTGTCGGCAAATTCTTTATAACGGTCGTATTGCAGAATATCTTTACTGCCAGGCATCCATCGCAGAAAATCGGGGAAAGCGTTCGGTACAATCACATTAGCAGTCTTATCCTGCGAGTTCAGGAAGTGCCACAATCCCAGCGAAGAGCCGATGGCATCGCCGTCGGGACCCACGTGCGACACAATCACCATCTTGTCCGCACGGTCCAGCCATTTGGCAAAATGATCGATATTCGCTTGTTCAATAACTTTCGTCAACATGTTCTTTCCGTTTTACTTCGAAGTGGCAAAAGTACAAATAAAGTTTGGAAGGACAGGCACGCCGAACGAAATATTTCCCAACTCGCCTGCGAACAACACTTGCACGGTTCAATGGCCCCGGCAGAAAGGCCTGAACCTAAGAGAAACGAAAGTAAAGAATTTGTGTATAAAAGTTAAATGCTATAGTTCCCCAAAACATTTTTCTTCCATTTCCGTTTAATGACAGTGAAAACCCGCCGGAAAGCTTCCGCCGGACACATAAAAAACGCCGAAGTCGCAAATGTACAATGAACAATTCGACTCAAACGACGTTATAGCATACAAAAGCGCAATATGCCTTCACCCCAACCGGCGAGACACATCGCGCTTTTTTCATGGCTGAAGCCGAAAAAGAACAACTGGTAAATAAATCAGGATAACAAACGTATAACAGGTATTAGAGAGAACCACAACTTACAGAGACAGGATGAAAAAGATTGTTTGGATAACATTTTTATGCAGTCTGGCCTTTATCTCCTGCCAACAGGATGAATGGGCGGACTCCTTACAGATGGAGGCGGGTACGCCTACCGTCCGATTGCGAAGCGACCGCTACGAGAACGACGGTGCCCATACCCGCCAAACTACCGAAACCGATGCCCCTTACGACCGGGTAGACTTCTACGTGGTCGATGAAAATGGAGCTATAGCCAGCGGCCTGAAGGGCATCTACAACCATCAAAACCAGGAAATCAAAATCGAAGGCCTGAAGGAAGGCGAATACGAACTGCTGATTCTTGCCATCAAAGGCAATCTGCTCGACGACGGGGCCACCATTCACCCCTTGAAGCTGAAAACCGACCAATGGATCAGCTTCCCGTCCGACCTGCAGAAACCTCTCGAAGCCGAATATTTCTATTCGAAGACCCCTTTCAGCGTCAGCCGCGAGGCCGTTGCCGGAGGTCACGAATACATCGTGCATCTGCCCGCCGAAATCGTGCAGAAGCGCATCATGGGGCGTCTCGACCTCGACCTGCTCTACAACAACGACGATGTGCGTACTGCCGCAACGCAGAAGACACTGTCGTTTCACACCGGTACCTTCTATACAGCCTTCACCGGCGACGGAGGATATGCCGGACAAAGCAACGGGCAGATCGATCCCATCGAGCTGAACGACCAGAATACCTACTGTTTTATGCCTACCACTGCAGATGCGCAGATCAATGCCGAAATCAGCCTCACTACCACCCACTATCGGGGCGGTGAGCGCCAATGCAGCTACCTGTTCGGTGTAGATGCCATAAGCCCTAACCGCATCGAACAGGTACACGCACGGATGGAGCATCCCGACGACTATCAGGGCACCATGTACATCACCCGACAGGCTTACAACGAAGGCAATCATGCTAAGATACTGCAAGACGGAGAGTCCAAAACCATCTATGCCGACCCGGCACAACGGAGATTCAACACGGCACACCCGCTGCAAATCAAGGTGAACGATGCCGGCCAGCTTCATGCTCGCTTCTATTCGCCTCGCGACCTGAAACGGGTGCTCATCAAGGCACAAGTTCCGTCCGTCAGCAACGAGTATTTCGATTTGGCCTACTTCGACTCCATACCGGCTTTTGCCGACTTCTTTCACGAAGTCGCCATCAGCAGCCGTAACGGTATGTACCGCACCGAGTCGGGCAAACTGATCGAAATCGGCAATCTGACACCTGCACAGCTCGCTGAAGCCCAATACAAGATAGAGTCCGACGACCCATATTGGGCCAAGATAAAATCCATCGTACACGGTTGGGACATCTACTTCAGCCTTTACGGAGGCGACCCCGACCTGCCAAACGGAGGCCCGGTAGGTAACTGGATGGGTATACGTCCCGTACATTGCCGTGAGGTAGTGGCCATGTTTATCAACTTCACTTACATGATCGACATGGACGAACACGAAGAAATCCTCAGAGCCAACGAAGACATTCTATATGGCAACGGTGGTGTAGACGACAAGGTGACAGCTGATCAAGTACTCTCTCAGATGCGTAGAGAACGCACCCTGCAAGTAGGATTGGTATACTCGGGCAACGGTGTTATCGGGCTAGGTGGAGGTATTATATTCGGAGCCTATCAAAACGCTTGGCTTGCACACTACAATAACACCTACGCCTGCGAAATTATGTTCCACGAGTTGGGACACGTGATGGGATACAACCACAGCAGTGCGTTCACCTACGGTCCTTGGGCACAGCAGCTGATGAACAACTTCTACGTCAACAATCTGCACAAGTTCCCTATCGACTCACCGTCGTACCTCAACAGCCGGAACAACCCGACCCTGTATCCCTGATGGCAAAGGTCTACACTGCACCATAGCCGTGTACACGTACTTATTAAAACTTAAAACAACGAACAATGAAATACAATTTTATTGCTTGCTGCCTCTTTGCGTCCCTACTGGGAGCCGGATGCACTGCCGAAACCGAATTTTCCGATACACCCGCCGCAGGACAGTTATCTGTGATTCTGCAACCTGCCGGACTACAAGGTACTGTCGCTACCACCGACGACAAACGGATGAACGACGTAAAAGCTTTCCGTTTCGATGGTGGGCAGTTGCAGGAAATTTACGGTCCGCTGGTGCCCGGCGATGACGGCCGCTGCTATCTGAATCTGGCCGACAATCGCGGAACCCTCTACTTCCTGGCCAATGCTTCGCAAGTAACAGCCTTGGAAGCACTGGTGCCCGACGCTACTACCCTCGATGACTTTCTTGCCTTCTCAGCTTCGACCAGCGATATGACGGAACACGGACTGTTGATGAGCGGTCGGGAGGAACTGGGCAGTCAGTCAGCGTCGGAACTGACCGTTGCCATGACACGCAGTGTTGCCCGCATCGACCTCGAATCGACCGACCAAGGTGTAGAAGTGCTGCAAGTCAGTATCGACGGTCTGGTCGACGAAGGCTACCTCAACCCGCAGGCAACCGCCACACCTCCTCAGAATGCCGCGACCACCCGTTTCGACAAGCAGTATTGTACTCCCCTGTCCAATGCGCGCGAAACTGTCTTTTACCTCTGCGAGCAGCAGGGCACTGACATACAGGCCGAAGTATTGGTGCGTTTCCGAAATGCGTTGCACAAGATGAAGGCTTCCCTACCCACCACCATCCGACGCAACACGGTCTACACCATCCATGTGTACGGACGCGGAGGTGACGTAACGATGAACATCAGCAACGGCGACTGGGAACAAGGTGATACCTCCGGTTCTGAAACCCAAATCAAAGCAAGGGTTAACGTCGAAGACTCTGCCTTGCCGGCCAACGTTAAAGTAAACAGTACCTGCGACAGTGTCTTCATTCCCTATACCGAGAACAATTTCAACCTTGTTCTCGATGCCGAACTGGGAGCAATAGTCACAGTTGACGGACGCATCACCGGAGTCAGTGTACAGGCTACAGCTAGCCGTAACCTTGAATCGGTAGCTCGCCTTGCAGTAAGCAATGTTCACCGTTTGCCCGGTACCATACGCGAGTACATCTATGCCGATGTATACAAAGAGCAGATCCATAAAGGGCGCATCGTGCTTGTTTTCTTACCTAGTCCTATCCAGCTCGAAGGCAGCATTATTTTCGATGAAGACGGTATATGTAACTTTGACCGATACGTAGACGGAGAACTGGGACGTCTCACTCTGCCCGATGGTAAAATAGCTACAGTAGAAACGGACAACGGACAGACACCGTGGATAAAACTGGCCGAGAATGCCGGCAGTTATCGCATACTGGGCGGATGGAAACCCAATGATCCCGAAGCCGACGGACGCATGCAGGAAGCTCGCCTGGTCATTACCGACAGCGACGGAAGTAACCGCGAGGTTTATCCCATACGGCGCAGAAACTGGGGACTCCCCGTTGTCAACATCGGCGGAACCTGGTGGTGTAAATACAATTTGCGGGGCAACGTCAAGAGTTTCGACGATCAGATCAGCATAGCCGACGACCAGGCAGCAGGAACCGGCGTATTGGACCGCTTGACCACCTGCAGTGATGACGAACTGCTATCCCTAATGGGTGGACAATATCAGGGAGGCAATCCTGATGAACTGTCACTGAGCCACAACGGAACAGCATTCTATCATGAAGGGATGAAAGGCTCCGCACAAAATTGGGGGCAAATACCTGCCACGCAAATGGCACCCGACGGCTATCAGTTGCCGACATATGACGATTATGCTTTCTTTGTGTGGGGCACCAACTGCAATATCGGAGGTGTAGGTACACGAACCCACCAGAACAGTCAGGGACAAACCATTACCGTGAACATTGTAGAACGTGAGGCCCGATTTTTGGAAGTGTCTTATGGCACCATAGCTTTTTACGACTTCGAGTACGAAGGTAATCACTGGACATTGTACGGACTTGGACATCAATGGAATACCACTGACGGAAACATCGCACAGATGTCCATCATTATGGCCATTACCGGAAACACGTCGAACAGTTGGTATATGGAAGGCTATGCCCAAGCCAGCCGTCCGGGACAGAACTGGTTCAAATTTACAGCACAAAACTCTATCAAAACCCGTACAGTACGCTGTATCAAGAGTCCGGTAGAATACATATACAACTAATATAATGATAGTTTCAGCTTACAACTGACATCATGTAGTTTATACTTTTATATTAACTTAAACTAAACAGACGATTATGGATTTGAAGTTTATGAAGGCTATGACCTTTGCAGTATGCACCACATTTGTGATGACGTCTTGTACGAACGATGCAGAAGAGAATCTGCCGTCCGGCAACTCGGGTACTACAATCATCAATGCCCGACTGGCCGCCTACGAAAGCCTGATTCAGGCTGCTGATGGCGAAAATGACATAACCGATGTAAAAGCTTTCCTGTTCAGAGACGGAAAAATGGCAAAAATCTACGAACTGGGAGCTCCTGAATCTGAAAGTTACAACCTGCAGATAGACAGCCGTTCGGGCAACCTTTACCTGCTGGCCTACACGGGCGGAACCATCCCCACCGAAGGTCTGGAAGAAACTGAACTGGATGAAACTAACTGGAAGCAAAGCATCATCAACATGCCTGCCCAAACAGAACACTTCTTCACCGGAATGCTGGCTTTGGAAAGTACCGAAAACCAGACAAATACAGCTTCGGTATCGCTGAAGCGCGGAATGGCACGTTTCGACCTGGCTGTAGAATCGATCGAGGAAGTATCGGTAAAGAATGTCACTGTACGCAATCTGGCCAATTCGGCTTACCTGTTCCCGCAAGAAAGCATCCAGTCGCCGTCCAACGCCAATCGCAAGGATACAACCGTGGTATTTCAGCAACCCATTACTGACGGCAAATTAGGAATGCTCTATGTATACGAGCAGGAGAACCAAAGTATAGAAATCAGTGCGACAGTCGTTATCGGCGGTAAAGAGAAAATACTGACTAAAGCCGTCGATGGGCCGCTGAAGAGAAATACCGTCTACACTATTACCGTACGTCAGGATCGCCTCGACATCAAGCTGAACGTATCGTACGACGAATGGGAAGAAGGTACGAACACCGACTTGACGCCTTACAGACGGTGACGCTAAATGCCAGTTGTAAGTTTTTGAGTTTAAACGCAAAACTAAAGAAACCAGAGACTTAGAGACTTAAAAACTCGGGAACGTAAAAGCTTAAAATTTATGAACATCCAAAGATATATTGCACGGACAACTGTCCTGCTGGCAACCCTGCTGATGCTGAATGCCTGTTCGGACGAACATACCAACGAATACTTTGCCGACAACAGCCATACCTTGCTTCGGGTTAGTCTCAGCCATTTCAGCGCCGAAGGACAGGCACAGCCCGTATCAGGTGAAACCCGCATCGAACGTATGGATGCCTACCTCTTCGAAGATGGTATACTAACCGAATATCATCCCCAACTGATAGCCGAAAGCGAGAACAGTTACAAACTTGATCTGCAACGTCGGGCTGGTGCGTTGTACGTGCTGGCCAATGCAGAAACCGGTCTGGTGCCCGAAATAGGTTTGTTAACCGAAGTGGACTTCTGTCAACAAACCCTTACGGTCGCGGACGGACATGTACAACCATTTCTGACCGGACAGATCAAGCTGACCGGACAGGCTGTCAGTTCCATTCCCTTGACACTGAAGCACGGAACGGCCCGACTCGACTTCCGCATTCGCGTAGCAGGCAGTTTCAGCGTACACCAGTTTGGGGTAAGAAGTGCGGCGAAACAGACGTTTGTCCTTCCGCAAACCGACATACAGACACCGCCGGGGGCCGAAAAAGAAGACATCCTGCTAACTTTTGACCAAGGACTGAAACAGGACTCGGCAGCCATCATGTATCTGTACGAGCAGGCCAATCCCGACCTAAAAGTCTACGTAAAAGCCGAGATGGACGGAACTACCTACGAAATGGAACAGCCCTTACCCGAAGTACTGAAACGCAACACAATCTATACTATAACCATACGCAAGGACCTGAGTGGAGCACACCTTGTGGTTGAGGAATGGGCCAAAGGCGAAGACACCGAACTCATCCCCAGTCTGGACAGCCGGCTCACCGTGGACCGGTCTGCCTCACAACTGCCCGACGACGTACAGGTGGCCGACGGAGGAAGTACACTCATTTTCCCGCACAACGCTACCGAAGTACTGCTGGCCGTAGACTGTGATGACGAACTGGAGATGCTCCCCTTCGAAGGCTATCCGCTGACCGTAGAGCCCGTGACACAGGTACGCGGAATCGAAGGTAAGAACCTGTTTCGGATACGCAAATTACTCTATCCGCCGGGCCATGCCAGCGATGAAGCCAGCCTGCAGTTCCACCGAAAAGGACTAGACAACTCTTATCCCGAAGACCACATTCGCTTGGTGTTGCAAGCCAATCCGACGTTAATGGAAGGATTGCTGGATTTTGATTTGCAAAATTATGCCCACCGTTTCGACTATTACATCGATAACGAACTGGCAACAATCACCCTGCCCGAAGGAAAAGAAATCTTTGCCGAGTTTAACGAAGGTGAAGACCCGTGGATGAAAATCGCTCCACAAGAGGAAGGTAGTAACGTCTATCGTGTACTGGCCGGCTGGAAGCCCAACGATCCTACTGCCAACGGACGGGTGCAGGAAGCACGAATCGTCATCCGCAACAAAGCCGATGGCTCGGCACGCGAGGCATATACCGTGTCGCGCCGCAATTACGGACTGCCTGTCACCTGGCTGCACGGTGTATGGTGGTGTAAGTACAATGCTCGTGGTAACTCAAAATCGTTCGACGATCAGATCCTTTCGTCCGACGACCCTGCTGTCAAAGCCGGAACCACGGTATTCAACTACCTGCGCGACTGTACCATCGACGAGTTCTACGACCTTTGGGGCTGGGCTTATCAGGGAGGACGCACACAGGGCATGCAAGTAGTAGTGCAAGACAGCGTCGCTGTACTTGACGGATTCACCACATCGGGCAATACACACATGAACAAGCTGGAGCCCACCACCCTTGCCCCCAACGGCTACGAGGTGCCCAGCATGGAAGAATTCAACCGTATGTTCGATGCCACCGACTATGTATGGGTTATGTGGAACGGAACCCATACCCTGAAGAATCCCTGGGAAGGGCACAGCAAGATACAGCGCGAACAGCGCCGGCGGAACGATCTCGTAATCGACAAACTGGCTCTGAGCGACCTCATCTACATAGCCATGAAGAGTCCCGACTTCACGCAATACGAGCCTGTTGTGTGGTATGGACCATCTGCCCAATGGAATACATCGGGCATCTATCACGGCCACTACAACAACATACTGTTTACCGTATATTCGCCCACAGGCAGCGGTTGGTATTTCAACGGTAGCATGGCCGGCCTGTATCTGACGCAAAACGGCGCCGGAGTGCACGATACCCGCATTCTGCGCTTCAAAAAGTCGCCCGTGGAGTACATCTACGGTGAATAGTAAGGAGTTATCCTGATTCCCTTCATTTTTTCCCAGTTAGGAAAAAATAATTTTCTAACTGGAGACTAATTTTTTCCTAACTGGGAAAAACGGCTGTTCTGCAAGTATCGCACTCGGCCTCCTTCAACGCTTCTTCATCACGCTGTTCACCACACGGACGGTAGAGACAAGCTTGTTGGTTGAAGTAAAGACATCCACGTTCCAAACGTGCGAAGAGCGCCCTTTGTGAACGATGGTACCCACGGCCCGCACCGTATCGCCTTCGAGTGCCGACGAAATGTGATTGCCGCTCACCTGCATCCCTACGACTATCTCGTCGGGTTGACACAGAATCATGGAACCCAGTCCGGCTACAGTTTCGGCAAGCGCTAATGTGGCTCCGCCGTGAAGGATGCCAAAGGGTTGACGGGTACGGTGGTCTACTGGCATGGTAGCTTCAACGCGGTCTTCGGCTATATAGGTGTATTGGATACCCAGATTTCCCATCAGCGCATGGCTTCCTTGGGCATTCAGTTGGTCGAGAGGTATCTTGGTAGCGCGAATGTCGGCTAAAATCAGTTTTTCTACAGCTTGGGCCACTCCGTCGTTTTCGTTGGTATCTGTCGTATAGTCGGCGCAGATTTTCACAGAATCCACGGAATTCCCCATTGCAACGCCCATGCCAGCCAGTTGGATCATGGCAACGTCGCATACACCGTCCCCAATGGCCATCACTTCATCGCGTGTCACTCCCAGTTGCTCCATCAAGACAGCCAGCGTATTGGCTTTGTCTACAGAACAGGGGACTACTTCCAGGAAATAGTCTTCCGAACGGAAAACATCCAATACTCCATCGAGGCGTTTTTTCCAGTGGCTTTCAAGGCCGATCAACGCATCTGCGTCATCGCTCACTAGCATACACTTGCACGGGGCAAAGTCTATAGCAGTAGAGAATTCGCTTTCTTCAATGATTTCCAGGCCGTTCAGCTCTGCCTCTTCTTTGACATGCGTGTTGTCCGGCGTATTGGTCAACAGGGTATTGTCGTGGTATGTAAACAGGGCAAAATTGTTCTTGACAGCCTTCTTTTCAATATAGGGCAGCATCTCCGGATTAATTCTACGCTCAAACAGGACTTGCCCGTTGCGTGCATCGATAATCTGACAACCATTGTAAGACAATATGAAACCACCGTAGAGGCCTAATTCCAGTGTTTTGGCTATCGACATCAGTCCGTAGGTCGGCCTGCCTGATGCCAATACAATACGTACTCCCATTTGCTGTACTTTCAGCAATGCGGACAGTGTACGTTTACTAATGGCTTTCTCTTCGTTGAGAAGTGTTCCGTCCACATCCAGAACCAAAAGTTTATATTTCATAGCTGCAAAATTTGATGTCCTTCAAAGATAACCCGATTGTTTGAGCTTTCCGATTATTTGGGCATTAAAAAATGCAAAATGCGCTATCGCATACAGCTTTCGGTTTGTTCGGATAGTTTATCCTTCCATATTCCGTATTTCTACTTCTTTTACTTTGCGGAACAGATCGGAGGCAAAAATGAAGTTGTTCAGACGTTCGTTACTTGAGGTAAAGATGTCGTCTTTGCTGCCTTCCCATTCTTTGTGTCCTTCGTATATGAAGATGATATTTTCGCCAATACCCATGACGGAATTCATATCGTGCGTATTGATGAGTGTTGTCATGTTGTACTCGCGGGTGATGTCCTGTATTAGTCCGTCGATGACGAGCGAAGTCTTGGGGTCGAGACCGGAGTTAGGTTCATCGCAGAATAGATATTGTGGGTTGAGAGCGATGGCGCGGGCAATAGCTACACGTTTCTGCATGCCGCCGCTGATCTCGCCGGGATATTTGTCTTTGGCTTCAACCAGATTTACACGATCCAGGCAGAACATGGCACGGCGTGTACGGTCGCGCAAGGTATCGTTACTGAACATGTTCAGTGGAAACATGACATTCTCCAATACCGTCATGGAGTCGAACAGGGCAGCACTTTGGAAAATCATGCCCATTTCGCGACGCAGGGCCTTCTTTTCTTTCTTATCCATGATCAGAAAATTACGGTTGTCATACAACAGTTCCCCTTTTTCAGGTGTCAGCAGACCTACTATACATTTCATCAATACCGTTTTTCCCGATCCACTCTGTCCGATAATCAGATTGGTCTTTCCGTTTTCAAAAGTTGCGCTGATATCAGTCAGCACATCTTTTCCTTCAAATGACTTGCAGAGACTTTTCAGTTCTATCATGGTCTGAAATGTTTATTTGGTCAGTAATTGGGTAAGTATAAGGTCGGCAAAAAGGATTAGTACGCTGCTTGTTACCACAGCGTCGGTCGATGCCTTGCCTACTTCGATCGATCCACCGTCTACCGTATAGCCGAAGAAGGCCGATACACTGGCGATGATGAAAGCAAAAAACAGTGATTTGATGATACTGCACCATACGTACCATTCGACGAACATGTATTGAAGTCCGTACTCCAAGTCTGTAGCGGTCATGATTCCTCCAAACCAGCAGGTGCCGAAAGCACCGATGATACCTGCGAACGTGCTGAAGATTACGAGTAATGGAATGATGGTGACCATGGCGATTATCTTTGGCAGGATAAGATAGCAGGCGGAATTTACTCCCATAATCTCCAGGGCATCAATCTGCTGGGTAACACGCATCGTTCCTAATTCTGATGCAATGTTCGATCCGACCTTTCCGGCCAATATCAGACACATGATACTGGATGAAAATTCGAGTAACAGGATTTCTCGTGTTACGTAACCTACGGTCCATCGGGGCATCCATGGACTTTCGATGTTGTATTTGATTTGTATCGTGATGACAGCGCCGATAAAGAACGATATCAGCAGTACGATGCCGATGGAGTTTACTCCAAGTTGCTCCATCTCGTTACGGTATTGGCGGAAGAACATGCGCATACGTTCGGGACGGGAAAAAGTTCGACCCATCAGCATGATATATCTTCCTACGGTTCTAAGTGCCTTAAACATAATTGGTCAAGTATTTGCTTGCAAATGTACGGCTTTATCTTTTATTTTTGCTACATTTGCGGCAAATTAACGCAAGTATGGAAGATAGTAAAATGGTTCTTCGCACGGAAGATTTGGTGAAAAAGTACGGAAAGCGTACAGTGGTAAGCCACGTTTCGTTTAATGTCAAACAAGGAGAGATCGTTGGTCTGTTGGGCCCTAATGGAGCGGGAAAAACGACCTCGTTCTATATGACTGTAGGTCTGATCACTCCGAATGAGGGACGTATTTTTTTGGACGATCTGGATATTACAGATTATCCTGTGTATAAGCGTGCTCAGACTGGTATCGGCTATTTGGCACAGGAAGCATCTGTTTTTCGTCAGATGAGCGTGGAAGACAATATTGCTTCTGTACTTGAAATGACCAATAAACCGCTGGATTACCAGAAAGACAAGCTGGAAAGTCTGATTGCAGAGTTTCGACTTCAGAAGGTGCGTAAAAATAAAGGTAATCAGCTTTCGGGTGGTGAACGTCGACGTACGGAGATTGCCCGTTGTCTGGCCATTGATCCTAAGTTTATCATGCTCGACGAACCGTTTGCCGGTGTAGACCCTATTGCCGTAGAAGATATCCAGCAGATTGTATGGAGGTTGAAAGACAAGAATATCGGTATCTTGATTACCGACCACAACGTGCAGGAGACACTCAGTATCACCAGCCGTGCCTATTTGCTTTTCGAGGGTAAGATCTTGTTTCAGGGAACTCCGGAAGAATTGGCTGAAAACCAGATCGTACGTGAAAAATATTTGAGTAACAGTTTCGTGTTGCGTCGTAAAGACTTTATGGTATAAGTAATATACTTGTCAATTGATGGCAGGTTTAGTTGGGCTCTGTAGAGCTGTTATGTAATGCTATGAAGAAACTTTGGTTGTTTATCTTATTTTTGATTATATCCCGGATGCTATGTGGAAATGTCTATTTCAAGCATTTGGGTAAGGCTGACGGACTTTCTCAGATTTCTGTCGTTTCCATTTGTCAGGACGAATTGGGGCGTATGTGGTTTGGTACGCTTGAGGGATTGAGTTGTTATGATGGAAATGAGATGGTAGTATATAAACCTTCTGTAGCAAAGGAATACAGCTTTCTGGGAAACGAAGTCCATAAAATGGTAAGTGGTCAGGGAAATATTTTCTTTACCTCTGATAGCGAACTGATTCGTTATGATTTGCGTAAAGAGGCATTTTATGATTTGCATCTTAAAGCTTCGTGCCTTTATTCGGATGGAAGTGATGTCTGGGCTGCTGCTCATGATAGCATTTATCGTTGGAATCCGGTAGAAGAGAATTTTTCATTTGTATATCACATGGAATTGGGACAATCGGTTACCAGCTTTTATGTGGGGAAAGACCGTAGTCTTTGGGTAGGAACATTGACCGGATTATATTACATTGCAGAATCAGGAACACAACAACCAGTTTGTGTGATTCCGAATGTAAATATCTATTCTTTGTATTGTGATACTCAGGGAGCCATGTGGGTTGCAGCCTTCCGTAAAGGAATGTATAAGGTAGAATCGATCTCTGACAATCAATGGACCGTGAAAAAAGATTTTGTGTTTTCCAGTAATGATATTCGTTGCTTTGTAGAAGATGATGAAGGGAGTGTATGGATTGGAACCTTCAATGGTTTGAATAAAATAGATCGGAATGGAGAGGTTACATGCTATCGTAAAGATATGACTCCCGGGGCATTGAAGCATTCTTCTATTTTTTCATTGTATAAAGATCGGCAGGGTACCATTTGGGTGGGAACATATTATGGAGGAGTTCATTATTTTCATCCGGAAGTAGATCTGTTCAGGCATTATTCTGAAAATGACGGTAGACAGGATGGGGTGAGTTTTCCTTATGTGGGCAATATGGTGGAAGATAAGCGGGGAGACGTGTGGATTTGTACAGAAGGTGGAGGATTGAATCGTTGGGACAGAAAAACAGATACATTTACTCATTATCTGTCAGGGAAAAAACAATCTCCGTATTTCCCTAATTTGAAGTGTATAGAATATGACAAACAGAATGATTGTCTTTATATCGGCACGCATAAGCAGGGTTTTTTACGCTTCGATATAGCTTCGGCTACGGTTAAACATTATGCAGACTATGGTCGTACCAGTGATTCTTTTAACGAAGTAATCATGCAAGGGGACAGTTTGTATTTACTGTCAATGAAGGGTATATTTGTGAAAAAAGGCTATGATGGTGCTCTTGAACGTCCTTTCCCAAAGATCCCCGAAACATTGCGCGAAGGAGTCGCTATGTTTATAGATTCTGAACGTTTTATATGGCTTTCTCGTCGGAATGAACTTGTTCGCATCAATATGTCTTCTCCGAGCGAAAAATATATTTATCCGTTGGGACAGAAGGGACTTGGGAAGTTTATGGTAACAAAAATAACAGAGTCGTCTGACGGTACTTTGTTTTTTGGAACAATAGGTTCTGGATTGTATCGATATAATAAAGAATCGGACAGTTTTGAACATTGTCCGATGGCGGGTGCAGATTATATCTATAACATGCGGTTCCACATGTCAGGCTATCTGATTTTATTGACGGATCGTGGTATCCTTTGTTATCATCCTCAGACAAAGGATATGAAAATATTAGATGCGGAGAATCAGTTGCATCTGTCTGCAGTAAACGATGGTTGTGGACTGCTTGTTTGCCATGACGGGGAAGTGCTGGTTGGTGGTTCGGAAGGTATGACCCGATTTTCTTTTTCTTCTTTATTCGATACCTTGCCGGAACATAACTTGTTTTTTTCGTCGTTATCAGTCAATGGAAAAATAGTGTCAGCTCGGAAAGAGGAAAAAATATTGCCGGTAGCATTGCCTTTCGTTCCTCAATTGAATTTATCGTACGATGAGAATAATATTACCATTTCGTTTGCTTCGAATAGTTATATAGATAATTCAGACCGGAAAATTTATGAATATATATTAGAAGGGTTTGATAAGAAATGGAATACGACTTATGGGAATACATTGGTCTATACAAATTTGGATCCGGGCAAATATAGACTGAAGGTTCGTGAGAAACAACTGAGTGAACGTGATAAAATTCATTCCATTGAGTTACCTGTGATAGTCCATTCACCTTGGTGGGCTACGTGGTGGGCTTATTCTCTATATGCTCTTTTATTTTTAAGCATAGTCAGTACGCTTGTTCGTAATTGGATGGCACGTGTACATTTACGAGCTTCTCTGGCTCAGGAAAAATTGGAAAAGGAGAAAAATGAAGAGTTGATTCAGGCTAAACTCCAGTTCTTTGCCAATATCTCTCATGAATTCCGTACTCCGTTGACACTGATTATTTCACAGCTGGAAGCTTTGTTGCAGACTTCAGGGCTTTCTCCGTTTATACGCACTCGCTTACAGAAGATCTATAAAAATACGTTTCAGTTCCGTGAATTGATTTCCGAGTTGTTGGATTTTAGAAAAATGGAGCGTGGCAAGTTGACTTTGCATGTGGCCCAATCTAATATAGTAGCTTTTATAAGTCGCCTCTGTGATGACTTTCAGCAGCAGGCTCAGCTGCAACATATCCATTTGGATTTTCATTCGGAAACGGATACGGTAATGGGTTGGTTTGACAGCCGTCAGTTAAGAAAAGTTTTTTCTAATTTATTGTCTAATGCCTTGAAATATACGCCCGCCAATGGAAAAGTGGAAGTCCAAATCATAGAAGCGACTGAACAAATTGAAATTAAAGTTCTGGATAGTGGAGAAGGAATACCCAAAGAAGCTTTACCTTTTATTTTCGATCGTTTCTATCAGGTGGATGCTGAGGTCTCTTCTCCCGGTAGCGGTATTGGCCTTGCTTTGGCTAAGGGAATCGTAGAACTTCATCATGGATCTATTGGTGTACAGAGTGCTTTGGGGTATGGCAGTGTCTTTACAGTGACTTTGCCAAAAGAAGATCCGTTCCTTCAAGATGACAATGTGGTTTGGGATGCGGCTGAAGGAGAAATGTCGGATATTCTGCCCGCTTTCTCTGAAGTGTCCGGTGCTGATACGGAAACAGTACCTGTAAGTGACATTCCTAAATCGGACAATGATGCAAAAGATTGTGTATTGTTGGTAGAGGATAATGAAGACTTGTTACAGATACTGATGGATTTGCTTTCACCGCTTTATCGGGTTATTATTGCATTGGATGGCAAAGCTGGGCTTGATAAAGTAATAGAAGAGCATCCGGATTTGGTTGTAAGTGATGTAATGATGCCTGTCATGTCAGGAACGGAAATGTGTATGAAGATAAAGAGTAACTTTGATTTGTGTCATATACCGGTTATTTTGCTGACAGCGATGACATCCGACAATAATAAGATGGAGGGATTGCAATGTGGAGCGGATGATTACATAGAAAAGCCTTTCAACAACAAACTGCTTTTGGGTCGGATTGCCAACTTGTTGCGTAATCGGAAATTGCTGAAAAAGAAATTTTCCACTGTGAAACCGTCCTCTGCCGATACAAATGATGCCGGTATGCCGACTTTGGCATTGACTCCGATTGATGCCGACTTTTTGACACGCTTGGATGATGTGGTGAAGAAGCATCTGGCTGAACCCGATTTTGATGTCAATCAATTGGCCCGTGAGTTAGGAGTCAGCCGCAGTTCGCTTTACAATAAGTTGAAGGCTCTTAGCTTCGTAACTCCGAATGAGTATATTCTGAATGTACGTCTGAAGGCTGCTGCCGATTTGCTAAAGAAAAATCCAGAAATGCAGATTACAGAGATTGCCTATCAGGTCGGTTTTAATTCTTTGCGTTATTTCCGCCATTGTTTCAAAGCATCTTTCAATCAGACGCCGCAGGAATACAGACAAAGCGAATGAGAGGGACTGATATTTCAAGTCCCTCTTTACAATCGCCAAGTTCATAGTTATGGATGTCAAGTCCATGTTTACGTTCGTCAAGTGAATGTTTACGTGGCATCATCCATATATTCTTTCTTTAAAAGAATGTTTTGTCAATGCTTTCATTCCTTCACACCTCTGTAAGTGATTGGAAATCAGGCTGATGTTGTGAAAGAGTGATCTTTCACGCCTAATTTGCAAGTTTCACAAGCTGATAAACGATGAAATATACTCCTTCTCTTTTGTTCTTAAAACGGAAGCTTTCAACAGGAGTTACGTTTCCGTTCCCTTTGACATATATATTTTTTATAGTTTTCTTTTTTACGGTTTTGCCTTGTTCATTTTTTAGTTCAATAATCAAGTTTGCTTTGCAAGGAGCATCCAGGTTAAAGATAACAGGTTGTATCTGATCTTGTGGACCGTATACGACATCGACATTATTACTTGCGGCCCACATTCGTCCGAATGCCTGTTTGTTGGCATAATAAGCCAGCTTAGGTACACCGAATGCGTCTAACAGAGGCTTCTGGTAAGTAAACATATTAGCACCTGATTCCAAGCTACACCATGAGAATCCATCATAGCCTAAAAGAATTTGCTTTTTCATAGACTCCCATGCCGAGAAAGCTTGGAAAGCCTGGCTGATTTTCCATTCTTCAGCATCCAGTTTCCTGCCGATACTATTTTCTTCGTACTCCCATTCGTAGGATTGCACTTTGTACCAAGGTTCCTTTTGTGCTAGTTCCCAGTTGGGCTGTGCGGCCGATTCTTCATGTTCAAAATTGAAAAATGCTTTATCATTGGCATTGATGCAGGAGGCCGCCCATCGGTAAGGAGCTTTGCGCAATTCGCTCCATGTCGCTCCGTAGCCGGTATAAGCATCCTGGTTACCTCTGGTCATTAGTTTTTCCATGATTACAGGATTGGGAGAGATGGGGTTGCCTTTGTAGTCCATGCTGCCGTCATAGTTACCATAATGCGTATGTCCCCAGAAGGAAGTCGGAGAAATAAGCCTGCTTGTATCGGCCTGGCTGATCGTTTTATAAATCAGGTTCATGTAGTCGTGTGAATCTGAGATATCATGCTTTTTGAAGCGGTTAGGATGGTTTCCGGCTTCCCACATGACAATGGATGGATGATTATAAACTTGTTTGATGTATTTGGGATATCCTTTGAAGTCTACGTTCCAGGCTTCTCCTTCTCTGACCCATCCGGCTGTTTGCCATAACAGGTAGACACCCAATTGGTCGGCATATTCTGCATACCGAGGGTCATTAATACCATCGATTGTATCTTTTTCTGCATGTACATGGATACGCAGCATGTTTCCATTCATTTTCTTTATCTGCAACAGGTCTTGGATAATGGTTTCGTCAGATACACAACGGTTGGTTTTGGCTATTGTTTCGATGGGATATCTGTAACCCAGGATCTGGGCTCCATTCAACATTTCTACCTGATTGTTTATATAGAGTTTTCCTCTCTCCTGTGTTATAGTACGGATACCTGTTGTTGTGACATAATCGTCGATAACTTTGCCTGTTTTATCTTTTAGAATGACTTCCACTTTATACAAGTTGGGATGGTTGGGATGCCATAACAATGCATCAGGGATACTCAAAGGGATCGAAATCTTATTATTGATAGATGGTCTGATTTGGATTTCCTTTTGAATACTGGCTACCACTCCTCCTTCTTTCGGATACCAGGGGTAATAGTTTATTTCTATGCTTCCTTTATAATATTCTACTCCGTTATATTGAATCGTAATCAGATTGGACTGTACGGCTTCTTTTTCGTGAATGGTCGAAGTATGAACAAGTGCGTCTTTAATCATGCATCTGCTTGTCAGAATCAATTCTGTCCTTCCCAGTAACCAGCCTGTATAAGGGTCGGAAGGTGAGTGAAGCATCTGGTGGCGTGCTTTGTATGGCTTGACACGTACAGCGATCAGATTTTCTTGGTGGGGAATCATGTATTCGGTGACATCTAATTGGTAGGGGTGTCTGTCGTTGATGACAATGACGGGTTGTCCGTTTATCCACACTTCACCTCCTGGATCCAGAGTCTCCAAGTTCAGAATGGCGCGTTCGCAATTGTCAATATGTACTTTCTTTCTGAGGTAGTAACTCTCTTCTTTTTCTGCCAGTCCGCCATGTACAGAGGGTAATTTTACTTCTGTCCATTGGGCATCGTTGTACTCTGGGCTATACCATTCCTTTATGGGAACGATGGGGTCGAAGTCTTCGTCCCATACCAGCGAGGTGTAGAAGGGCGTGTGTGCATTGGCTGCATCCTGTACGAACGAATACAGTTGTAGGTTGTCCATATAGGTTGTTCCACCGGTAGAGGTGAATGACGTTTGGTTGATTATGGGAGTGAGGTTGGCATCAAGAGGACATTCCAAAGTGAGTGTCGAATCGAGTGTGACAAAGAATCGTTTGTTGTCAAAATCTCCATATATTTCCAGCATGTACTGGGATTTGCCTTTATAGTTCTTTTCCTGATGGTATTGGCCTGATTGCACATGAATCTTTTGGTCCTGCAACTTTACGGATATGACATCTTGTTCTTGATTACCAAGGCTTAAAGTGTAACAGGAAGCTTCGTTCTGCAAATATGCTTTTAGACGGAAACGCCATTTGATGTCTTCCGTTTCTCTTTTAATGGTACAATCTGACAGGGACAGTTTCCCGTTAGCGATTTTACTGCCTGTCTGTTGTTCCCATAACTTCCATTCTTTTTGTTGTTCCAGTTCTTTTCCCGGACGATATCCGTAGGCTTTCCATTGTTTCAGTGATAAGGTCTTTCTTGTTTGTGAAGTAGGTTGAGGCTTAATGCCCTTTAAGGTTGATGGTACTTCCTGAGAAGAAAGAACTGGACGGTCTAGTTGTGGATTGTTCCAGAATTTGGCTGCATAATTTCCATATTTGGCCAGGAAATCGATACGTTGTTCCAGATTCATCCATTCAGTCTCTCCGTGGAAGTCCGTTTCTCCATTGGCTTTCACGTCAGAGGTAAAATAGCGCGTTTCAAGGGTTGATACTTGCCCGCTTGTGGATAAAGCCCATAAGCTGCTTAAAAGAAAAAGTATTTTTTTCATGGCTTATTATTTTATGTCACTAGTGGGCACTTTAAATTAAACATCGTTCTTTGAAATCTTTGATAATCGCA
>ERZ779852.701-NODE-701-length-34990-cov-49.069329_pt1 | contig 34990 bp, 24 predicted proteins | sample MGYA00511559_ERZ779852 | MGnify/ENA primary metagenome ERZ779852 (study PRJEB29588, sample SAMEA2157977) | human gut metagenome | biome: human gut; feature: human-associated habitat; material: faeces | place: Denmark | collected 2008/2010 ...
GTTAATGAACATCACTTTCAGTTCTGTTCAAGAGCTAAAGTTAATGAACATCACTAGGAACAATTGAAAATGGTCGAGCTGATAAATTATATCTCTCGACCATTTTCCGCTTCCTGAACGTCCCAGGCGCCATCCTAGGGACTTTCTTATTTATATATATACCTCTTCATATTCATTAGCACCTAATTGTTGTACTTTGACAAATATTTCTTTCTTGGTCTTATTTTGTTTTAATTTCAAAGACCAATTTTTTCTTTCATTACTGTAGTTAGTGAATTTTGGAAGTATAGTAATGTTAGCACCACTATGATAGCAAGTAAAATCACCAGCAGCTTCTGAAATTTCATAATTTGCAAATTCACCATCAATTCTTGATGTAACATAATACATTGACCATAGTTCATTTGCCTTAGGGCTTAAAGTCCAAACTATTTCAGAAGTATTGTCAGAAGAACAGCTGAATTGATAAGCATGCATAATACAGTAAATTTCTCCAAGATATTGATTTTTGTTAGATAATGCATATCTTCCAACTAACGGAATAGTTCCTTCCAAATCTGCTAAAGATACAATATCTATAGCATATTGAGAATCAGATATGTTTCTTGAAGTTAACTTTATCTTTGTTGAATCAAGGGTACCATCACTTTGTCTTATTGTTATTGGTAATCCAATACCTGCTTGATCAGAATACAACTCTTTTATTGTCTTTGCTCCTTTATAATATAAATCTACTGTACTTTTATCAAGTTCAGGATTTCTCCAAGATTCTTCTGATATTGTAAGGGTTGTAGATATTTCAGATTCATATTGAGTAAATCTTATTGTACATGATCTTGTTTTTGTAGAATCATTTATCTCAATGCATTTGAATGTAAGTTTAGTATCAGATGTTCTATATACCATTAGCCAATCTGGCAATGCATCCCAAGTGAAACCAAAGAAATTTCCACTTTTCAACGATGTTACATTTATTTCAACTTCAACATTTGGAGTAATGCTTATAGAAGTATTATCTAAGAAGAATTGGTAACAATGCTGTACAAAAGTTAATGTTATATTCTTACCTGAATTTTCTTGAGTAAAGCTTACTTGCCAAGTTCTGTTTGTATCAGATATGTTTAATGATGTTGGAGCAACAGTAAAGTTATACCAGTAATCATTATGGGTGCAACTCAATATCATGTTGTTGAACTCAGTAGGTGTCCAACTTATATCTAATGGTTGCATCAAATCATCATCCAAGCTATATATCATAAATGAAGCACTATCAGTTGCATTCAGATATGTTATAGATCCTGATTCTATTGAAGAAGAGAATAAGAAATTAGTGCTAGTTCCTCTTGGATCTTGCTTTAAATTCAATTTCAAATTCTTCTGTTTTGAATTATCAAGATATAAAGTATCTGTCAAACCTAATCTTCTTGTACTAGAAGTACTGTTAGAAGAAGAAATCAAATTGTTTTGGTTCAACGATATCCATTGTTGGTTGTAGTCAGATAATGTTAGAGAATAATCTTCTGACAAATTAGATTTGTAAGTCTGATCTCCTTGATATTTTATACCAGTCCATGTATTTGTAATAAATTGGGTTATTCCATCAACAGATAATCTTACTGTTCTTGTCTTTTCTTCTCCTTGTCTTCTCCACCAAGAAGTGACAACAGTATACATGTTGTCATAATTAGGTATTGAATATTCTGGAGTAAGATTAATATCGTCATAATTCTCATATCCAAATGACCCTTTATATTCTTTTGAACCAACAACAACATCATAATCGTATTTTGTAGGTACATCATTTTTATTAAGTATGATAGGTACACAATACATTTCATTTGTTATCAGATAAGGTAATTTGTTTGTTGTTGCTTCACCAGATATCCTAATAGAAGAAATATCCAAGTCAGTAACATTAGTTAAAACATTACTATCTACTGTTGGAGACTTTTCTTGCAATATAGTATCTTCTTTAGAACCTATTCCAGTAATTTCCAACTTTATCTTTACATTCCTGTCAATACCAATATACACATTCTTTCCTTTTATCTTTATATAGAATGCCGCATTGTTGTAGTTGTCAAAGTCAGAAACAGACCAATCTGATATTTCTGTTGGTTTAACATAAGCTACATTAGTATCATGATTAGTATTTTCATTTATCTTTATAGTACCAGTGTAAAAATTACCAGTTAATTTTATTACTCCAGGGCTATTTGGATTTGTATTTGGATCACTAGTTGTTGATGAAGAAACAATATTGTCACTGATATTATACAATTTTGAATTATCTAAATATTCTTTATCAAACTTAGCTCCTTGGGCATCAGTAGAACCATTTTGTGTTATATCATAATAATCTTCACAATTGTAATCAGGAATAGAGAATTTTATCTTTCCATAACGTGGAGAAGAATTCACTTCACCTGTCATGATAGACCAAGTTATTTCAAGATACTGTGGTTTTGATGATACTATATTAGGATAAGAGTTGACTGACAATTCATGATTCAAAACTTTTTTAGGATTTCTTGTAACAGAAACATCAGCTATCCACATGAGATAATTGTAATCATATCTCAAGTTTGTAATGCTAGTTATCATGTTTGAATAGTAAGAATTTGGAACTATTCCTGCTACAGATATCTTTTTCTTATCTATATCTCTATCTGTAATTTTCTCAGAAGATGTATCAGAATACTCTGTTTGGGTCAATTCTACAGATTTAGTATCAGAAATACAAGTAACATTTATGATACCTTTTCTTCCTGCATAATATCCTGTTTTTTTGAATATCATAAACATTATTTGAAATAAGGTATCAGTTGCAGGAATTATATCATCATCGTAAGATGTACTGATGTTTTCAACATACATCTTTTCAATAGCAGTTTGGGGATTGACTGTTACTTTAGCATAATAAGAAGAAGTGGCAGAATTTATCTGTGGATTTGATATGCTTATCCAATTTGCAATTTCTTTTGATATACTAGTAAAACATGGTACATTAGTTACTTGATTACTTACTAATCCACCTTGTTGCCATACTTTAGTTGTTGAAGTATATGTTCTGTTAAGTAAGAAACCAACATTAGAATATCTTGTCAAGGTATTTGCTTCACTAAACACTTTCCAAGTCATTGTAACAACATCACCAGTATGGTCTACTATACTAGATGACAATGCAAGATCTTTTATTATATTTGTATAGTTAGCACTAGTAGGAACATTACTCTTCATTTTCAGATTTATCTTCCAGTTTCCATTACCTAGATATTCTGAACTTTCTAATGACATTGCATTATTATCTATGTTAAGTTCATTGATAGTAATTACATCCCTATAATGGTCTCCATAGAAACATCTTGCAGTGTTTCCAGACATCATCTTTACAGTACCAGTTATATTGCAATATAAAGTAATAGATTTTCCATTTACACCTACATAAGGATTGCTTTCAGTACCATATTCTTTCACTTCATCTGAAAATGTTTCATCTTTATACCAAGTTATTATAGCATTTGCATAAGATGGTCTAGCATTTGGATCTTCTTCGTCTTTATCTTGAACTATATTTATCAATATTTGCTTTCCAGAATATTTAGAAGTAGAAGTATCTACCTGTTCATCTTTACTGTCAATTTGCCACAATGATACATAAGTAGTTCTAGAACTTGAAGTAGATACATTACCAGATATGTTCAAATCAAACAATGCGTCATATTCATGCTTAGTAGCTGTCTTTATGTTCCATCCTATAGGATATACTATATTAGGAGCAGTTACCCAGTTCTGATAAGGTACTACTTTGAATGGGTATCTTCTATGCCAGTATTTTACACAAGATCTGACATATATTGTAACAACATGACTAGCGGCACTTACATGTATTCCATTTCTGTCAAAAGCAGAATCAATAGAAATGAAATCATGATTTTTGTTGTTTGAACTCCAAAAAAGATATTTTGAATCTCTTGGCCAAATCATCATATTTTTCCAAAAGACTGCATTTATATCTTTAAGCTTATCTGTATTTGAATCTACTAACTTTATTGCACCAATATCTTGATTGTCAGTTTTCTTAACGTATATTGCCATCTGAAAAGATTTTTTCTAAACTTATATATAAAAATTGCAAAATTAATTTGAAATTCTTTTTATATATTCTATATTTATAATGTCAAACAAATAATGAATAAAATTATGATGAATTTTGTAAATCCTGAAATAGTAAACGTAGTTGAAAATGAAAAGGTGTCTTTTGGTGAATATCCTACCAATGGAATCACTTTTGATGAATTTCTTAAGAAGATCGAGAATCATGAGGAAATTCTTCAAGGTACTCCTATTCATTTCAATATGCACGACATTATTCTTGAATATAATGAGACATATCTTCAGGATGAATTCATCCATATTCCTACTAATACCAAGATTTTTGTGAAGTTCGATGATTCTGAAAATAATTGGTCACGTACTTCTATTGTTCTTCCTGGTCATAATGATTCAGAAGCTATTTGGATTGCAGACGATGTAGAAGATGCTTGGTGGAAGGCAACACACGAAGAAATGCTTTCTGGATTTGAGTTGAATGCTTTTGTAGAATGGAATTAAATAATGTAAGAATGATTAATTTCTTATTTAGATTGTTTAGAAAATTAGATTTCATAATAACTTGTAAATTCTTAAAATAAGATGAAGAATAAATTGACACATGATATTATTGTTGGCAGTGGATTAGCTAGTAATTTCATTAATTTGATGAAGTTGGAAGGGTGGTTGCCAATTGAAGATTATTTTGTGATGAGAAATAATGGGATTGAACTCGATTGGGTAACAGTTCTTACTATGGAAAATGATGGATTCATCGCTATTCCTAGTATAGCAGAATATCGTATTCCACATCCAGATAGTGGACTAAAACCAGAATGGTACAATTCTGAAGAGAAACGTCTTGATGATTGGACTAATGCAATCATGTTCAAACCAATTGAAACAAAGAATATTGCTGATCGTATCAGAGATGAGTTGCTTGATAAATATGAAGAAGAAGAAAATATCAAGAATGTACTTGATTTTGAAAATGCATTTACAGAAACCTTGATTAATCTTTGTAAAGGTAATTCAGAACATTATATTAAAAATTTACCAGGATAAATGAATTTCTAGTTAAGATATTTCTATATTATAAGTGTACATGATAATATGTACATATTTAAATAAAATAATTTAATTAAATACTATTTAAAATGCAGAATATTCCTTTAGAAGAGGCTTATGCAACTATTGCTGCTAAGCCAGATCCATTTACAATTCGTACAAAGAAGTTGGTTGATGAGTTTGTTGTTTCAGATATCCATACTGATCGAAGTTGTGAAAAGGAAACTGTGTTAGATAACGGACGAAGAGCTGTTATGAAGGGTACATATTGCGCAAGTACCTTCGTAGGTAAGCTCTATAAGATGAATGGCCCAAGTGAAAACCCTTTAGAGCGCTATGTATTGTTTGTAGGTGTAGCACGTCAGAATCCTATTGACAATCGACAGGATGAGGATCTAGCAGTAGAGATGGCAGCAGAGAATGCTATGGTCAATCCTATTATGACAATTAAGTTGCCAAATGCAATTTCTGGAAATGATTTTGCTAGATTTGTAAGTCCATATTTGGATACAATGCCAACTAAGTTTATTCTTACATCTAAGCAGATTAGGGATAAGAAGGAGAGTGATTTGTATAGGAATTGGTATAGTGTTATTAAACCACGTGAAGAGGCAGCTAATCTTCTTCTATATATGGAGAAGATTCGTCCAAGATTGGATGCCCAAGTCAAATATATGTATGGTGAGTAAATAATGCAAGATAACAAATACATTAATCCAGTTGGATATTCAGAAATGTATGAGTGGGCAGAGATACCAGCAGAGAGTCCTTATGGACTCTTTGTTACATTTTCTTCTGAAAATCCTGATAAGATAGAACCGGTAAAATATGGTTCTGATGAACATATTCTTGGTGTAACAACTATTCAAACGGCACATACTTCAGATGATCCAAACAATTGGAAATATGCATATATGTGTAATGAAGTTGGTGATAAGTTTTTAAAGAATGATAAGATTGCTATTGGTGTAAAAGAGTATGACCAAGTAGAAGAGTTTTCATATATTCACACTAGACCATATAACCATTATGTACAGGTACCAAGTCAATATTATGATCCTAAACAAGAATATGTAAAGCGTAGTAATCGTAAAGAATGGGTACGAGTAAATTTGATTGGTAAAGTAATTGTACGTGATAATGGTAAGTGTAAGCCAGGAGAATATTGTCAACCTAATTCTACAGGAAAATCTAAAAAACAGAGAGGATACGCGGTACCAGCTACTATGAAAGATTATGGGTGGAAATTTTATGTTACTCAACGTATTACAGAAAACACTATAGAGATAGTGATGTCACCTACCATGAATAAATTAAAAAAATTAGAAGTCTAACATGGATAAGATATCAATTATAACAACATTTTACAATGCACAAACCTTTATTGGTAATGCTATTGCCTCTGTTTTAGGGCAGAAAGTACCAGATGGATGTGAAATTGAATATGTTTTGGTAGATGACAAATCACAAGACAATTCTAGAAATATTGTTGAGAATATCATAAACAATACATCAAAAGAGAATTTCAAGTTTAAGTTAGTAGAACCTGAAAATAATCTTGGATGTGGTGGTGCCCGTAAGTTTGGTATTGAAAATGCTACAGGAAATTATTTCATGTTTTTAGATGCAGATGATTACTATATTCATCTTGACTTTGTAGAAAATGCTTACAATACAATTACATCCGAAAATGCAGATGTTGTAGAATATGGTGTCATCTATAATCAGCAGAATGGACAGCAATCTAATTCTACAGCTCCACAAAAGATTGTGCTTACTGATCCTCATGATATGGAAATAGCTTTATTTAAAGACAATCTCATCAAGTTCAATGTTTGGTCTAAAATATATACAAGAAAGATTGTTGAAAGTTATCCATATTCTACACGAAGAACATTTGAAGATGTAAGAACAATTCCAGTATGGATAAGCAATTGCAATAAAGTTGTGATTATGCCAATTCCACAAATAAACTATAGAGCGGCATCTAATTCTATTATCAGAACTAACTGGGTTGATACAAGGCTTGGTACTATTTCTGCTATAGCACAATTGTTCCCAAGATTCAAATATGATAGACGGCTTCTTAAAGCTATGTATACACGTTCTATGATTGATTTGGAAGCCATTATGAACAACAAGTCAAGTGAATGTGAAGGTTTTGATGAAATGTCAAAATTGAATACATATATGCTTAAGTTTATTTATCCGGATAAGTGGAAGGATCTTACATATAATGTTGAAATGGATCCAGAATTGAATCCAGATTTGAATAAAGAAATGAAAGCAAAGTATATCAAGACAGATTTGAATAGTTTACCAGGTATGTAAATAATCTATGTAAATAATCTATGTAAATAATCTATGTAAATAATTTATATTGATGGGAAGCAGATGCTTCCCATTTTTATTTTTAGATATAAGCATAGATTATAAAGCATATATAAAATGGCAAACAAGCTTTTTTACACATACATACACGGTACAGATTATAAAAATGATAGTTTTGTTCCTGATAAGATGATATATTCTTATTGGGATTCATTGATATTTGATGTAAATCATCGTACTATATGGCATCAAGGTATGCCATTTGGTAATGTATATCCTGGTACGTTATCGTATGGTGAAATATTCAATGATCTTCATAATAATATCGCACTTGGTGCATATTCTCATGCTGAAGGATATAGCACTATTGCTAAATCAAATTATTCTCATACAGAAGGATACAAAACATTTGTAGATGGAGTTAATGGACATGTTGAAGGCAATTCTTCTTATTCTTTAGGAGAGAATTCTCATGCTGAAGGTAGCTTTTCTTATTCTAGAGGAACAAACTCTCATGCTGAAGGAAATAAATCAGAAGCCAAAGGTATTAATTCCCATGCTGAAGGATTCATTTCTTTTGCTATAGGAGAAGATTCTCATGCTGAGGGAAACAATACTTATGCAAAAGCTAAAGGGTCACATTCAGAAGGTAATATATCTAAAGTAGAACCTGAGGCGGAAAATGGACATGCTGAAGGTTACAATACTATTGTAAGTGCAAAGAATGCCCATGTTGAAGGAAATACTACAAAAGTAGAAAATACTGGTGAAAATGGACATGCTGAAGGTTTGAATACAATAGTCAGAGCAAAGAATGCCCATTCAGAAGGTAACAATACTTTAGTTGCTGGAGAAAATGGACATGCTGAAGGTTACAAATCTCAAGCAACATCTACTAATACCCATGCAGAAGGCAATATAACAAAAGCATCAGGAGAAAATTCTCATTCAGAAGGTTACAATACAGAAGCTAGAAGTAAGAATTCTCATGCAGAAGGAAACAATACTATAGCTGCAGGAGAGGATTCTCATACTGAAGGGGCTGAAACTGAAGTATATTCTCCTTATGCACATGCTGAAGGAAACACTAATACAATAAATGCATTGTCTGATTCTTCACATATTGAAGGATCAAACAATAGAATATCATTTTCAAAATCTTCCCATGTAGAAGGTGATAATAATGTAAATGGTGGAAATATAGGTATAATAACGAATTCTCACTATTCCCATGTAGAAGGATTGAATAATAAGAATTATGCTATAAATTCACATGTAGAAGGAAAAGATTCAAATAATTTTGGTAAAGAATCTCATATAGAAGGCGTTGACCATCTAACTTATGCTTATACAAGTCATATAGAAGGATATGCAAATAAAATAGGAAAGAGTATAGGTGATACAAAATATGTTCATGTTGGTGGTAACGAAAATACTGTATATCCAAATAGTGAAAATAATGTAATCTATGGTAGTTCAAATAAAGTAAAGGGTATATACTCTGAAGTAAATGGAAAACATATAAACAGTTATGCAAATTATTCTGTTTTAAGAGGTAGTTCATTAGAAATAAACAGTAAAGACATTGAAAATAATCAAAATGGAATAGATTTTATCAATGTTTCTGGTGATAGCATCACAGTTAGAGAAAATGCAAATTATGGGTTTGCTCATGGTTATAATATAACACTACAATCTCCTTATGAAGTTGGTTTTGGTAGATATACACGTTCTTATCTAGAAGGACAAAATAAGGATAAGCAAAATACCATATTCATGATAGGTAATGGTAATAGCCATGGTAATGAATCAAATGCTTTAGATGTAAGAGAGAATGGAATAAGCTATCTTTATAAAGGTATTTATACTTGGGATTATGTAGAAGACTATCCTTATTCTACTGTTGCAAACAATGAATCATCTTACTGTATTACTAGAAGACAACTTGCTCAAGTAGCAACAGTTACTTATGTAATGAGAAATTCTACTGGTAGAAGAAATTTCTATCCATTAGATGATCCTACTCACCCTGAAACTGCTAATCCTAGATTTATAGGTGCAGAATATTTCAACAATTATGGTGATGAAAATAATGCTCCTAATAATGCTTATGCTAATTTCTGTCATGCGGAAGGATGGGGTACTTATTGCCATACTGGAGGAACTTATTCTCATGCTGAAGGATGTGGTACTGAAACAAGAAATCCAGGAGAGCATGCTTCTGGTAACTGGAACAAATCATCAGACAATACTTTATTCTCTGTTGGTTGGGGAACAAACAATATAGATAGATCAAATGCTTTTGAAATAAAGAGAGCGCCAACATCAGATGGTATTGCATTCATAGATAAGAAACCAATAGTTACTTCTATATTAAATGGTACTGGTCCTACTTATATGTGGAAAGGTGAATATGCCGATTATATAAAGATTAAACAAGTAGATCCAAATACTTTGTATTTCATATATGATGGTGATGCTTCTACTAGAAATGATTTTATCAGTATAGATCAGATGGATGACATAGTAAACAGAAAAGTTGAGGAGAAAATCAAACAATATACTCAAGGTATTCTTTACAATGCTAATTATAGTCCTAAATTCAATGGACATGGTGGTGACTCTAAATTTAGCTATGTTTGGTCTGGTAATACAACTGACTTTGTTGGTCTTGGTTCTCTTGCTAATGATGTTAATACAGTATTCATCATAAGAAACAACAAATAAAATTGACTTAGTATAAGGATATGGTAGTTATACGAAATGGTAGATTCATATATAGAAAGAAAACCTCATCTGATGAAGTACATCAAATGAGATCTAATGGATCTTATGGATATGAATTAAAATATGATAAAAAAAGAATATGGCCTTCATTTGAAGTCAATTGCTTAGAGAATACATTATCATTTCATTGGGATACAAAAGATGGTTTAGGAGGTATTCAAGGAAACAAACCAATTCCTGACAATTCTTCTAGTGATAAAATTCATGAATTTGATCCTAATGGTGGTAATGGATACATAAATTTGATTGATAGAGAAACATCATTATGGCATAGACCTGAATTGCAGATATTGGTAATAGGTCCAAATGATGGAAATGATATTAAGATTGGTTCTATAGATTCAATAAAATTACCTGGAAATGTTGATAGTGCAGGTACAATAAAAGAATCTACAGATTTTTCAAATGATGATGTTAATAAAGTAAAAGAACTTTACGAAAAAGAATTTGAGAATTATAATGTTTCTACAGATAATATTGTTATAAACAAGTATAGAATAATTCCTGGTAAATTAGATGAAAAAACTGGAAATTATATTCAACCAGATGAATTTTATGATTATACCGATGATGGTAATGGCAATTATATAGTTGATTATACAGATGATTATAAATACACACCTTGTTATAAAAGCACAGAAGATTTTTGGACACATTTCACAGTTAATCCTAACAACTCAACAAACAACAGATATGGTATGATAATCATATCTAAGATTTATACTAAAATTGGAGAAACAATAAATCTATTAGAAAATAATGAATCTGTAAAGTTAGCATCTTGGTACCAAAAACCTAATATTCTTTATTATTGTCATGCAAACTGGGTTGATGTAGATGGTAATGCTATTACCAATGATAGTTGTGAATATAATGAATTGAATGTAGGTGTATATTTACATATAGAGCTTGGAATATCTCCTGATGGTGGAAATACAATATTTTGGAATGACTCTCATAAAAATTCAACAAAATATCAAGCTATAAAGAATTTGAGTGCATCAGTACCAGATGTGTTGACAACTAATGCTATAACGGTTGAAATAGGTGGAACAGATAGAAACAGATTCTTATCCAATTATGGAGTACAAATAGCTAATGGGAATTCTGCTGATAAGATATTAAGAATATTACTATATCCTAAGTATGTGAATAATGAAGATAACAATACAGATTATAGGACAGAAAAATATTATATTGGTTACACTTCTGATGATTATAATAATTCAACAAATCCTAACAATAAGAAACATGATTCTGATATAGTTGGAATAAATGGAAAGAATTGGGCACAATCTGGTTATATGTCTCAATCAGAAAGTAATGTAGATACACCATCAAATGCAGAATTCTGTGATGTTTCAACAACATTCAGAATAAAGAGAATGAGGTCTACATCTCCTTGGAACATAAATCTTAAGGTAAAAGTAAATATAAATAAAAATACATGTCCTGGGTATATGACACAAGAAAGATATACCACAGAAAAAAAGAATTAGTATTTTAAAAATGGCAACAGAATATGGCAACCCAAAATTTAGAGATTCTAACAAAATTTTACCATTTACAATGAATGGTCAACCAGCTACTGATGCATTAGCTAGAGTAGTTAATACTGTTGGTGCAAATAATATTGATATATCCAATATAGGGTTTTCTTCAAATTCTGATTATTCTAAGACACACAATAATAATGTAAGCTATGATACAGTCATAAATAGTACAAGTAAAACCTATAGAATAAATTGGAAACTTAAATCAAATGTTGGTACACATCCAAGAAAAACAACTTCTCTTAATTATGGGTTGCTAAGTTGGTTTAACGGCGGTACTGAGGGTAAGGATAACAATCCAGTAACATATACTTCTACTAGTCATCAATTAAAGGGAACCAACAATTTCAGTTATTCTAGAAGCTTAGCTGATTTACGTTATTTTGATGCCAAGATAAAAGTAAATAATTTAGATGGAGATTCTAATAAAGAAGTTGTATTCAATACTGCATCTTCATTTGCTGGAGATAACAAACAAATAAAGGGTGTTGCTCAAGGATATTATAACTATGATGCTCCTTATACTGTATTCACAGCAAACTCCCCAGTAAATTGGGTATCTTTTCAAACGGCAAATGGTGGAACTAGTAATGAAATATCTATTACTTCTTCATCGGGAGATATATCCACAGGTAGCAATGCCCATTATCTTATAATAAGTAACAATTCTCCATCAGTATTATATGGTGATATATCAGGTAAACATACAGTTCACTACAATATAGATAAGGATTCTAATGGAAATTCTATATCTAATACTCATGCTGGATCTGTAACATTTACTTCTGATAATAATGGTAAAGCATTTGTAACAACAAATACTGATAAATCAAATTCTACTTCATATCCAAGAAATACCACTATAAGTTATTCATTAACTGATTATAACACTTCTTCTAGTGGTTATTCTGGTAAGATAGATGGATCATTTTCTATTTATCAATCAGGTGGCATTATAGATCCTAAAGATCCAGAATTGACTTATTCTTGGAAAATAACATCAGGTTCTGAATATGTTTCAGATACAAAAATAGTGTCTACTCCTGTTAATGCCAAACAAGATAATGGAAAATACCAACAATATTCTTACCAAAACAAATATATAATTACAGTTAAAGATAATAGTGGTACAATTGGTAGTATAACTGGTACTCCATCTATATCAAGCATAAGTAATCCAAAACCATTATATAAAATTGGAACGTTCAATATTAGTGGTTTGACAATGGTACCAGCCGTTAATACAAGTGATCGAAATATAACTGTAAATACTAAAGTATCTGGTAATTATTGTACTAATTTCAATGTTTCAAATTCTTATATAGATACAACTGTAACACAAACTGGATCTAGTTGGGTACCTAAACCTACTGTTGTTGGTAAATTGTCAATAACATGTGAAAATCCACAAACAGATAAGATAGATCAAAGTAATCCAGCATCATTCAAGATAAAACAATTATCCTCTAATGATTATTCAACAAGCTTAAGTAATGTAACATTAGGTGAAGGAAATAATGAATTTGGCTATAGATTTGGAACTATATCTGCTTCTTCAACTAACATATCAGTTTCTGGTAAAATAAAAGTAGAAGAATCTGCAAATAAAACATTTGGAATTTCAGGAGGATCTAAAAGTCTTATATCATTATACCCAGAGAATCTTACATTCAATCCTGGATATTCTAAGAAAGTAGATGATATAAGATGGAAATTGAAATTTACACCTGATACTACACAGAATAATAAACAGATTACAAATGTAAAGAGTTCAGAAATAACAGTTATTCAAACTGGAATTCCTCAAGGATCAGAAATGAGCTATAATCCATTGACAATATCTGGTGAATCATCAGAAGATTGGCTTACAGTGACAAATAGTTGTGTATTTAATTATAATGATTATAATAATTATACTCAAGCAAATCCAAATAAAATGACTTTAAAAGCTGATCCTAATAGAACATCAGTTAATGAAATTACTGTTACTGACACAAATAGCAGCAATGTATATAAAGTACAAATTACTGATGCCTCAGTAGCTGAATCTAGAAAAGCAAATATAACATTAAGCAGTTCTGATTCCAATACTACTTTAAGTAAAACTACTATATCAGATTTTACTCAATCTGGTGAAAATATAAATTGTAATATTTCTTTATCTTATAGTAATTCAATTGATTCAGATAACAAATATGTAAATTTGATAAATACTAGTTTAAGCATATCTGATACTAATGAACATAATTTAAGAATACCAACAGGTACTACTGGACATACAAACAATACACTTACTAGATTAAGTGCATCTAAGAGTGGTGATAATGATAATTTGACAATAACAACTAGTGATGGAAATGCTTTATGGTGGGAAGCAAATGCTTCTACTTCTGTAGGTTTAAATATTTCAGCTTCTGGAACAAATCTTGGAAATTATACATTATCTAAATCAAGTATTTCTGTTACAATTCATGGAGATCCACAACAAACACCTTGGGTAAGATGGTATTCTAAAGCTGAAGGAGGAAGTTGGAAAAAAATATCAGATGAAGCTTCTAAATTAACTATATCACAAATTGGTAGTGCTGCTTCTGCTACTTCTTCTAGTCCATCATTATCAAAAAGAGGAGATGCTTATGGTTTAACAGATAAGCCATTCAAATTAACCAGAGGTAAACCATCTTCAGCAACCACCAAGGTATACTATAAAGTGGAATCAAGTGCTGGAAGTGCCGGAACTGATGATAGCGTATATATAGAAAGAACAGATGGTTCTACAGGATTTGGTCAAGTATCTGTAACAGCTTCTTCTACTAATATACCTATTACAGCAGATAGTTTTATATCAGTTGGATCTAGTGATTTACAAGTAGCTGGTTCTGATGAAAATACAGAATATGCAAACTGGTATGTTTATGGTCCTGCTGTTGCTTTAGGAACTCCAGCTATAACAACAGAAGCAGGTCTTTCAAAAATTACTGAAAAATATGTTGGTGCTTCAAGAGCAGGTGCAAATGTACCATCAAGCATATCTGCATTTGCCGCAGCAAAAGATAAAGAATTCAAAATATCTGTATCAGTTAGCCCATCAGTTACAGCTAAGTGGGAAGCCTCTGTATCATCTAGTGGTTTGACATCATCAAAATCTGGTACTTTTAATACCTCAAAATATGGATCTGGTAAGATATATTCTAGTATAACTTATAAATGGGATACAAATGAAACAACAAAGGAAATAACTTGGAAACCTGATATACATGTAGCTAAAGAAGATTATGAAAAATCAATTTCTTGTAAAGTAACTGTGTTATATCAAGATGGAACAGAAAAATCAGATACATTAACTTGGAAAATAAAAGTACTTGCTACAAGTGTTAGATTTGAAGGTACTATGAAATGTAGTAATGATAGGATAATAACAGCATTTGATCCACAAACTTACGATACATCTGCTTCGGTTGTTAAATATAAGGTTACTGCTACTTCAGGTTCATTAACACAAGATTGGACTAATTCTTATAATTATATTTTAAATGCAACTTCAAAAACATTGACAGCAGTACAAGGTAGTAGTGGATCTACTAAGGGTGAGGCTTCATTTGAGTATACTCTAAAATCTCCAAGTATATCAAATGCAAATGTTACAAATCCTCTTGATCTTAAACATACAGTTTACTTGTATTGCTATGGTAAATCTTACTATAACGCATAGTTTTTATAATGAAATAATCTTATATGAAGGGAAGAACTTAAGTTCTTCCCTTTTAATTTTTATATAAGAAAGAAAAGTAAGAAACCAAATAATTAACATGGCAAAAGTATCAGATGAAGCAGTACGTAAAAGTAAAGGAGTAAATTTACCTGGTGGTATACCACAAAAACCCAATAATTCTATTACTGGTGATTTATCTTCAATTATAGAAAACGTGGCAAAGGATATAAATAAGCATATAGATAAGATCTATTCTGGAATAGATGCAATATTTGATGGTTTAGTTGATCCAAGCCAGCTTCTTCTTTCAGAAAGTGATAAGTCTTTAATGTCTTTTGTTTCTGGTGGTCAATCTATATCAAAAAATCAATCTTATTCGTCTAAGCAAACAAATATTCAACAGTTTGCTAAATCAATATCTGAAAATATTAAAAATACAAATAAGATATTGACATCTGATGGCATGCAAGTTATTGTGACTAATTTTAATGAGCAGAAATTAGAAAAAGAAAAAGAAAAATATAACAGTAACAATACTAATAATAATCAAATTAATCCCGTTGACTTAAATAGTATAAAGATAAAAATAGATGACTTGAATTTTGGAAAAGATTCTTTGGGTGCTTTGAAAACCTTGTCAGATGCATTAAATAGTGTTTCTAAAGTAAAGTATGAAGTTAAAGATCAAAACATAGTGCAATATCTTACTGGAATAGATAAAAGTATATCAAAAATAGATATAGATAAGCTTAAGAAGAAAATATCTAAAGTCAACAAGTTGTTGACAAATGATTTTCTTGGTCTTTGCAATGCCATAAATTCTGCATCTATAGACTCTAAGAAAACTATGTCTCAGTTGTCAAGTGTAGTTGAATTAATGAATGCTATTCCTTCTATTGGAGAAATAGACAAACAGAAGATGAAAACTTTGAAGAAGAATCTTCGTTCTATATATTGGATGACAACAAAATCTAATATTCTTACAGGTCTTGGTATTACTTCTAAGGGATTGATTTCTGCTATCATAGAGAATATAGTAGCTAGGTCAAAAGAAGCAGGACAGGGTGGATTCAAATCAGTAGGTGCTTTAGCTAAGTTCATAGAGTCATTAGTTTCTTTAGGAGAAAACACAAATGTAGACAGAACTAAGATAATGAAGACACAGATGGCTCTTTGGTCACTTCTTAGAATATACGATACAAAAGGGCCTATTGCCTATCTTACATTACAAGTAAAAGAACTTGGAGATGAAATATTTAAGAATAATGTTGTTGGAAAGAATAACTCTTCTCTTAGAGCCATAGAAGATATGATAGAAGATATTAGCACCGTTGGGAATAATATAAAGTTTAAAGATGTTGCCTATACTCAGTTGATAGCAACTTATGCTTTAGGTATTACTTGGCTTTATATGAATATAATAAAGTCTCTTTCTAAGATAGATGATACTGAGCTTAAGAAACTAATAGGTGATAATGGTAAGCTTTCATTTATCATGCAAGTTGTACAAAGACTTTCTGCTAATGAGTCAACTTCTAAAGATATAAAGAGTGCTACAAAGACTTTAATTCAACTTACTATCATGATGAATGTAGCAAACATTATGAGTAAGATAAGTAAAAATGGAATAGTTGGTATATCTGGTGCTTTAGTTTTCTTAGATAAGCTTGACTTCTTAGGGCAGAAGATATTCACAATGCAAGATTCTGCTATTAATGATGAATCAGTTCCTAAAATAATGAAAAATTGTGAGGATATTATTCTAAGTTTAGGAAAGATTGCAATTGTTAGTACTATAGCAGGAATGTTTGTTGACAAAGGAAAAGAAGGAGTATCAAATATGAAGACTATGGTTACTCAACTAAAGTATTTAGTCAACAACATAAATAACAAGAAGAATCCATTAACAGCTTCTAAAGATGATGTATCCAAGATAGAGAGTTGTCAGAAAATAGTAGAAAGTCTTAGTAAACTCTCAATTTTAGCTGCTATAGGAGGATTGTTCGCTAGTAAGGGACAAGAAGGAATAAGAGAGTATAAGAAAGTACTTACTAAATTGAAGAGTTTGATAAAGGGAATTCAATCTGATGGTCTTGATATAAACCAAGAAGATTTGAAGAAAATAGACAATATAGAGAAATTAATAGAAAAACTAACTATAGTGTCTATGCTTGGATCTGTAATGGGTATAACTGCACCTTTATCAATATTAGGATTTAAGGCTATGCAATTATCTGCTGTAGCAGTAGGTAAGATGATAGATACTCTGAATGGAATAGAAATAAATGATGACTTCTTTAATAGACTTAAAAATATAGGTATTGTTGTAGCTATAGCATCAGCAACAATGTTAGCTGGTGCAGTCATAGGAAAGCTTGTTCTTCAAAGAATGCCTGAAATACTTGGATTTACATTTGTTTTAGGAACATTCATACTTGGTGTGATAGGTGCTTACAATCTTGCTACTAAAGGAATGGATGAAGCTCTTAAGCAAACTGAGAAAGTAACAAGGTTAATATATTTGTCAGGAGCTACTCTTTTAATAGGTGCTGCTGTCATGATGATACCAGGTATTTTTACAAATGCTATTCTTTTTACCATCTCTTTAGCTACATTTATAGGTGCTGTTACTTTTGCTTATACTCTAGCTAGTGAAAGAATAGATAAAACTGTAGAAATATCAGATTCATTCATAAAGTTAATTGTAAAATCAGGTTTGATACTAGCTTTTGGTGCTATGGTAAATAAATTCCTTCCAACAGGTAGTGTTCTTGGATTTGCATTTTCTCTTACTTTACTGATAACTGGAGTAATAGGTGCTTATACAATAGCTAGCAACATGATGAAAGACACTATGTCATCAGCTGAAGAGTTTGCTTGGTTGATAGGTATAGCAGGATTGACCTTACTTCTTCCAACTGTATATATGACTAAACACCCAATTCTGTTTGCAACTGCATTACTGTTTGCTTTAGAACTTGGAACATTTATACTTTTAATGAAATTAGCTTATGCTGGTGGAGACTTCATAGCTAATATGATAGGTGCTAAGTTAGGTGCCACCAAAACCACTGATAAGTCTATAGATGATGCTAAACAATTTGCAATTCTAGTTGGGATATCTGGAGCTATACTTCTGCTAGGTGCAGCTATTATGAATATAGATGGAATGTTCTTGTCTGCTTTAGGATTTACTCTTACTTTGGGTGTGTTCTTGTTAGGAATATCTGCAGCTTACTGGGGTGCTAGCAAGATGCTTGGTGGACAGAAAGGAATGATGATAGCACATGAATTTTCTAATTTAGTTGTATTATCAGCGGCAACGCTATTGGTTGGTGGATTATTTATGTTGATACCTAATATGGGGGTTGCCACTATATCATTTGCTGGAATATTAGGTGGATTCATAGCGGGAATAACATTAGCTTATGGATTTGCAGGAAGAATAATCAATAAGAAAACATTATTCCTAGGATATGCATTATCTGCTTTAGTATTAGTCTCTTCTATAGCATTGCTTACTGGTGGAATGCTAATGATGAACTACCCTGACTTAGGCAGTTACATACTTCAATTCTTAGGTTTAGAACTCTTGCTAGTAGGTGGAATGTCACTCATATTAGGAATCTTAAGTATGGTCAAAGGAAAGCTTAAGACAGGTGCTTTGGCATTGATAGGTGTTATTGTTTGCGTTGGACTTGCAGGATATGCAATGATGGAGATTGTGAAGCTTCGAGATAAAATAGGTGGTGACTGGGGTGGAATTTGGGCAACCATAGGTACTACCGTGGCGGTGCTTGGTGTATTTGCTATTGGTGTCATAGGTCTTGGACAGCTATCACTTGCAGGTGGAGGTCTTGGAGGTTTAGGTTTAGCAGCAGGAGAAGCTGCTTTAGTCGGAATAATTGTATGCGTCTTATTAGCAGGAAAAGCCATGCAAGAGATTATAAAGGTAATGGATATGGCTTCTAAACTCGAAAGAGTTGACACTTCTATTATAACAGATGATATCAAAGCCATGCTAAGCATTGTTTGGGAACTCAAACCATTCATGAATCCATTGCTTGATATGATGATAGTTGCTGCATCTGGAACTATTGCTAGTTTAGGACACATGATGTCTATGTTATCAGAAGGAATTCAAGACTATGCTAATCTTTCTATACCTATATATGGAGAAGGAGGAAAGATAATAGGAAGAAGAAATTTGACAGATGCTGACTTTACAGATGCTGCTGAAAACATAAGAACAATAGTTACTATAATAGGTGGTACAATTCTTGATATATATAAAGAAAATCCTACCATATTCTCTAATGGAATGCTTGGAGACTTCTTAGGTATGGACACACCATTCACTAGAGTAGTGAAATCATGTACTGGAATGGGTAAGATGATTGCTAAGATAGCAGAAGGTGTTAAAGATATGGCAGAGTTAAAGATACCTATTTATAAAGGAACAGACAAAGTAGGATATCGTAGTTTAACAGAAACTGATTTTAATAATGCCGCTACCAACATATCTACAATTGTTACATGCTTAGGATATGCAATATTAGATTTATATGATAAAGCTCCTGAAGGAATGTTTGATAGTGGTTGGCTTGGAAATATGATAGGGGTAAAAACTCCATTTGGTCGTGTTGTGACTGGTTGTACAGGCTTAGGAAAAATGATATCTAATATAGCTAAAGGTGTCAAAGATATGGCTGACTTAAGAATACCTATATATGGTGATGATGGAAAACAGAAAGGAACAAGACCACTTGATTTTAAAGATTTCATTAATGCCGCATTAAATACCCAACTTATAGTATCATGCCTAGGAAATTCTATTATGGCTCTTGGAAGCAATCCTAAGACTGCTTGGATGTTTGAAGATCAATCTGTTGTGTTTAAAGACGGAACTTGTTCTAGATTTGCACAAATAGTTACAGCATTGAAGGGAATTGGATCATTAATATCTGAGACTGCTAAAGGTGTGAAAGATGCAGCTGATTTAAGAATACAAAAGTATGATTCAAATGGAAAGCTTCTTAAAGGTCAATATGAAAAGATACCAATAAAATCATTAAGACCTAGAGGAACTGTATACAATAACGTAACAGCTTTAATGTCTTGCATACCAGCGGCTGTAATGGCTATATATAATGCACATAGTAAAGATTGGTTTGAAGATTCTGGGTGGTTCAATCATGATGGAAGTACTAGTCCATTTGCTAAGGTAAAGAACTGTTTAGGTGGTTTAGATAAATTAGTTGCAGAAAATGTAAAATCTATAAAATCTATACTTGATTTAAAGTTAGATAAAACTAAGATGAATAATCTTTCAGCTATTATCTCTTTAATGATAAGTTCTGTTCCTGATGCTGTAATTAAAGCAACAATGGATAAGAACCAAGAAGAACTCAAACCATTCTTTGAAGATGCAGAAGATAACATTAAGAAGATATCTTCTAGCTATGGTTCTTATACTAAGCTTTTGAATAATATAGTATCTTCTTATAGTGATATATTGAAATTAAAATCTAAGTTTGGAAAGGAAGATGATATACATGGATTAAACAAGATAGTAGATGCTGTTTTAACACAAATTCCATTTAGCATGTCTAGAGCTATTCAGAAGATGCCTAATATTAAAGATGATGAGTTATCTTCTATACAAAACCAGTTTGATATATATACTGATATACTGAATGATGCTATAAAATCTTATAAGAAGATAATCAAATTCAAACAGAAGTTAGAGAAAGAGACTAAAGACAATGCTTCAAGCATAGTGATATCACTCTCTGACATACCTAAAGAGATGGTCAGAGGAATATCAGAGACATTTGTCTACTTAAATACCAAAAATTTGTCTAAGAACATATTGATGTTTGGACCTATGATGGTGGATTATTATAATGGAATGAAGATGTTGTTTGATGTTTATGATAAAGCTCCAAAGGATACTTCTAAATATGACAATGTAATAAATGCCGTAAAAGGTATAAATGTAGAAATAGGTAAAGTAAAGAATATACCACAGTTCAGAGTAGAAACTCAAGATGTATCTAAGTTTATTAGATCTATAAATACTTTAGATGTAGCAAAAGCACAAACTATGACTAATTTGATAACTGCTTTAGACCAAATGGCTAGAAGATTAGGTGGTCTTGACAAATTAACAAATACTTTAGCAAATAAGTTAGCTGTTGTATTAGATAAGCTTGTAAGAGAGCTTAAGATATCTGCTAAGACTATAAATCAAGCCGATGAAATGCAAAAGAAACGTCATGCTGCTATCAAGGATTCTATTTCTAAGATTAGTACATTGTTGAACAAACCAGTAGAAGTAAATGTAAAGCAAGTTCAAGATACAGAAAATTCAAATATGCAATATAGTGATACTTCTACAAGCAATGGCCAAAATAGTGCTGAAAGAGATGAAACACAAGCAGGAGATAATCCATTAAATAGTAAAACTCCACAATCTAGCGAATAAAAACATTCATAATATTGAAATATGTTTTCATTATCAGGAAATAGAGATGGATTCAGATTGATATTGCCAGATGAATTCATTCCAGATGAGATACAAGAAAAATACACTAAGATACTGAAAGATTCTCATAGTTTCATAACAAAACCAATAGAATTCTTGAATGAGACAATACAGAAAGTAGAAGTACTTGGATTCTCATCTGGTACTGTTGCCCAACAGCAAACTAATCATGGTAACCCAGTAAGGCTACCAGGAAGAATAGAACAAAATTGGATGCAAGGTGGTGCTAGTGATGTAAATTACAGAAGTGTTGCTAGCCCAGCTGCATTGGTTGACCATACATTGAACATAGATTTCAGACATACTTCAGGATATGTAAACTATTTTTTATTGTTTGAAAGCTTTTGCTATCAATATTGTAGAGATACAGAAAATTTAGATAAGAATCTTGACTATAGCTTTAATATTGATCTTTTGAATGAAAATGGATGTGTTTATTCCAGAATTGTATTAGATCATCCAGTTATAGATGGGGTAGATATGCTGCAATTTGACTATACCCAGCCATTGGCACAATCTGCCACATTCAGATGTATATTCAAGTATTCTAACTTTGATTACCAATTCATTCAAACAGATGCTAACAACAGATTTGAAGAAGAACAACCGTTTGATAAACCTATAGAAGAAAGCATAATAATTAAAAAGAAAGAAGATACAGGATTTAAGAATTACCCTTATTCTACCATATCAGTACATGGCAATACAACAGATAATATTGATTTGAATCATGATCCAAAATTAAATGATGATTGTGGTCCATCTGACAATTCTAAAACATATATTGATTATGATGGTTCACCAATAAAATAACATGATTCTCCAGGAATGTGCCTGGGTCACACAGGGAGCGGAAAAATACTTAGGAGTATAAATTATAACCTACTATATTATAAACGTCCCTGTGTGACTTTTATTACATTTTTTGAAATTTTCTAAACTAATTTCTATCATATAAATGAACAATTTAAATTAGAAATAACATGAAACGTGAAGATAGAAAAAAGTTTGAAAATGTAAGTTTGTTTACATTTGATGAAATGTTGAATGGAAAATTAGATAGATGGGAATCTTGTACATTGAATGGTAGAAACAGTCCATCATTAGTATATTCTTTAGTAATTGATATGTTCAGATATATTGGAGATACAAGACCTGAAGAACAGTTACTTACTGAATGCAAAACCGATAGAGATTGGTTCCAGAAACATACTTGGACTACAATCCAACATAACAAATGGAGAGAAGAACATCTTATTCCTGTAATTATGAAGAGAATGAAATTGCCAAAGTATAGAGCAGAACGAGAGAGTTCTTGGTTTATGTTGCAATGGTCATTCAGAATTGAAGACTAAAATTAAATTAACATTTTTTAATTTGAAATTCATGAAATCAATTTATATATTTACACATTTTTATTTATAAGTAAATATGTAAATTGATTTCATGAATGTTTTTATAGGAATTGATCCATCAATCAACAGTACTGGTATGACAATAAGAACTGATACTGGTTTCTGTAGATTTTTTATAATAAAAGGAGATAAGCTTACAAAGAAAGAAAAGAATGCTCAATTAAATAATTATGAAATTTTTGAATATTGTTTATATCAAAAAGAAAATGTAAAAGATACAAACAATGCGCATGAACGTGAGCTAGCAAAAGCACATAACTTATCAACAATTGCAGATACAATATATAATATTATAGAAGAATTGTTACAGCAATTAAGAAAAACCGGTACTATTGACTCAGTAACAATATGTATGGAAGGAATATCTTATGGTTCAATTCATAGTGCTGCAGTAATGGATCTTGCTGGATTGAACTATTTGATAAGAGACAGATTGCATCATCATACTGTTGTTGGTACCCTTCTTGTAACACCACCTGCTGAAGTAAAAAGGTTTTACACTGGATCTGGAAATGCAAATAAGCAATTGATGATTTCAACATTCAAAGGCTCATTTCCAGATTTTGATTTGCCAAAAATCGATGATGTTTGTGACAGTGAAGGGATGGCAAAATATGCAATGGATTGGTTTGAAAAGAATCAATAATGTTTCTATCTTAATAAGATGATAAATGAGATAGAATACAATATAGAAAATATAGCAAAAGAAGTACTTGGTGATGATTTTAAGTTTAGAGATAATCAACTTGAAATTATTGCAAAGATAGTACGTAATTGCATAGAAGAGAAAAGCAATCACCAGACCCATTTGGTTCAAGCACCTACTGGTACTGGTAAGTCAATAATTTTAATAATATCTGCATTAGTACTTGCAGAATGTTACAATAAGAAGAGTTTTCTGCTTTGTTCAGATCTTTCTTTGTGGAAACAATACGATGATTTTATTGATTCACATGAAAAGCTGAAGTATAAGATTGGAAGAATAAAAGGATCTGCAAATTATGTTTGTCAGAAAAACAACAAAGAAGTCAATAAAGGAGAATGCAAGATAGCTAAGATTTCTTGGAAAACTTTGATTAATCCAGAATTGGCTGATGCTTGTGGATATGATTGTGCAAGATGGTGTCCTTACATTAAGGCAAGAAAGCAAGCCATGCGATCTGATATAACAATCATGACTTATCAGATGTACTTTAGAGCAGTAGCTGGGCATATAGAAGTAAATCCAAATGCTTGGTATGTTCGTCCTATTGTATTTTGTGATGAGTGCCACAATATTCCTAATTTGCTTCAAGGTTCATATTGTCCTCAATTGAGAGATACAAATCTTTCTAAATTACTGCATATATATGATTATGCAATAAGTTTGAACAATGATATGTTTGCTGATGAATGGCAAGAAGAATTGTCAAGTCTTTCAACAGATATTGCTTGTTCACATAATCAGTTGAAGGATAATCTTGAGGATCTGTTCAATTCTATATATGAATGTAATGACAATACTGTTCTTGACAAAATAAAAGAATATGCTTATAAGATTAGTATGTTTAATGGCGTTGTAGATAAGATAATGGAAAAACTTTCTGCAAACATTAAAGGAAAGGGTTATGTTTCAAGTACGGAATATGAAGTATATGAAGAATGTGAATGGCAAAAGAGGCATGAAACTATGCTTAAAAATTACTTCAATATTGTTGCCGTAGAAGAAAATAAGGATTATGTTGTTGTAACACCAAATGAACATACTATAGAAATGTTCAATCATAAAACTGGAAAGATTGCTAAGAAGAAGGAAAAGACTATTGACATGCAATGTGCGAAAGAAGATTATATTGCACAAGCATTTTTGTTACAAGGTCCAGAACATATTGTTATGACTTCTGCCACTATAGGAAATATGGATAGTTTTTCTGAAAATCTTGGTATTGTTGATCCATTAGAGGATAATCTTCCATCATTATTTGATTTTACAAACAGTCCTATATATGTTCTTTCAAGATGGAAAATGAGTCAGAAATTCAAGGATGAAAGTTTTCCACATGTACAATCTGCTACTTATGAGCTTTGTAACAGATATAAGAATAAGAAAGGAATAATTCAGACTTGGACTTATGATCTTGCAAAGAAGATATATGAAGAATCTCCACAGGATTTGAAGGATAGAATGCTTTTATACAATGATGCAAAAGAAAAGAGAGATTTGATAGATTACCATAAGAATACTGATTCTGATACAATATTAGTTGGACCAACATTGAATGAAGGTATTGATTTACCAGGAGATGAATGCAGATTCATCATTATGATTAAGATGCCATATCCATATCTTGGGTCTCGTCTTGTTCAACGTAAGAAGGATTTGTATGATGGATGGTATCAAAATGAAACATTACGAACTATTATTCAAAGTATTGGTAGAGGTGTAAGATATGATGGTGATTGGTGTCAGACGTATATATTGGATGGTTCATTTTCATATTTTTGGTTTCAGTCTAAATCATCATTTCCATTAGAAACACAAAAGAGATTCAAATTCTATAGCTAAAATATTCATGAAACTTACAACACTTGTAAAATTAAATGAAATGAAGGCAACTATGGTATTTAATGATATTGTAGTTGAAGGAGATGAACAATCTCCATTGCAGAAGTTTTTCAATAAGCATGGTATTGTACCTGAAAAGATAAGTCCAAGTTCTAAGGTAAATCAAATTGGATTTTCTGAAAAGGAACAAGCTTGGTATGGATGGAGCCATCGAGCTATATATGGATTTAAGATTGGGGTTAAATCTGGTCCTGGTAAAGTTGGGTATGAAACACTAAAGCAAGAGAATGGCCCATTAGAAGCAAAGACATTAGATGATTGTAAGAAGATGGCTATAGCTTTTGTCAAAGAAATAGATTGAAAGTTTGAAATTTCATATAAAAAATCTATATTTATTTTGTAAATTATTTCATAAGTTGAATTTTTAAAACAGAATAAATATGGATTTTTTAAATTTTATTAAAGAAAGTTCACCAAAGTTGAATAAGATTCTTGAAACAGAATATTAGAATTATTTAAATTTCCAGAAGCCATTAGAATTCTTGAAGGTTGGGCATATATATGAGTGCAATTCTATCAGATATGGCGGTGGAGGTGGTAGATTCATTATTACCGCTGTTGCTCTTTTTCTAAAGATAGGTACCAACATTACTAATCCAGAACCAATTTATCATATCATTTCATTGAATGAATTAGATGAATATGATCCAAAAGAAGAAGATGGTGTTCAATGGGAGACAATAGATAGGATTTATGAAATGGTCTTGACAGATGTTACAGATGAATATAAAGATAATGATAAGATATTCAATTTGATTCATCCAAAACCATTCTGGGAATTCTATTGGGATGTAGATAAGAAAAGAATATTCAAAGTGCATACATCAACTTGGTCTTATTCTGATGGATGCTGGAATGGTGACAGATATAAACCAAAGAGATGTCATAGAGCTGAGTGTTATGTACAACCAATGTATGTTGATGAAGTAAACAACACAATAGAAGCAAAATATTCTTATTCATTGATTAGATTAGGTGCAGACAATAAATGTTGGTGTGTCGATACTGAAAAGAAAAGAATGGGTGGATATTGTGATGGTAAATTTGAAGGTAAGTTCAATAAGAGAACTGCTTGTGCAAGAGTAATTGGAGTACCTTACTTCAGAATGCTTGATAAAGTGTTTAAAACAGCAGAAATTGAATATGTTACATCATTCAAACCTTACCCATTTACTTCATTATCACTTTGATTTAACATGAAAAAGAAAATATTATATATTTATGGTTATGGAAGTTCACCAGAATCAAGTACATGTAAATGGTTAAAAGATAATCTTCCAAATACTAAAGTATATTGTTATAAATATGAACAAGCAGATCCAGAAAATTCTATTCCATATTTATGCTCTTTAGTAGAAGAATTGGATATTGATGTTGTAATTGGATCAAGCCTTGGTGGATGGTATGCTATGCATGTTGCAAGCATTTGTTCATTGCCAAGCATCCTCATTAACCCTGTAACTGATTCTACATTAGAGCAAGTTGTGGATTATGTTTCAAATCATGACAGTAATACCGTACAGAAATTAGTAAAGTATTCTAAAGAACATCCATTGTTTGAAACTAATGAACATTGGACTGGATATAGGTGGGATAATTCTGAAGATGGTGACTATTCTATATTGATTTGGTCTGATAGTGATGAAGTGATTGGAAGAACAAAAATATTACCTACAGAATTTTACAAGAATATTTGGAATACATATATTGTTCCAAATGGTAAACACCAACTGACTGACTTAGAAAAAGTAAATTTCATATTACCTGCATATAATTATTTGATAAATATGGTAATTCCAAAAGCAAACAATTTTTATAAAAATACAATGGTTATGCCATGAAGAAACTAACTCAATACATTAAAGAGCATTATATTACAGGAACAGATAAAGAATCAGTATCTAAATTGGTAGATAAATATGGAGATGATATGTTTGCTATTATAGAATATGGATATAGAGATATTGGTGGTTGCTCTGGAATTGAGAAGAAAGAAGATATTGTAAATAAAGCAGATTTTGCTAAGCTATACAGAAATGAAGGTAAGATAGTTGCTGTTGCATTATATGCGGATAAGAGACATCCTAATGCTGGTTCAGATGTTTATTTGAATGACAGAACAAAGAATCGAGGTAGAAAATAGTTGCAATAGCTGCATCAGAAGGAAATTCTGAATATCTGAAGAAGATATTGACAGAAGATTTCAAGAGAATGGAAAGAAATGTATGGGGTGAATTCTCTTCAAAAGCTGCAACATTTGCATTACGTTGTGGAGCATTACCTATCCCAATAGAGGCCGCAGAAGCTATTATGGATCCTAAGAAATTCTATGATAAGAAAGAAGATGGATATTTCTATACAAGAGATATTAAAGGTCATAAGCATACAAAGATAATGATGGGAAATCATCTTTTTTACAATCACAATGTAGATGAGAAGCTTACAGAAGAAGATATTCAGAAGTTTAAGAAATTGGCAATAAAATATGCTGAAGAAGATGAAAAATTAAATCATATTTAATATGGCAGAAAATCAATTGAAATATACTCCTACATTATTCATATTGATAATGGGAGCTAATGCTGAAATTTGTAAAGGATTCACTTTCCAAGATGAGTTTGACCTTGCATTAGAAACTTGGGCTAAAGAGCTCCCAGAGAATGTTGGTATTGTATATTATGATGGTGGAGCATATATGAAATCTGAGTTCAAACAATATAAAGATCATGAAAATGTTTGGCATTTACATCTTGCTTGTGAAGATGATATGCAATATACATTTAAGAAAACTTGGATGGCATATAGGTTTATTGCAGACAAGTATTCCCCAGATTGGATATTCAGAACTAATACAAGTACTTATATAAATATCAGGGTTTTGAATGATTTCATATTGAATCACGCTGATCCAAAAATTACTTATGGTTCAGATTTGTATTCCCTATCTGAAGCTTGCTGTCCTTATCCACTTTGCATATATCCTAGAGGAAATGGAATTCTTACAAGTAAGAAAGTATATGATAAAGCAATCATAAAGAATGGTATTTCTTTTGCTTATCAAACTATTTGTGATGATATTGTGTTTGGAAATCTGATCAACACTTACAACATCAATGAAGGTAGAAAATATATTGACTATATTGGAGGATTGCCACATGCTTGGTATAAGTGTGTTGATGTTGAATTTAATAATGGACATAAATTAAGTAAGTTCGGTGATTCTAGATTGAACTACAATGATTTTGTAACTATTACTGTCAAGAAGTATCGAGAAAGAGAGAAGGAAAAAGAACATTATCTTGAACTTCATAAAAAGATAAAATCAGACCATTTGATGAATATTGTAGAACCAATATGGACAAATGAAATGCTTGAATACACTAAAGATCCATCAATCTTTATAGGATCAGTTTTGGGCTATATTGATATTGACAAATGGAAATCTATGGATAAAAATTCCTTATTCCTATATGAGCTTGGACATAAAGCTTCTGATGATGAACAACATTACAAATATAAAGAAATTCAAGGATATAATTTTTTCTAAAGATTTTGATATGAATATAACAGAAATTTTCAATATTTTAGTAAAACCAAACATTGGTCATACTGTTACAATTAAAAATGCAAAAGAAGGATGGTTTGGTAAAGAGTTTATTCATAATGAAGATGTTACTGGTATTTTAGAGGAATGCAACACTTATAAAGATCATGTGGGTAAAGGGCCAATGTCATTTTACTTGAAGGTAAATGGAGATATTTATGATGTAACAGATAGAGATTTTTATTTTGTATAAAGTATTATAAGAAAATAGAACATGAAGAATTGTACAGAATTAGATAAGTTCAATCTAGAATTGGTATTGCAAGCGATTTTATGGTATGGTACAGGTTATCATAGCCGTAATACTACTATCAAGATTGATTTATTAAAAGATATTTTTGAAATAACTACAGCAGAAGATTTACAGAAGCTATACAATTTGTTAGGTGATAAGTCAGAAAGAATCTATGGTGTATGTTTTACCAATGGTACAGTAGAAATATATCCTATTAAGGAATGTCCTATCTATTTTCTTTCACATGATCTGGCATTGACTAATCGTTCTATCATATATTCTTTTAAGGATGACCTTGATGATGCCGGTATTTTTGTTACAGAATTTTTTACGGATTTACGAGATTGCCTATAAATTCACCAGGATGGCGCCTGGGTCACACAGGGAGCAGAAAAATACTTAGGAGTATATTCAATCAGCTAAGACAATTTCAACGTCCCTGACACAATTTAAGTTTAAACTATGAAAAACAAAAAGAGAACCTTCAATTGAAAGTTCTCTTTTCTTTTATATTATTTATATCTTATTTGTTTTCAAGCATTGCAAGTTCTTTACTTAATGTAGAAAGAATAGCAATCTTTGTAGGATCATTCTTATAAGATTCTGCAAGTTGCTGTATCTTCATACGACGAGATTCAATCTTTGCATCTTTATTTGCTCGAAGTTGTTCCTGAATTTGAGCATAAGAATCTGGGTCTTCTTTCTTCAAATCTTCATCAATACGAGCTTGATAGTTTTCACGAAGATTGATGTTAGTCAAAGACTTAATTTGATCCAATGCTTCATGCATGTATTCAAAATTCTGGCATTCATTACACTTTACTTGTGCACTACGATTCCAAGTCAGTGCAACATTTTCTTTAGCTTCTACAATTGTAGCAACGCTGCCATCTGCACATTCAAGAATCTTGGCATTATCTACTTCACAAATGTTATCCATACCTTCTTGTACAGTAGCAACATTTGCTACTATATTCATGAAGTTAGTCTTAGTAGCACCAAACATTGTAGTAGAAAGATTGTCACAATAAACTTTAAAGTCTATTGTATTATTGAATGATTCATCTACAATACCATCCTTCTTAAGTTGGATACCAGATTCGGCAAGAACAAAAGTAAATGGTTTTTCACCAAAGTTAGGAGTCCAAGTAAACACAAGACTTTCATCTACCTTTTCAAAGTTAGGAAGAAGATAATTAATAGTGTTGAAAGTTTGATCTTCACACATCTTATTCTCTACTTTACCTTCTTTAATACAATAAGTAAGACCATTTACACAGAACCAGGTTTCATTTTCATTTACAATAGCATAAGACAATGGATTGATGAGAGAATATTGTTGTGTATGTACTTCATCAACATGCATTGTACCATATACTTCTTTACAAATGTTTCTGAATTCTGGAATGTACTGGATGGATTTTAGTGCTCCAGCCTTAATATACTGTACTACTTCTGATTCATTCATTTCAAGAAGCTTTTCTGCTGTTTTGCAACCTTCCTTAGCAATATAACCATAAGGATCATTAGAGTTTTCAATGATCTCACATGCACTTGCAATCTTCCAACTTATCTTGTTTTCTGTTACATACTTCAGAACTGACTCTAAAATAGAAGCAATGCCATTGTCATACTTATGGCTACATGCTTCAGATATGAAACCATTGACAAGGCCATAGCTTGCTGGATTTGTGTAAAGATAGCCACGATAAGATTTCAAGAATTCCTTACCTGACTCAGTGATAGCCTCTGTCATGTTGAGCTTTTCAGCAAATTGAAGGCCTTTAATCAAATTTAGATTCATTTTAGTTTTTGGTATAATTTATTTATGGATATGTTCGGATGAAACCGAAACACTTAATTTCTATTTTATTAAAGTACAATATTTAATTCTTAGTTGTTTAAAAATAAAATAATTTTATGATAAATTTCGATTTTATAATTGATTGCTTGGCTTCATTAAATACCATGAGGAATGATGATGTGTCTATGAAAAACATAAACATTCTTTCTGATATGATTAAAGAAGCTATATTAGACAATCAAACAATATATATTACAGGAATAGGTAAGCCAGGATATATAGCACAAAAGAATGCTGCTACATTAAAATCAATAATGGTTGATGGGCAATTCATAGATGCATGTTTAGCAGGACATGGAGATTTAGGACCTATTTCAGTTGACAAACCATCCTTGTTGATTGCTATGTCAAAATCTGGGTGCTCAAATGAACTTTATGTGTTGTTCAAATACATGAAACAATTGCGTCCAAAATGTAAAGTTGTAATGATTTGTATGTCAAATGAAATGCAATTGAATAAAGTAAGATCATGCAAAGATATTGATTTTATCTGTCATATAAAAACAGATCCAGGAGAATTGGATGGATTTGGGATTGTACCGGCTACATCAAACATAATATTTGAAGCAGTGATGTCCACAGCTATATCTGGGGCATTCAAATCAAAAGAGCTTGGAATAGTAAACATGTGTGAAAGATTGCAAAAGAGTCATCCATCTGGAACATTACAATCAAAAGTCACTAATCTTTTGAATACCTTAAGAAACTAGTCTATATTAGTATTGATTTAAAATTGATGAAAATGAAAAAAAATTGTTTATTTGTTGTTCAGTCACATTATACGGAAAGCCATTATATGGAGCTTAACTTAGAGTTGGTTTTTCCATTTTACTTGGTTACTGATGGAGAAAAAACTATAATTGAGAGAAAGATTGATGAGTTGCTTGATAAGTATGATGGTGATATTTATGTTTATGAAGCATTTCATGAATATGCTGGATTGTTAAATTCATTTCTTTGTCATAATAGAGAATCTTATTATAGAGTACATGTAATTTCTGAAATTGATAGAATGGGTGATTTGACAAAATCTTTTTCTATTGAATGTTGGGATAAAGGTATTAGAGAAGAATTTGAGCAAAAGAAATATCTTATGGATTTGTCAACTAAAAATACATGCAGATATTTCAATCAGATTAAAATTGAAGATGATAAAGTAATTAAGATTGCAAAGACAGAAGATGCTATCAAATTACAAAAGATTGAAAATGACTTCTATGACAGATATAGCAATATAGCATGTTTGTGTGGAAAACAAAGATATGATGAAAACAAACATGAATTGATTTTGAATAAAATTGATGGGGTAACAGCTCAAGAATGGTATTACAAAAATGGAGATTTTAAGAAATTGATTTCTGATGTAATCAAAGCTTTACATACAATTAATGATGTTAATATAGATGTAGATGATGAAGATGAAGATATTAAAAGAGCATTCTATAATGAATTAATTGGAAAAGTATATACTAGAGTAAATCCATGTAAGAAATTGATTGATTATTTCATTGATGAAACTGAAGTAAGATGTATTGATTACATGCCAATTACAATAAATTTTTATGAATTGATGGATGCATTAAAGAAATGGTATGAGAATAATGAAGTCAATTTCAATGCATGCCTTTGCCATGGTGACCCAAATACAGATAATACAATGATTGATAAAGATGGTAATGTAATCTTTATTGATCCACGTGGATATTTTGGAAACCTTAAGACAATTGGATTGGGAATGCCAGAATATGATATTGCAAAATTCTGCTATGGGCTTAATGGATATTCAAGATTCAATAGTGCTCCTTATGTAACAATTGAAGAAATTGATTATTCAGATGGTATGAATCTTAAATTGAAATATCCATCAGGTGATTTTTCTTCAATTACACAAATTGATTTGGATGATATGCCAATTGATACAAATATAAAGATTATCGTTGGTATTATTTGGATGAAATTGACTTCATATATCATAAATGATCCAATGAAAAGTGTAATTGCTTATCTTTATGGAAATGCAATTTGTACAAAATATTTGAAAGAATTAAAATATTTAAAGTAAAATAAAGGGTCTCTAATTAGAGACCCTTAACAAAATCATGCATTTCATTAATTGTCCATATTTCTTTATAATTTAAATTATTATTTTTAGCAATATTTCTTTTTTCTACATCTTTTATTGTCCATGTATATATTCCATTTTGGTAATTTTTTGACTCCCATATTTTTAATGTATTTATATCATTTAAATCCATTGGATTGAATATATGATTATTATGCGTCCAATATCCTTGATATTCTATAAATAAATCTAATGATTTAATATAAAAATCACAATGATATGGATACCTTGATTCTTTATATTGTCTTTTTATATCATTATAATCAAATTTACTTAATAAAATATCATAACATATATTTTCTTCACCTGACATACCACATCCATTTTTTACCATAGTTTGTACAGCATGTTCATGTTGTTTTTTATAATTTAATTTTTTTATTATTTCTTTTGACCCAAATGGATTAATATTACCATATTTTTCTAAATTAGTTTTTTCTATTCTTGCTCTACAATATTCATTTGACATATTATATTGTAATGTACCATAATTTATTAAATTTGTTAACATCATTTTATTTATTGAATCTTTGTTTTGTAAAGCAAACCTATAACCAGTTTTTTCATATAAAGTATTTCTACATTTTTCAATAATTTCAGGTACTTTAAATACATTATCAACACCATACTTTTTTAAACATGTCCTTTTTATTTTTTCTTGTGCTTCCTTTGATGCTCCTCCATTAGTAACTCCATATTTATTTAAACAAGTTTCTTTTAATTTATTTTGTATTTCCTTATTTTTTAATGGATTTGTAACTCCATATTTATCTAAACATGTTTTTTGTATTTTTTCTTTTATATCTTTATTTTGGAAAACACATTTAACACCATATTTTTCTTTACATGTTTTTTCTAAATTAATTTGGGTTAATTTTATATTACATTTTTTATTTCCACATGTCTTTTGAAATAAATTAGTAGGTATTTTATTTATTTTAACATATTTCCCACATATAGGGCATTTTGGATGAATTTCTAATTTTAATTTAATTCTGTATATAGCTTCTTTATAAGATGTTATATAATCAAATCTATTATCTAAATATTTTTTA
>ERZ779852.702-NODE-702-length-34923-cov-12.558564_pt1 | contig 34923 bp, 25 predicted proteins | sample MGYA00511559_ERZ779852 | MGnify/ENA primary metagenome ERZ779852 (study PRJEB29588, sample SAMEA2157977) | human gut metagenome | biome: human gut; feature: human-associated habitat; material: faeces | place: Denmark | collected 2008/2010 ...
CGAGGGCTTCAGCCTATTTTTATCTTTGATTAAAAACTTTTACCGGACAGCAATATTTCTCAATAAGGCATCACGGCCTAACCGGTAACAGGAGAAAACAGCCTCAACGCAGCAGCCATTTCCACACCGGCAATACATTTATAACTGTTCCGTCTTTCTCAATCACCATCTCCTCATCTTTGGTTATGATTATCAATTGACGCATGGGCATAATGGCATTAAACTTCATCAAGGCATCCGTCTCGCGCTTCTCCGTCGTTGGGTCTGCCAACGAATAAGCCACTTGGATGGCCAAGCCATCATCCGGCACCACAAAATCCACCTCAATGTTCTTGTTATAAAAGAAGACATTGTCTTCATATTGTTTCCGAAGGCTGATGGCAACAATGTTCTCAAGCAAAGAAGTATTTGCGTCTATAAGGAAAAGCCCCAACAAGCCATTGTCCACAAAATAGTATTTCTTGTTCGACTCCCTCTCCGACAATCTTGCAGATAAGTTCTCAAAGGGAAGTATTAACCACGACTCACGCAGATAAGCAATATAGTCAATCACCGTATCCACACTGATTTTCTTGCCGGCTGTAGAAACAATGTTAGCTATCCGGTTGTAGGAAGTAGGCTGCTTGACACTTTCCGCCAATTTGCGTATCATCAGTTTCAATGCGAAATCGTTCCTTATCTGATGGCGTGCCACCAAGTCACCGAAGAAAATCTTGTTGAACAAGCTACTTATCCACGAGCGCTTATCTTTCATAAGAAGCGTCTCCGGCAATCCTCCGCCATAAAAATATTCCTCGAAAGAACGCATTATGCCGCTGCGATATTTATATATAGCGTTCTTATCGGCCATATCTACCTTTCTGAACGAAAGATATTCATTGAAAGAAAAGGGATAGACATTCTTTATAAGGTATCGCCCGCCAAGAGTAGTCGCTATCTCACTGCTGAGCATCTTGGCGTTGCTACCAGTAATATAGACCCTGTATCCGGTATCAGCGAGCCGCCTTGCAAATTTCTCCCAACCTTTTATATTCTGTATTTCGTCAAGAAAGAATATAGGCCGGTGTCCATACATCTCTTCATAACACGTCTTTATCAGGTCGAGTTCCGACACGTTGAAAATATCAATACGGTCATCCTCAAAATTAAAATACAGGATTTCCTCTATCGAATGCCCCGCAGCAAGCAGACTGTGTATATGCTGATACATCAGGTACGACTTGCCAGCCCTTCTCAATCCGACAAAAACATAATTGGCAGAAGGCTCCAATTCGTATTGTCTCATCTCAAAAGTTATTCCACTAACAAAATCCTGATAGTAGCTTATCAGATACTTTATAGAGTCTTTGGTCATACGCTAACACTTACGTTGGTTCGATGACAAAAGTAATAATATTAATCGTAACAAACAAGTTTAATCGAGTATATTCGATAAAAACACATCATTTTTATCGAGTATATTCGATAAAATTAATCTTTTCTCATATAAAACACGACTAATAACAGATTTAATTAGACTACCGACGCCCCACTGATAAACATCTTTTATGTCGTAATAGACATTCTCTGCTTTCTTTTCATCATAGCATCGATTAGCTATTTGTCAAGTACTATGGCGCAATACTGGAATATTTCGGCCTTAGTACTGAAGTATTTCAGATTTGATTACTCGAGTATTTCAGGCCTGATTAGTCGAGTATTTTGGCTTTAGTACTCGAGTAATTCGGGCTTAGTACTGACATCAGTTGGCAGTTTTAAGTTTTCAAAGGATATATAAAAACTTTTAGCGGACAACAATAAAACTAAAAAGGGGAAGCCGAAGCCTCCCCTTTTTTCATTGTTCTTATCTTTTGATGTCTTCATTCCATTATAATGCCGCACGCAAGTCGTCCGCCATCTTGGCGTATTCCTCGTCAGTGAGATAGACCTCCTGCGGATTCATGCGGAACACTCCGCCGAAATCCGGACCGCCAACGTACTTAGGAATGAGGTGGAAGTGCAGATGCTCCAGTGTGTCGGAATATGCGCCATAGTTTATTTTGGCCGGATTGAAGACCTTTTGCATGGCACGTGTAACTCTTGCCACATCGCCCATAAAGGCGTTGCGGTCGTCGTCACTCAGGAGATTGAGGTCGTCCACATGGTCCTTATAGGCCACAAGACAGCGTCCGTGGTATGTCTGTTCCTTAAAGATGAACACTCGCGAAACGCTTAGTTGCGCCACTTCAATCATCAGATTGTGCAGTGTCTCATTGTTCTGACAATACAGACACTCTGCAGGATTACTTTTCATTGTTGTAGTTTGTTTTAAGATTAATATTCGATAATGCCCTGCTTAGAGGGCATTATCATTTGATTTGAAATATATTCTTATTTTATTTTGCGAACAATCTTATTTACTTATCACCGTGCCGTGCTTACCGTCGATTGCTGACGCGAGGGTGATGATGACACGACCGACACCTGCATCAATGGCGGCGAAGGCATTCTCGAGCTTCGGAATCATACCTCCGGCAACGGTTCCATCGGCTTTATAACGCACGAAATCAGCCGGGGTAATTGTCGGAATGACGCTGTCGTCGTCATCGGGATTGGCGAGTACGCCCTTCTTCTCGAAGCTGTAGATGAGAGTCACGTCGTAGAACGGAGCGAGAGCCTTAGCAGTTTCGCCTGCGATAGTGTCTGCATTGGTGTTCAGTATATTGCCGGAGCCATCGTGAGTGAGCGGAGCCATCACCGGAACGATGCCTGCCCCGATAAGCGTCTGCAGAGCCTTGCCGTCTGCACGCTCCACATCGCCAACGTAGCCAAAGTCTATCCCGTCCTTAATCGGACGCTTGCGGCTACGCAAGACATCCATGTCGGCACCCGTAAGACCAAGCGCATTGACTCCGTTTGCCTGTAGACGTGCCACCACATTCTTGTTTACCAGTCCGCCATATACCATTGTTACCACCTCGAGCATATCGCGGTCGGTGATGCGCCGGCCGTTCACCATCTTGCTTTCTATGCCAAGTGATGCCGCCACCTTTGTGGCGCGACGGCCTCCGCCGTGTACCAATACTTTGTTACCTTCTATCGCAGCGAAATCGTTCAGCAGTCGGGCGAGTTGTTCCTCGTCCTCAACTACGGCTCCGCCAACCTTTACAACTGTCAGTTTCTCCATGCCGTTTATTCTAAATAAGTATATCCATAAAGCCCCGAGCGGTAGTTGTTGAGGAACTCCTTGCCCTCTTCGAGGGATATCTTGCCAGACTTCACACTCTTCGTCACCCATATTTCGAGCTGCCGGACGAGCTTCTTGGGGTTGTACTGTACATAGTCCAAAACCTCTTCCACGGTCTCGCCGTCGAAGATTTGGTCTATATGATAATGTCCGTCCTTAACGGATATGTGCACAGCGTTGGTGTCTCCAAAGAGATTGTGCATATCGCCGAGTATCTCCTGGTATGCTCCCACGAGGAAAACACCGAGATAATAAGGCTCGTTGCGCTTCAAAGTGTGTACCGGCAGCACGTGCGACAGGTGGCGGCAGGTTACGAAATTGGCAATCTTTCCGTCGGAGTCGCAGGTAATGTCCTGCAATGTGGCGTTACGTGTGGGACGTTCACCGAGCCTTTGGATGGGCAGGATGGGGAACAACTGGTCGATGGCCCAACTGTCGGGAAGCGACTGGAAGAGCGAGAAGTTGCAGAAATACTTGTCGGCCAAGAGTTTGTCGAGACCTTTCAGTTCCTCCGGCACGTGTTTCATCGACTTTGTCAGATGGTTTACCTCATGACAAACGCTCCAATACATACTCTCGATCTCGGCACGCGTCTTCAAGTCTACCAGCCCGTGGGAGAACATTTCGAGCGACTCTTCGCGTATCTGCTCCGCATCGTGCCAGTCTTCCAACATCGTGCGCGGGTTCAGATTGTCCCATATATCATATAGGTCTTTCACCAACTGATGGTCGGTTTCCTTTGCTTCGAACTCCTCCGGCATCTCTGGCAGCGACGCGGTTTCAAGCACATCGATTACTAATACCGAGTGATGGGCCGTGAGTGAGCGTCCGCTCTCCGTTATTAGGTTCGGATGGGCGATGCCGTTCTTGTTTGAAGCATCGACAAATGTGTAGATACAGTCGTTCACATATTCTTGCAACGAGTAGTTCACGGAACTTTCGCTGTTAGAGCTTCGCGTTCCGTCATAGTCCACTCCGAGTCCGCCTCCGCAGTCGACGAAGTCCACGTTATAACCCATCTTGTGCAGGTTTATATAGAACTGAGCCGCCTCGCGCAATGCAGTCTGAATGCGGCGTATCTTCGTTATCTGACTACCGATATGGAAATGAATCAGCCGCAGGCAGTCGTGCAGCCCTTTTTCGTCAAGAAGTTTCAATGCTTCGAGCAACTCAGAGCTTGTAAGACCGAACTTCGACGCGTCGCCTCCGCTTTCTTCCCATTTACCGGAACCGCTTGATGCCAACTTGATTCTTATGCCGAGGTTCGGCTTCACATTGAGCTTCTTGGCCGCCTTAGCGATAATCTCCAGCTCGTTCAACTTCTCTATCACGATAAAGATGCGCTTACCCATCTTGTGGGCGAGCAGTGCCAGTTCAATATAGCTTTGGTCTTTGTAGCCGTTGCAGATGATTAGGGAGTCGCTTTGGCACTGGACGGCAATCACGGCGTGCAGTTCTGGTTTCGAGCCGGCTTCCAGTCCGAGGTTGAATTTGCGTCCGTGCGAGATGATTTCCTCCACCACCGGCTGCATCTGGTTTACCTTAATAGGATATATTATGAAGTTCTCGGCCTTGTAATCATATTCTTCCGAGGCTTTCATAAAGCAGCTTGCAGTCTTCTCGATACGGTTGTCGAGAATGTCGGGAAAGCGCAACAGTACCGGCGGAGTAACATCACGCAGCGCGAGTTCATCCATCACGTCGCGCAAATCAATCTCCGTGTTGTCCTTGCATGGCGTTACATACACATCGCCTTTGTCGTTAATGCCGAAGTAGGATGTTCCCCAACCGTTAATGTTGTAGAGTTCCTTTGAATCTTCAATAGTCCATTTTTTCATTTCTCTGAGTCTTATAGTGGATTGATTGGAGTTCTCTCAGCCATCAGCAGTGCCAGGAACTCATTTTTGTTTGGTGATGGCATAAGCACGTCTGAGCCATTTCCATCACGCCGTTTATTGGTTGTTATATTATAAATCGATTAATTCTCTCAGCCGTTCTATCGCCTCCCGTATTCTCGCATGGTTGTCGATAAGGCTCACGTCGAACGTTTTCTTCGCGCGATTATAATATTGTTCGCGCACGAGGAGCTGTTCCTTGATGAACTCGCGCACCTGTTCTGGAGTTTTGTTGAGCAACAGCGGACGCACCGTCTTGCCCATCTTGAGATGCTCATGAAGCACTTCGGGCGACGCTTTCAGATAGATGGTCTCGCCTTGTCTGTTCATATAATCCATGTTATCGAAAAAACAAGGCGTGCCTCCGCCGCAACTCAGGATCACATTCTCGAACTCCGCCACCTCGTGCAGCATATTCCGCTCTATCGTCCGGAATCCCTCCTCGCCGCGTTCGTCGAAGATCTGCTTCACGGTTTTGTGCATCCGGTTCTCAATATACCAGTCGAGGTCGTAGAAAGGAAGCCCGGTTTCCGCTGCAAGAGCCTTGCCAATGGTGGTCTTTCCGGCTCCCATATAGCCTATCAGGATAATTCTGCGCATCGGCTTCTACTTTTTCTTCGGTGCGTTTACCAGTGCCATACACTCCTCGTAGGTCAGTTCGGCTGCACGTTCGTGCATCGCTTTCGGCATACGGTAGTTCTTTCCGTCGTATGCGATGTAAGGGCCGTAACGTCCGTTCATCACTTCCAGCTTCGCATCTTCCCCGAATGTCTTTATGTGACGTTGCTGTTCCTGCTTGCGTTTCTCCTCAATCAGGCCGATGGCGGTCTCCAGTGTGGTCTTTATCGGGTCTTCGCCCTTTGGCAGCGACACGTATTTCTTTTTATGCTGCACGTATGGACCGAAGCGGCCTGAGCCTATCACCACCGGCTCGCCTTCGTAGGTGCCTATTGTGCGTGGCAGCTTGAACAGCTCCATAGCCTCCTCAAGGGTAATGGACTCCATGCTCTTGTCCGACGGAATCTGTGCGAAGCGCGGTTTTTCTTTGTCGTTGGCCGTGCCAATCTGCACCACCGGACCGAAGCGGCCTATCTTCACCGACACCGGCTTGCCCGTTCCCGGCTCCTGACCGAGCTGGCGTTCGCCGGCCTTATGCTCCGAACGGGCGTTCAGGACCTTCTCCACCTCCGGCTCAAAGCCTTTGTAGAAGTGCTTCATCTCCTTTGTCCACTCAGCGTTTCCTTCGGCTATCTTATCAAATTCGCGCTCTACGTTGGCCGTGAAATTATAGTCCATGACCTCGCTGAAGTTATCCATCAGGAAGTCGTTCACCACTATTCCTATGTCGGTAGGAATGAGCTTGCCCTTGTCGGCACCCACGAGTTCTTTCTTATCCGTGTGGGTCAGTTTCCCGCCCTTCAGCGAATCAACGGCGTATGTGCGCTCTTCACCTTTCCTCTCACCCTTCAGCACATACTCGCGCTGCTGTATCGTGGTGATTGTCGGGGCGTATGTAGACGGGCGGCCGATACCCAGCTCTTCAAGCTTATGCACGAGCGAAGCCTCGGTATATCTTGACGGACCTTGCGAGAAACGCTCTGTAGACACTATGGCGAGCCTCATCAGCTCGTCGCCCTCGTTCATCGTGGGCAGCAGGTTGCCTGCCGTCTCGTCCTGTCCGTTGTCCTCATCAGTCGACTCACGATATACTTTCAGGAATCCGTCGAACTTTATCACCTCGCCAGTAGCTATAAAGGCATGGTCTTTAGAGGAGAGTGAAGAAAGGATTGAAATCGTTACCGTTGTCTTTTCTATCTGTGCATCCGCCATTTGTGAGGCTGCCGTGCGCTTCCAAATCAGGTCATACAGGCGGCGTTCCTGCGCCGTGCCCTCTATATGCGTGTTGCTCATGTATGTCGGGCGGATGGCCTCGTGAGCCTCTTGAGCACCTTTCGACTTCGTGTGATACTGGCGCACCTTGCTGTATTCCTCGCCGTAGGCCTTCATTATCTCGGCCTTGCAGGCGTTGATGCAGAGCGACGACAGGTTCACGCTGTCGGTACGCATATACGTGATGCGTCCGCTTTCGTAAAGCCGCTGCGCCACCATCATCGTCTGGCTCACCGTGAAGCCGAGTTTGCGTGCAGCTTCCTGTTGAAGCGTAGACGTTGTGAAAGGCGGAGCAGGCGTGCGCTTCAGCGGTTTCTTAGTCACCGACGACACCTCAAAGCGTGCGTTCTTGCACTCCTCAAGGAATGCGAGAGCCTCATCGTGGGTCTTGAAACGGGTAGACAGTTCGGCTTTCACCTCCATCTTCTCGTCATCTGCACCCTGCAACGCAAACACTGCGTTCACCCTGTAATACGGTTCGCTCTTGAACTCCTGTATCTCGCGCTCGCGTTCAACGATAAGACGCACTGCCACGCTCTGCACGCGACCTGCCGAGAGCGACGGCTTCACCTTGCGCCAGAGTACTGGCGAGAGCTTGAAGCCCACAAGACGGTCGAGCACGCGGCGAGCCTGCTGCGCGTTTACGAGGTTCATGTCGATATGCCGAGGATTCTCTATAGCTTTCTTTATGGCCGGTTCGGTAATCTCGTGGAACACGATACGGTTAGTATTCTTCTCGTCCAGTCCCAGAACTTCGCAAAGGTGCCATGAGATTGCTTCTCCCTCGCGGTCTTCATCGGAAGCCAGCCATACCTTCTTGGCGGCCTTCGCGCTCTTACGCAGTTCGCTTACGAGTCGTTTCTTGTCTTCCGGAATCTCATAATCGGGCACTAATGTATCTAAGTCTATGCTTATTTCCTTTTTCTTAAGGTCGCGTATATGACCGTAGCTCGACAGTACTTTATAGTCTTTACCGAGGAATTTCTCAATCGTCTTTGCCTTTGCAGGGCTCTCTACGATAACTAAGTTCTCTTGCATATCAACAATCTATTTCTGTTTTGGGCAACAAAATTAGAACAAAAAAACCGCATATACATTATTATATATATGCTTTTTTCTTTTTTTAACTTACCGGCGACATAACAAGCATGGCTATATCATAAAAACATTGTTTTTATCGACGATGCCGATTCGTTTACACATAGGCAGCAAATGGATTTATATTCTTTGCATTCCTGCATGGTCTTTCCGGCACGAAGAGCATAAACCCGTCGTGGACTAACAGTTTTAGCAAGCAACTTTTTGCCGTATTGTTTTGCATTTTCAAGACAAATATCTACCTTTGTGGGGTATTAGACAGATAAGAAGATACACAAACAGGAAAAATAACAATAAAATGAAAATCTCAGTTATAGGCGCAGGAGCGATGGGCGGGTCTACCGTTGAGGGACTGCTGAAGTGCGACGCTATCACGGCAGGAGACATTACAGTCGCTGATCCTTGCGCGGAAGTATTGGATAAGTTCGCCGTCCAGGGGGTGAGCGTGACTACAGACAACAGCGCGGCAGCTATGGATGCCGACACGATTATGGTATTCGTAAAGCCGTGGCTGGTGGAATCGGTGCTCAAAGGCATTAAGGATGCGATGGACTATAAGCGCCAGAAACTCGTGGTGGTGGCTGCGGGAGTGTCGTCGGAACAGATAAAAGCGTGGATGGACAAGGGAGACGGCCAAACGCTGACGTTGTTTCTCGTAATCCCGAACATCGCCATCGCACAGAAAGCGTCGATGACTTTCATCGTGTCCGTGGATGCTTCTGAGAGCGATACGAACACTATAAAGGCTCTTTTTGAGGAACTTGGCGGCGCGCTGATAGTAGAAGAGCGTCTGCTCGCAGCCGGTACCACATTGGCTTCGTGCGGTATCGCCTACGCCATGAGATATATACGCGCATCGGTAGAGGGCGGCGTGGAGCTTGGTTTCAAGGCTAAGGACGCTGAGAAAATCGTGCTTCAGACCGTGAAGGGGGCTGTGGAGCTGCTTCAGGCTACCGGCCAGCATCCCGAGGCGGCCATCGACCTGGTAACGACTCCGGGCGGCGTTACCATCAAAGGGCTTAACGAGATGGAACACGCGGGATTCACGAGTGCAGTTATACGTGGACTGAAAGCAGGGGTAAAGTAGTATGTAGTATAAGGAGTAAGAATAAAGGAGTAAGTAATATGGAAGAAGCAATAAAGCAAATCGGAGAACGTCTTAAGGGCTTGCGCGACATCATGGAGGTGTCTGTCAAAGATATGGCAGAACTCTGTGGCATAACGGAAGACCAGTATGAGCAGATGGAAAACGGCGAAGGCGAGGTGTCGGTGAGCAACCTTCAGAAGATTGCGAAGAAGTATGAGGTGCCTCTCGACGTGCTGATGTTTGGCGAGGAGCCGCACATGAGTGCCTATTTCCTGACGCGTCGCGGACAGGGTATGAGCGTGGAACGCCGCAAGGCATACAAGTATCTGAGTCTGGCGAGCGGTTTCAGAGGCCGCAAGGCCGACCCGTTCATCGTAATCGTGGAGCCGAAACCTGAAGGAACGCCGCATGAGACGAACACGCATCCGGGTCAAGAGTTCAACATGGTGCTTGAGGGCAGTATGGAACTGACCATCGGAAAGAAGGTTCTCACGCTGAATGAGGGCGACAGCATCTACTTCGACTCGACACAGCCGCACGGTATGCGTGCCCTGAACAACGAGACTGTGAAGTTCCTTGCCATTATATTCTAAAAGTGAAGGGTGAAGAACGAAGAGTGAAGAATCCATTAGCGAAAACAGTAGCGGCTTGTTAACTTGTCTGCTTGTTAACTTGTCAACTTGCTAACTTAAAACTTGCCAACAAAAAAGATGATAGAAAGATTTCTTAAAAAGACGACATTTACGTCGGTCGAAGACTACAATAAGAACTTGGAATTTATCGTTCCGGAGAACTTTAACTTTGCGTATGACGTGATGGACGAGTGGGCTAAGGAACAGCCCGAGAAGCTCGCCATGCTTTGGACACACGAAAACGGAGACGAGATTCGTTTCACCTTCCGTGACATCAAGGAGCAGACCGACCGCACGGCGGCGTATTTCAAAAGTCTCGGCATAGGCAAGGGCGACCCAGTGATGCTCATCCTGAAGCGTCATTATCAGTGGTGGCTGGCCATGCTCGGACTGCATAAGCTCGGTGCGATAGCCATTCCGGCAACGCACATGCTTACGAAGCACGACATCGAATACCGCAATCAGCGCGCCGGAGTGAAGGCTATCGTATGCGCAAACGACGAGTATATCGTATCGCAGATAAAGGCGGCGATGCCCGAGAGTCCTACGGTGAAGGCATTGGTGACTGTCGGCGGCGAGGCTCCGGAGGGTTTCCATTCATGGGACAAGGAGTGGAAAGACGCACCGGAGTTCGTCCGTCCGGAACACGTCAACACCAATGACGACACGATGCTGATATATTTTACGAGCGGAACAAGCGGCTCGCCGAAGATGGTGGCGCACGATTATCTCTACGCTTTGGGCCATCTCACGACGGGAGTGTTCTGGCATAACCTCGCGGAAGACAGCATCCATCTGACCGTTGCAGACACGGGATGGGGCAAGGCCGTGTGGGGCAAGTTCTACGGACAGTGGTTTGCGGGCGCGGTGGTGTTCGTCTACGACCACGAGAAGTTTGCCGCCGACAAGTTGTTGCGCCAGATTGAGAAGTACAGAATAACCTCGTTCTGCGCTCCTCCTACCATTTACAGGTTCATGATACGCGAGGATTTGTCACAGTACGACCTCTCGTCGCTGCGCTATTGCTGCACGGCGGGCGAGGCTCTGAACCCTGCCGTCTTCGACAAATTCCATGAAGCAACGGGCATAATGCTTATGGAGGGCTTCGGACAGACCGAGACCACCATGACACTTGGCACCATGCCGTGGATGAAACCTAAGCCGGGTTCGATGGGAATGCCTAACGCTCAGTACGACATCGATATCTTGAAGCCGGACGGAACACCGTGCGAGGATGGCGAAAAGGGCGAGATTGTAGTTCGCGTAAAGGGTACGTCGAGCAGCGAAAAGCCTATCGGACTGTTCAAATACTACTATCGCGACGAGGAGCTTACGGCCAAAGCATGGCACGACGGCTACTATCACACAGGCGATGTGGCATGGCGTGACGAGGACGGATACTATTGGTTCGAGGGCCGCATAGATGATGTGATAAAGAGTAGTGGCTACCGCATCGGCCCGTTCGAGGTGGAGAGTGCTCTTATGACGCACCCGGCCGTAGTGGAATGTGCCATCACCGGCGTGCCCGACGACATCCGCGGAATGGTCGTGAAGGCTACTATCGTGCTCGGAAAGGAATGGAAAGACAAGGCGGGCGATGCTCTGATAAAGGAACTCCAGAACCACGTGAAGCGCGAGACTGCGCCGTATAAGTACCCGCGCATCATCGAGTTTGTCGACGAACTGCCGAAGACGATAAGCGGAAAGATACGTCGTGTGGAAATAAGAGAAAAGGACAAGAAGTGAAAAGAATAGTTATAAAGGTGGGCAGCAACGTGCTGACTCGCAACGACGGCACGCTCGACGTAACACGTATGTCGGCACTTGTGGATCAGATTGCTTGGCTGCGCAGGAACTCATACGAGGTGATTCTCGTATCGTCGGGAGCTATGGCGTGCGGCAGAAGTGAAGTAAACGCGGTGAAGAAGTTAGACTCCGTGGAGCAGAGACAATTGTTCTCGGCCGTCGGACAGGTGAAGTTGATAAACCTGTATTATGACCTTTTCCGCGAATACGGCATACACGTGGGGCAGATTCTCACCATGAAGGAGAGCTTCGCCACTCGCCACGAGTACCTGAACCAGCGTGCGTGTATGTCTGTGATGCTCGAAAACGGAATACTGCCGATAGTCAACGAGAACGACACCGTGAGCGTTACAGAACTTATGTTCACCGATAACGACGAGCTGTCGGGCCTCATCGCCTCGATGATGGATGCCTCAACGCTTGTCATCCTCAGCAATATCGACGGCATATACAACGGCTCTCCGAATACGCCGGGGGCTAAAGTGATTGAGCAGGTGGAGCCGGACAAGGACATAAGCGAGTATATTCAGACTGAGAAAAGTGGTTTCGGACGTGGCGGAATGATAACGAAATACGGCATAGCGCGCAAGGTTGCGGATGAAGGGATAAGGGTTATCATCGCCAACGGCAAGACCAACGACATTCTGATAAGCCTCGCCAAACAACCGGAGAAGACCCTTCACACTGAGTTCCTGCCTAATCCGACACCTACATCGAACGTGAAGAAATGGATTGCGCATAGCGAGAGCTTCGCCAAAGGTGTTGTCCGCGTCAACGAGAAGGCTGCCGAAGTGCTCCAAAGCAATGCAGCCAAGAGTCTGCTCCTTGTGGGTGTAACGGCCATCGAGGGCGATTTCGAGGAGGGGGACATCGTAAACATCATCGACAACAAGGGCAACCGAATCGCCATAGGACGCACTTCCTACTCGTCAGACGACGCCCGTGCCAACATCGGGCAGCACGACATAAAGCCGCTCGTACATTATGATTACTTAGCCCCCTCCAACTCCCCCAAGGGGGAGAGGACCAACTGATGAGGGAAAAGTAATAATGATTTGAATTGACGATTGATGGTTCTTAAAACAGACCCCTTTATAAAAAGAACAAAAAAATAGCCTGACGTGAATATTGCGTCAGGCTATTTTTTATATCTATATCTTATAATTCTTCTCTGTTTAGAGCCTCCGATTATAAACCAACGGTATCAGAAAGGCCTCATCCCGTTAGGTCTCTCCCCATTGGGGGAGTTGGAGGGGGCTTTTACTCCTCCGGTGCCTGCTCGATAAGATCCATGAACTGGTCGAGCTTCGGAGTGATGATAATCTGAGTGCGGCGGTTGCGCTGCTTGCCCACCTCGGTGCTGTTGGTAGCTATCGGGTTGTATTCGCCACGGCCACCGGCAGTCAGACGCTTCGGATCAACACCATACTTAGTCTGCAAATACTGTACGACAGAAGACGCGCGCAGACAAGAAAGATCCCAGTTGTTGCGGATATTCTCGCGAGAGATAGGCACGTTGTCGGTGTTACCCTCAATCAGAACGTCATAGTCCTTATAGTCCATGATGATCTTCGCAATCTTGCTCAGAGTCTCCTCAGCGCGGTCATTAATCTCGTATGAACCGCTCTTGTAGAGCATATTGTCGGCAAGCGAGATATAAACGACACCCTTCAAAACCTGAACGTCAACCTCCTTCAGTTCCTCCTTGCTCAGTGAGCGAGTCAGATTGTTCGTAAGCACGAGGTTCAGCGAATCACTCTTGGTCTTCACATCAACCAAATGGCGGATGTACTGGTTTGACTCGTTAATCTGGTCAACGAGCTTTTCGATGCTCACATTGTTCTGATTGGCGTTTGTCAAACTCTTGTCAAGCGACTTCTGCAATGCTGCATAAGCGTGCTTCGACTGTGTGAGCTGCTCCTCAAGGCTTGCCACGCGGGTCTGTGAAGCGGCGAGTTGCTCCTTTGTCGACTGATAATTGTTTGTCAGTTCCTTGTTCTCATTCTGGCAGTTCACCAGTTCCTTCTTGCTTGCGCAACCTGTCATCAACAAGCATCCGGCTGCAAGCGCGAATACAAAAACTTGTTTCTTCATTTTATTTTCTCCTTTTTATATTATTGTCATTTTATGTTTTGAGGATTGAGACTTCCATTCCTCCATCCTCGAGAGCCACAACTCCTTTTCTTATTAAGACGTATAAAAGGATTAAAAGTTTTATTCGTTTATGGATTTTTAACCATAAAGCAGTCCTTTTTATGCCTTATTATCAGATATTTAAGCTCAAACGCCCCTGCAATCTTAGTCTCTGTTTCCGAGGAAGCGGAGCAGATAGAGGAACATATTGATGAAGTCGAGGTAGAGACTGAGCGATCCCAACAGCGCAATCTTCTGTGCGCTCTCGCCTGTATCTGGCGACATGGCAAGCTGACGCTTTATGTTCTGAGCGTCCCAAGCAGTCAATCCAACGAATATCAGTACGCCAAGTCCACTCACGATGAGGTCGAATCCGCTGCTCTTAATGAACATATTGGCGATTCCCGCGATGATAAGTCCGATAAGAGCCATCATCAGTATGCCGCCCATCTTAGTGAGGTCGCGCTTCGTGGTGCTTCCGATGAACGCCATCGCAGCGAACGTTCCGGCCGTAACGAGGAACGTCTTGGTGATGGCCGCCTGCGAATACACGATGAATACCGACGCAAGTGTCGCTCCGTTGATTACCGAGAACAGAGCGAACAGCAGCGTAGCCGTAGACAGAGCCAGCTTATGTATGCGTGCCGAAGTGTAGATTACGATACCCAGCTCGGCCGCAATCAGACCGAAGAACGTCAGTTTACTGCTATAAATAGCCTGCAACAGTCCCGGCGAGTTAGCCACTCCGTAAGCCGTAACTCCCGTAATGACGAGCGCCAGCGTCATCCAAGTGTACACTTTACGCATCAGCGCGGGGAAAGCCACCGACATATCCAGTCCTCTTTCCTTCTCGTCTATCATTCTGTACAAATCTTCTTGTCTCATAATCTTTTCCCTTTTCTTTTGTTTATTTCTATATAAATAATGTAGTCTGTGTAATACAAATCCCGTGCCGTTTTTCCTTTGTGCCAAAAAGTCAGCACTATGTGTCGCAGATTTGCCGAATGCAGCTTATCTTCTACAAAGATAATGCCAATGAGCGCAAAGAGAATTTATTCTCAATTTGCCGAATGCAGCTTATCTTATGCAAAGATAGACCTTTACCCCTATCAAAACAAATTCCGTGTTATTTTTTAACACTAAATACGTTTTATATAGCCAATTGTGGCTCACCCGATAAATCCTGGGGATTACGTTCACCACAGAGGCACGGAGTACACGGAGATTTATATGTCATTACAAACTTATAGCATATATCTGAAGGCATAGAGGACACGGAGCCGTCAATTCACCTCATTGCCTCCAAAATTCTTGTAGGCTCTGTGGCCTCCTAATGCCACAGGCATCTACTCTGTGAGCGAGTATTACTCGGGTGGGGTGAATAAAGCTCTGTGGCCTCTGTGCCTCTGTGGTAAAAAAAGGAAGCCCTGAAAGTTTCCTTCCAGGGCCTTGCCTCTTGTGCTCCGCATCTTGCACACATGGGCAGAACACTTATTTCTTATATCCGCATTTCGGACAGATTCCCTTTTCATTAAGAGAGATTCCACACCACGGACACCTGTCAATATCTTTATGGCAATCAAACTCTGCAGATGCCATATTTACACCACTGGTAAAGGTTATCTTCACAATATTCAGTTGATTCTTCAGCAGGTCATATACAATCTTTATCATCCCCTCGACAGTCATTGTTTCTTTCGTCACCACCAGCCGGCAATCAGGGTAAGCCTTTGCCAATTCCGTACAAAATGCCTCCCCTTTCATCTTATTCTGCGGATGTCCCTGCCTAATCCCCTGCTTCTCATAGACTTCCAGCACAGCAGGCAGCAGCGGGTCATCCTCTCTCAGCACAAGAGCATGGTCAAAGTTCTTCAGCACATTCCATGCCAGTTTCTGAATCTCATTGCACGGGTAAACCATATTGACTCCCTCGTTGATAGAATCCTCCACTTCAATTGTCAAAACACCTGTGTGTCCATGCAAGTACTGTGCTTCACCGCGGAAACCATAAAAACGATGTGCATACTGCAATTCAAATGATGTGATACTTCTCATAATTGTTCCTCCGAAATTTTAAGGTTAATAAATAACGTAAATTTGACGAATTATAACTATCTATAAATTTGGTGATTAGCGAAAATTATTGTATCTTTATAGTGTTCAATTACAAAGGAATACAAAACAATAATCGCTATGATTACCGAAGACAAAGTTATTGATTTTTTTGTATTGCAGATGATTTTTGCAAATTTTTTGATGCACAGATGGCAAAATATTCGTTTAAGGCAGAAAGAAAGCGCAAATACCACCGTGAAAGCCGTATCTAAAAGACGGAAATCATGGTGATAATGATTCTCTTTCATTCATCAGGATATCGCTGCTTGAAGCATTTCTATCTCGAAAAGGTAATCATATATAATCTGTACCCTATATTTTTCCATTGAACCCCAATTGTTTTTGCGTAATATTTATTACCTTTGCATCCGATTTGCACTATCTGTGCAAACAAGATAGAAAAACACAAATAATAATTAACTTACAAATTATGAAAATCAACACAAAAAGTAAGCCGGCCGAGTATATGGCCTGCACGTCAACCAACTGTCCCCAGGCTTCCACCTGTCTAAGAGCGTGGGCATGGAATCACACCGACGACGACCCGCAAGTAATCAGAGTAGTCAACCCTAAGTATGCTGCCGCCGACGGAAACTGCCGCTACTATTGCAGCAACGCACCCCAACGCTTCGCCCGTGGCTTTACCCACTTCCAAAAGCGGATGTTTCCCGACCAATACGACAAGTTCTGTTCAGCCTGCATTCAGCGTTTCGGACGCAATTCATACTTCATGCGCAGGCGCGGAGACACGCTCATGTCACCATCCGAGCAGCAGTTTATCCGTAGCCTTCTCAAGCAGATTGGAGCCCCGGAAGACTTAGATTTCACCGCCTATGAGCTACGCTGGAATTGGAACAACGATTAGGCCGTTGCAGTACTAAGCCCGAATTACTCGAGTACTAAAGCCAAAATACTCGAGTAATCAGGCCTGAAATACTCGAGTACTGAGCCTGAAATACTCGAGTACTAAAGCCGAAATACTCGAGTATCGCGCCAAAGTACTCCCGCAACGAAGTTTCCGCCATTCTGTCAGCAAATATCACACGCAGGACAGGCTACAGGGCAAACTCACGATTAAAGAAACTATACAATGTTAAAGTTGCGTAATTTAATAACGTTTATGCACAAGTTTGAAAATTTTATCATGTTTAATATTTAATTTTGCGGGCAGAAAATAACTTTTTGTCCGAAGACAATATTACGTAGCAGGACACGTCATTGCCGATAATGCTGTGATTACTGTAAGGAAACAGAGGTAGGCCGTGTCAGGCACTATACGATTATAACAGAATTGAAATCAAGACTGAAGCGAGAGCGAATTCGCCGGTCTATTTTTTATCTAACTAACTATTTTATTATCAATTAATGAAAAAAACATTTTTTATTACTGCTTTTATGGCGGGCGCATTGTCAGTGTCGGCAGGAGTGGTAAATGTTGGTTCGGGTTCATATTCCGACCAATTCCCCGGCAAGGACGTGGCTGGCAGAAACGGTTATGTAACTGTGGCGCCACAAGTGAGCGGCAATGCCGCCAACCGCCCCATCCCCACAAACGACTGGTGGAGTAACGAACTGGTGAACAATCATGGCAAGAGTATGTTCAACTATCCCTGCGCCATACGTCCCGACGACAAAGGACTGACTATCATCAAGCCTTTCCTGCATCAGGGTACACCAGGCGACACTCCGCTGAGGGTTGGCCTCACAGGGTTGTCAAGTTCTAAAACCACCGTATGCGACCATAGCGACTGGGGCGTAACGCTCAGTTGGGGCGACATGGAGGCTACAATTCTTCAAGCCAATCCTATGGTCTGGTACACCCGCAAGAGCAATGCCGATGCCGAGGTGTATATGGATAACGGCAACATCTCGGTTGATGGCAATATTATCATCGTCACAAACAGCTACAACGGTGCCTCATACGCGGTATATGCCCCAGCAGGCTCTACGTGGAAGTTGAACGGACGCACCGCCACTTCGTCGCTCAACGGAAAGAACTATTTTGCATCTGTGATGCTGCCGGAGGGCGTGGATGCCACAACAGCAGCCCACAACTGGGCGAAATACGCATTTGTATTTCCGAAAGACACTCAGGCAAACTTTGAATATAACACTGCCACGGGCGAGGTTGTTACAACGTATGAGGTGAAGACCGACGTGAAGGAGGGCGACAACGACACGCCACTTTTGGGTATGCTGCCCCATCACTGGGCGCATCTTAAGGATGCGATAACACTTGAAAGCGGAACATATACCACCGTGCGCGGCACAATGAAGATGGTGGGCGCAAAGCAGTTCCGCACCACTCTCACCTTTCATGGCGTGCTGCCTACTCTGCCGGCTGCGCAGAATGCGGCTTCCGGATTCAGTCAGGAAGAGATGAACAGGCTGATGAATGAGGTTATAAACAATGACGGATTGCAGGACTGGACCGACTCTTACAATGACGGTCAGTTGCTCAACCGGCTCGTACAGGTAGGCCGCATAGCTAAGGAGAGCGGCAACGAGAATGTGTTCAACGCTGTTTTCAAGAAGGTAAAGGCTCGTGTGGAGAATTGGCTCACATACGACAATGGAGAGGTGGCGTTCCTTTTCTATTACCATAAAGACTGGAGCACGCTCTTAGGTTATCCGGCTGGGCATGGTCAAGACACCAACATCAACGACCATCACTTCCATTGGGGCTACATCATCAATGCCGCTGCATTCCTCACACAATACGATGCGAACTGGGCTGCGCAGTATGGCGAGATGGTAAACCTCCTCGTGCGCGACGCTGCCTCACATGACCGCAACGACACGATGTTCCCTTTCATGCGTAATTTCTCTCCATACGCCGGCCACTCCTGGGCCAACGGAATGGTGAGCGACACACCTATGGGACTGGGAATCGACCAGGAGTCAACCAGCGAGTCGATGCAATTTGCCTGCGCGCTCATACATTGGGGAGCGGCGTCTGGCAATAAAGCCGTGCGCGATTTAGGTATCTATCTCTATGTTACAGAGCAGTCGGCCATCAATGAATATTGGTTTGATGTAGAGAAGCGTAATTTCTCGTCAGACTATAAAGATATTTTCGCCAGCCGTGTGTTCTCGAATTCGTATGACAGCCAGAACTTCTGGGGCGCGCCGATAGAAGGTTCGCTTGGTATTCAGATTTATCCCGTTCACGCCGGTTCGGTATATCTGGTTGACAACCGCGACTATGCAGCCAAATACTGGAACGAAATGGCAACAAAGACAGGAATCCTTAGCAACGCAGAGAGCGGCAATATATGGTATGACGCTTGGATTCGCTATTATGCCATGCTCAATCCGGAAGATGCCGTCAAGATGTATAACAACTGCACATTCCCATCCGTCTGGTATGACGAGCATGGAATTCCGCATACCGCCAAAGGCTCTAAGTTTGGCGACTCTATGGCTCACACATACCAGTGGGTTCACGCTCTCGCGGCAATAGGTGTGCCAGATGCGCGCGTAACTGCCGACTCACCGCTCACGTCGGTGTTCTTCAAGGACAACATCCGCACGTATGTGGCGCAGAACTATGGCGACACAGAGCAGATGGTGAAGTTCAGCGACGGTTTCACCCTTACGGTGCCGGCTCACTCTATGGCTCACGCTTCGAAAACCGCAGGTAACGACGTTGAGCCTATAAAGCCGATAAGTCCAACAGATCCGACTGATCCGACTGACCCGACTGACCCAGATACGCCTTCTGTCCCGGGCAAGCCTACCACCCTCAAATTCAACGCTACCGATGCCAGCGAGGGCTCGTTCAGTGGCGGATACACAGTGGTTATCGATCCTACAGCCAACTCGGCAAAGATAAGCGTCAAGTTTGACGGTACCTATGAAGGCTTCGCCGGCCCGTGGTTTCATAACCGCACCAACGGTTTTGAGGAAAAGAATATGACCAAAGATGGTGATATGTATTCTTACACCATTACAGGACTGAATCCGGGCGACAAGATTACATTCTCCATCAAGATTGCGTTTGCCGGCGGACTGGGCGAGACAAAGCATATCGAATACACCCTGCCGCTACCCACAAACATACAGAATGTGGCGGATGTTGCGCCGCTCAAGATAGCGAATGGCAATATCACGGCCAACGGTTATGGCCGTTTGGACATCGTAACCACGACCGGTGCCATCATTCTGAGCCGTCAGGTGTCCGGCTCCGCCAACATCAGTCTTGAGAATCTATGTACAGGTGTATATATCGCACGATTCGACAACAAGGCCGTCAAGTTCGTGCGCTGACGACAATGTAGAATCACAATAAGAAACTCACCCTGAGTGCGCCGCTATTACGCGCCTTAGGGTGAGTTTTTTTGTATAGATTCCTCTACTCACTATTATTATATAATAATGTGGCGAGGCCTAATATAACGGAAAAAATTCGTCATTCTACATTTTAATTATTACCTTTGCAACTGAAAAAGATAACAGGAAAAAACTTCCACAACTTATATAAAAATAACGATTATGGTTCTTTTCTTTAAGACATCAAAAGAGAATGTAATTGCAACTGAGGTAGACCATCAGTTGAACGAAGACGAGATTAACGAACTGTGCTGGCTCTATGGCGATGCGGAATATCTGAAAGCGGATGAGCTGAAGGGATTTTTCGTAGGCCCGCGACGCGAGATGATTACGCCGTGGAGTACCAATGCGGTAGAAATCACGCAGAACATGAACCTGAAGGGCATTACGCGTATCGAGGAGTACTTCCCCGTGAGTTCAAAGGATGCCGAGCACGACACGATGCTTCAGCGTATGTATGACGGCATCGGACAGGATGTGTTCAGCGTTAACCACCAGCCGGAACCGATAAAGTATGTGGAAGACCTCGGGAAATTCAACGAGGAGGAAGGTCTCGCGCTCTCTCCCGAGGAGATAGAATACCTGAACAAGATAGAGAAAGAGAACGGACGGCCGCTCACGGACTCTGAGATTTTCGGCTTCGCTCAGATTAACTCGGAGCACTGCCGACACAAGATATTCGGCGGAACGTTTATCATCGACGGCAAGGAGATGGAGAGTTCGCTCTTCGCAATGATAAAGAAGACCACTGCCGAGAACCCCGGCAAGATTCTGTCTGCATATAAGGACAACGTGGCTTTCGCTCAGGGACCGGTCATCGAGCAGTTTGCGCCGGAGGATCAGACCACAAGCGACTACTTCCGCGTGAAGGAAATAGAGAGCGTCATCTCGCTGAAAGCTGAGACGCATAACTTCCCAACGACCGTGGAACCGTTCAACGGCGCAGCTACCGGAACGGGTGGTGAAATCCGTGACCGTATGGGTGGCGGTGTAGGCTCATGGCCGATAGCCGGAACTGCTGTGTATATGACATCTTATCCGAGACTTGAAGAAGAGAGGAGAGAGGAGAGAGGAGAGGAGAGCAGCATAAAGACTGGGGATGAAAGCACATCTCTCTCCGCTCTCCGCTCTCCACTCACCTCTGTCACCAGAGACTGGGAGAACATTCTTCCCGTGCGCAAGTGGCTCTATCAGACTCCGGAGCAGATACTTATAAAGGCGTCGAACGGTGCTTCCGACTTCGGAAACAAGTTCGGCCAGCCGCTCATCTGCGGTTCGCTGCTTACGTTTGAGCACAAAGAAGGCGACGAGAAGTATGCTTACGACAAGGTGATAATGCTCGCCGGCGGTGTGGGATACGGCACCAAGCGCGACTGTCTGAAGAAAGAGCCGCAGAAAGGCAATAAGGTTGTGGTTGTAGGTGGCGACAACTACCGCATCGGACTGGGTGGCGGTAGTGTCTCTTCTGTTGATACGGGACGCTATAGCAACGGTATCGAGCTGAACGCCGTGCAGCGCGCGAACCCGGAAATGCAGAAACGCGCATACAATCTTGTGCGTGCTTTAGTCGAGGGCGACGACAATCCGGTTGTCTCTATACACGACCACGGCTCGGCAGGACACCTGAACTGTCTGTCGGAACTCGTAGAGGAGTGCGGCGGCGAGATAGACATGACGAAGTTGCCGATTGGTGACAAGACCCTTTCGGCAAAGGAGATAATAGCCAACGAGAGTCAGGAGCGCATGGGTCTGCTCATCGACGAGAAGCATCTGGAGCGCGTAAAGAAAATCGCCGAGCGCGAGCGCGCACCGCTGTATGTTGTCGGCGAGACCACGGGCGACGCTCATTTCTCGTTTGCTCAGGGCGATGGCGTGAAGCCGTTCGACCTCGACGTGGCTCAGATGTTCGGTCATTCGCCGAAGACTATTATGAAGGATGAGACCGTGGAACGTCTGTATGAGAATGTATGTTACGAAGGGCTGGAGGTAAGTGGTAAGAAGTTAGAGAATACCGATGTAAAGGATGAAAGCATATCTCTTACCTCTCACCCCTCACCTCTCACCTCTAATATAAAAGAATACCTCACCCGTGTGCTGCAACTTGAGGCTGTTGCCTGCAAGGACTGGCTGACAAACAAGGTAGACCGCAGCGTAACGGGTAAGATTGCACGCCAGCAGTGTCAGGGCGAGATACAGCTTCCGCTGAGCGACTGCGGTGTCGTTGCGCTCGATTATCAGGGCAAGAAGGGTATCGCGACATCTCTCGGACACGCTCCACAGGCAGGTTTGGCATCACCGGAGGCCGGTTCCGTGCTATCCGTTGCCGAGGCTCTGACTAACATTGTGTGGGCTCCGATGGCTGAAGGCATGACGAGTCTGTCGCTCTCAGCCAACTGGATGTGGCCTTGCCGCTCGCAGAAAGGTGAGGATGCGCGCCTTTACAGCGCAGTAAGAGCACTGTCTGACTTCTGCTGTTCTATCGGCGTGAACGTGCCGACGGGTAAGGACTCGCTGTCAATGACACAGCAATACCCAGACGGACAGAAGATTATCGCTCCGGGAACGGTCATCGTAAGTGCCGGAGGCGAGGTGAGCGACGTGCGCAAGGTTGTGTCGCCGGTGCTCGTAAACGACAAGAACTCATCGCTTTATCATATCGACTTCTCATTCGACGAGCAGCGTTTGGGCGGCAGCGCGTTCGCTCAGAGCCTCGGAAAGGTGGGAAGCGACGTGCCGACAGTCAAGAATCCGGAGTATTTCGTCGACTGCTTCAATGCCGTTCAGGAACTTATAAACCGCGGTTTGGTTCTCGCCGGCCACGATATAAGCGCGGGCGGACTCATAACAACGCTCCTTGAGATGTGTTTCGCCAACAAAGAGGGCGGTATGCACATCAACCTGCACGACATTTGCGGCGGCGACATCATCAAGACATTGTTTGCCGAGAACCCGGGCGTTGTGATACAGGTGAGCGACAAGCATAAGGAAGAACTGTCAGAGGTGCTCGAAGAATACGGAGTCGGCTACGCAAAGATTGGCTACTCAACTCCGAATGAGCGCAAACTCGTTATCAAGAAAGACGATTTCGTTGAGGAGTTCGACATCGACGAGCTGCGCGACGTATGGTATAAGACCTCTTATCTGCTCGACCGCAAGCAGAGCATGAACGGTATGGCGGCTGAACGTTACAAGAACTACAAGGCACAGCCGATAGAAATGAAGTTCAACAGCGACTTCACGGGTAAGCTCTCAACTCTTAACTCTTCACGTCCTAAAGCTGCAATCATCCGCGAAAAGGGTACAAACGGCGAACGCGAGATGGCTTACTCGCTCTATCTCGCAGGCTTCGACGTGAAGGATGTGATGATGACAGACCTCATCAGTGGCCGCGAAACACTCGAAGACATAAACATGATAGTCTTCTGTGGAGGCTTCTCCAATTCTGATGTGCTCGGTTCGGCAAAGGGATGGGCCGGTGCTTTCCTCTTCAATCCGAAGGCAAAGGAGGCTCTCGACAAGTTCTATGCACGTGAGGACACGCTGTCTCTCGGCATCTGCAACGGCTGTCAGTTGATGGTTGAGCTTAATCTCATCAATCCGGAACACGAGAAACGCACCGCGATGTTGCACAACAACTCGCACAAGTTTGAGAGTTCGTTCCTCGGTTTGGATATTCCTCAGAACAACAGCGTGATGTTCGGAAGCCTCAGCGGCAACAAGCTCGGCATTTGGGTGGCACACGGCGAGGGTAAGTTCAGCCTGCCGATGGGTGAGGATGCTTATAACATCGTGGCTAAATACAGCTACGCCGGCTATCCGAGCAACCCTAACGGCTCCGACTATAACGTTGCCGGAATCTGCTCGGCCGACGGCCGTCACCTCGCGATGATGCCTCACTTGGAGCGCGCCATCTTCCCGTGGCAGAACGCTTACTACCCGGCCGACCGCAAGAACGATGAGGTTACGCCGTGGATTGAGGCCTTCGTCAATGCCCGCAAGTGGATTGAGGAGAAGACAAAATAATACTCTTGGCGTATTTTCAGATATTATAAAACCTTATACTATAAGGCACATATAATATATATAAAGTACACGTACATAATAAAAGGAAAGACTTTATGGGGTCTTTCCTTTTTTGTTTACACTAACTCAAATATGTATCAGCACTCCCCACCATGTTATATTTTCCAGTTTTTCTTCGTCTGTTACGCATATTTGGCGTACTTTTGCAATGAATTACAGGAAAAAGAAAGTAGAAAAGCAGATGAACAACGTATATATTGACAGTTTCAAGACATTCTTCAAGATTGGATTGTTTACCTTCGGAGGCGGCTACGCCATGATTCCGATGATAGAATCGGAAGTAGTCGACAAGAAGAAATGGGTGGAGAAGGAGGAATTTCTCGACATGATAGCCATCGCACAGAGCTGTCCGGGCGTGTTTGCCATCAACGCAAGCATCTTCATCGGATATAAGTTGCGCAAGACGCGTGGCGCAATCTGCACGAGCCTCGGCACTGCCCTGCCCTCGTTTCTCATCATCCTGCTCATCGCAATGTTCTTCCACAGCTTCATGGACGTGCCCTGGGTGGCTGCAATGTTCCGCGGAATACGTCCGGCGGTGGTGGCACTGATAGCCGTACCGACGTTCAATCTTGCCAAGAGCGCGAAGATTTCGCTGTCCAACTGCTGGATTCCCATCGTCAGTGCGCTGCTAATTTGGGGCATCGGAGTGAACCCGATATACATCATTATCGCCGCGGGAATAGGAGGATACCTGTATGGAATAAGCAAATAAATCCACAACGCGCGTACAAAACCCACAGGAAAGTCATTCTAAACGACATTCACCACAAGTAAAAGGAAAAGCAATATGATATTCTTAGAACTGTTCTACACATTCATGCTCATAGGAGTGTTCGGCTTCGGAGGCGGCTACGGTATGCTGTCATTGATACAGACGGAGACCGTGATACGCCATCACTGGCTGTCATCGGCCGAGTTCACCAACATCGTGGCTATCTCACAGATGACTCCCGGACCGATAGGCATCAACTCGGCGACATACTGCGGCTATGCGGCCGTACACAACGCAGGCTACGGCAGCGGCATGGCCATACTCGGAAGTGCCGTTGCCACGACTGCACTCGTGTTGCCGTCGCTCATCATGATGATACTGATAAGCAAGATGTTCATGAAATATATGAACACAATGGCGGTGCAGTCGGTCTTCACAGGCTTGCGTCCTGCTGTCGTCGGACTGCTTGGTGCAGCCACGCTCCTGCTCTGCAACGAGGAGAACTTCGGCCTTCCTACCCACAATCCGTGGCAGTTCTGGATTAGCATTGCGCTCTTCGCAGCCACATTCTACGGCACAAAGGTACTCAAAATCAATCCCATCCGCATGATTTGCTACGCTGCCGTAGCCGGATTGCTGCTACTTTATTAGCACTTTCTTACCCTCATTGACATATACGCCGCTTTTTGCCGGCTTGCCGATGCGCTGTCCATTAAGGTTAAACCACTTATTGGAGAGCGCATTTTTGTTGGACGAAAGGGCATCATCGCTGACAGACGGGGCGGAAATGCCATTCTGTCCGCCGAGGAAGTTCTTCATTTCATAGAATGCCGGCATTGCCTTGCCTGTGTTGCTGTTGAAAAGCGGAGCATACCACCATCCTTCCATGTGTGTCGTAGCCCAGGGATAGGCGTTATATTCCATCCACCACCAGAACAATCCCGTTACCTTGCTATGCTTATTGAGCATTGTTATCAGGTCTTTGGTGAACTCCTGCTGCCCTTCTTCGGTTGCGCCGTATACGCTTCGGTAGTCGTAGTCATAAGTTCAGGGATACCAGGAGTAGGCATATCCAACCTCAACAATCATGATGTCCTTGTCCGGATAGTTACTCTCTAACGTATTGAGGGCGGTTTCAAGCGTCGCAATGTCCCTATGCCAAATAGGATAATAGCTCAATCCGATGATGTCGTAGTCTACATTTGCTGTCTTCATCCGGTTGTAGAAGTTTGTCAGCACGCCTGTCTGTGCGGCACGCTCGGTATGCAGTATTATCTTCGCCTGCGGACATACTTCCCGACAAGCCTTGCCTGCATTCTTCAGCAAAGTTGTGAAACGCGTCCAGTTAGCGTTGCTGCTGCTGGTATAACATTTCTTCAGTGCCGATTCCGAAGCTCCGTATGCTCCCCACAGCATTCCGTAGCTTATCTCGTTTCCCGTCTGAATAAAGTCAGGCTCAGCTCCGGCGGCCTTCATCTGTTGCAGCGCATCCTTTGTATAATCGTATATCTTCGTATTAAGTTGCTCATCATTCAAGCCCACCCACGCTTTCGGCGTCCATTGCTTTGCCGGATCGGCCCATGTGTCGCTATAATGGAAGTCGAGCATCAGCTTGAAACCAGCATCCTTTATGCGCTTGCCGAGTGCTTTCACGTATTTCAAATCCTGACAGGCATTCGCATCCTTATCGCTTCCTGTGTAGTCAGATGGATTGACAAAGAGGCGCACACGCATGGCATTCATACCCTCCGTATTACAGAAAGGCAGGATATCGGCAATGTTTTTGCCGTCCTTATCAAGCCATGTCGGATTGGATTTTTCGTTTGTTGGCAGCAGCGAGATGTCACCGCCAAGAAAGCGTTGAGCATGACAGCACAAAGCCGTCATGCCCAACATTATGAAAAAAGTTAATTTACGTGTGTTCATATTATACTCGTGTTATTTCACTACAACCTTCCTGCCGTTGTGGATGTATATTCCCGGCTGCGTCGGCTTCGCAACGCGCACGCCACTCAGCGTGTAATAGGCATTGTTTCCTGTAGCCGGCTTGTCTACCGTGATGTCGGCGATGCCGGTCATGGTGTCTGTAACGTCCTTCACCTCAACACAAGTACCCGCTGTTCCCGTCACCTTAGTAACTTCGTAGTAAGTGTCCTGAGTTATATCCTCAAGATCCTCGCTCTGCGGCTTGTCTTTGCCCTGGTTGAATATGATATTAAAGTAATAGCCTCTCTTTGTAATATCAACAGTCTGATAGTACCATTTTTCACCGTTTATCATCTTATAGTCCGTCGGTGTCTTTCCCGGCCACGTTCCACCGGAGAGGTTCTTACCGTCAGAGTCCCAGCACCAGAAGTAGAGATTGGTCCATTTCGGGTCTTTCAGATACACCGTAGCCTTGTAAGGCTCGAACGGTGTCGGTGGTACGATGCTGTAGTTGCGTGTGATAATGCTGGATACCGCGCCGCTCTTCAGCAGTCCCACTTTCAGAGTCGTAGTAGCATTGATGTCAATCTTCGTACCACTTGCCACCTGCTTGCTCGATGCCGTAGGATTCGTACCATCGGTGGTATATACCAATTTGGCATTTGCATCGTTTGAAACAGCCGTGAGAGTCACCTTGAAGCCCTCCTCGAAAGTGCCCGACGCCTTGTCAGCCCATGCAATTTCGGCATTCTTCCTCATATAATATCTGTAATGATAGCCACTCAATATCGGTGTGTACTGACTCGTGTTGGCCGCATATCCACCTGCGTTGTTACCCACCACAGCCAAAAGTTTCTGGTTTACGAGCACTGCATAGTATGCCGTTTTAGTGGCCATTGGTACGAACGAGCTTGTGTTGGTCACGCCGGCAGCCTTGCGGGCATCTATCATGGCCTTTATCTCCTGCTTATAATCCTGCCAATGACGCATGAATACGCACGGTGTTCCTGGCATGGCGAGCAGGTAGGCGTTGGCGGCGAGAGTGTCTTTCTTAATCGGGTCAAGCGTTTCAGTAGCCGAGCGATACTGTGTGTCATGGTTCTCAACAAACGTAACGGCATAGCGGCTGTAACCGCTTTGTTTCATCAACGCGGTATTGCCGAGCTTGGTCCAGTTGCTGCCGTTAGCCGCGTCACGCACCGTATAGCGGAACGGGAAGTCGAAAGAGGCTGACCATATCTTGCCTTCCCAATACTTGGTATCGTCTATCCACTTCTTCACATTGGTCGCATTGCCGTACCAATACTCACCGACAGAATACTGAACGCCCGACTTGTCATTATACATACCTACATAATAGGCAGCAAAGCCCTTGGTCATGTCATAGCGGAAGCCGGTATATCCGAGGTCATTCAACAAGAATTTCTCGTAGGCGATGATGCAATTCTGCACGTTGGAACTTGTATGGTCGAGGTCGCGGCAGCCGCTCCAGTCCTCACCTTCATCAGTGGCAGAACTAAGAGAGTAGCCGTTCTCAGTAGCCCAAGTCTTCGTCTTTCCGCCATCGTCATCGGCACAGATGTCGGTAGACTTCATCTGATAGGTCACGCCATTGTATGTCTCGGCGGGATAGTCCACCCACGAGCCGCCTACGCCGATATTGTTGCGGTGGTTGACCACCACATCGGCGATGGTTCCGAGGCCCTTGCTCTTGAAAGTGCTAATCATCGAGCGCAACTCAGCCTCTGTTCCGAACGAGCTGTTCTGATTGAAGTAGTAAACAGGAGTATAACCCATGTTTTTTGCCTCGTTACACTTTCCGCTCTGCGGCACCCAAATAAGATTAAAATACTGTGCCAACTCGTCGGCCTGCGCCTCGAGAGTTTTCCATTTGGAATCCTTGAACGAGTCCCAATAGAAGCCTTGCAGCATCACGCCACCATAGTTTTCCGGCCATCCCTGTGCAAGGGCAGACACCGCGATGAAGATTGTTAAAATCGTTGAGTAAATTCTTTTCATATTTAGCTGTTTTATTTATTTTATGCAAACGAGCGCAAAGAGAATGTATTCTCAATTTGCCGAGTGCAGCTTATCTTATGCAAAGATAATCGTTTATTCATTTACTTTGTGTTAATTGATTTATATCAACATAAAAATTTTGTGCAATCGATTGCAGAATTTAAGGTTATAAGGTTTAAGGTCGCTTCGATTTAAGGTTGCTTCGCTTCCAGGTCGTAAGGTTTAAGGTTATAAGGTGAAATATGTTTTTTAGGTGATCCAACCTTATAACCTGGAAGCGAAGCGACCTAAAAACCTGAAAGCGAAGCGACCTAAAAAATAATTTTTCTTTACAATCAGAAATCGATTCCCTCGTGCTAACGAACGTTAAATATAGGCTCCGTTACTCATTTTCGATGATTTTTGTGTCGCAAAAATCCCAATTCAAAACTCAAAATTCGCAACTCAAAATTCTAAAACGGCCTCCGTTAGAAAAAAATCGGGTCATTTTTCTTCAAAAATTGTCGTCCTCCGAAACACTAAAAAATGCCGTTTTTGCTCCATTTAACGTTTGTTAGCTTCCAAAAGTGGCACTTTTAGAGTGCGTTTTAGGCCGTTTTGGAGTGCAACGGGATAGGTTTTGAAGCCCAAAAGTGGCTCCGTTAGCGTCTAACGGAGCCTCCGTTGCAATTTAACGGGTCTTTTTTGAGAGGCTAAAACGGTTGTTTTTGAGAGAAAACGTGGTAAATATTTGATAATCAGAGTTTTATCCCAAAATTGGCTAAAATGCCGTATTTTTGCGTTTTTGAGCGCAGGAGAAGTTTCGTTTGAAATTTTGCACTCTGTATCGTGTTTTATGTTTTACTTGCTGTAAAAAGGCAAACAAAAAAGCGATAATCAAAACGGCAATTATAGCACTGAATGGTATGAAAGATTAAGATTATTCGCAAAGAGTTTCTTGGCTATATGATAAAAATGATGTAACTTTATTCCCGATTATCAACTTTCATATAATTATTTTCCAACCGCCCACACAAAGCCAAGACACACCTATATATAATAGGCGTCGGAAGCGGCATATACAGATAATAACTAACAATACCCTAACAACGAAATCTATGAAAAAGAAAACATTGGGTGTCATCGCGACACTTCTGATTGCCTCCACACAGATGTGGGGACAGTCTGTATGGAACGCCGGACATCTCGCAGAGGTGAGGCAATCCATAGAAAAACCGTTCTATTCTGCCGCCTACAAGAAACTGAAAGCTGAAGCCGATGGCCTATTGGAGGCTCAGCCACTGTCTGTGATGATGAAGGAGAAGACACCGGCGAGCGGCGACAAGCACGACTACATGAGTCAGGCGCGATACACATGGCCTGACCCGACAAAGCCTGACGGTCTGCCTTACATCACACGCGACGGCATAACCAATCCCGAAATCGAAAAACTGGACCGCAACAGGCTCGGCGCGACGGCTCACAACGTGACTGTACTGTCGCTGGCGTGGTATCTGAGCAACGACGAGCGATATGCCAAGAAAGCCACGGAACTGATACGGGTATGGTTCATCGACAAGGAGACGCGCATGAATCCGAATCTGAACTATGCGCAGATGATACCGGGACACAACAACGGAAAGGGGCAATATTATGGTCTGATAGACACTTACTCATTTGTTGAGATGCTCGACGCGGTGGCATTACTCGAACAGTCGAAGTCGTTCACCGCCAAAGACAGCAAGCAACTGAAGGCCTGGTTCGGCAAGCTCGCCACATGGATGCTGACGAGCGAGCAGGGAAAGAAGGATGCCGAGAGCAAGAACAATCACGGGGTGGCATACGATGCGCAGATAATAGCGTTCTCGCTATACAACGGCAACGTGAAGAAAGCGAAGGAGGTGATAGCGGCATTCCCCGAGAAACGCATCTTCACGCAGATTGATCCCGATGGGAAACAACCGGAGGAACTGCGCCGCACTCTCGCGTTCCATTACTCGCAGTACAATCTCACCCACATCATCGACGTAATACTCATGGCTAAGAAACTGGGGACCGATCTCGCCTGCGCTACTTCCGCCGACGGACGCAGTTTCCATAAAGCTATGGATTTCCTCGCTTCATACACGGGCAAGCCACTCGCCGAGTGGCCCTACAAGCAGATAAGCGGTATGGAACAGGCGCAGCAGAACTTCTGCAAAGACCTGTATCGGACGGCGGCGTATGTCTGCGGAGGCTCATGTCCGAGGGAAAAGCAGGTGTGTGAAAAGAAGGCGGAGATGTGTAAGGAACGCGCAGCACGCTATATGAATATTTATATGGGCAACCGGGTGCTCGACTTCAGCGACATATTCAATTTAGTTTACTTCCAGCCTACCGATGTAGACGATGCATACGCGTTCTCGGCAGGCCAGTTGGCATTCGCAATGGAGTGCGCCGACAAAGCCAAGAATGAGAAAGAGAACGCCATGAACCGGCGCGTAGAGCCGCGGAGCATCAACCCCGACGGTTCTCTGGCGATGGTTCATCCGCACGACTGGTGTTCGGGTTTCTTCCCCGGCAGCCTGTGGCAGATGTATGACTATACCCGGGATGACTTCTGGCGGCAGTCGGCCATAAGCTGGACGTGGCCTATCGAGGAGGCTAAATCGTTCAAGCACACTCACGACCTGGGCTTCATGATGTATGACAGTTTCGGGAAAGCATACAAGCTGACAGGCGAACGGTCATATAAGGATGTGGTTCTGACGAGCGCGAAGACCCTTCTGGAGCGTTTCAACCCTACAATAGGCTGCATCCGTTCGTGGGATCACAGCCAAGACAAGTGGCACTTCCCTGTCATAATCGATAACATGATGAACCTTGAGATGATGTTCCGTGCGACACAACTCACAGGCGACTCTGCTTATTGGAAGGTGGCCGTGACCCATGCCAACACCACTATAAAGAACCATTTCCGCCCCGATTACTCGTCATATCATCTGGTTGACTATTACCCGACGACGGGAGATGTACATCTGAAACAGACCTGTCAGGGCTATTCGGACGACTCGTTCTGGAGCCGCGGACAAAGTTGGGGACTCTACGGATATACCATGTGCTATCGCTTCACGCACGACCCGGCCTACTTGAATCAGGCCGTAGGCATCGCAGAGTTTTGGCTCGGTCTGCCCAATATGCCTGCCGATGCCATTCCTTACTGGGACATGAAGGCGCCGGAGGTGGTGGACTGTACGGCGGATAACTGCAACAAGAATGTGGCACGCGACGCGTCGGCCGGCGCAATCGTTGCATCGGCACTCTATGAACTGTCAACCTACGTTCCTGCCGACAAGGCTCTGCGCTACCGGGCCTTTGCCGACAGGATTATAGACAGCCTCAATGAAAGCTACCGGACGGCTCCGGGAACTCACTATGGTTTCCTCCTGCTCCACTCCACGGGTTTTCATCAGGCCAACAGCGAGGTTGATGTGCCGCTCTGCTACGCCGACTATTACTATCTCGAAGCCCTGAAACGCAAGCAAATACTCGATGCGAAGTAATGCTGAAGTGATGTTTCCGCAACGCGACGGCAATGCGGTTGAATCCGTTTTACGGCAGTTTATTTTGCAATAGAAGGTACAAAAAGGTACAAAAAAACTGGCTGGCTGTCGCTCATAACGACAGCCAGCCAGTTTCATGTTTAATATATAAGCCTTTTAGGCCGGTTTAATACTCGTCCTCGTTGAAGAGGAAATCGTCTTTTGTGGGATAATCGGGCCATATATCCTCGATGGTCTCATAGACATCGCCCTCGTCCTCTATCTCCTGCAAGTTCTCCAAGACCTCAAGCGGTGCGCCGGAACGAATGGCGTAGTCAATCAACTCTTCTTTCGTTGCAGGCCAGGGCGCATCTTCAAGTTTTGAAGCCAATTCAAGTGTCCAATACATAACTGTTATTCTTTAATTATTATTATATTCTGATTAGGCTACAAAAATACGAATTTTATTATTATCTGCAAGTTTTAGCGATAGTTTTTTCAGGTATTTTGTCAATAAAATTTAATTTGCGGGCAAGTATGAAAAGGTAATCGGAAAGTCGGTTGACATATATTATAACTACGTGGGGCACGGGACGGCGGTCGGACAGCCTCACAAGACAGCGTTCCAGACGGCGGCAAACGGCACGGCAGACGTGGGCGTAAGCGGCTGCGGGGGTGCCTCCGGGAAGAATAAAACTTCGTAATTCGGGCAACTCGGCATCCGTTTCATCTATAAGGAGTTCAAGGCGGGATACATCGGGAGTATAATTATGTTGATTGTCCGGATGATTGATAATGCAGCCGGTGTTTTCTGAAAGGCTTGTGCCGTTTGCATTCATATTAGGATTGGCAGAGGATGGAGTTTGTGTAAGTTGGTTTCCTATTTCAAAAAGAGTAGTCTGGATATGTTCCAACTCGGAAACGATTTCTCGATTAGAGGACAACAGGGACACGAGGTAACCTATGTTGCAATTCAATTCGTCTATCATGCCGTATGCCTCAATATCTTCCGAACCTTTAGAGACTCGGGCACCATCGGCCATTGTTGTCATTCCTCGGTCGCCTGTGCGGGTATATAACTTTGATTTCTTCATAAATAACTTACATCAGAAGTTGACTATATAATGCTGTTTATACAGTTGGTGGTCGAAGGTTACGATACCACAGTAATACAAATCGAAGGTTACGCCGGAACGGGAATCGTTCTGTATATCCTTCCAAAAGCGTTTGGCATCTTTATTAGCATTTATCCCTTCAACGATAAAGACAGAATTCTCTGACATGGCATCAAGGACAGCATTCGCAAAAGAACGGTAATCACCGGATATTGTCATTCGTACTAAGCCGATAGTGATATCGTCTTTCAATCTTTGCAACGTTGCAACGGCCTCGTCATTCTTTACCGTGAACACTTGCGTCTGTTTATGTCCGGCTTTCACATACTCAGCGTATGCGTCCGTTTCCGGTTCATAATCCAAGAAAATATCGGGTAAACAGTAATTTGATATGCGGAAATAAAGCCTGCACAGTTTTCGTACCAGAGGATCTACACCCTTTATTTCCTTCGCCAAACGGCCATACTCGTAATACAAATAATGCTCATTTATGACATATCTTATAAATCTATATGCCCACGGGGATTGTACACCGAAGCCTCGGGAGTAACCGCATCGGCGCAACCAAACAAAAAGATTCAGCAATCTATAAGGTAATGTCATAATAACCACAGCATTAATCTTAAGGCCAATTTATGCAATTATGCACAAAGATAACCCTTTTGTTCACTAAACATTTTCAATGACAAAGGTAATAAAAAAGTATTAAAACACAAAAAAAGGCGACTACCTATACGACTCTCCCATACTGCATTTCCGTACCATCTTCCTCCCTGCAATCATAACAAAACAAAAAAAGCCTCCGGAAAGCACCAGCTCTCCGGAGGCTCCATGTAAAAAAGGCGGCTACCTACTCTCCCACATTGCATTGCAGTACCATCGGCGCAGACGGGCTTAACTTCTCTGTTCGGAATGGGAAGAGGTGGAACCCCGACGCAATAACCACCTGATAATGGCGGTTGACTTACAGACACAAAACAAAACATACGGACAAATAACCATAACAACAACAACGCATACAGCCAAAAGAATAAGCCAAAGCGTGCGAAAGTTTCGGGCAATTAGTAAGGCTCGGCTTTGACGTCACCGTCTTTACACCTGCCTCCTATCGACGTCCTAGTCTCGGACGACCCTCTGAAAGGAGTCCTAATCTCGCGGCTGGCTTCGCGCTTAGATGCTTTCAGCGCTTATCCGTACCAGACTCAGATACCCGGCGGTGCACCTGGCGGCACAACCGGTAAACCGGAGGTCTGTCCATCACGGTCCTCTCGTACTAGTGACGGCACCACTCAAAACTCCTGCGCCCACGATAGATAGAGACCGAACTGTCTCACGACGTTCTGAACCCAGC
>ERZ779852.703-NODE-703-length-34921-cov-6.837492_pt1 | contig 34921 bp, 31 predicted proteins | sample MGYA00511559_ERZ779852 | MGnify/ENA primary metagenome ERZ779852 (study PRJEB29588, sample SAMEA2157977) | human gut metagenome | biome: human gut; feature: human-associated habitat; material: faeces | place: Denmark | collected 2008/2010 ...
GTGCTTCAAAACAAATTCCTGACGAAACATTATGTGCTGTTACAGCGGATGTTCTCGGAATTCCGGAGTTTGATGCCGATGTTTTTGAGAAAAAAATCACCCTGAATGACTTCATCCATAAGAATGAGAAGGTCGGCGGCAAGCCGGTCGTGGGACACTACGGCGACACCCTCCAGACTCCTGTCGGAAGGATCATCGTTCAGAAGACGAAGGACTACTCCGGGGAGGCGATGAAAAAGCCGGTCAACGTCAGAAAGTCGGGCCAGCGCGGCGTGACACAGTCTTACCTGAACAGACTCCAGGTGAACCTCGCCGACAAGAACGCCGACGTCATCTCGCTCTCTATCAAGGACGTGTCCACCCAGCGTGCCCAGGACATCCTTAACACCCTGATCGCCGTCTATAACGAGAACTGGGTGCGTGACAAGAACCAGATAGCGAACTCCACTTCTGTGTTCATCAACGACCGTCTCAGGGTGATCGAGGGCGAGCTGGCGGGCGTGGACTCCGACATCTCCGCCTACAAGTCGGAGAACATGATCCCTGACGTGGGTGCCGCAGCGACGATGTACATGCAGCAGAGCACGGTGCTGAACCAGCAGCTCCAGGACGTGAGCAACCAGCTCTACATGGCGCGCTACATCAAGGACTACATCGGCAAGGAGGACAACCGCAACCAGCCGCTTCCCGCCAACATGGGATTGAGCAGCCAGACGATCGAGAACGGCATCTCCGAGTACAACTCCAAGATCCTGCAGAGGAACAACCTCGTGGCGAACTCCGGCGAGGAGAACGTGCTCGTGAAGGATCTCGACCAGGCTCTGGCCTCGATGAGGGGGTCGATCTCCCGGTCCATAGACAACGAGATCCTTGCCCTCAACACGAAATACGAGAATCTCAAGGGCACCGCCCGCCAGAACACCGCGCGCATCGCCGCGAATCCTAATCAGGCGAAGCAGCTCCTCTCGGTCGAGCGTCAGCAGACCGTGAAGCAGGCTCTGTACCTCTTCCTCCTGCAGAAACGCGAGGAGAACGAGCTCTCGCAGGCGTTCACCGCCTACAACACAAGGATCATCAAGCATCCTATTTCAGGAATATTCCCGGTCTCCCCGCAGTCCATGAAGATCATGATGATGGCGTTTCTCCTGGGTCTGATGATTCCTGCCGGGATCATCTATCTGCTGATGGCGACCGACACGAAGGTGCGCTCCCGCCGCGACCTCAAGGGAGTCTCCGTGCCTTTCGCCGGCGAGATTCCGCTCTCTGCCGAGACTGCCACCAAGGCGTTCGGAAAGCGGAAAACCCTCAGTGTAGCCGATTCCATCGTGGTCCGTCATGGCAACCGCAATGTGGTCAACGAGGCGTTCAGGGTGCTGCGTACCAACTTTGAGTTCATGATGCGCGAACCTGGAAGCAAGGTCATCGCCGTCACGTCATTCAGCCCGGGGGCAGGCAAGTCATTCGTGTCGTCCAACCTGGCCGTCTGCTTTGCCATCAAGGGTAAGCGTGTGCTGGCCATCGACGGTGACCTGCGTCACGGCACGCTCTCCGAGTTTGTCGGCTCGCCGAAGCCTGGCCTTAGCGACTATCTCGCTGGGATCGTCGCTGATGTGCACGATGTGATTGTCCGTTCGAAGGACGCGATGACGGTACCTGACATTCTTCCGGCGGGATCCATCCCTCCGAACCCGGTTGAGCTGCTCGCCGACAGGCGCCTCGCCGATGCGATCGCCGTCCTCAGGAATGAGTACGATGTGATCATCATCGACTGCCCGCCGGTGGAGATCGTCACCGACGCGCGCGTCATCAACGACTATGTGGACAGGACGCTCTTTGTCGTCAGGGCCGGGCAGTTCGACAAGGCAATGCTCCCGGACCTCGACGTGCTCTACCGCGACGGGGAGTACAGGGGACTCTGCTGCGTCCTCAACGGGACCGCGTCCTCCGACGGCTACTACGGGAACTACGGCACCTATGGCCATTACGGTTACTACGGCCACAATGGCGGCTCCTACTACAGTTCCGACAACAAAGCCAGGTAAATCCGCCCGCTGACTTCGCCTGCGCACCGGTCCCTCCGGCGCGCCGGCAAAACCATAACCCAAAAAACATATCTTATGCGAAATCTGAAAGAGTTGAGGATCGCCGTGGCCGGTACTGGCTCCGTCGGCCTCTCCATAGCCACCCTGCTGTCCCAGCGCCACAAGGTGACTGCCGTTGATGTGATCGCCGACAAGGTCGATAGGATAAACCGTCGCGAGTCCCCGATCCAGGACGAGTACATCGAGAGGTATCTCCGCGAGAAGCCACTCGACCTCACCGCCACGCTTGACGGTGAGGCCGCCTACAGGGACGCGGACTTCGTGGTGATCGCCGCTCCCACTAACTACGACCCGAAGAAGAACTTCTTCGACACGTCGCACGTGGAGGAGGTGATCGACCTCGTGCTGAAGGTTAATCCCGATGCAGTGATGGTCATCAAGTCCACCGTCCCTGTGGGCTACACCGCCTCTGTGCGGGAAAGGTTCTCGTACAGGGAACGCCTCGCCGACGGCACGATGAGGGTGGTGGTGCCAAACATCATATTCGCTCCTGAGTTCCTGCGTGAGTCCAAGGCGCTCTATGACAACCTCTATCCGAGCCGCATCATCGTCGGCTACGACAGGGGAGACTCCGCTCTCGAAGAGGCTGCCGGCACTTTTGCCGCACTCATCAAGGAAGGCTCTCTGAAAGAGGATGTTCCGGTGCTGTTCATGGGTTCCACGGAGGCGGAGGCGGTGAAGCTGTTCGCCAACACCTACCTTGCCCTCCGCGTCAGCTATTTCAACGAGCTGGACACCTATGCGGAGATGAAGGGACTCGACACGAGGTCCATCATCGACGGCGTGTGTCTGGATCCTCGCATCGGCTCGCACTACAACAATCCGTCCTTCGGCTATGGCGGCTATTGCCTCCCGAAGGACACCAAACAGCTGTTGGCGAACTACGCCGACGTGCCGGAGAACCTTATCCAGGCCATTGTGGAGTCCAACCGCACCAGGAAGGACTTCATCGCCGACCAGGTGCTCCAGAGGGCCGGCTATTATTCCGAGAACAGCCAGTACGACAGCGCCCGCGAGAAGAAATGCGTGATCGGGGTCTACCGTCTCACGATGAAGTCCAACAGCGACAATTTCCGCCAGAGCGCCATCCAGGGCATCATGAAGAGGATCAAGGCCAAGGGCGCCGAGGTCATTGTCTACGAGCCTACGCTGGAGGACGGCGCGTCCTTCTTCGGCAGCAAGGTGGTCAACGACATCGCCGAGTTCAAGTGCCGCGCCGACTCCATCATCGCCAACCGCTACGACCGCGTCCTGGACGATGTCCGGGCCAAGGTCTACACCCGCGACCTCTTTGAGAGAGACTAGCCGCCTACTTCACCGTAATACCTATTAATCAAAATTATTTTCCATAATGCTGTCGATCCGCAAGATAGTTGACTCGTACTTCTCGAAGCGCACGTTCCCGCACTGGTGCGTGCTGCTTCTGGACAGTGCCATTCTGTTTTTGTCCGGAGTGTTCGTCTACTGGTGCTTCAACCGTGGCACCGCCCTTCAGCTGAACTTTTGGCCGTTGACCTACCTGATGCTGCTGTGCGTCGGCATCCACTTCATATTCTTTGCCATCTTCCGGACATATTCGGGAATCATCCGCTACTCATCGTTCAACGACCTCATCCGTGTGGCGCAGGCGATGGGATGCTCCGCATTGGCGGTGATAGCCGTCCATTTCTTCACGAACAGCTGCCCGTCTCGGGTGTTCGCCCACGTGCAGGTGCGGCATATCCTGATTGCGGAAGCCATCGCGACCGGTTTGATGTGGCTGCTTCGCGTTTCTATCAAATGGGTCTACGACACCTATTTCCGGACGGAGGGTGCGAAGAATGTCTTCATCTATGGCATCCGCGCCGGCGGCATCGGACTCGCGAAGGCGATCCGCAGCGAGAAACCGATGCACTACCGTCTCCGAGGCTTCATCTCCCACGATCCGGCGCTTGGAGCCAACGGCACGCGCCTGATGGGCGAGCCGGTCTACGAGGTTGACGCCAGTCTGCCGTATGCAATCCGCCGCAAGGGGATCGCCGCCGTGCTGGTCGCTCCGGGCAGGATCGACAGGTTCCGCAATGACACGGCTCTTCAGGACTACATCCTGCAAAGCGGCGCAAGAATATTCTCGGCCAACAATGTCGTTGACACCGAGCATGATGCGATCAAGGGAGCGCCGGCCTTGAAGGAGGTCAGCATCGAGGATCTTTTGCCTCGTGACGAGATCTGCGTCGACCTGGAATCCGTGGCCGAGTCCCTCCGTGGGAAGCGCATCCTGATCACCGGTTCCGCCGGAAGCATCGGCAGCGAGATCGTCCGCCAGGTCGCGTCGTTCGCACCTTCGAAGATGATGCTGATCGACTCCGCCGAGACTCCGCAGCACGACATCCGCAGGATGATGGCGCATGACTTCCCGTCTGTGCCATGCGCCACCGTGGTGACGTCGATCACCAAGGCTGACAGGATGGAGAACATATTCAAAACGTTCCTTCCTGAATATGTCTTCCACGCCGCGGCGTACAAGCACGTTCCGATGATGGAGGACAACCCTTGCGAGAGCATCCAGAACAACGTCCTCGGCACGAAGATCCTGGCCGACCTTTCGGTCAAATACGGCGTGCGCCGCTTCGTGATGGTGTCCACCGACAAGGCGGTGAACCCGACGAACGTGATGGGATGCAGCAAACGAATATGCGAGGTCTACGTGCAGAGCCTCAACAAGGCGGAGCGTGACGGCGTGGTGAAGGGGCAGACCCAGTTCATCACCACCCGCTTCGGCAACGTCTTAGGCTCCAACGGCTCCGTGATTCCGATTTTCGAGCGCCAGATCAAGGCCGGCGGCCCGGTGACGGTGACGGACCCCAACATCATAAGGTACTTCATGCTGATTCCCGAGGCCTGCGAGCTGGTCCTTGAGGCCGGCACGAAGGGCGAGGGCGGCGAGATCTTCGTCTTCGACATGGGCAAGCCGGTGCGCATCGCCGACTTGGCGCGTCGCATGATCGAACTGAGCGGGGCGAAGGGCGTGGAGATCAAGTACACCGGCCTGAGGGACGGGGAGAAGCTCTACGAGGAGCTCCTGAGCGAGTCGGAGGCGACGAAGCCGTCGTTCCACGAAAAGATCCGCATCGCCTGTGTCCGTGAATATGACTGGTCCGATGTGAGCCGCGAGATAGACGCCCTGATCGCCCAGTCCCACACCTACGACGACATGGCCGTGGTAGCCTCCATGAAGCGCCTGGTCCCCGAGTACATCTCCAACCACTCCAAGTACACCGTCCTTGACCACAAGGCGTGAGTTTGGCTCTGTGTGCCATAGGATATTGTTTCAATAAGCAATTTGGAATTGTATTAAAAACATTACGACTTTGAAATGATATTTTAAACAATTAAGTATACTTTAATGTTTTTTCTTATATTTGCAAAGTAAACTTTGCTCTTATGGATAAACAGATTATAAAAAAACTAATAATAGAGAAGCAAAAGGCCATTCCGGAATTCTTTATTATTCGAAGGGAAATCCAGTTTGATACTCATGCAAACTATGTGCTTGTCGGTTTAAGGCGTGCTGGAAAATCTTTTATGATGTATCAGGATGCCCAGAATATGATGAAGAGTCCAGGGCTGACACAAGAAAACATACTCTACATAAATTTCGAGGATGAAAGGTTGTCAGATATTTCTTCAGACAGTTTGGGAGAAATATTGGATGCCTATTTCGAGTTATATCCAGAAAAAAAGCCACTGATATACCTTGATGAAATACAGGTTGTCAACGGGTGGGAAAAATTTGCAAGAAGACTTGCAGATTCTAAGTATAGAGTTATGATTACTGGCAGCAATGCCAAGGTGCTCAGCAGTGAAATAGCGACTACACTTGGTGGCAGATATATTCCAAAGGAAGTTTTTCCATTTTCTTTTAGAGAGTATCTAGAGTACAAAGGCATAGAATTGGACAGAAATTGGATATATGACCAAGGTACTTGCTCTCAGATATCAAATACTTTCGATCATTATTTCACTAATGGCGGCCTTGCAGAATCTTTCAATCTTGAAGATAAGAGGGAGTATCTGAATTCATTATGTCAGAAGATACTGCTTGGCGATATAGTGGAGCGGAATAAAGTGCGCAATGCACGTGCTTTTCGTCTTCTCACAAGAAAATTGGCAGACAGTGTGATGCAACCGTCATCCCTCAGCAGGTTAAAACATATTATTGATTCCAGCGGAGATAGCATAAGCCTGCCTATATTGAAAGATTATTTGGAGTATTTGGAAGAGTCCTACCTGTTTTTCTCTATCCCGAATATGAGTTCATCCATATCGGAGCAGTCCACAATCCGGAAAAGATACATTGTGGATAATGGATTGCTTAACTTGTTTCTTTTCAGTGGAGAAACGAAGTTGTTGGAGAATATAGTAGCATGTAAATTAATCAGAAAATACAGAAACACACCCGAAGAAACGCAGGTTTACTATTATAATAAAAACGTAGAGATAGATTTTTGTATTCCGTCTGCCAAAATGGCTATCCAAGTATCTTACAGTTTGGGAGACGATGCGACCTATAGACGAGAAACAGGTGCGCTGGAAAAGTTCTTGAACGTTTATCCGGATTTTACCGCAATAGTCATCACCAGAGACAATGAGCAAACTATCGACATCAATGGGCATCACATCAATGTAATACCTATATGGAAATGGTTATGTCTGGAATAGTGCACTCAAACGGTGCATTTTTACTACAGAATCCGCACTCAATGAGTGAAAATTCGTTATATTTGCGGGCAACGTTCTTCTATAATCAGATGCGAGTAAGGAATGATGTGAAAGATGACATCGAGTTCGCCCAAGGCAACGTCATTCCTCTCTGGGCTTTCGGACTGAACTACTAGATGGTAGGGCTGGAACTTTTTTTGTTATTTTTGTAAGTAAGTTCAGGGGATTATAACGAGTAGTTCAGAAGTATTAATTGATTAAAATGCCCAAAGATATGAGACACTTGGTCATAAAGAATTAAGGATGGTGTAGATATGTTCTTCAATTTCGAGATGTATGTATGAAGCTGAAAATCTTGAACGTAATGCCTGAGTGCTATGTTGATACAAACCTGATAGATTTTTTGTTGGACAAGCAGTACAAGACGGATATTTCTGAACTGACACGGATTTTTGGCGGTGAAGCACAAGGGATATAGGAGGATAAGACATGTTTAAAAGCATTGAAATTGAACACTTTCGTGGCATAAGTCACGCGAAAATAGACGGACTGAAAGAAGTTAATATATTCTTCGGAAAGAACAATTGCGGCAAGTCTTCACTACTTGACGCCATCTTTCTGATATCAGGCTTGTCGAATCCGAAACTGCCGATCAACATCAATCTGCTGAGGAACTACCTTCGATTCGAGCCGTCAGACCTGGCATTGGATTTCTATACACTTGACACTTCGCGGCCAATCAAGATCAAGGCATCAAACGACGAAGTGCGGGAGCTTATGATTTCTCTGTTCGAATCGGCTGCCAGCCATATAGACTTGCTTGGAAACGAGAATAACATATCTTCAACTGATACCAAGAACCGTTATGGTCTTGTATTGAAATGCAAGATAAATGGGCATCCCGTCGAATCGTCCATCACCCTTTCTCATAAAGGCGTAGAAAACAACGATTACGAGCAAAGCGTCAAATATGATTCAGATTATAAAGAGAATCTAACTTGTCGATATCTTTCACCAAAGTATGACTTTTACACTTCAATAGAAAGTCTTACAGAGATTCTAAAGAACAAGGATGAACAGTTCATTCTCGAAGCATTACGCATTATCGAGCCGATGATAAAAGACATAGTATTGTCACAGAATGAAGTGCTCGTCGATGTCGGCCTGGACAAGCGCATACCTATCAATGTAATGGGAGACGGTGCCCGTAAGATTCTCTCTATCCTCACGACGATTTATGAATGTCGTGACGGAATCGTCTTGATAGACGAAATCAGCAATGGCTTCCACTATTCCGTAATGAAAGCTCTATGGCAAACAATTTTGTTGGCGTCCAAAAAGAATAACGTCCAGTTATTTGCGACGTCCCATGATTTGGATTCAATTAAGGGATTGCGTGATGCTGCTCTTCATGATGAAGGCGACAAAGTAACATTCTTCAAACTCCAGCGTACAGTCGATGCAGAATTGAAGTCATACTGCTACAGCACCGACAGTATCGATTACATGTTGAACCAGGAAATAGAGGTAAGGTAGGATGAACAATGCCTCAAGAAAAAAGCTCGGTTCCGGCCAATGGTTATTTGACAATCCTGATTACTGGGATTTCTCGCGACCTGAACTTGAGCCACTTGTTGAATTTTTGAAGGAGAATTTGGAATAGTGGCGGATTCGCTTAGATTGAAAAAACATACGACGACAATAAATAATTTTAACATATCATGAGCATTTTTGCGGGAAAGACATTGATGATTACCGGTGGTACCGGTAGTTTCGGAAACGCAGTATTGAAGCGTTTCCTCAGAACGGACATTGCTGAGATCCGTATCTTCTCACGCGACGAGAAGAAACAGGACGACATGCGCCACGAGTATCAGGCGAAATACCCCGATGTTGCACACAAGATAAAATTCTACATCGGCGATGTCAGAAGTCTGGAAAGCGTGCGCTCGGCGATGCCTGGCACAGATTACATCTTCCATGCGGCCGCCCTCAAGCAGGTTCCGAGCTGCGAATTCTTCCCGATGGAAGCAGTGAGGACCAATGTGATAGGCACGGACAATGTTCTCACGGCAGCTATCGAAAACAATGTCGGAGCGGTCATCTGTCTCTCTACCGACAAGGCGGCCTATCCGATCAACGCTATGGGCATCACAAAGGCCATCGAAGAGAAAATAGCCGTAGCCAAGAGCCGTAACTCCCACAACACAAAGATCTGCTGCACGCGTTACGGCAATGTCATGTGCTCACGCGGTTCTGTGATTCCTCTATGGATTGAGCAGATCCGCAGCGGCAACCCTATCACTCTTACGGAACCTAAGATGACACGTTTCATCATGTCCCTCGAAGAGGCTGTTGACCTGGTACTTTTCGCGTTCGAGCATGGCCACAATGGCGACATTCTCGTTCAGAAAGCTCCGGCATGCACCATCCAGACACAGGCAGAAGCTGTCTGCGACCTTTTCGGCGGCAAGAAAGAGGACATCAAGGTCATCGGCATCCGTCACGGCGAGAAGATGTACGAGACACTCCTTACCAAGGAAGAATGCGCCAAAGCAGAGGATATGGGCAACTTCTACCGTGTCCCGGCGGACAACCGCGACCTGAACTACGACCAGTACTTCACCAAAGGTGATGTAAAACGTGCCACCATAGATGAGTTCAATTCTGACAACACTTACCGTCTGAACTTGGAAGAAACAATCGCCAAGATAGGTGCCCTTGAATATATCCAGAACGAATTGAACGGAGTTGAAAATCTCGCGAAATAATGAAGATTCTCGTTACCGGCGCCAAAGGATTCGTAGGAAAGAACCTTTGCTGCCAACTGAACAACATAAAAGAAGGCAAGGCCAGCTGCTATGGAGACCTCCAGGTCGATGAAGTATTTGAATATGATATTGATTCGACTCCAGAGCAGCTGGACAGCTGGTGCGGCGAATGCGATTTCGTCTTCAACCTTGCGGGCGTGAACCGGCCGAAGGACAATGACGAGTTCATGAAGGGCAATTACGGTTTCGCATCCACGCTGCTCGATACATTGAAAAAGCACCACAACACTTGTCCTGTGATGCTCTCAAGCTCACAGCAGGCCTCATTGACAGGACGTTTCGGCAACAGCGAATACGGCAGGAGCAAGAAAGCCGGCGAGGATCTCTTCCTCGAATACGGCAAGGAGACCGGTGCGAAAGTGCTCGTCTATCGTTTCCCGAACCTTTACGGAAAATGGTGCCGTCCGAACTACAATTCGGCCATCGCCACATTCTGCAACAATATCGCCAATGACCTCCCAATCCAGGTCAATGACAGAAGCGTACAGATGGAGGTCCTCTACATCGACGATCTGGTCGAGGAGATGATCCGCGCGCTCAAAAGTCAGGAACATCATTGCGAATTCGAGGGACTTGACGTGCTGCCATCCGCTGAAGGACGTTATTGCTATTGTCCTGTCACTCACAAGACTACGCTTGGAGAAATCGTTGATACCATATATGAATGCGCACGTGCAGTACGTGCCGTGCCGGATTCTGCGGAAGGACCTTCGACGGCTCTCGAAATGCCGCAAGACAGTCTGCGTTATCGCCTGATGTCCACATTCTTAAGTTATCTTCCGAAGGAGAAGGCTATCTTCGATTTGAAGATGAACGAGGATCAGCGCGGGTCTTTTACCGAGCTGGTACACACGCTGAATTGCGGTCAGGTAAGCATCAACATTTCCAAGCCGGGCATCACGAAAGGCCAGCATTGGCACAACTCTAAATGGGAGCAGTTCATCGTGGTTTCCGGCCACGGCCTGATCCAGATGCGCAAGGAGGGAAGTGACGAGGTCATTGAATATGAAGTCAGCGGTGACCGCATCCAATCCGTCATCATGCTGCCTGGCTACACGCACAACATCATCAATCTCTCCCAGACCGAAGACCTCGTGACCGTAATGTATTGCAACGAAGTGTTCAATCCTGAAAGACCAGACACATATTTCGATAAAGTGGAGAAATAAGGAAATGGAAAAGACACCTAAATTCGATTATTCAGATATTCACTGGAAGGAGAACGGCAAACTCAAGCTCTGTATCGTAGTAGGTACGCGCCCTGAGATTATCCGCCTGGCGGCGGTCATCACCAAATGCCGCCAGTATTTCGATGTCATCCTCGCCCATACAGGCCAGAACTACGACTACAACCTGAATGGCATCTTCTTCAGAGACCTTAAACTCGCTGAGCCGGAAGTATATATGGATGCGGTAGGTGACGACCTCGGCGCGACGTGCGGCAACATCATCAACTGTTCATACAAGCTTTTCGCCCAGGCCAAACCGGACGCAGTGCTGGTTCTCGGCGACACGAACAGCTGTCTCTCTGTCATTGGCGCGAAACGTCTTCACATCCCGATCTTCCACATGGAGGCCGGCAACCGCTGCAAGGACGAGTGCCTCCCGGAGGAGACGAACCGCCGCATAGTGGACATCATCTCGGATGTCAATCTGGCATATTCAGAACACGCGAGAAGGTACCTCGCCGAGTGCGGCCTGCCGAAGGAGCGGACCTACGTGACCGGGTCGCCGATGGCCGAGGTGCTGCACCAGAACCTCGCCGAGATCGAGGCCTCGGATATTCATAAGCGGTTGGGGTTGGAGAAGGGAAAGTATATTCTTTTGTCCGCCCACCGCGAGGAGAACATCGACACGGAAAAGAACTTCCTCAGCCTTTTCAATGCCATCAACAAACTGGCCGAGAAATATGACATGCCTATACTCTACAGCTGCCACCCGCGCAGCCGCAACAGACTGGCATCCAGCGGATTCAAGCTAGACCCGCGTGTCATACAACACGAACCTCTCGGTTTCCACGACTACAACTGCCTCCAGATGAACGCCTTCGCCGTGGTCAGCGACAGCGGCACTCTGCCTGAGGAGAGCAGCTTCTTCACGAGCGTCGGCCATCCGTTCCCGGCAGTGTGCATCCGCACCAGCACCGAGCGCCCCGAGGCCCTTGACAAGGCCTGCTTCATCCTCGCCGGCATCGACGAGAGGAGCCTTCTGCAGGCCGTGGACACTGCCGTGGAGATGAACCGCCGCGGCGACTACGGCCTCCCCGTCCCGACCTACACTGACGAGAACGTCTCCACCAAGGTCGTCAAGATCATCCAGTCCTACACCGGCATCGTCAACAGGATGGTCTGGAGGAAGTCATAAAACTCATGCAAAATGCTGTGCACAATATGGGTGCATGATACATGGAAAAATTGCACTTTTTGAGTGTAATTGCTATCTTTGCAATAGTATTGCGTAGATATACAAAATTAATTGAGTATGGTTGACGAGGCGTTATACGAATACATGCGTTTGCAGCTGGAACTTACGACCAGCAGTTTTCACAGGTATCTTTATGAACGTGTGAACTGGACTTCCCGTATGATCGCGATCACAGGGGCAAGAGGAGTCGGCAAATCCACGATGATCCTGCAATATCTTAAGGAACAGGCTTCGGATTGCAAGTTTCTATACATATCCGCTGACCATACATATTTCAGCACTCACTCTCTCGTCGAGGTTGCGGATGAGTTCTCGAAGGATGCTGGCCATTTGCTCGTCATAGACGAAGTTCACAAGTATTCTGACTGGTCCCGCGAACTCAAGCAGATATATGACACTCATCCTGACATGAGGGTGATTTTCTCAGGATCTTCCATACTGGACATCATGGACGGTGTCGCTGATCTCAGTCGAAGGGTACTACCTTATACGCTGTATGGTTTGTCCTTCAGAGAGTATCTGGAACTGTTTCACAACATAAACGCATCTAAGTATTCACTTGACGAGATACTCGCGGGCAAGTCACGTATTGACGGTGTGCTTCATCCTCTCCCTCTTTTCAGACGTTACCTTGCAGAGGGCTACTATCCATTTGCATTGGAGGGAGATTTCCCGATGAGGATGCAGAATGTCATAACAAAAACGATAGAATCAGACATCGCACAGTATGCCGAACTAAAGGCACCGACAGCAAAAAAACTAAAAAAGATGCTGGCTGTTATCTCGACACTTGCTCCGTATAAACCTAATGCGGATGGCCTCGCGTCTGAAATCGGAGTCAGCCGAAACAGCGTCTCAGACTATCTCGCGTTACTGGAGAAGGCTCAGCTGATAGGTCAACTTAGGGACGATACGGGAGGCATGAGGGGACTGGGCAAAGTGGAGAAGGTCTATATTGACAACCCAAGTCTGATGACAGTCTTGTCCGGAGGGAAAGCTGACATAGGGAACATGAGGGAAACTTTTTTCTACAACCAGATGCGTGTAGAGAATGATGTGGTTTCCTCACGTCAGTCTGATTTCGTCATCGGTGACCGCACATTTGAGATTGGTGGCCGGAATAAAGGAAAAAGACAGATTGAGGACCTTCCGGATTCCTATATCGTAAAGGATGACATTGAATTCGCTCACGGCAACACGCTGCCCCTTTGGTCTTTCGGCCTAAATTACTGATAGTAGACGCGGTTATTTTGACCACATGGATCTTTAAATATATTAACACAATAGCAATGGAACTTAATGGTTAGTGGTCAAATTTTGGATCGTATGCGTCCACATTTCCGCATTGAGTTCTGAACAAGTCTGCGCATCTTTGTCTCAAACCAAAAACAGAGTCAAAGATGAAGGAAGATCCGACAATCAACTACGCGTTCGCGCTCAAGCACTACAACCAGAACGGCCGTGGCCGCTCGATGAAGAAGTTCTGCGAGGAGGAGGGGTATGACTATGAGAAAGTTCATGCAATATTCACGCAGGGGCCAGAAAGATTACTGCGTCCTCAAGGAGGCCGACGATCGCCTGTCGTCTGGCGGGTTCATCCCGCTGGTCGTAGACAGAATGCCGGAAGGAGGCCCCGGCATCCGCGACGTGCGTGTGCGGTTCACGAACGGTACGGAGCTGTCGCAGTGCGAGGGCGACATCAGCGAGCTGTTCGGCATGGTCAGGAAGATGCTTGGATAGTGGCGCCATGGTGACGATGTCAAGTGAATATTCCATCTACCTGTATCGGGAGAAGGTGGACCTGCGCAAGGGAATATCCGGCCTGAGCGGTATCGTCCGCGATGAGATGAGGCTTAATCCGAACACCGCGAAGAGCGTCTACGTGTTCAGTGGCAGGAACTTCGTGCGTAAATCAGAGCGTAACGCCGGCCGAGGCAAGGATGACGAGGGGCTTTCAGTTCGCAGAGAGACTTGCGCAACGCCTTAAGCCGGGGGAACATGGCGGACATAATGAGGAGGATAGAGGAGCGTCTGGAGGTGTTCTGGAAGTCTGACTTCGCGGGCTGCGGCGAACTGCTGAGGAAGACCCTGAAATATGCGATAGGCGAATGGCCTGCGATGAAGAGGGTGCTTGAGTGTGGCGACGTGGAACTGTCGAACAACCTCAGCGAGCAGATGATGCGTCGGATAAAGATGAACCTGAAGAACGCCGGGAACATCGGAAGCGAGAGGTCGGCCAGGCACAACGCGTTCATGTACTCTGTGATCGAGAGCTGCAAGATGGTGAGGCGTAACGTGGAAGATTATCTGAAATACCTTTTGAATCGGCTGCGGACGGCAAGGGACGGCGACGAACTGCCTGCCTTGTTATCTGCCCGCATAGCAGAAAAATCAAAATAATCGAAAAAAAATAAGTTTAAGGAAACCGCTGAAAATCAGTGGTAAACATCAGCTTGCGGAAAAGTGGACGCGTACACTAACAACTTAGGGGCGACCGTGAATAATCTAACCATATCGAACTGCATAACTTCAATGCGGGGATTACTGCGCGGGGAAGTAACATTTACATCAAAGACAATATACTATACGACAATGGACACAAAAGTTCAGCCGTACATGTTCACGATGGTGAGATTGACATATGTGCCGGGTATAACTCGACCAGTATTCATTCTTGTAACTTTATAATCTCTGGGAATCGCTGTCTCTCCAAGTATGTGCATAGGAATATTGATTGCGGAAAGCTTCTTTCGGAAGACAATATACTTATAACTGGCAATATTTGTGTAAGCATGAATGGAATGTCCTCTGATGCACCAGAAGACATCTACAAAGCCCAATGTATCCTCGTCGGTTATGCTGGTACTTCGAATAGAGATAAAGGTGTTATCATCTCAAATAATATTTGCAAGCACTGCAACTGGTCTGCAATCTATGTGAGAGCAGATAATACAGAAAAGACCATTGGCTCCAATGGATACCTTGCCCTCATTACCAATAATTATATTGAAAACGTTATCAAAGAACCTGATAATACTTTCAGTGCAGCAGGAGCCGCTATAGCTTGTGAACTACGTGAAGGCTCTATGATTTCAAACAACATCATAAAAAACTGTACGCAAGGCATCAATTTGGGACGTGTCTTTTCTTATGGACATGTGATAGTCTTCGGCAACGCAATTGATAATTGTGCCTATGGTATTCTAAATAATTCTGTGGCCAAGAAAATTGATATTACAGAGAATAGCATTACCAACGTTTCTATGAAAGGCATATCTCTCATTGAATCATCTAATGTTTCAGGCAATAGTCTAGAAAAATACATCAATGTAGCCAACAATAGCATAACATTATCGGGGAAAAACTCTGTTATAAAGAACAGCTTCTCGGACGACAACCCTGCAGGTATATTCCTTTATAACATCGGAGCAACTTCATATAGTGTTCAATCGAATTTCATACTTAGCGACAGTCCTGTAACTAACATAGGTATCCTATTACACTGTAATGAGAAAGAGTCATACGTTACTGTAAATGGGAACAAGATATCTGGCTGTTTTAACGGAATATGCAAGAAAGCCGATTCTGAGTCTAGAAACACAAGATGCCAAAATGGTTTCTAACAAATTCTCCAATTGCCAGCAGGCGTTTAAGATAGGGGCTAATTCAAACAAGCAACTTTTTATCTTGGAGGCGAGCCGTTATGATAAATGCAGATCAAAATTCGGTGATCAATCATGGGCCTGCATGGTTTATGATGGCAGATATAACCCGGATGGCACTATTCTCATTTATGATGATTGCTCTTCTGATTTGAATAGTTCTAAATGGGGCAGATAAAAAAGATCTCTGGTCTGTTTCTTTGATAAGGACTTCATGGATGGAGATGTCATTATCCCAAGCAATAAAACATATTTCACTTCAGCAACGTGTCATAAACCTAATGAGAAGGCATCTCTCTGGCGTTTTGAGAATGCCTCTATGCCCGATGCCCTTGTTGAAGCATGTGCGGCACCTGGACAGATGGTGTACTCCACAAACTCCAATAAGCTACGTTATTTTGACAAGGCATGGCATACAATTGAAAAATAAAAATCACAGATGAATCAAAGAAAAGCAGGCGCAGTCCTGAACTACATAATAATCGTTCTCAATGCGGCGGTAGGATTGCTATATACGCCCTACATGCTGAGGGCGATGGGGCAGAGCGAGTACGGGCTATACTCGCTTGTGGCATCCGTTATCGGATACTTGACCATCCTGGATTTTGGATTCGGTAATGCGATCATACGCTACACTTCTCGTTATAGGGCAACAAATGAGACGCGCAAACAGTATTCGCTGTTTGGTATGTTCCTCGTTCTTTATTCCGTTATTGGCGTATTAGCCGCTACCGCTGGTGTCGTTCTTTACCTCAATACTGAGACGTTATTTGGGGCCACAATGACAACTTCGGAAATAGGCAAGGCGAAAACAATGATGCTGATTCTGACATTCAATCTCGCCATAACTTTTCCGTTTAGCATCTTTGGCTCCATCATTACAGCGTATGAAGACTTTATCTTCCAGAAGATTGTCCAGATATGTCGCATATTGTTGAACACAGTTGTAATGATTGTTTTGCTCCACTATGGTTATAAGGCAATAGCTATGGTTATTGTACAGACAGTGTTCAACCTTGCGACCTTGGTTATCAATCTGTTCTATTGCAAATACAAGATTATAATACGATTCATATTCGAAAAATTCGACTGGACGCTTCTAAAAGAGATTGCCATTTATTCTTTCTGGATATTCTTGAACGCCATTATGGATAAAGTTTACTGGAGCACAGGACAGTTTGTTCTCGGAGCGGTAAGCGGAACTATCGCCGTCTCCATCTTTGCAGTCGGTATCCAACTCCAGAGCATGTACATGACCTTCTCTACGGCTATATCCAGTGTCTTCCTGCCACGTGTCTCGATGATGGTGGCAAAGGGCAGCAGCCGAAAGGAAATATCGGATCTTTTCATAAGGACGGGACGGATACAGTTCCTCATTATGTCGCTCATCCTTTGCGGGTTCATCGTATTTGGAAAGCCTTTCATGACCTTCTGGGCCGGGCCTGGTTATGACGATTCTTACATCATTACACTGATGTTCTTCATTTCCCTGTTTGTGCCCCTAATCCAGAATATGGGCATCACAATCCTACAGGCAAGAAACGAAATGAAGTTTCGCTCGTTGCTCTATATCGTAATTGCTGCTTTTAGCCTTGTCGGACAAATTGTGTTGTCAAAGTTGTTTGGTGCTGTTGGTTGTGCTGTGTCTATTGCTGGTGCGCTTGTCATTGGACAGGGCATAGTTATGAACATTTACTATCAAAAGAGTCAGGATATTGATATTAAAGGTTTCTGGTGGCAGATTATCAAGATGTCTATTGCTCCGGCCGTTATAACGGCGGTTTCCTATATTCTCTTGCGCATGATACAGGAGCCTTCCATCTTTGTCCTTCTTCTCTTGATGGCTGCTTTTGCAGTAGTTTTCATGGTGGGGTTATGGATATTCTCCATGTCAGACTACGAAAAGGGTCTCATTAAAGAGCCAATAAAGAAATTTAGTCATAGAAAATGATTCATATACAAGAACTTGATAAGTGTTGCGGTTGTCATGCCTGTGCGTCGAGATGTCCTAAACACTGCATTTCGATGCAGCGCGACGACAAAGGCTTTTTCTATCCTAAGGTAGATGAAATCAGTTGCATTGATTGCAGGCTGTGTGAAAAGGTCTGCCCGATGCTCAATATGCCGGAAGCCGATCAACCAATTCATGCGTATGCCGCTCAGAATATCAATCCAAAAGTTCGTGCCACCAGCTCATCCGGAGGTGTCTTCAGCGTACTTGCTGAGCAGACAATCGCAGAAGGAGGTGTTGTTTTCGGAGCCGCGTTCGATAACGAGTGGATGGTACATCATCTGGCAGTGCGGACTTGTGAAGACTTAAGGTCGTTAATGGGCAGTAAATATGTCCAGAGTACAATTGGTAGCACCTATATTGAAGCAGAGAAAGAGTTGAAAGCCGGCCGGAAAGTTCTTTTTTCTGGAACTCCCTGCCAGATCGCTGGACTGAGGTCTTTTCTCCGTAAGTCGTATGAAAATCTCACAACCGTTGATGTAGTATGTCACGGCGTTCCCAGCCCTGCGGTCTGGGCCGCATACATTAATTCTTTAACACGATCGAAGAGCGTGCCCAGCAAAAATACGGTTTTGTTATCTCTAAACGACTCACGCCAGATTTCTGGCGTGTCGTTTAGAGATAAACGGACAGGCTGGCAAAAATACGGTTTTGCCGTCTATTCGTCCGACCAACGGAAGGACGAAAATTCGGTTTTGCCGTCTAATGGCAAACTCATACACTATTCGACAGTTTTGTCGAACATCTTTATGCGCGGATTCCTTCAGAATGTCTATCTGCGTCCCAGTTGCTACCATTGTCGTTTCCGTTGCTTTCGATCCGGAAGCGACCTGACACTCGCTGACCTGTGGGGTGTAAGACGAGTGACCCCGCAGTTTGATGATGACAAAGGCACTAGCCTTGTATTGGACAAAAGTGGCAAATTTGCCGATACTGCTTCGCTCTCTTGCATTAAACTGACATCTGAACAAGTTCAATTAGCCTATAAAGGAAACCCGTCGCTGTTTAACGACGAGCCTGAGAGTAAGTATTCTAAGGCTTTTTGGCAGGAATTCTTTGCACATCCCGAAAAAGTGCAGGATGCTATCCGGCACCATACGGTAGTTTCTCGTAAGGCAGAGATGAAAAACCTCATTGATAATATTTTGTTAAAGTTTAACCTCTATACACCGGTTCAGCAACTGGTACGAAAGATAAAATATGGAAAGTAAAAGAATTGGAATCCTCACATTACCCTTCGAACCAAACTATGGATGGATGTTACAGTTGTGGGCTCTCTACAACACACTGTGTCGAGACGGATATGAAGTGACGGTGTTAGATCGACGATGGAATGATAAGTCTCCATCTGTGCCCAAGAGTATTCAAAGATGGGTTTATTATAATGTGTTTTGCAAGCAATTCACATCATTCTTCAATGCCCGTTTCACAAAGACTTCGCAACTTCGCAGTTCTGAGGAAATGCAAAGTGCTGCGTTGGGTCTTGATACGCTGATAATAGGAAGCGACCAGGTATGGCGAATTGAAAATATCCGTGGGGCTGATCTCAACTTTTTTGCGGATTTCCTTGAAGGACAGCAGGATGTGAAGCGCATTGCATACGCAGCTTCGTTTGGCAACGACAAGTGGGCAGGTACAAAAGAAGAAACGGAAAAAATATCGTTGCTCTTACGGTCCTTTGATTTAGTAAGTGTCCGCGAGGCATCTGGAGTTACCATGTGTCAAGACTTGTTTGGAATATCAGCCCAGCACGTGATAGATCCTACGATGTTGCTCGATGCTGAGGTGTATAAGAAACAACTGAACCTTCGCGAGCATCCGGCAAAGACACTCACCACTTATCTTCTGGATAACTCCGCTGTCAAGCAAGCCTTCGTCCATCAAATGGCCAACAAGGATGGCTTGTCCGTTGTCGACCTTTATCCAAGAAAACGGGGTAAGTTCTCTACTTACAAGTCAATCGTCTTTTGGCTTGAGTCCATCTTGAATGCTGACAAGGTGGTGATAGACTCATTCCACGGAATGGTTTTCTCCATATTGTTTAATAAACAGTTTGTAGTGTTGGGAAATGAAAAGCGTGGTATGGCCAGATTCCAGTCGCTGTTAGAGGCTTTGGGCATCAGCGACCGATTGCTAAGTGGAGATTTGTCATCTGCGGATTCTCTATTTGACAAGAAGATAGATTATTCATCTGTTAATTACCGGCTTTCACACCTTCGACAGGATTCCTTAGCGCTGTTGTTCAAATCTTTAAAGAAATAGGCTATGAGTGTCGCACGTCGTTTGCTTGGATTATTTCGAGAGCTTCAGTACCGCATGTATGGTCGCAGCTTTGTCGGTGTGATGTCTCCCGGTGATGTATGTTCCGTTGAGGACCGCACGCCCGGACTGACCCACGGAGATGTAGTACATCCCTGTGTGAGATATATAGAGGATGGTTTTGAAGGCCATAAGTGGTGGATGGTATATACGCCTTATTATGCCGCCAACGCCTCGCTTGAGAATCCCATACTTTGTTATGGAGATTCCGAAACTGATGAAGCTCCTAAACGGTGGTCTTTCTGCTATGTTATTCAGCCTCAACAATCGAGAGGGTATAACTCTGACCCGACAATGTTCTTCAGAGATGGTCGTTTGTTCGTGTTCTGGCGAGAGAACGAAACACCAAGAACTGATGCTTTTCACTGTTGCCGAGCCACTTTCGGAGGAGAGGTAAAGGCTGGAAAACTCGTCCCGTTTGAGAATCCATTGCTGGTGGAACCACTCAATTATGAAGATCGAGAGACCTGCCCCACCATCATTCCTTCCGACGGCAGTTATATGTCTTATGCCATGCACTTGCGCTTTTTCTCCTCTCGTCTCCGCTCAATGAAGGGAGTTTTGGGGAAACTCCTAAACCGTTGTGCCGTAGTGCTTGACTTGCTTGGCGTATGTAGTCAGCAAAAGAGTTATGGTATTGCTATTTGGACCGGAGACACGCTTCAACACTCTTTTTCGTACAAGAAGACAGTCAGGTTCAAAGGCGTGAACAAACTATACCGTCCGTGGCATATGGATTTTTTCGATTATGATGGCGTGAGGTATGCAATAGTGCAGACCAATCAGAGTAATGCCGACTTATGTCTTGCAAAAAGTACAGATGGCGAAACATTTACGTTCTTCAAGAAGCCACTGATTACTAACCGAACTATTGATATGGTCGGGATATATAAACCCACTGCTTTGGTAGTGGATGACGTGTTCTACCTGTATTATACAGCACAAGACAAGGATAACAGAGCCTTGAATAAGTTATATATGACAAAGATGTCTATTAATCAAATACTTAATAGCGTTCAATGAAAGTTCTATTTGTTTGCCAGAACCCTGTTGACTCGTATGCTGGCGGAGTTCAGCATATTACATACGAGTTGTCTAGATTCCTCCTTGAAAAGGGAATAGAATCTATATTTTTATCAGTTAGTAATGTCTATAACAATGTAATAGAGAATAATTTCTATTTTCCCAATAATAAAAATCTTCAATCAAAAGAGAATAAGAAATATTTCTCAGAGATAATAGCAGATAATGGCATAAATTTGATCATAAATCAATGCGGTATAGATTTTAGTTTATCAAAGCTGATATTTGACTCCGCATTGGGGCGGCCCGTTATAACATGTTTTCATAATTCTCTTTTAGGTGGCATTGATAATTTTTATCATTTGCACCAGTCTAAATTAAAACGATTGGGAATATCACGCAATTTGATAGAGTCAAGACCTATAAAGCATTTGATAAGATCGCTATATATCAGGGTCCACAAAAATGGCTACAAAAAAATATGTAGGGAAAGTGCAAAAGTTATAGTGCTGACGAACTCTATGCTTTCAGAACTGAATGTTTTTGTTGACAGGAGTAATTTAAAAAATGTTGAAATTATACCGAACTTCATATCTTCTACTTTCCCCGTTCAAAAAAAAGAGAAGGTGGTAGCTTATGTTGGAAGAGTAGACCTATTGTATAAACAAACAGATTTGGCAATTAGTATTTGGGAGGATTTTTCCCAAATACATCCGGATTACAGGTTTTATGTGGTTGGAGATGGTAAAGATCTTTCCCATATTAAGGAATTAGCCGCCAAGAAGAAATTGCGCAATATTTATTTTGAGGGTCAGAGAAATCCAAAGCAATACTATGATAGGGCTGCTATGTTGGTGTTTACTTCGTGTAGTGAGAGTTTTGGCCTTGTACTAATTGAGGCTATGGCTCATGGTGTTGTCCCCATTGCTTTTGATTCTTATAATGCTATACATGAAATAATTGATGATGGGGTCAATGGTTGCTTGATAGAACCTTTTGATGTTAGGCAGTTCTCTAATGCGATGAGTATGTTGGTAGAAGATAAAGAAAGATATAATCAAATGAGTAAGAGTGCCATTGATAAGTCAGGCGTTTTCTCAAACAACGTTGTGATAGAAAAATGGCTAAAGATAATTGAGAATGTAAAATGAATCAGAAGAATAAAAAATTAGAAGGCATTGTTTATTTCCTGAATTTATATTTCGGGATGATTTTTTTCGTTGTATATGGTATTCTGGGACTTACATATTCAGGTTCATCGGGTGATAGAACATTTATCTATGGCTATATGATTCTGGATGTTTTAGTGCTTATATACTTTGCTTTCAATACCTTTAGATATGGCTTTGGGGGAAAAGGAATAATAATGCTGCTAATAGCGTTGTTTTTTTTGGCGGTGTATTATATTGCACCACCATATTCTGAAGATGGGATACAGGATGGCCGTATTTTTTTAGCTGAGTCACTGCCAGCTATAATGATAGCGATTATTTTGGCCAAAACAAATCGCCTTAATATGATTTCTCGCTATTACGATGTATTAAACATAGTGCTTACAATTGGCCTACTCCTCAACTTTAGGATGTTCACGAGTGGTGCGATTGGAGGTTTGGCGGGTACGACAAACTACCAGGCTCTATCGTACACAGCCGCATTTGCATTTTCCATAAACGTGTTTGGACTGTTTGCAGGTAACTTTTATCCAGAGCGGTTCACGGTTTTTAGATCTTCTGCTTTCTATGTAGTTGAACTTATCTTCCTGCCAATTCAGATGCTTGCTTGTATAATGAGTGGTGGTAGAGGAGGGGCGATTTTGATTATTTTGTCATTCATTGTTGTTTTATATTATGCCAACAAATGGAAGAAGAAAAAAAGTAGGACGATTTTCACAGTATTAGGAATTGCTGCTTTTGGATTGCTCGCGTTAAGCTTCTTACCAGAACAGTATTCCGACCCCATATTCAACGGACTAAATCGTCAGTTCTCATATATCAGCAATGGTGGTATTGATATGGGAGAGACTTCCGATCGTGATATTACATACGGAGATGCTCTGGATGCATTTTATGAAAGTCCCGCGTTCGGATATGGTATTTACAAGTATGCCGATAAGCTTGGTTTCTATCCACATAACATTTTCCTTCAAGTAATGGTTCAAGGAGGAGTGTTTTATCTTATAATCTTCGTGACTTTTATAACAGTATTGTTCGTAAAGGCGTTAAGAATGCTAAAGGATAGTACTAATTCACTTTTGATTATTATAGCTCTTTATCCGTTTGTTCTACTTTTGTTTTCAGGTTCATATACACGTGATCCTCTGTTTTGGTTTCTTGTGACCTATATATTTGTTGTAAATTACACGCCAAAGTCAAAACTAATTGCATGAAACTCTGTATAATATACAATTTTGCTCAGCATTATCGAACTGGTATTTTTAAACTTATCTCTGATGAGTTTGATGCTGATTTCTTCTTTGGTGATTCTATGGCAGATGTGAAGAAAATGGATTACTCCGTCCTTCACGGCCCTGTACACGAGTCTCATGTGAAACGTTGTGGCGGGATTAGCTATCAACCAGGGGTAATTGGCTTATTATGGAGGAATTACACGACATACCTTATGCTAGGCGACACGCGGTCTTTAAGCACTTGGCTCTTTCTATTATTGTCTAAATTTCATCCCAATAAAAAGTTTTTTTTATGGACACATGGTTGGTATGGGAAGGAGTCAACCATTGAAAAATTCTTAAAAAGGGTGTTCTTTCGCCTACCGAATGGTGGCGTGTTTCTTTACGGCAATTATGCTAGATCTTTAATGACAAAAGATGGCTTCAATCCAGATAAACTCTTTACACTTCATAATTCGTTGGATTACGATAGTCAACTAATTACGAGGGAAAAGCTATCTAAGACGGCCATTTATAAGAATCATTTTGTCAATGATAACTTTAATTTAGTCTTTATCGGAAGGCTTACACCGGTCAAGAAGTTAGATATGATTCTTAAGGCAATGGCAATATGCTCAAAAGAATATAAGTTGGATGTCAACTGTACGTTTGTAGGAGGTGGAACTGAAGAGCAGAAATTGAAGAGTTTAGCTGACAGTTTGGGCCTTAAGGAGAAAGTATGGTTTTATGGAGCATGTTATGATGAAGTTCAAATAGGTGAACTTATATACAATGCTGATGTTTGTGTTTCTCCGGGTAATGTGGGACTAACGGCTATGCACTCTTTGGTGTTTGGTACTCCAGTAATCACTCACAACGATTTTAAATTGCAGATGCCGGAGTTTGAAGCTATTATTGATGGTAAAACAGGGGCTTTTTTCCAAAGCGGTTCCTCTGCTCAACTGGCTCAAGTCATACATGATTGGTTGGTAAACAATAAAGATCGAAGAGAAGAAGTCCGTTTTGCATGTTACAAAGAGATTGATGACTCTTGGAATCCATATTTTCAGTTAAAAGTATTAAAAGAACACCTATGTTAAAATATATCATTGGATTATTGAAGAACTTGTTTAATCCGGCCGTCTCACTTTTGTCCATTGTGGACAAAGATTCGGTAATAGATAAAAGCGCTAGGGTACACCGAAGGGTAAAAGTCTTTCATTCAAAATTAGGAAGATTCTCTTACGTTGGTAAGCGTGCATCTTTAATTTACACTGAAGTCGGAGCTTTCTGTTCTATCGCGACTGATGCGTGCATTGGTATGGGCGAGCATAGTATCAGCAAACTATCATCCTCTCCGCTTTTTTCGGAGAAGGTAAATGGTACTGGAGCCACGTGGACTGATAAAGTTGTGTTTCCATACTCTAAAGTGTCTGTCGGAAATGATGTCTGGATTGGAGAACGAGCGATGGTGATGGGAGGAGTAATCATAGGTAATGGAGCGGTGGTTGCGGCTGGTGCAGTGGTCACAAAAGATGTTCCTCCTTATGCTGTTGTTGGTGGCGTGCCGGCCAAAGTGATTAAGTACCGTTTCTCTCCCGAAGTGATTGAGGCACTGGAGAAACTACAGTGGTGGTCGCTACCCGAGAGCGTTCTCAGAGAGAATATTGATGTATTTCAAATAGATGACATTTCAATTGATAAACTGAAAACACTCAGTAATCAAATTCTGTGATTTCTACAATATTATTCAGTTAGATCATAGTTCGTGGAATAATACAATTAATGCCGTATGAGTACATTTGATATACGTAAGAATCATGTCTATGTGGGCAGTGATGACCGAGCCTTAAAATGGGCTGGCGTAAAAACAATGGAAGAGACTACAGATGATAATCTCGTCAAACTTGTTGCACAGGTGAGGGAGAAGATCAAAAACTATCTCCAGCTTGACAACGTGAGCTTTCTATTTGGGACAGGCTCGTCCATCCATCTCGGTGCAACTGGTATCCAAAATATCCCTTCACAGGTAGAAAAGGATATTGAGGCTTCTGGTGATGATGACTTGAAGAATGATTTCAAGAAGTATGTCACTACTCTCCAAAAAAACTTGCTAAAGAAACTGAATCCTGAGTTGAACAAATACTTTGAGGATGATAGATGTTGGTCTTTGATATATGATGGCACTTATATCCGCAACTATGAGGGAGACAAAGAAACAGCCCCCGATGCAGATATGACTCCCCACTATGGGGAGATACTGCTCCAGTTCGAATTTTTACTCAACTACTTGACTGCGATGTTGTTTCAGCGTAATGCAGAACAGGACAACGATGAAAGTAAGCATATTCAGGATTTGATTACTGCTTTGAAGAAATCGCTATTCAATATCTGTGACGTGCATGAAAGAACAACGCGCGACAGGGATTTGAAGCGAATCAAAGAAAAGGGGCTGGAAGCTGAGTTCAACAGGAACAAGTACCTGTTCCATGAGAAGTTCTTGAAATCACTTATGCAGCGTCCGCTAAACCTGCAACGCGCCAACATCTTCACCTCCAACTACGACCTTGCATTTGAATATGCTTTTGATAATCTGGGCATCAAGTATATAGATGGATTCTCAGGATTTCACCACCGCTACTTTAAACCAGAGACCTTCAACTACGATATTTTCTATCCGGGCAGCACTACAGCTGGAAAGGTACAACGTATAGAAAAGGTGGTTCGCTATTTCAAAATGCATGGCTCCATTAGCTGGGTAAGTGATGGCGAACGTACACCAAGCAACGCGTATGGCATAGAAGAGATGCCCATAGAACTGATCAAGAGAAAAGCAGCGGATAAGGAAGATGACTTTGACTATGGTAATCTGATGATTTATCCGACTGCTGTGAAGAAGTCCTATACGCTGGATTTGCCCTACTCGGAGTTATTCAGACATTTCGCTTATTGCATTTCTCAGCCTCAGTCTGTGCTATTTACTGTAGGTTACTCTTTCTGCGACGAGCATTTCAATGATATCATCTATCAGGCATTGTCCAATCCTTCGTTTACGCTGGTGATAATTGATTTCAACGGTTGTGAGAAATCAGCAGAGATAAAGAGATTGAGAGATTTGAATGACCCGCGTATCATTATCATAGAGGGTGATTACCTCGGAGATTTCCTCACGTTGGCGAATACTCTGATGCCTGACTTTCTTGACACTTCATCAGAGGATAAGGTTACCAAGACTTTGAACACCCTATTGGGTACAAAAGACGAAAGCGATGGCAAATGAGCGTAACATAGGGCATATAGTCACCGTTGACAGCCTGTCTGTATTTGTCAGATTGGATGATGACCTGAAGAGTCTGTATAAGAGTGGTTACGAGGAGATATATCCAGTTGCACGGATAAATTCCTATATCATCATCCCCGTTGGAGCAGACCGTATAGTGGCGCTGGTGGATAGGGTAATGAACAGGGAGGAAACAGATCTAACAAAAAACAGAGGTGCTATATTTTTCACTGAATCGAACCGGTATTTGTCGGCTACGATGATAGGTACTATAGAAAATGGCCGCTATATTCAAGGCGTCTATAACTACCCGATACTGGATAATCCAGTGTGGTATGTGACGCGAAAGGACTTAGACGTTATCTTTGACCAGAAGAGAGACGGCGAAGCGGTTGATTTCAAAGAGGATTTCTATCTGCCAATTGGGAAGTCACCTGCATTCCCTGATTATCAGGTGAAGATAAACCCAGACAGACTATTTGGAAAACATGCGGCCATACTAGGCAATACGGGTTCTGGCAAGTCGTGTACGATGACATCTATTTTACAGAGTTTGTTCCAGTATGAGTATAATGGGAAGAAACTGCAAAGTGCGCATGTAGTGATATTTGATACCAACGGTGAATACAAGGATGCTTTCAACATTGATAGTAAGCACAAGGTGACCCCGTTCTATATCAATGAGGATGGACTGAAAGTGCCCTATTGGTTCATGAACTTTGATGACATGGATTACTTGTTTGAACCGACTACGGGGACGCAGGCTCCCATATTGAAAAGAGCGTTGGCATTGGCGAAATCGAAGGTCAATCCTGCAGCAGCGTCTTTTATCGGGAAAGCTGATTTTTCGCTTATTAAGTCATACGTTGCAGATTTGTGTGGAACAAACAATAGTGTATGTAAGGCTTTGTTAGATCGCTCGGTATTTATTAAGGATAAACTCAACGAGTATAAAGACGCTGGAAACATCCGGTTTGATTTGGCTGGTTTATGCGAAGGCGCTTCTCTTTTATGTGAGGCAAAAGGTTCATTATGCTATAGTGGGACATATATCAATGGCTCGGCCAACTATAAAAAGCTCTCGGACGGTTTGCAGAAGTTTCAAGAGGAACTGGGGAAGTATGAGCAATCAATACAAGAAAGTATCTCTTCGGAGAATCGTAATGTGGATATTCCTTTATACTTTTCCTTTAATGAGTTGTTAACTAAGTATATAGACAGTGCTATTAGGGAACAAAGTATTGCTTCTGACAGGCTGAATGAATATGTCTCAACACTGCTATTGCGAATGCGCTCATACGTTGATGACATTCGTCTGGCGGAGCCTCTTATGCTCAATAGCCAGTCTGATATAAACGATGCTATAGTACAGTTCCTTGCCTTTGTGCTTGGCGACTTTTGCTCTGTCTATAACAAGGAAGACTATAAAGAATCGGCATTCCATGGTTATTATGGTGAATCGACTAAATTCAAAGAAGTTAAAACCAAGCATCAAATAACCATCATCGATATGTCGCTGCTGCCATTTCAAGTGCTGGAAACCATTACAGGACTAATTGGCAGAATGATATTGGAATTCCTCTCACGGTTTGAAAAGTCAAAACGAGGAAGCATTCCTGTTGTCATTGCACTTGAAGAAGCGCAAAATTACATTCCTGAGGTAAACCGCAAGGACAGGGAGTCGATTTCAAAGAAAGTCTTTGAGCGGATAGCTCGTGAAGGTCGTAAATATGGCCTTTCACTTGTGGTGTCAAGCCAGCGCCCTTCGGAACTTTCAAAGACGGTTTTGTCGCAGTGTAACAGTTTTATTGTTCATCGCATTCAGAATCCCGATGACCAGAGCTATATTAGAAGGCTTGTTTCGTCTGCAAATTCAGATATTCTGAATCAGTTGCCTACCTTGCCACAACAACATGTGATTATTATGGGCGACTGTGTGAGGACACCCATCGTGGCCCGTATGAACGATGCTAACCCCAAACCCAATAGCAACAATCCAGAGTTTATAAACAATTGGATGAAGGAGGATGTGGCTGATTATGAGGTGGTGACCAAACGGTGGCTGGAACAAGAAAAAGTGAAAGACGAGAATTAGAACACAAATTAAATTGATAACGATATGATTATTGTAATCGGAGCAACAAGCTTTATCGGTGTGCACACTGTCACCGAATTAGTCAACCAGGGATGTGAAGTGCTGGTGACCGGACGCAAAAACCGCTTCAAGGAGCACTATGATGCCTTGGGCGTGAAGTACGTGAATCTTGACCTAAACAACGAATCGGACTTTGAACAACTGCCCAATACGGGTGTGGAAGGTGTCATCCTGCTGGCTGGTCTGCTGCCTGCCAACGCACCTGTGAACCTGGACGAGGACGAGAATGCGGCAGACTATTTCCGCATCAATGTGATAGGCACTATCAACTGCCTGGAGTACTGCCGGAAAAACGGCATCAAGCGGGTTATCTCAACCTGTTCCTATGCTGATGTGCGGGGAGCGTGGAGTGCAGAGAAGCGTATTACGGAGGATGAGCCTCGCGACTTTATCTATACGGGCGACCACGCTGTGTATGTGATTTCGAAGAATGCGGCCAACGATGTGATGGAGTACTACAACCAGCAGCACGGGATGAAGAATGCCGTGTTCCGCTTCCCGACGGTGTTTGGCGTTACGCCGCATATGTCGCTGTATGTGAACGGCGAGATACGGAAATCGGGGTTCCAGATTTTTATGGAGAAAGCGGAGAAGGCAGAGGATATCACTGTGTTCGGCAACCCCAAGATGATTCGCGATGTGGGTTATGTGAAAGATATTGCGCACGCTTTCTATCTGGCTATCAAGAGCGAGAATACCTACGGGCTGTATAATATGACGGCCGGCAATGGCGTGACGCTACAGGAACAGGCAGAGGTAATGCGAGATGTTTTCGGTCCGGCGGACGGACGGAGGAGCAAGATTGTGTATAAGCCGGAGGTGCAAAATAACACACCGTCGTATCTGTTCTCGATGGAGAAGGCAAAGCGGGATTTCGGGTTCGAGCCTAAGTTCAAGACCTACCGACAGATGATGGAGGACTTCAAGAAGGATTGGGACGCGAATCTATACCGAGGCTTGTTTAAGTATTGATTACGAACACGAATTGCACGAATTAAACTAATACTATGTATAAGCATTTCTATAAGAGGCTGATTGATTTTCTGATTGCGCTGGTGGCACTGCCGTTTGTGCTGCTGCTGTGTCTGTTTGTGTGGATTGCCATTAAGTTGGATGACGGCGGGCCGTTGTTCCATTTGGCTTCGCGTATCGGAAAGGGCGGGAAGATATTCAAGATGTATAAGTTCCGCTCGATGATTGTGAACGCTCCCGACCTCAGAATGGAGGATGGCAGTACATACAATGCGGAGGATGACCCGCGTGTGACCAAGGTGGGGCGGTTTCTTCGCAAGACCAGTCTGGACGAGATTCCTCAGTTGTTGAATGTGCTCCTTGGTGATATGGCACTGATTGGCCCAAGGCCCGATTCGGCATACTATCTGGAGCATTATACGCCGGAGGAGCGGGTAATCTTGACTGTGCGTCCCGGTATCACGGGGTGGAATCAGGCAGTAAATCGCAATTCTGTGGGTACAAAGGAAAAACTTCAGAACGACATTTACTATGTGGAGCATCTGTCATTCGGCTTTGACCTGAAAGTTATCTGGCTGACGATAAAGACAGTACTTTCGCATAAAGATGTGTATCGCGTATGAAAAAATTAATGGTATTGGCAGCGGGGCTGCTACAGATTCCGGTCATTAAGGAGGCGAAGGAGAAGGGGTATTATGTCATTGCAGTGGATGACGACCCTGAGGCTCCTGGGATGTTACTGGCTGACAAGGCTATCGTGCCGGGCGGTCTGATGAACGAGGAGAAGCTGGTAGCGATTGCCAGAGAGGAAAAGATAAACGGCGTGATTCATCCTTGCTCGGAAGTGGCGATGAATGTCATGGGGCGAATCAATGATGAGTTGGGCTTGAACGGTGTCTCGAAAGCAACGGCCATCCGGGCGACCAATAAGCATTTGATGAGGGAGGCTTTTGAGGCCTACGGGGCTCCCAGTCCGAAATCGTTCTGCACAGACGATGCAGAGGAAGGGTACAGGTTGTTCTTATCTATTGAAGGGAAGGCCATCTTGAAGCCGTCGCGCAATAGTGGCAGTCGGGGTATCGCAGAGATTGAGCCGGGGCTTTCGTTTGAGGCGTTTGCATCGCTGTTTGAGCGTTCGAAAGCAGAGAGTCGGGATGCCTCAGTGATGGTTGAACAGTTTGTGGAAGGACCGGAGTTTAGTGTGGAGATTATCGTCTGGAAGGGGACGGTGAATGTGCTGCAGGTGACGGACAAGAAAACGACCGAGGCTCCGTATTTCGTGGAACTGGGGCACAGTCAACCGTCACAGTTTCCAACCGATGTAGTGGAGGCTGTCCGGGACTCCGCTGTCAGGGGCGTGAAGGCTTTACAGTTGGACAATTGTGCCGCTCACGCAGAGGTGAAGGTGCAGGATGGTCAGGCTTTTATTATGGAGATTGGCGCCCGTCTGGGTGGGGATTTCATCTCCACGGAACTGACGCATCTTTCAACGGGGATAGATATGGTGGCCGCTGCCATTGATGTGGCGTTAGGCGTGGAGCCTTGTCTGGAGCCTATGGCAGAGCCGAAAGGCGTGGCTATCAGGTATTTCACGCCGGAGCCTGGAGTGGTTAGGGCGATTGAAGGTGAGGAATTGCTGCATCGGCCCGATGTGTATGATGCAGAAATTTATGTGAAACCCGGCGATGAGGTTCGTGAGGTGAAGTCCTCGCTGGACCGGTCGGGGCACGTGATTGTGACGGCAGCCTCTGTCGGTCGGGCCGTTGAGGTTGCAGAGCATTTGGTTACTTCTGTGAAAATTATTACGGAATGAAGATATTAGAAGTTCCCGCCTATTTCTATCCGGAGAGTATGTCGAGCTCTCACTTGGATGATTCCTTGCGTGAGGCAATAGCGAATGCGGGGATAGAAATGGCGATATACTGTCCGACTCCGACACGAGGCATTACGCCAGAGGTGCGGAAGGAATATAAGAAAAAAAAGCAGGAGAAGATGTATGGCGGAATGGCTACCGTGCATCGCTTCCCGCTGTATGGAGAGGGGAAACATCCCCTATCGCGTGCGCTACGCTACACCTTAGCCTGTGTTATGCAGTTTAACCGTGCCCTTTTTGGCAAGGATGCGAGGAAGAGCGATGTGATGTTTATCACCAGTACTCCGCCTATCAAGGGTGCGATGGCCGGATTTGCAAAGATGTTCAATAGGAAACCGATTGTGTATGAGCTGCAGGACATCTTCCCCGACTCGCTCGCTGGCACTGGCCTCGCAAAGAAAGGCGGTCTGCTGTGGAAAATCGGCCGTGTGATAGAGAACTTCACCTACCGCAATGCGGACAAGATTATCGTCATCTCGCAGGACTTCAAGCGCAACATTATGGCGAAGGGGGTGCCGGAGGAGAAGATCGAGGTCATTTACAACTGGGTGGACGAGAATTCGGTGCAGCCGGTGAGGGATGAGGACAACGAACTGTTCGCGGAGTTCGGCATCAGTCGCCAGGGGTTTCGGGTGGTGTATGCCGGGAATCTGGGGAATGCGCAGAATATCGGGATTATCGTGGAGGCGGCAAGGCGACTGGCTGGCGTGCAGTTCATTATCTTCGGAAAGGGAGGGCTGGAGGATGAGATCCGGGCGACGAAGGAACGGGAGCATCTGGACAATCTGACCATCTTGCCGCTGCAGCCCTACGAGCGTGTGTCGAAGGTGTATGGCCTGGGCAACGTGTGCGTGGTGGCGTGCAAGCCGGGGCTGGGCGGTGCGGCGATGCCGAGCAAGACATGGAGCATTATGTCGTCTGGCCGTGCCGTGCTGGCGAACTTTGACGAAGGGGAGTTGAAGGAGATTGTGGAGAAGAATGATTGTGGCGTGTTCACTCACGCCGGCGATGTGCAGGAGTTTGTGGATGCAATACGGACGCTTGCGGCTTCGCCGGAGCGTTGCTCCGAAATGGGCCGCAATGGCCGCCAGTTTATTCTGGAGAATCTGACGAAAGAGGTGGGAACACGCAAATATGTTGAAGTAATCCGCTCGTTTGAGAGACGGTAAAGTGGTCAATAACACGAATAACAACAAGGTTTTCTGCAATGAATTGAAAAAAACCTTTATCTTTGTACATTGATAAAAAGAATGAAGGAAGATATGAAAGAATCCTGGCCTTCTTTGGCAAAACCTCCTGTGGTGACTGCTATCTTTCAGTTGAAGTTTGATAATGGTTCCGTGAAGGTTGATGACTATCTCAAGTTTGACAATGTTCTAAAGCGTGATTTCCCAAAACGTAATGAGAACATTGAATCAAGTTTGAGCCTCAGTCCTGCTACGAAAATTACCCTGGGAAGAGCTCAGATAAGCGGAGAAACTAACACGCGTCGTACAGGTTATGTCTATTTCACTACAGACCAGAAAGAGAAGCTATCGTTGTCAGAAACAGATATTACCTATACCTCCGAAAAACCATATGAGGGTTGGATAGTCTTCAAGGAGAAGGTGCTCAGGATATTGAGTACCCTTTCAGTAATGTTGGACAATGTGACTATCCGGAGAACTTCAATCAGGTTTATCAATCAATTCAAGTTCGATGACTTCAGTGATCCAACTCTCTATTTCAACTCTCAGATAGCGTCTACGGAAGACGGGATGCTCTTTCCCTTGATGAAGTATGGTTTCCGCTTGACATACGATATCGAAGAAGGTGTCTACTCTATCGTCAATCAAAATGCTGAACATCTTCCAGATAAGTTCGTATACATATTCGACATTGATGTGCTGAATCGGAATAACCTCTTATTTGAGTTGAACACAATTGATGACACATTGGAGTCGTTAAGGGATATCAAAAACCGAATCTTCTTCGGGAATGTAACAGATAAAACGTTGGAGACATGCAACTGAAAGATATTAAGCAGGGCTGGAAGCCTGTGACGCTGGCCGTGGGACTGATGGCCGGGATGCCGTCAGGGATGTACGCTGCAGTTGACCAGTACAGCAAGATTGATACTGTGTTGACAAATCATGCTACTTCCCGTTACATTGCCGAGGTGAATGATCCGTCGGAACTGATGATGAGCGGGAAACTGATGTTTGACGCATTGGAGTCATCGTGGCGGAAGCAGACCCGGTTTTTGTCTTCAGTTGGTGACATTATCGGCCAGCAGGACTTCCAGGCCATTGTGGCCATGGGAGAGACAGCTGTGCCGTTTATCGGACAGTCGATAGAAGCACAACCCTCGACGCTGGTTTGGGCACTCAACATGATATTTAAGGGAAAGATTTCTGAGAAAAAGGACTTGACTATTAAAGAGGCTTGCAAACTATGGGTAAAGGAGTTGAGGCGGCAAGGCTGGATGTGATTAACGAGTTTCCTGGGCTACTCAATGACGATAATTTCGAGGTAACAAGCCCGGTGGACCCGAGTTACAACTGTATTGCGTGGGCATATCAAATAAAGGGGCGTTGGATGTGGCCACCGGCAGGCGCGCCAACTTATCTTGATGCAGTAACGTACTGGCCTGATGAGAATGCGAGCATAGATGTCGAGCAGTTTGTGAAGGCTTTTCGAGAGAAGGGGTATGAAAAGTGCGAAGATGATAGTTTCGAGGTTGGGTATCGAAAGATAGCTTTGTATATTACTCCTGGAACGACTAAATGTACGCATGCTGCCCGGCAATTGTCAAATGGATTCTGGACCAGTAAATTGGGTCCTCAGTATGATATACAGCACTCGTCACCCAAAGAGATAGAGGGACGGTGGTATGGCAAGGTCTACTGTTATATGAAAAGAGAGTTCCAATAGTGGACCCTCAGCCGTTTGTTCTTATACGCCAATTATTATGAACAGAGTTTATCTGCCGCCAGTAATGAGCTGGCGCGGGTTTTCGTGTCAATAGAGGAAACAAATAAGTTGTATTATCAATAGTTCGTTAATTCTATAAGTTAGTGGTCAAATTTTGGACCCGGAGATAATCCCCTTTATCGGCGACATGAGTCTTGTGGGTCCGCGCCCGGAAGTAAGGCATTATGTCGATTATTGGACACCGGAACAAATGCATGTGCTGGATGTCC